>JAESGL010000415.1_pt1 | contig 21244 bp, 17 predicted proteins | sample 9269711 | NCBI WGS metagenome assembly JAESGL01 (sample SAMN14515918, study PRJNA621676) | algae metagenome | isolation source: Kastovskya adunca ATA6-11-RM4 and co-occurring heterotrophs from soil and... | place: Chile: Atacama Desert | collected 2011-06-27
GGCGACCATATAGGCGTAGGCGCGCGTCTTCGACCGGCCGACGCGGCCGCGCAGCTGGTAGAGCTGCGCCAGCCCGAAGCGGTCGGCGCGATTGACGATCATCGTGTTGGCGGACGGAATGTCGATGCCGCTTTCGATGATCGTGGTCGACACCAGCACCTCGAACTTCTTGTCGTAGAAGGCGCTCATCCGCTCCTCGACCTCGGTCGGGGCCATCTGGCCGTGCGCGACGACGTAGCGGATCTCGGGCACTTCCTTGCGCAGATAGTCCTCGAGGTCGGGCAGGTCGGCGACGCGCGGGGTCACCACGAAGCTTTGCCCGCCGCGATAATGTTCGCGCAGCAGCGCCTCGCGCAGGACGACCGGATCCCACGGCATGACATAGGTGCGCACCGCCAGGCGATCGACCGGCGGGGTCTGGATCACCGACAGTTCGCGCAGGCCCGACATCGCCATCTGGAGCGTGCGCGGGATCGGCGTGGCCGTCAGCGTCAGCATGTGGACGTCGGCACGCAGCGTCTTCAGCCGTTCCTTGTGCGTGACGCCGAACCGCTGTTCCTCATCGACGATGACGAGGCCGAGGCGCTTGAAATCGACGCCCTTGGCGAGCAGCGCATGGGTGCCGATGACGATGTCGATCGTACCCGCGGACAGCCCTTCCTTGACCCTCTTCGCCTCCGCCGCGGGGACGAGGCGCGACAGGCGGCCGATTTCCAGCGGGAACCCCTCGAAGCGTTGCAGGAAATTCTGGTGGTGCTGGCGCGCCAGCAGCGTGGTGGGGCAGACGACCGCCACCTGCATTCCCGCCATCGCCGCGACGAAGGCGGCGCGCAGCGCGACCTCGGTCTTGCCGAAGCCGACGTCGCCGACGATCAGCCGGTCCATCGGCTTGCCCGCCGACAGATCGCCCAGCACGTCGGCGATCGCGCGATCCTGATCGTCGGTTTCCTCGTACGGGAAGCGATCGACGAAGCTGGGGTAGCCGCTGGCGTCCGGCTCGGCGACCTCGCCGGGGCGCAGTGCGCGCTCGGCGGCGACCGCGATCAGCTCACCCGCGATCTCGCGGATGCGCTCCTTCATCTTCGACTTGCGGCGCTGCCATGCCTCGCCGCCCAGCCGGTCGAGCGTGCCGCCTTCCTCCGACGAGCCGTAGCGCGAGAGGACCTCGAGATTCTCGACCGGGATGTAGAGCTTGTCGCCGCCGGCATATTCCAGCGCGACGCAATCGTGCGGCGCCTTGGCGACCGGCACCTGCGTCAGCCCGACATAGCGGCCGATGCCGTGATCGGTGTGCACCACCAGATCGCCCGGCGACAGCGTGGCGAGTTCGGCGAGGAAGGCGTCGGCGGACTTGCGGCGCTTGTTGCGGCGGACCAGCCGGTCGCCCAGCATGTCCTGCTCGGTCAGTACCGCCACGTCCGGCGCGGTGAAGCCGTGGTCGAGCGGCACGACCGTCAGCGCGACGCCGCGATCGGCGACGCCCAGCGCCTCCTGCCAGGTATCGGCCAGCGCCGCGCCGGTCAGCCCGTGGTCCTGCAACAGGTTGCGCAGCCGGTCGCGCGCGCCGATCGAATAGCTGGCGAGCACCGGCTTGCGCCCGTCCTTGCGCAGCCGCGCGACATGCGCGACGACCGCTTCGTAGACGTTGCTCTGGTTCGCGCGCTCCGGCGCGAAATCGCGCGGGCCGTCGACGTTGAAGTCGAGCACCGTCGCCGATTCCGGTTCGTGGAACGGCGTGACGAGGTGCGCGGGCGCCTCCGTGACGCACGCGGCCCATTCCTTGGGGTCGAGATACAGCGTCTTTGCCGGCAGCGCGCGATAGCTGCCCGGTTCGGCCGCCTCGGCGCGCTTCCGGTTTTCGTAGTAATCGGCGATCGATTCCAGCCGCGCCTCGACCGCGGCGGGGGTGCCGGCGTCGCGCACGACGATCGCATCGTCGCCCAGATGATCCCACAGCGTGGCCAGCTTGTCCTCGAACAGCGGCAGCCAGTGTTCCATCCCCGCCAGCCGTCGCCCTTCGCTGACCGCCTGGTACAGCGGATCGCCGGTCGCGGTGGCGCCGAAGGTTTCGCGATAGCGGGTGCGGAACCGCTTCACGCTGTCCTCGTCCAGCAGCGCCTCCGACGCGGGCAGCAGCACGAAGCGGTCGATGCGCCCGGTGGTACGCTGGTCGGCGGGGTCGAAGGTGCGGACGCTTTCGATCTCGTCGCCGAAGAAATCGAGCCGCAGCGCCTGTTCCTCGCCGCTGGGGAACAGATCGACCAGCCCGCCACGCACCGCATATTCGCCCTGATCGTGGACGGTATCGGTACGGACGTAGCCGTTCGCCTGGAGCAGCGCGCCCAGCTTCTCGATCCCCAGCCGCGCCCCGGGCTTCAGCTCGGCGACCAGCTGGCGGATGCGGAACGGCGTCAGCGTGCGCTGCGTCATCGCGTTGACGGTGGTCAGCACCAGCTGCGCCGCGCCGGGCTTGTGCTGGAGCCGGTGGAGCGCGCCGATCCGTTCGGCCATGATCCCGAGCGTCGGGCTGGCGCGATCGAACGGCAGGCAGTCCCAGGCGGGCAGCTGCACCACCTCCAGCTCCGGCGCGAAGAAGGTCGCGGCGGCGGCGATCGCGCGCATCTGCGCCTCGTCCGGGGCGACGAACACCGCGCGGGTGGGCGCGGCGCGCGCCAGATCGGCGAGCAGCACCGGCAGGAAGCCGGCCGGCACGCCGGACAGGGTCAGCGGCGCGGCGGCCTTCAGGATCGTGGAAAGGTCGGGCATCTCAACTTCTTCTAGCCTTCTCCCCGGCGGGGAGAGGGAGTTAGAACTTACATCCCCGGATTAAGTACCGTGACGAAATCGACGCGGCGCATCGTGTCCATCATCTCCCCCTCCCATTCGGGCGGGCAGGGGATGGAGCCGATCGCCCAGCCCATGATGTCGACGTCCTGCTCCTCCAGCAGCGCCTCGAACCAGTCGAGCTGGTCGGCCGACCAGGTGGCTCCGTGCGCGTCGAAGAAGCCGCCGATCATCAGATCGGCCTCGCGCGTGCCGCGGTGCCAGGCGCGGAAGCGCAGGCGTTTCAGGCGGATGTCGTGGTCCAAGCGTTCTCTCTCGTCACGCCAGCGGGGCTGGCATCGTCTGCGGCAGGTGCGCCCGATCACGAATAGATGCCAGCTTTCGCTGGCATGACGGGCAGTGGCGGAATAGTCCGTCGGACATAGTCATGCGACCCGATATCCTCAATCCGTTGTTCGCCGAGGTACAGGCGCTGAAGGGCGTCGGCCCGACGCTGGCCAAGCCGCTGGACCGGCTGGGCATCGCGCGGGTTGTCGACCTGCTGTTCCACCTGCCGTCGGGCTGGATCGACCGCGTGGCGCGCGACGAGCTGATGCAGGGCGACGTCGGCCGGACGATCGCGATCACCGTGACCCCGCGCGACTATCGCACCTCCTCCTCGCCGCGCGGCCCGACGCGGGTGCAGGCGGTCGACGCGCACGGCAATCACGTGAGCCTGGTCTATTTCGGCGGATCGTCGGGCTGGGCCAAGAAGCAGCTGCCGCTGGGCGAGGCGAAGCGCATTTCGGGCAAGCTGGAGCAATATGGCCAGGAATTGCAGATCATCCATCCGGAGATCGTCGGCGAGGACGACGCCTTCCGCGAGCGCGAGGCGATCTATCCGCTGAGCGAGGGGATGACCTCACGCCGGCTGGCGGGGCTGGTCGAGCAGGCGCTGGGGCGCGCCCCGGCTCTGGCCGAATGGATCGAGCCGAGCCTGAAGGCGCGGCATGGCTGGCCCGACTGGCGCGAGGCGGCGGCGCGCATCCATGCCGACCCGGCGGATGCGACCGCGCGTGCGCGGCTGGCCTATGACGAGGTGTTCGCCAACCAGCTGGCGCTGTCGATCGTGCGCGCCGACACGCGGCGACGGCGCGGGCGCGCGCTGGCCGGCGATGGGCGGCTGCGCGACATGCTGCGGCTGCCGTACCAGCTGACGGGCGCACAGGCGCGCAGCGTGCGCGAGATCGAGGGGGACATGGCGCAATCCTCCCCGATGCTGCGGCTGCTGCAGGGCGATGTCGGGTCGGGCAAGACGCTGGTGGCGGCGATGTCGCTGCTGATCGCGGTGGAGGCGGGGGCGCAGGGCGCGATGCTGGCGCCGACCGAGATCCTGGCGCGCCAGCATTACGAGACGCTGCGGCGGACGCTGGCGGGACTGCCGGTGGAGATCGCGGTGCTGACCGGGCGCGACAAGGGCCGCGCACGTGAGGCGACGCTGATGGGGCTGGCGGACGGTTCGATCCACATCCTGGTCGGCACGCACGCCATCTTCCAGGAGGCGGTCGGCTATCGCGACCTGGGGCTGGTGGTGGTGGACGAGCAGCACCGGTTCGGCGTGGCGGAGCGGATGCTGTTGCAGGACAAGGGCCGCCAGCCGCCGCATGTGCTGGCGATGACCGCGACGCCGATTCCGCGCACGCTGACGCTGGCGCTGCATGGCGAGATGGACCAGAGCCGGCTGGACGAGATGCCGCCGGGACGCGAGCCGATCGAGACGCGCGTGGTGTCCGAGGAGCGCGTCGACGAGGTGGTGAACGCGCTGGGCCGCCACCTGTCGGAGGGAAAGCAGGCCTATTGGGTGTGCCCGCTGGTCGAGGAGAGCGAGACCAGCGACCTTCAGGCAGCGGAGGCGCGGGCGGCGGCGCTGGCGAGCCGGTTCGGCGACCGTGTCGGGCTGGTCCACGGGCGGATGCGCGGGGCGGAGAAGGACGCCGTGATGGCGCGCTTTTCCGCCGGCGACACCGGCGTGCTGGTGGCGACGACGGTGATCGAGGTCGGCGTGGACGTGCCCAATGCGACGCTGATCGTCATCGAACATGCCGACCGTTTCGGGCTGGCGCAGCTGCACCAGCTGCGCGGGCGGGTGGGACGCGGCGGGGGGCGGTCGGTGTGCCTATTGCTGCGCGGCAGCGCGCTGAGCGAGACGGCGCGCGCACGACTGGCGCTGATGCGCGAGACCAACGACGGGTTCCGCATCGCCGAGGAAGACCTGCGGCTGCGCGGGGCGGGCGAATTGCTGGGGACGCGGCAGTCGGGGGAGGCGATGTTCCGGCTGGCGACGCCGGAGCTGCTGGGCAAATTGTTGCCCGCGGCGACCGACGATGCGCGGCTGCTGATCGACCGCGACGGCGGGCTGGAGGGCGAGCGCGGTCAGGCGGCGCGGGTGGCGCTGTACCTGTTCGAGCGCGACGCGGGGGTGGCGCTGCTGCGGTCGGGGTGACCGGTCAGCGCATCGCCGCGAGCGCGAACTGGTAGAGCGCGGGCGGGATCTCGCGCGTCAGCCGGCAGCCGATGCGCCCGCCGAGCGTCCAGCGCACCTCGCCGGTGAAGTCGCCGACCACCGGCAGGGTCACGGATACCAGCGCCCCGACCGGCAGCCCCGCCTCGCACCGCGCCATGAAACCGTGCGGCGAGACGTTGACGATCGTCATCGGGAACGACGTGTCATCGGTTCGGCCGCGCGCGCGGAACATGGTTTCGTCGCGCGCCTCGGCGCGTTCCTCGAAGATGGCGATCGCCGGACGTCCCACGCGGATACCTTTCCCAAGCCCGATGCCGACAACACGACATCCGGTTTAAGGAAGGATGAAACGTTACGGGTGGCGATCGTCTTTACCCCGTTTGTCTCACGCGGGGTGAACGATGCCGTGATGCTTCTTTCCGGCCGATACGCGCACCGGCTGGCCGGCGAGCGTGACGACCGCGCCCTCGTCCGACACCTTCTCCCCGTCGATGCGCGCGCCGCCGCCCTTGATGAGGCGGCGTGCCTCGCCCTTGGATGCAGCGAAGCCTAGGGCCACGAGTACATCGACGAGCAGCGGCGTTTGACCGTGGGCGATGATCGACGGCAGCGACCCGCCGCTGGCGCCTTCCTCGAAGGTGCGGCGCGCGGTGTCCGCGGCCTCGTCCGCCGCGGCGCGGCCGCGGCACATCGCGGTCGCCTCATTGGCGAGCACCTTCTTCGCCTCGTTGATCTCGGCGCCTTCCAGGGCCTCCAGCCGGGCGATCTCGTCCAGCGGCACGTCGGTGAACAGGCGCAGGAAGCGGCCGACGTCGCGGTCATCGGTGTTGCGCCAGAACTGCCAGTAATCGAAATGCGGCAGCTGATCCTCATGCAGCCACACCGCGCCCGACACGGTCTTGCCCATCTTCTGCCCGTCGGCGGTGGTCAGCAGCGGGGTGGTGATGCCGAACACCTCGGTCCCGTCCATGCGGCGCGCCAGTTCGATGCCGTTGACGATATTGCCCCATTGGTCGCTGCCGCCCATCTGCACGCGCACGCCGTGGCGCCGCGCCAGTTCGCGAAAGTCGTAGCCCTGCAGGATCATGTAGTTGAATTCGAGGAAGCTGAGCGACTGTTCGCGGTCCAGCCGCAGCTTCACCGAATCGAACGACAGCATGCGGTTGACGCTGAAATGCTGTCCGACCTCGCGCAGGAAGGGGATGTATTCCAGCTTGTCGAGCCAGTCGGCGTTGTTGACCATCACCGCATCGGTGGGGCCGTCGCCGAAGGTCAGGAACCGGTCGAAAATGCGCTGGATGCCGGCGATGTTGGCGGCGATCACGTCGTCGGACGACAGCTTGCGCGCCTCGTCCTTGAAGCTGGGGTCGCCGATCTTGCCGGTGCCGCCGCCCATCAGCACGTACGGCTTGTGCCCCGCCTGCTGCAGGCGGCGCAGCAGCATGATCTGCACCAGGCTGCCGACGTGGAGCGACGGCGCGGTCGGATCGAAGCCGATATAGCCGGGTACGACCTGTTTCGCGGCCAGCGCATCGAGCGCGGCCGCATCGGTCGTCTGGTGGATGTAGCCGCGTTCCGACAGGAGGCGGAGGAGATCGGACGAAAATTCGCTCATGACGGGACGGGGCGTTACACGCGCGTCACCGCCTCGGCAATTGCGCGGTGGGATCGACGGGGGTGCGCCCGCGCCGCAGCTCGAAATGCAGCTCCGGCCGGTCGGCATAGCCGGTCGCGCCGCTGAGCGCGATCGTCTGGCCGCGGGTGACCTGATCGCCGCGCCGCACCAGCAGCTTGGCGGCGTGGCCATAGACCGAGGTCCAGCCGCCGCCGTGGCGGATGATGACCAGCCCGCCCAGTGCGGCGATCCCGTCGCCGGCATAGGCGACGGTGCCGTCGGCGATCGACTTGACGGGGGTGTTGAGCGGGACGGCGATCTTGATCCCGTCGCTGCGTTCCCCGCTGGCACCCGCGCCGAAGCGCCGGACGACCTGACCCGACACCGGCCAGATGAAGCGCCCCGGTGCGGCGGCGGGCGCGATCACCGGCGTGGTGGCGGGCAGCGCGCGCGGCGAGGGCGTGGGCGCGCCCGGCTTCGGGCGCGGAGCGGGCGTCGGAATGGTGGCGGGCTGGTTAGCGGCGACCGCCGGTTCGCCGCCGGTCAGGATCGAATCGACGTCGAGGCGGAAGGCGGCGGCGCGTTCGGCGGCGCTGCTCGTCCGGTCGGGCACCCCGGGGATCAGGATGCGCTGACCCGCGCGAAGGATGAACGGTTCGACCAGATCGTTCGCGGCGACCACCTGCGACCAGGGCACGCCATAGGCGCGCGCGATCGCGATCCCGGTTTCGCCGGGATGGACGCGGTGATAGCGCCCGCCCGGGATCGACAGCGTCTGTCCGGCGACGACGACATAGGGCGGCAGCAGCGCGTTGGCGCGCGCGATCGCGTCGGCGGAGGCGCCGGTGTGATCGGCGATCGCCGCCAGCGTATCGCCGCTGCGCACGGTATACGTCTGGGTGGTGACGGTCGTCGCGTCGGGGGTGACCGGACGCGCCTCCCACACCGGGCGCGGCGCGGGAAGCTGGGTCACGGGGGCGGCCACGGTCTGAGACGCCACGCGCGGGTGCGCGACAACGGGATAGGTGGCGCCCGGGGCAGGGTAGCGGGCGGTCCCGCCGTCCGGCACGCCCGGCGGGATGCATCCCGTCAGCACAGCCGCCAGACCGCCGGGCAGCAACCGCCCCGGCGTCCTCCACCTCGTCATTCGTCGCCCCCGCTACGACCGTGCGTACACGTCCCTCAGCGACGTTAACGATGAATGCAGCGTCAGGTCCAGATGCAGCGGGGTCACGGTTACCCATCCGTCAGAAACGGTGGTGAGATCGGTGTCGCGCGCGGCGGGCGTGGCGACCCCGGCGAGCGCCAGCCAGTAATAGTCGAAGCCGCGCGGATCCTTGCGCGCGTCGAAGCGCACGCGGCCATAGTCACGCAGCCCCTGCGGCACGACGCGCACGCCCTTCACCGCGGCCGGATCACCCACGGGGAAGTTGATGTTGACCATCGAGCGTGGTGCCCATTCGGCGTCGATCAGCGGGCGCAGGACGCGCGCGCCCCATTCCTCCGCGACGGCGAACGACACGTCGTCGCCCGGCTCCACCGCGCCATAGACCTGGCTGAGCGCGACCGAGCGGATACCCGCCAGCGCGCCCTCCATCGCCGCCGAGGCGGTGCCGGAATACATCACGTCCTCCCCCAGGTTTGCGCCGCGGTTGACCCCCGACAGGATCAGGTCGGGTGGGGCGTCGCGCATGATCTGCGCCAGCGCGAACATCACCGCGTCGGTGGGCGTGCCGGTCACCGCGAAGCGCTTTTCGGCGAAGCGGTGGACGCGCAGCGGCCGGCCGAGCGTCAGCGAGCGGCCAGTGCCGGACTGTTCCTCAGCGGGGGCGACGATCCACACGTCGTCGGACAATTGCCGCGCGATCGTCTCCAGCACCGCAAGGCCGGGCGCGTGATAGCCGTCGTCGTTCGCCAGCAGGATCCGCATCAGCGCGGCTCCAGCCGGTTCAGGCCGCCCAGATAGGGTTGCAGCACATCGGGCACCGCGACCGAGCCGTCGGCCTGCTGATAGTTCTCCAGCACCGCGACCAGCGTGCGCCCGACCGCCAGCCCGGAGCCGTTGAGGGTGTGGACGAAGCGCGTCGCCTTCTCCCCCTCCGGCCGGTAGCGGGCGTTCATGCGGCGCGCCTGGAAATCGGTGCAGGTCGAGCAGCTGGAAATCTCGCGATAGCGCGCCTGTCCGGGGAGCCACACCTCCAGATCGTAGGTGCGCGCGGCGGTGAAGCCCATGTCGCCGGTGCACAATTTCATGCGGCGATAGGCAAGGCCCAGCGCGTCCAGCACGCCCTCCGCACAGGCGGTCATCCGCTCATGCTCCTCCTCGCTCGCCTCGGGCGGGACGATCGACACCATCTCGACCTTTTCGAACTGGTGCTGGCGGATGTAGCCGCGCGTGTCGCGGCCCGCCGCGCCGGCTTCCGAGCGGAAGCACGGCGTCAGCGCGGCGAAGCGCAGCGGCAGGACGTCATGCGACAGGATCTGTTCGCGCACGATATTGGTCAGCGATACTTCCGCGGTGGGGATCAGCCAGCGGCCATCGGTGGTGCGGAACAGGTCCTCGGCGAACTTGGGCAGCTGCCCGGTGCCGAACACCGCCTCGTCACGGACCAGCAGCGGCGGGGCGACTTCCTCATAGCCATGTTCGCGCGTCAGGCGATCGAGCATGAACTGGCCCAGCGCGCGCTGGAGCCGTGCGGCGTGGCCGCGCACCAGCGTGAAGCGCGCGCCGGCGATCGCCACGCCGGTTTCGAAATCGAGGCCCAGCGCGGGGCCGATCGCGTCATGCTCGCGGGGGGCAAAGGCGAAATCGGGCCGAGTGCCGCGTTCGTGGACCAACAGATTGTCGTCCTCGTCCGCGCCATCGGGCACGTCGGCGGCGGGGACGTTCGGCAGCGCGGCAAGCTGCGCGTCGAGATCGGCGCCCAGCCGCGCCTCCTCCGCCTCCAGTTCGGGCAGGCGTTGCTTCAGCGTCGCCACCTCGGCCATCAGCGCGGCGGCGGTCGACTCGTCCTTCTGCGCCTTGGCCGCGCCGATCGCCTTCGACGCTTCATTGCGGCGCGCCTGCGCGGTCTGCGCCTCGGTCGTCACCTCGCGGCGGCGGCGGTCGAGCGCGACCAGCGTATCGGCCACGGCCGGGGCGCCGCGCCGCGCCATGGCGGCATCGAAAGCGGCGGGCTCGTCACGGATCAGGCGGATGTCATGCATGGCCACGCGCTATGGCGGCGTCACGAGGGCGAGGCAACCCGGCCCGCGGCGGCGGCGTTCTTCCGGCACAGACAGGCACAACAAGGAGAATGCGCCATGCAAGTCCCCCATCAATCGGTCGTGCTGGTGGTCGATGGCCGCAAGTTGCTGTTCCTGCGCAACGAAGGCGACGAGGCCTATCCCAACCTGCAGGTCGAACATGCCGAGGAACGCGTGAACCCCACCGATCGCGAGCAGAAGACCGACGCCGCGGGTGCGGCATCATCCACCGTGTCCGGCACGATGGGCGAAACCGACTTCCACCAGCAGGAGGAGGACCGCTTCGCCGCCGATGCCGCCGACCTGCTGAAGCGGCGCGCGATGGCGAACGAGTTCGAATCGCTCATCATCGTCGCCGCGCCGCGCACGCTGGGCGAACTTCGCAAGCATTATCACAAGGAGGTCAGCGACCGGCTGACGGGCGAACTGGCCAAGGACCTGACCGGCCACCCGATCCCGGACATCGAGAAGGCGCTGCTGTCGGCCTGACGCACGGAAAAAGGGCCGGCGTTCCGTTGGGGAGCGCCGGCCCTTCTGCCCGACCTATCGAGGGTGGGCGATCAGGAAGCCTTTGCCGACAGGCGGCGGCGCGCTACCAGTGCGGCGGCGGCCGCGCCGAACAGCAGGATCATCGGCGGGGCCGGAACGGGTGCGGGATCGCCGCTGCTCGTCCCGCTGCTGCTGGGCGGCTTGGGATGCGGATGCCAGCCATGGCTGGAACTCCACCCCTTCGAACTGGAGCCGTAGGAGGACGATGAGGTCGAGCTGGACGTCGAGGAGGAGGTCGACGACGATCCGCTGGTCGAACTGGACGACGAGGTCGAGGACGACACGTTGCCCGACGACGACGTGGAGCTGGATACGTTGCCCGAGGAGGACGACGAGGTCGAGCTGGACACGTTGCCCGAGGACGAGCTGGACACGTTACCCGACGACGAACTGGACACGTTGCCCGAGGAGGAAACGTTCCCCGACGACGAGATGATGCCCGACGACGAGACGTTGCCCGTGGATGACACGTTGCCCGACGACGTCGAACTGGCGACCGCGCCGGAGGACGTCGAGGACGACCCGCTGGTGCTGGACGTCGAGGACACGACGATGCTCCCGCTGCTGCCGCCACCCGAACCGCCGAAGAAGCCACCGGCGAAGAACCCGCCGCCGCCGAAACCGCCGCCGCCGCCGAAGCCGCCCGGATCGCTATAGCCGCCGCCACCGGAATAGGCCGGGGCGGGAGGCAGCGGGACCGGGGCGGCCTGCGTCGCGATCGTCACGGTGGCGGGGGGGCAGGCCGCGCCGGCGCGCACGACGCGGCGCAGCTTCGTCGCCGGGCCGGCGACCGAGCGGCGCACGACGCGCGTCGTCGCCTTCTTGGCGAAGACCGTCCGCCCCTTGGTTTCCGCGACATGCACCGCCCCGCCGCCGATCAGCGCCCCACCGCATGTGCATGCACAAAGTTTCGCCAGGGCCATCCGCACGGACATAGGTTTCTTCTTTCGTGGACGGCGCGCTGCCCGCCGCTGGGTCGATGCAAAGAGATTTCGTCATGCCGACAAACGCGGAATAATCCCTTAAGGGCAAGGGCGTTTACCTTGGGCGCCCCCGCGACTGTCCCATGGCGGGGCATTTTCTTCGAAACGGGCATGTCGTCCAGCCGGCCCCGTTCAGCGCCCCGACAGCGGCCTCGTGCGACAGTCGGGCTGCTCGCTTGTCCCCGGCGTCGCGGCTCTCTATAGGCGCGGCCAAGCGGGGGCGCCGAGGGGAGGACGAACATCCCCGGGGCGCGGGCGGGAGCAGATCGATGGCGACGGCAGTGGATCGAATCAAGGACGAACCCGGCGAGATTGCGGTGCCCGATGTGGTGGCCGACGACGGCTATCGCCCCAGTGCGGACGAGCCGTTCATGAACCCGCGCCAGCTGGCATATTTCCGTCGCAAGTTGCTGGAATGGAAGGATGCGATCCGCCGCGAATCGCAGGGGACGCTGTCGCAGCTGCAGGTCGATTCGTTGCGCGAATCCGATCTGACCGATCGCGCGTCGAGCGAAACCGACTGGTCGCTGGAACTGCGCACGCGCGATCGCCAGCGCAAGCTGATCTCCAAGATTGACGCCGCGCTGCGCCGCATCGACGAGGGCGAGTACGGCTATTGCGAAGTAACCGGCGAGCCGATCAGCCTGGGCCGGCTGGAAGCGCGCCCGATCGCGACGATGACGGTCGAGGCGCAGGAGCGGCACGAGCGTAACGAAAAGGTGTCGCGCGACGACTGATCGCGCGGGGCGGTAACCTTCGCTTTACGTTCGCGGCGGTACGGCCATGCCGTAGCCAACGACAGGGCAGGGCGGCGCGGACGCAGATGGTGAGCGACATTCCCCAGGGTGAGCCGACCGGCGGCCGGCGTGCGATATCTGCGACGGTCGCGCTGCGTGTGGCGGGGGTGGCCGGCTCGGCGATGGTGCGCGTGCGCAACCTGTCCGCCGGCGGCCTGATGGCGGAACTGCCCGATCCCTTGTCCCCCGGCAGCGCGGTGGAGATCGACGTGCCGGGCGTCGGCTGGGTCGCTGGCCATATCGTCTGGCAAACCGAGGGCCGCGCGGGCGTCGCCTTCGACAGTGCGATCGATATTGACGCGGTGGCCCTGTCCGGCCCGTCGCTTCGCGACTGAACGACCGCCGGATTGATCGACACCACTGGACCGGCGCGGGCAACCGTGCCAAAGCCGCGCGACCTTCGCACGCGGGCGTGGCGGAATGGTAGACGCAGCGGACTCAAAATCCGCCGGAGCAATCCTTGTCGGTTCGAGTCCGACCGCCCGTACCAGCAGAGTGCGCCGTAGCGTTTAGATGTTCCCAGGCGATCGCTGGAAGTGGTCGACGCGCCTCACGGTCGTTGCTTTTGCGGCACCATGGATGCCGGCTTTCGCGGGACCTTTGCAAAACCCACGCCGTCATGCCGGACTTGTTCCGGCATCCACGTTTCCGCACACTGGCAAGCATCTGCTTTCGCGGAACAGTGGCCCCCGGAACAAGGCTCTCCTGAGCGAAGCCGAAGGGTCCGGGGTGACGGAGGGGAGCGGCCGGAGCACCGACTTTTCAAAGGTCTCGCGCGCACCCTGGGCCATGTTTCCGCACGAGCAACGGCTTGTGCGTTCGCGGAAACGTGGATGCCGGAACAGGTCCGGCATGACGGAAGCGGGTCGCGCAGCGTCCGCGCCGGTCAGTCCAGCCCGCGCTCCAGGAAGCGTTCCGCCAGCGCGCAGTGCATGGCCACGCCCTTGGCCATCACCGCTTCGTCGATGGTCATGCGGGTGTTGTGGAGCGGCGGGTTGGTGCGCGGGTCGCTGCCCTCCGCGGCAACGCCGATGAAGGCCATCGCGCCGGGCACGTCGCGCAGGACGTAGCTGAAATCCTCACCGCCCATCATCGGGGCGGGCATGGTGGACCAGCCGCGCTCGCCGCTGATCGTGCCGGCCAGATCGCGCATCAGCGCGGTGGCGCGCGGATCGTTCATGGTGACCGGATAGCCTTCCTCGATCGACGTGTCCGCGGTGCAGCCGTGCGCGGCCGCAATCCCCTGCGCGATCTGGTGGAAGGCAGCGCGCATCGCCTCTCGCGTCGTTTCGGACAGCGTGCGCAGCGTGCCCATCAACTTGACCTCGCCCGGGATGATATTGTGCGAGGAGCCGGCGTGGATCTGCGTGATCGTCAACACCGCCGGGTCGGCGACGGGGACGCGGCGGGCGACATGCTGTTGCAGCGCGGTGACGATCGCGCAGGCGACCGGGATCGGGTCGATCGCCTCGTGCGGCATCGCGGCATGGCCGCCCTTGCCGCGGATCGTCGCGAGCACGGTGTCGGTGGAGGCGAGCAGCGCGCCTTCTCGCCCGACGAACACGCCCGCGGGCGCGTTGGGGGAGATGTGCAGCGCGAACGCCGCCTCGGGCCGGGCGATGTCGAGCAGCCCGTCGGCGATCATGTGGCGTGCGCCGTGATGACCTTCCTCGCCCGGCTGGAACATGAACACGATCGTGCCCGCCAGTTCCTCGCGCCGCGCGCACAGCGCCTTGGCCGCGCCGAACAGCATCGCGGTATGCGCGTCATGGCCGCAGGCGTGCATCGCGCCGGGGATGGTCGAGGCGAACGGCAGCCCGGTTTCCTCGGTCATGGGCAGCGCGTCCATGTCGCCGCGCAGCAGCACGGTGCGCCCGTTCGAACCCGCCGCGCCGCTGCGCCCGCCGCGCAGGATCGCGACGAAGCCGGTAGTGCTAGTGCTGTCGTGGATATCCAGCGGCAGCCCGGCGAGCGCCGCCTTCGCCTTCTGCGTCGTCAGCGGGCAGTGCAGCCCGACCTCAGGCTCGGCATGGATCGCGCGGCGCAGCGCGACGACATCGGGGAGCAGATCGGCGCCGATCGCGGTCCAGTCGGTGCGGGTGGCGAGGGTGGTGGTCATCGGACAGGCTCCTTATGGTGCCCGTTGTAACCGTTCCGTCATGGCGCCCGCAAGCGCCCGCCCGTCGTCAGGGCAGGCGGCGGGCGCTTTCGATGCGGATCGTCGGGGCGAGCATCTGCCCCTTCATCACGCCATCGCCCAGCGTCGGCGACGTCGGCGCGACGAGGATGCGGCGGATCACGTCCATCCCCTCCAGCACGCGGCCGAACACCGCGAAGCCGGGGTCGGTGCCCTTGGCGTCCATTGAGGTGATGTCGCCGACCACGACGAAGAAATCGCCCGCCGCGGTTCCCGGCGTGGCCATCGCCATGGAGATCGCGCCGTCGACATGGCTCAGCCCGGTCTGCGTCGTGGGTTCGTGGCGCACCGGCGGCGGCGTCCGCTTCGGATCGTTGCGGGTGCCGAACTGGACAAGGCCGTAGCCGTCACCCACCTTCACCGCGCGATAGAAGGCGACGCCGTCGAGTTTCCTCTGATCGACGTACTTCAGGAAATTCGCGGCGGTCGCGGGGGCGGCCTTGGTGTCGACGCCGATCACGATCGGCCCGGCGGCGGTGGTCAATTGCACGCGCGTCAGCGTGGTGGGGGTGGGGGCCGTCACCGGCGCAGCGGGAGCGATCGGAGCGGGTAAGGGAGCCGCTGCCTGTAGCGCGGCGGCGAGCAGCGCGGCGATCATGCCGCGGTCCGCGGTGCGCGCACGATCATCACCGGGATGTTCGCGCCGTCGTGCCCGCTGATCTGCAGGACGTAGCGCCCCGGCGTCAGGCGGAAGTCGACCATCTTGCGGATCCCGGTGCACATCGGGCCATGGCCATGCGCGCTGGACGCGAGTGCGCGGCCGGCGCGCACGACGTCGATCCAGGCCGGCGCGCCCAGCGCGACGCGATAGGTGCCCGCGCGTGCGACCTGGAACAGCGCCAGCCCGGCATAGGGGGCGTTGTCCGGCACGGCGCGGCCGGGCGCTGCCGGCAGCGTCGCCGCGTCGATCGTGCCCAGCCGCACATCCGCCGCCTGGCCGATCACCATCACCGGGGCGGAGCGCGTCGTGGCGCCCGCGACCAGCGGCGCGCGATTGCTCCACCGCGCGAGTTCCGCGGGCATCGCCACCCGCACCGTAGCGCAGCGCGGATCGGTGGCCGGGTCCTGCGCGGCGGCGGGACGGGCGGAGAGCAGCGCGGGCAGGCACAGCAGCGAAATGGGGCGCATCACGATCTCCTTCTACGGGCGCAGCGTGGCTCTTGCCAGCCATCTGTGGCGAAGACGGGGCGATGCAACAAAGGATCGCGCCGCCGGTTGACCGGGCAGGACAGCACGACATGGGGAGAGGACGAATGGATCACCAGACCACGGGCATGGGCGCCGACGCGGCGGCCGCGATGAAGGCGGGCGGGGAACGGATCGCGGAGCAATCCTCCGCGCTGGGCGTGACGATGATCGACCAGGCACAAGCCAATGCGCAGGAGGCGTTCGCTGCGATGCGCGCCGCGGCGCAGGCCAGGGACCTGTCGGAGGTGATGCAGATCCAGGGCGACTACCTGCGCGCGCAGGGCAAAAGATCAATGGATCAGGCGCGCCAGATCGGCGAACTGATCATGTCGTTCGGTCGTGCGGCGGTCACGCCGCCGCAACGCGGAGAGTAACGCCGCTTCAGGATAGCGTGCGGGCCAAAAGGACCAGATCGTGTGCACGTCCCGATCCGTCGCGGACGTGCGCGCGCAGTTGTGCTTCGGTCTCGAAGCCGAGTGCCGCGAAGAGCGCGATCGCCCCCGACTGATCCGTCGTCATCGCGGCAGTAAGCTTCGCCAGGCCGCGGTTGGTGGCGACGCGCATCGTGCCCTCCAGCAGATCGCGCCCCAGCCCCGCACCGCGGCGGTCGGCCGCGACCAGCAGGCGAACCTCGCCGACATGCGCGCTCCACCCCAGCGGATCGCGGACCAACGCGGCAGTGCCGACCAGCACGTCATCCTCCAGCGCGACCAGCCCGTCGATCCAGCCGTCCTCGATCGCGGTCAGCCATGCCGCGATGACGCGCGGCTGGCGCAGGTCGCGGCCCAGGAACAGCAGGTCGTGTTCCGGCAGGGCGTTGGCGAAGGCCTGCATCGCCAGCCGGTCGTCGGCGCGGAAACGGCGAATCCGATAATGTCCCATTGGCGCCGCTCCCGGTTGCGTCGGGACCGTCCGCGACCCGGGCGCCGCCGTCAAGTCGCTATGGCTGCTGGATTTGCTGCGATGATGCTGCGAGGGGCGATGCAGCATCGCGCAGGATCGGGCCGTCGACGGATGCGTCGAGCAGTGAATCGCCGCCCAGGACGCGGTATAGCGTGACCAGATTGGTCGCACGCACCAGCTGCGTGGAGACCAGCGTGCGCCGCGCGCTGTACAGCTGACGCTGCGCGTCGAGCGCGGACAGGAAGGTGTCGATCCCCCCGCGATAGCGCGCGGTGTTGAGCGTCGCGGTATCCTGCGCCGCGCGATAGAAACGCTGGTTGGCGGACAGCTGGTCCGCGATCGTCCCGCGCCGGGCGAGGGCGTCGGCGACCTCGCTGAAGGCGGTCTGTATCGTCCCTTCGTAGCTGGCGAGCGCGGCGTCGCGCTGCGCCTGGCTGAGCGCGACATTGGCACGCGCCGCCCCGCCCGCGAAGATCGGATAGCTGGCACCGGGCGCGACCGAGTAATTGAACGCCCCGCCGGTAAACAGGCTGGACAAGGCGTTGCTGGCAAAGCCCAGCAGCCCGGTCAGCGAGATGCGCGGGAACAGCGCAGCGCGCGCGGCCCCGATTTCCGCATTGGCGGCGCGCAGCGTAAACTCGGCCTGCACCACGTCCGGCCGACGCAGCAGGATGCCGGAATCGAGGCCAGCGGGCAGTTCGCCGACGGTGGCGGCCGCTTCCTCAATCCCGCGCGGCAACAGGGCGGGATCAACCGGCGCGCCGGTCAGCAGTTGCAGCGCGTTGACGTCCTGCGCCAGCGCGGTGCGCTGCTGCGCCAGATCGGCCTCCGCAGTGGCGAGCACCTGTTCGGCCTGACGCAGGTCGGTGCGCGGCGCGATCCCGCCGCGGCGGCGCGCGTCGGTCAGCCGGACGTTGTCTCGCGCGTTCTGCGCGGTCTGCTGCGCCACGTCGAAGAGGCTCTGGTCGGCGGCGTAGTTCAGCCACGCGGTGGCGATGTCGCCGACCAGCGTCAGTCGGGTTGCGCGTGCGGCGGCTTCCTGCGCGAAATAGCGCGACTGCGCCGCCTGCGTCAGCGAGCGGACGCGGCCGAACAGGTCGATCTCGAACGCGGTGAGGCCCAGCTGCGCCTGTAACGTGCTGCGTCCGCCGCCGACAACGGTCGTTCCCCCGGTGCCGTTACCCGTGCCTGTGCCGCCGGTACCGGTCCCGCCGGTGCCGGTGCCGACACCCGGCACGACGGTCGCCCCCCCGCTGCCGCCGTCGCGATAGCTGTAGCCGGCATTGGCGTTCACCTGCGGCAGCAGATCGGCGCGCTGGATGCGATATTGCGCGCGCGCCGCCTCGATATTGGCGACCGCGATGCGCAGGTCGCGGTTGTTGGCCAAAGCGGTGTCGATCAGGCGTTGCAGCCGCGCATCGCGGAAGATGTCGCGATAGGTGACCGTCGGCAGCGCCGCCTCGCTCTGCCGCAGATAGGCATCGCCGGTCGGCCATGACGGCGGCACCGGCGCGGCGGGGCGGACGTAGGTGGGCGCCATCGAGCAGGCGGGCAGCGCAACCGCGAGGAGCAGCGGGGACAGGCGGCGGATCATCGCGAAGGCTCCGGTTCCGGGGCGGGCAGTGCCGGGCGGTCGAGCGGCGCCGGCAGCTGCGGGGGCGTATCGTCACCACCACTGCCGCCGCCGGGGCCGTTGCCGCCGTCGCTGCCGCCCTCATCGTCCTGTCCGCGCGGGCCGGTGCCGCCGCGCAAACCCTTCAGACCATCGCGGAAGCCGCGACGCACCAGGACGAAGAACAGCGGGATGTAGAAGACCGCCAGCACGGTCGCGGTCAGCATCCCGCCGATCACCGACGTGCCGATCGCGATACGGCTGTTCGCGCCCGCGCCGGTCGAGATGGCGAGCGGCAGAACGCCGAAGATGAACGCCAGGCTAGTCATCAGGATCGGGCGCAGGCGGATGCGCGCGGCCTCCAGCGCGGCGTCGATCACGCGCTTGCCCTGGCGTTCGGCCTGTTCGGCGAACTCGATCATCAGGATCGCATTCTTCGCCGCGAGCCCCATCGTGGTCAGCAGGCCGATCTGCAGATAGACGTCGTTGACCAGCCCGCGCAGCGTCGTGAACAGCACCGCGCCGATCAGACCCAGCGGGATGATGAGCAGCACCGCGAGCGGGATGGACCAGCTTTCGTACAGTGCCGCCAGGCACAGGAACACGACCAGGATCGACAGTGCGTAGAGCAGCGGTGCCTGACCCGACGACAACCGTTCCTGATAGGAAAGGCCCGCCCAGGCGATGCTGGTGCCGGGGACCTGCGCGGCCAGTTCCTCGATCCGCGCCATCGCGTCGCCCGAACTGCGGCCGGCGGCGCCCTGTCCTTGCAATTCGTAGGACGAGATGCCGTTGAATCGCGACAGCGTCACCGGCGCCTGCGTCCAGCCGATCCGCGCGAAGGCGGAGAAGGGCACCATCTGCCCCGCCGATCCGCGGACGAACCACTGGTTCAGGTCCTCCGGTTCGGCACGATAGGGCGCATCGCCCTGAACGAACACGCGCTTCACGCGGCCGCGGTCGATGAAGTCGTTGACGTAGCGCCCGCCCCAGGCAGTCGACAGCGTGGTGTTGACGTCCGACTGGTTGAGGCCGAGCGCGGACATCTTCTGCTGGTCGATATCGATCTTCAGCGTGCCGACGTCGGGCAGCTCCGACAGGCGCACGGAGGCGAGCACCGGATCGGCATTGGCGGCCGCCAGCAGGCAGTCCTTGGCATCGGCGAACGCCTGTTCGCTCAGCCCGCCACTGTTAAGCAATTCCATCGTGAAGCCGTTCGACTGGCCCAGGCCGCGGATCGCGGGCGGGACCAGCGCGAAGACGCGCGCGTCGCGAAAGCCGCGGAACGCCGCCGAGGCGCGCGCGACGATCGCGTCGGCGGTATTCTCCTTGCCGTGGCGGTCGGCCCAGTCGGCGAAGTTGAGGAAGCCCTGACCGGTATTCTGGCCGCTCGCACCGCCGCCACCGCCGCCGCTGACGGTGAACATGGTCGTCACGTTCTGCGCCTCGTGCCCGGCGAAATATTTCTCGACCTGCTTCTGGATATCGAAGGTGCGCCCCTGCGTGGCGCCGGCGGGCAGTTGGATCTGGATGCTGGCGCTGCCCTGATCCTCGGTCGGCAGGAAGCCGGTGGGCAGGCGAAGGAACAGCACGGCCAACAGCGCGACCGTCGCCGCATAGACGATCAGCCAGATCGCCTTGTGGTCGATGACGCTGCGCACGCCCGCTTCGTACCGCTGCACGCCGCGATCGAAGCGGTCGTTGAAGCCGTCACGCGCGCGTTCCAGCAGGTGCGCGACGCGCGGCGCCTTGCGTGCGATCCACCCCTGTTCCAGCGGGTCGCCCTGTTCGTCGTGCTTCTGCTTCAGCAGGGTCGCGGTCAGCGCGGGCGACAGGATCAGCGCGACCAGCACCGACAGCACCATTGCCGAAACGATGGTGAGAGAGAACTGGCGATAGATCACGCCGGTCGATCCGCCGAAGAACGCCATCGGCAGGAACACCGCCGACAGGACCAGCGCGATCGCGACGAGCGCGACGGTGATCTCGTTCATCGATTCGATCGTCGCCTCGCGCGGGGTCATGCCGGGGTTTTCCTCCAGCAGCCGCTCGACATTCTCGACCACGACGATCGCGTCGTCGACCAGCAGGCCGATCGCCAGCACTAGCCCGAACAGGGTCAGCGTGTTGATCGAGAATCCGGCAACGTAGAAGACCGCGAACGTGCCCAGCAGCACCACCGGCACCGCGATGGCGGGGACCAGCGTCGCGCGCCAGCTTTGCAGGAACACGAACATGACGATGACGACGAGGATGATCGCCTCGATCAGCGTCTTGACCACTTCCTCGATCGACAGCTTGATGAAGGCGGTGGTGTCGTTGGCGAAGGCGTATTTCAGGCCGGCGGGGAAGGATTTCGATGCCTGCTCGACCTGCGCCTTGACCAGCTCGGCGGTCTTGAGCGCGTCGGCGCCGGGGGCCAGTAGAACGGCCAGGCCAGCGCCGGGATGGCGATTGACGCGGCTGCGCGCGTTGTAGTTCTCCGACCCCAGCTCGATCCGCGCGACGTCGTGCAGGCGAACGGTCGCGCCGCTGTTCTGGGTCTTCAGGATGATGTTCGCGAATTCCTCCGGCGAGGTCAGCCGCGACTGCGCGGTGACGACCGCGTTCAGCATCTGCGTATCGGGCTGCGGCTGCCCGCCGACTTCGCCGGCCGCGACCTCGGCATTCTGGTTCTGGATCGCGGTGACGACGTCGCCAGGCATCAGCTGGAACGACGCGAGCTTCGTCGGGTCCAGCCAGATGCGCATCGCATATTGCGAACCGAACACGTTGGTGTCGCCGACCCCCTGGATACGGCTGAGCGGGTCCTGAAGGTTCGACGTCAGATAGTCCGACACGTCACGGTTGGTCAGCTTGTCGGTTTC
>JAESGL010000416.1_pt1 | contig 21201 bp, 18 predicted proteins | sample 9269711 | NCBI WGS metagenome assembly JAESGL01 (sample SAMN14515918, study PRJNA621676) | algae metagenome | isolation source: Kastovskya adunca ATA6-11-RM4 and co-occurring heterotrophs from soil and... | place: Chile: Atacama Desert | collected 2011-06-27
GCTCGATCCGGCGCATCTGCGCCTCCGACAACCAGAGCAGGTCACTCATCACGACGTCTCCTCACGCCGTCATTGAATCAACCCTTCGCTATCACCGCAAGCGATTTAATAGGTCCTGAGCCTAGATTTCCATGGCAACCAATATGTTCAGGAAAGCCTTCTGGCAAAGGTGCCGACGTAAAGGAGGGATGAAGGTGGTGAAGGATTTCGAGCTATATTATTGGCCATTGCCATTCCACGGACAGTTCATCAGGGCCGCGCTTGCCTTCGCGGGCAAGAGCTGGAACGAACATGATGAGGGTGAGATCGCCGCCCTGATGAAAATGGCTCCGGAGGATCAGCCGGTGCCCTTCATGGGGCCACCCCTCCTGATTGATAATGAAACCGGATTAGCCCTGTCGCAGATGCCAGCAATCATGGTCTATCTGGCAGAACGTCTTGCCCTTGTGCATGGCGGTACCCGCGAACGCGCCTTGACGGTCAAGCTCGTCAATGACGCGAATGATATCATTGACGAACTGACGCTGGATGGCGGCCGGCAGATGTGGACGGAGGATCGATGGGCCAGCTTTATTCCTCGGCTGGTGAAATGGATGCGCATCTGGGAGGCTGTGGGCACAACCAACGGCCTTGAAGCTGGAGACGGTTTCATGCTCGGCATCGCAAAGCCAGATCTGGCCGATATCGTGACCGTGACATTATGGGGCACAATGGCCAGCCGCTTCGGCGCGATCGCTGCCATGCTCTCCCAACATGCGCCTGCAACGATGGAGCTGGTCCAGCGTCTGCGCGCTCATCCTGCCTTGGCGAGGCTCGAGGCAAGAGGCGTGACGCGCTATGGCGACGCCTATTGCGGCGGGGAAATCGAGAAGTCTCTGCGCGCAGTTCTGCCCGCCGGCGGTGTTTGAAACCGAACGCTATCCCCCTTCGGTAAGGTCGCTTCGCATCTGCCCATGGGCCAGGACCGCGAACAGGCCGCTTCCACCGATGATATTACCGACCAGCGCAGGGAGGGAGAAGCCGAACCAGGCCTGCTGGAAACTGACCTCGCCGCTCAGCCAGAGGAAGCTGATCTGGGACGAGCCGGTGACGACATGCGAAAAGCCGCCAAGGCCGATGACATAGGTCAGGAGGAAGATCACCCAGAATTCGCTGCCCCTGGCATTGGGCAGGGCCCAGGCAATCGCGGCCATGATGAAGCCCGCCGGAATGCCGAGCATCAGGGTTTTCGACCAGTCCTGCCATTCGAGCTTGGCGAGAATATCCAGCGCCACGATGCGCTGTTCATGCGTGATGATGACCTCACCGGCCATCAGCGCGCTCACGAGTGTGACGCCGACAAGGTTCCCGGCCAGCACGCAGGCCCACAGGCGCGCGAGGCGGCCCAGATTGCCAAGGCTCGGACGGGTCGCGACCGGCAGCACCGCTGTGACCGTGCTTTCGGTAAAGAGCTGCAGCCGCCCCATGATCACGATCAGATATCCGACCGGATAGCCCAGCAGATAGATGAGGGGCGCCCAGTCTGTGTCGGGCAGCCTTGCCCGCAGGAAGAGTTCGGACATGAGCGACAGGGTGATAGCGAGGCCGGCGGCCAGGCCAGAAAGCATCAGGGCCAGGATCGGTCGATCCAGCTCTTCCTCGCCCTGGAGCCGCACAACCTCATGGACGACCTTTGCCGAACCCGTGCTGCGCTCCTCGACATGCGCGGCCTCTTCCGCGTCAAGATCGGGGTGCGGGCTATCCTTGGCTTCATGCATCTGGTCCCTTCCCCTGTCTGCCGAAATGACGTCTGCCTCTCTCGCCGCTTTCCTGTTCTTACTGTCCGGCACTGCGCAAGGCTCCCAGGATGAGCGCACGGTAGCTATGCTCCCTGACGCCATGGGGCGCATCCAGCCCCATGCGCTCGAGCGCGGCCAGTTCCGCTTCGTCGGGCTGACCACCGCGCAGGCCGCGCGCAATCAGGGCGGTCAGCTGGGCGGGTCTTGCCGCATGGTCTGCCAGATATTGCATCGCCGGCAGCAACTGCTGCTCGATCTGCGTAAAGTCCGTGCCGAACGGGAAGGACGGAAATGTCTCGGTGGGCATGGCCGCGCTGATCCGCTCGGGCAGATTATTCCTTTGTGCTTCGGGAATGTCCCAGTCGGTCGCTATCTTGCCCGCGGAACGTGCCTTTTCCAGAAGTTCGCCCTGAAAGCGGCTGTCGGCGATGGCGATCAGGCGCTGGATGACCTGCTCATCGCTTTGGCCGCGCAGGTCTGCAACGCCATATTCGGTCACGACCATGTCGCGCAAATGGCGCGGGATGGTTTCATGGCCATAGCTCCAGACGATATTGGACCGGGTCTCGCCCTTGTGACGCCGGGTGGCGGGCAGGGTGATGATCGAACGCGCGCCGTCGAGTTCGAGCGCCTGCGCCACGAAATTATACTGCCCGCCTACGCCGCTGACGACCTGGCCATCTTCAAGCCCGTCCGAGATCGTGGCGCCCAGCAGCGTGACCATCATGGCGCTGTTGACGAAGCGGGCCTTTTGCCGCGCCTTGCGCTTGGCCGCTTCGTCGCCAAACAGCGCATTGATATAGCTGATCTCGCGCATATGGATGCGATCGCGCAGCTTCTCGTCCATGTCCCGCAGCGCGGCGTAGAAGCTGCGCGGGCCAACGAAGAAGCCGCCATGCACGATCGCGCCATCGACTTCACGCTTGACGATGCCGGCCCTAATGAGATCGAGGAAACAGTCGACCAGCATCTCGGTCGGCGCATATAGGCCTTCCTCAAAGGGGCCGGTTTCCCATGGCTCGGGAGCGCCCAGCCGGTCGAGCGTTGCGCGATAGGCACCGGGCTGTTCCTGCCGCAGGATCAGGCTGTGGGCGATCGCGTCGCCGATCGCGCCGATGCCGATCTGAAGCGAGCCGCCATCGGCTATCAGCGCGGCCACATGGGCGCCGATGGCGTGCTGGGCAGGGCTTACGGGTTGGCGTGGCGGCCCGAAGAGAGGAAAGCGCGTGTGCGCGCTATCGAGAATGATGGCGAACCGATCGGACGGGATTTCGGCCGGCCCGCGCATGAAGGGCAACTCGTCATTGACCTGTCCGATCAGGGCAAAATCGGCCCGGCCCCGATCGCGCTCGGCCAGCAGGTCGAGCGTCATGTCGCTATTGCAGCTGAGGCTATAGCTGTTCCCCCGTCGCGCGACGATCTGCGCCACGACATTGACGCCCTGGTCGATCAGATAGCGCATCGCATGGGTATAATTGGCTGCGATATAGTGGCGCTGCGCGTCCCCATTGCCGAGCCGGCTGCCGGCCTGGAAGAAAAATTCATTCACCTCGATATTGGCCGGCATCTCGCCTGCGCATAGGCAAAGCGGGGATATCCGCCCATTGTCCGCTCGAACACGGGCTCGAGGAAACGACGCTCGAGGTCCGTGCCAAGCGAGGGCTGCTCGAGCGTGAGCGCCGTGAAGATACGAAGCCTGATGGCGGGATCAGCGCTGGCACGGGCGAAGAGGGCATTGACGACATGAGGCGCCTTGCCAAGGCCCAGCGGCAGGCCAAGGACGATATGCCCGTCGGTGCGAGCGATGATGCGGTCGGCTACCTCTTCTGCCGAACCAAGTTCCAGGGGCTCGATTTCGCCGGTCCTCATTGCAGCATGTCCCAGCCCGGATCGGGCCGGAACCGCTCGCCATGGGCTTCGCGCAGCCCCTCCAGCACGGCTTTGACTTCGCCAACGCCGCGTGCGCGGGCATAATGGAGCGGTCCGCCACGAAAGGGCGCAAATCCGGTGCCGAAGATCATGGCCGCGTCGATGATATCGGGATCATCGGTCACCTTCTCGCGCAGGACCGCGACGGCCATGTTGAGCATCGGCATGATGAGCCTGTCAGCCATGTCCGGCGCGGGCGGGGCGGCGCTGTTTCTGACTGCATGGCCATCCTGCCAGGCATATATGCCTTTGCCGGATTTTGCCCCCAGATGACCCGCCGAAACCCTGTCGTGGAGCCAAATCGGCGTGGCGGGCATGGGCCAGTCCAGTTCGCGTTTCAGCATGTCGGCAACCGCAAGGCCGATATCGAGGCCGACCTGATCGGCAAGTTCCAGCGGGCCCATGGGCATGCCGAAATCCATTGCCGCCCTGTCGATCGTCTCGGGCGCGATGCCCTCGTCCATCATCGTCATCGCCTCGACCAGATAGGGGGTGAGGATCCGGTTGACGATGAAGCCGGGGGCGCTGCGGGCCGGGGCCGGCAGCTTGCCTATCATGCCGACAAAGGCTTTTGCGCTGGCCTCGACCTGCGGATCGACGCCGTCATGGCTTATGACCTCCACCAGGTCGAGCCGCGACACGGGATTGAAGAAATGGATGCCGATCAGCCGCTCGGGATGGCGTAACCCCTCGCGCAATTGCTCAAGCGGAATGGAGGAGGTGTTGGTCGCCAGGATTGCGCCGTCCTTCATGCGTGGCTCGGCGCTCGCATAGAGGGTGCGCTTGAGATCGGCCTTTTCCGGGGCAGCCTCGATCAGGAGGTCGGCTTTGGCGATGCCCGCACCATCCGGGTCAGGGATCAACCGATCCAGCGCATCGCGAACCTTCAGCCGATCTCCATGGGCGAGCTTTTCGTACAGCTTCGCGGCTCGGCCAAGAGCAGCGCCAATCGGCTCTGGCTTCACGTCGGAAATGCTGGTGCGCAGACCGCGCCAGGCGCACCAGGCCGCGATGTCGCCGCCCATCGCGCCCGCACCGATGACATGGACATGGGCGATCGTCTTCGTTTCCGGCCCAGCCAGTGTCTTGAGCTTCTGGCGCAGGAAAAAGGCGCGGATGAGATTTTGCGCGCTGTCGCTCATCATGAGACGCGCGAAGGAGATGATCTCCGCCTGTTTCATCGCCTCCCGGTCGCCACCATGAGTTTCCCAAAGGTCGATGAGCGCATGGGGCGCGGGATAATGGGCCAAGGGTGCCCTGGCTTCAGCCTGGCTGCGCATCTGCCGCGCCGCCAAATGGCGGACTGGCGCGGCGTCCTTCAGGCGATCCAGCAATGCCTGACGGCCCTGATCCATATTTCCATCTACCGCTGCGATGATGGAGGCGTGGACGTGGCGCTCGGGGACGACCGCATCGACCAGCCCCATGTCTTTCGCATAGCCAGCATCGATCGACTTGCCGGTCAGCATCAGTTCCATCGCCGCGATCGGATCGCATAAATGGGTAAAGCGCGCCGTGCCGCCGAGCCCTGGATGCAGGCCAAGCTGCACTTCGGGGAAGCCGAGCCTTGTCCATTCGATGGCAATGCGCTGATGGCACGCCAGCGCGACCTCGAGACCGCCACCCATGGCATAGCCGTGGATGACCGCAATGGTCGGAAAGGTCAGCGCTTCGAGACGGTCGACGATCGCATGCGCGGCGGCGATCCGGTCGCGCACCATCGCCTCGTCGCGCATGTCACGAAATTCGCTGATATCCGCGCCGGCAAGAAAGCCCTGTTTCTTGCCTGAGCGAATGACCAGCGCCCGGGGCGCACGGTCCGCCATCATGTCGAGTATATGGTCAAGCTCTTCGAGCACGGCCTGGGACAGCAGATTGGTGTCCGTTCCCTGCTGATCGAGGACAGCCCAGCCAATGTCTTGGGCGTCGCGCGTGAAGCGCCAGTGATGCAGGGCCTCCGCGCGATGGGGCGCGGGACCGGTCTCCAGATCGCGATCGGCCAGAAAGGACCAGACAGGATCGTTCATCATGGTCTCCTTCACAGCCGTTCGATCAACATGGCGCCGCCCTGGCCGCCGCCGATACATTCGGTGGCGATGCCGCGCCTCAGCCCGAGCCGCTCCATCGCTTGAACGAGATGCAGCGTGATCCGCGTGCCACTCGTGCCCACCGGGTGCCCCAGGGAAATCGCGCCGCCATCGACATTGAGGCGCGAGGGGTCGATGCGCCCGGCTACCCCCTCAAGGCCCAATATGGTACGACAGAAGTCCTCGTCCTCCCATGCCGCAAGACATGCCAGCACCTGCGCAGCGAAGGCTTCATTCAATTCCCACAGATCGATGTCCGCCAATGCATGACCATTGCGTTTGAGGAGTGCCGTTGAGGCGAGCACTGGGCCTAGGCCCATGATGGCGGGATCAATCGCCGACCACTGGCTGTCGATGATCCGCGCGCGGGGCATAAGGCCATGGCGCTCGACGGCCTCTTGCGAGGCGAGGATGGTCCAGCAGGCGCCGTCGCTGATCTGCGAACTATTGCCCGCAGTGACCTTCCCATAAGGGCGCTCGAAAACGGGCTTCAGCGTCGCGAGCTTCTCTGTGCTGCTGTCGGGCCGCACGCCATCATCCTGGGAATATACGGTCCCATCCCTGGCAAAAGCGGGAACAAGTTCGCCCTCCAGCCATCCCTCCGCTTGCGCCCGGGCAAGACGCTTGTGGCTTTCGACCGCATAGGCGTCCGCGTTCGCCCGCGAGATTGAAAAGAGGTGCGCCAATATTTCCGCTGTCTGACCCATGCCAAGATCGGTGATGGGATCAGTGAGGCCGCGTTCCAATCCGATGATGGGCTTGAGGAAGTCGGGGCGAAATCCGCTGGCCGCTTTGAGCGAGGCCAGGGGGCTGTTCTTGTCGCCCTGCATCGCGGCGAACCATTGGACGGCATCCTGCCGAAACACGAGGGGCGCGTGACTGAGCGCTTCGGCACCGCCGGCCAGGATGAGGTCGCTGCCGCCATCGGCGATATAGCGGTAGGCGGTGTCCATCGACTGCATGCCTGAACCGCAATTGATCTGAACGGTAAAGGCGGTCGTCTGCGTCCCGCAGCCCAGACGCAGCGCGGCGATACGCGCCGGATTGGCTTCATCGGCGATGACGTTGACGCACCCCAATATGACCTGATCGAAATCGGTGGGGGCAAATTTCTGCCTCAGCAGGAGCGGGCGCCCACATTGCACCGCCAGGTCAACAGGCGTGAACGGACCGGGGCCGCCGCGCGCTTTGAGAAAGGGCGTGCGGGCGCCATCGACAATATAGACCGGCCGGCTCATTCGGCGGCCTGCGCCAGGTCCGATGCAGCAGCATTGCGCGGCAGCTCCTCGGGTGCAAAATCATCGACGGCGATGACGTCCGCGACCGCGCGATCGGCTTCTTCAAGCTGCGCCAGCTCTGCGCTCGACAGCAGGCCGCGCTCGTGCGCCTTGGCCCAATCCTTGATCCGCGCCTTGCGCAGCCGGTCGTGGATCGGCTGGGTATCGACCATCAGGCGGAAGGCTTCGGTCAGGCGGGCGACGGGTTCTTCCGGGCCGCCGATGAAGACATTGTCGATCAGCCGTTCGCGCGCTGGGCAGGGTTCCAGGATGATCTGCGCGCACTGACGGATGGTCCGGTCCGTCGGGCCATGACGACGGCGGCCAAAGGGGAGGATGAACAGGCGCAGCATCCAGCCCACAGGCCGTGCGGGAAAATTCTCGATGATCTCGACGAACCTTTGTTCGATCGTGGCAAAGCCGCTGTCCATGCACCAGGCGAGCAGGGGAAGGTCATCATCCTGGCGCCCTTCATCCTCCCACCGCTTGAGCGCGCCGGACAGAAGATAGAGCTCCGACAGGATGTCGCCCAGCCGGGCGGACAGGAGTTCGCGCCGCTTGAGCTCACCGCCCAGGGTCAGGAAGGCAATGTCGGATATGAACGCAAAGGCCGCGGCATAGCGGCTCATCTGGCGATAATAGCGCGTCGCGCGCCCGGCCTTGGGCGCTGGCGCAAACAGGCCGCCGGTCCAGTTGCGCGCGAAGGCCCGGATCGCGGTCTTGAGCGCGTGGCCGACATGCTTCCACAGCACATCGTCGAACTGCGCCAGCGCCCGCCCGCGATTGGCATCTGCGACCGCGCGAATCTCCTTGAGAAGATAGGGATGGGAGCGGATCGCGCCCTGGCCGAACACCATCAGGCTGCGGGTGAGGATATTGGCGCCCTCGACCGTGATGCCGACCGGGATCGCGCGATACTGGTTGCCGAGATAATTATTGGGTCCGTCGATCACGCCCTTGCCGCCATGCACGTCCATCGCGTCGTTGATGACGGTCCGCATGCGTTCGGTCGCATGCAGCTTGAGGATCGAGGAAATAACGGCGGGGTGGTTCCCCTGATCGAGCCCCGCGCAGGTGAGGCGGCGCGCGCCATCGAGCAGATAGGCATTGGCCGCGATCCGCGCCAGCCGCTCCTGTATCCCCTCGAACTTGCCGATCGGCAGGTTGAACTGGGAGCGGACCCGCGCATAGGCACCGGTCGTATGGGCCGCAAAGGCGCCGGCGGCGGCAGACAGGGAGGGCAGGGAAATGCCGCGGCCGGCCGCCAGCGCGCTCATCAGCATTTTCCAGCCCTGGCCGACACGATCGGGGCCGCCGATGATGTTATCGAGCGGGATGAACACGTCATGGCCCTCATTGGGGCCGTTCTGGAAACTCTGCATCGAGGGGATATGCCTGCGCCCGATCGACACGCCGGGCAGGTCGGTAGGCACCAGCGCGACCGTGATCCCGATCTCGTCCTGCCCGCCCAGCAGATGGTCAGGATCGCGCAGCTTGAAGGCGAGGCCCAGCAATGTCGCGACCGGACCCAGGGTGATATAGCGCTTGCGCCAGTTGAGGCGGATGCCCACTACCTCTTCGCCGTCCCACTGGCCTTTGCAGATGACGCCTTCGTCGATCATCGCCGCCGCATCGGAGCCGGCTTCGGGACTGGTCAGGCCGAAAGCGGGAATTTCGCGTCCGTCCGCCAGCCGCGGCAACCAGTAGCGCTGCTGTTCCTCGGTTCCAAAACGCAGGATGAGTTCGCCCGGGCCCAGGCTGTTGGGGACCATCGCAGTGACCGCCGCAGATACGGATCGGGTGGCGATCTTGCGGACAATCTCGCTATGGGCGAAATTGGAGAAGCCAAGGCCGCCATATTCCTCGGGAATGATGATGCCGAAGAATTTTTCCTGCTTGAGATAGTCCCAGGCTTCCTGCGACAGGTCGTGCGTTTCCCAGGTCATGCGCCAGTCGTCGATCATGCCGCACAGCTGTTCGACAGGGCCATCCATGAATGCCTGTTCTGCGGCGGTCAGCCTGGCGGGCGGCACGGCAAGAAGCTGATCCCAATCCGGATTGCCGGTAAAGAGGGCCGCGTCCCACCAGCTGTTGCCCGCCTCGATCGCTTCGCTCTCCGTAGCGGAAAGGGCGGGCAGGGCTGCCTCGACGAGGGAGAAGATCGGGCGGGTGAGGATTTCACGGCGGGCGTTGGCAAGCATCATCTCTGTCCTTTTTGCTTGCCCCATGAACGCGGAAGACCCCGCACATGATCCGTCGCGACAGGAAGCCTCGCCTGAAAATCGGCCGCAAAATGTCCTTCGAACCAACAGCGGGTGCGGCGGCATGCGCGATGAAGCGCTCCATGGAAAGGACGGGCCGTTGCCCGATTGATGGCCGCCCGCAATGATCAGGGCAGTTTGTCGCCAATCCACCTTGCCAGTGCGTCCATCGCGATGGATTTGCTGGCGGGTGTCATGGCGGTTATGTCAATTTGGCGTCGACATTGTTTGCGAACTGTTGTCGCTATTGACCTCGTCTGCGCCGGTCTGGTCGGCCCTGAAATAGCCGATCGCAACCACGATGAGCAGAACCGCGATGACCAGCGCAAGGCTTGTGACCAATATGGATCGGGTCGCGGTCGTGCGCGATCCGCTGCGTGCCTCGACTTTCGAGAGATGGGTTACCGTTTCGCCATCTTCCTGTCGTTTCTCCATTTTCTCTCTCCTTGCTCTTTGCCTCATGTCAGCGACGGGTTGGGGCTATCCTCCAGACGCTGTTGGACAGGTCATCGGCGACCAGCAGCGCGCCATGGACCGGATCATAGCTTACGCCCACCGGACGTCCGCGCGCATGTCCATCCTTGATGAACCCGGTCAGGAAGTCCTGGGGTTTGCCGGCGGGGCGACCATTGGCGAAGGGGATGAAGACCACCTTGTAGCCGGCCAGATCCTGCCTGTTCCAGCTGCCATGCTGCCCGACGAAGGCGCCCTGCGCATAGGCGGGGCCAAGACCGGCGCCGGTTGCAAAGCTGATGCCGAGTGCCGCGACATGGGATCCCAGGGCATAATCTGGCCGGATCGCGCGTCGCACCATATCGGGCTGCTGCGGACGCACCCGCGGATCGACATTCTGTCCCCAATAGCTGTAGGGCCAGCCATAAAAGGCCCCGGGACGAACCGAAGTCATATAATCGGGCACCAGTTGCGGTCCGAGCTCATCACGTTCGTTCACCACGGCCCAGAGCCGGCGCGTCTGCGGCTCAACTGCAAGGGCTGTCGGATTGCGGATGCCCGAGGCATAGGTGCGATGCATGCCGGACTGGCGATCAACCTCCCAGATGACGGCGCGATCTTCCTCCACCGCCATGCCGCGTTCGCCGACATTGCTGTTGGAGCCGATACCGACATAGAGTTTCGATCCGTCCGGGCCGGCTGCGAGCGACTTGGTCCAGTGATGGTTTATGCGCGAGGGCAAGCTGGTCACCTCGACGCCCGGCGTAGTGATGCGCGTTTCGCCCTCACGATAGGGAAAGCGCAGCAGCGCGTCCTGTGTCGCAACATAGAGCTGGCCCTCGACCAGGGCGAGGCCATAGGGCGCATTCAATCCGGTGATGAGCGTACTGCGCAATTCGGCGCGGCCATCGCCATCGGCATCGCGCAGCAGGGTGATGCGATTGCCACCCTTAACCGATGTCTTCCCCATGGCCTTGATCTGGGTCGCGATGACATCCTTGGGCCGCAGGGCGGGGGCCGAACCGCCCGACCCTTCCGCCACCAGAATGTCGCCATTGGGCAGCACCAGCATCTGGCGCGGGATGGCGAGCCCCGTGGCGAAGGCCGTCACGCTAAAGCCGGCCGGTGCCGACGGCTTTTCATTCCCCCAGCCAGCGGGCGTCGCGATTTTCATCGGCGGCAGCAATGTCTGGCGCTGATCGGGCAGGTCCGGCCGGGCGCCGGTCTGGTCAAGGCCAGGCTGGCTGCGCCCGCAGGCGGCAAGTGCCAGGAGACTGGCGCCCAGGATGAAGGCACGCACGGTCATGGCCGAACCTCCCGATAACCCGCGAAGGCCGTCCAGCCCGCGGCAAGGGCAGCCAGGCTGCTGAGGAGGGAGAGGATGAGGCCGATGGTCCCGACTGAACTCCAGCCGTCGCGGCTATGCTGGAAGGCGTTGATGAGCCCGCAGGCCCACATCAGCGCCAACAGCAGCAGATAAAGGCCATGCTGCCGACGTGCCGACCCTTTGGCGCGCGCCAGTGCGATCAAGGCCCATAGCAGTACTAGGCCGCCGCCGATCAGCGCGCCGGTGATCAGCCAAGCCGAAAAATTGCTCCACTGGATTTCCGCGCTGTTGAGATAGGTGATGTCCGACAGCAGGGCAGCGGGAAACAGGGCGACCGGCCAAGCGAGCAGCAGGCCGTGAAGCGGATGGAGCAAGGGCCGGGTGCGCGGCGGGGCGCTGGGCAAAACATGTCTCCTTGTCGAAGAATGATCCCTCGCCAATGCGCCGGATGGCTTTTGGTTTCGCCGACACCGGCAATTCATCCACTTGTTACGAAACAGAAATGTTTGAACCTGATGCCGCTTCGCGTGTTGGCACGAAGACGCTGCACACCGGATGCGGCGCGAAAGGGGTGACGCGGGCGCAATGCGCAATCCATGGCTCTGGACCATTTCACTGCTCGGCCTTGGCGCCTGCAATGCGCAGCAGTCGGCCCTCCATGCCTTCGGCGCCGAAGCGCGGCAGGTGCGCGAGATGGCGATCCTGTTGACCATCGGTGCGGCGATCATCCTTTCGATCATGGTCCTCATCTATGGTCGCGCGCTTCGCGCTCCGGAAGGGGCGCTCAGCCATCGTAGCGGCATGCGGATCATCTTGTGGCTGGGCGCCATCGGCCCGGCCCTGATCCTTGGCGCGCTGCTTCTCTATGCTTTGCCTGCCATGCGTCCGCGCGACACGGCGCCTGGCGACCTCACCATTCGGGTCGAGGGCGAGCAATTCTGGTGGCGGGTCGCTTATGGGGCATCACGCGCGGGACCTGGACTTGTTTCTGCCAATGAGATCCGCCTTCCCGTGGGGCGGACGGTGATCCTCGAACTCGGCGCGCAGGACGTGATCCACAGTTTCTGGATTCCCGGTCTTGCCGGCAAGATGGACATGATCCCCGGACGGACCAACAGGCTGGTCGTTCGCGCCGAAAAGGCCGGCCGCTTCAGGGGCATTTGCGCGGAGTTTTGCGGCCTGTCGCACGCGCTAATGGCCTTCGACGTGATCGCGATGAACCCGGCGGATTTCGACGCATGGCTGGCGGGCGCGCGCGGGGCCGGCAGGGGCCTGGGCTCATCGAGGGGCCAGGCCCTCTTCGATGCGCATGGCTGCGGCGCCTGCCATGCCATCCGGGGAACCGCGCATGATGCGGCAATCGGGCCTGACCTTAGCCGTTTCGGGCAAAGGCGGACGCTGGGGGCCGGGATATTGCCACCGACCACCGCCAATATCGCCGCCTTCATCCGTGCGCCCCAGATCGCAAAGCCAGGCGCGCGCATGCCCGCCTACCCGCAGCTGTCCGAGCAGGAGGCCATTGCCATTGCCCATTATCTTGAGGGGCTGAAATGAGCCTCCATGATCAGGATGACCCGGTGCTCCGCGCGGCGCAGGAAAAAAGGTTGCGCGCGGTGTGGGCGCCGCCCAGGGGGATCTTCCTGCGCTGGACCGACTGCAACAATAATCGCGTCGGCGTCTGGTATGTGCTGACCGCCTTCGGTTTCATGCTATTTGCCGGCGTGCTCGCGCTCATCATGCGCACCCAGCTTGCCGTGCCCGACAATGATCTGGTCGGGCCTGGTACCTTCAACCAGCTCTTCACTCTGCACGGCTCGATGATGATGTTTCTCTTCGCCGTGCCGATGTTCGAGGCGGTGTCGATCATCCTGCTGCCGCAATTGCTGGGCGCGCGCGACCTGCCATTTCCCCGCCTGTCGGCCTTTGGCTACTGGTCCTTCCTGATCGGCGGGCTGTTCGTCGGGGGATCGATCTTCTTCAATGCCGCCCCTGACGGCGGCTGGTTCATGTATCCTCCGCTGACCACCCGCACAGACCTGTCGGGGCTCGGAGCCGATATCTGGATGCTAGGCCTTTCCTTCATCGAGGTGTCGTCGGTCGCGGCCGCAGTCGAACTGATTGTCGGCGTGCTCAAATGTCGACCGCCGGGCATGCGGCTCAACCTCATGCCGCTATATGCCTGGTATATCCTGGTCGTGGCGGTGATGATCCTCTTTGCCTTTCCGCCGCTCATCGCCGGCGACATATTGTTCGAAATGGAAAGGCTGCTGAACTGGCCCTTCTTCGATGCGCGCCGGGGCGGGGATCCGCTCCTGTGGCAGCATCTGTTCTGGATCTTCGGTCATCCCGAGGTCTACATCATATTCCTGCCCTCGATCGCGCTGTTCGCGATGCTGGTGCCGACCTTCGCCAACCGCCATCTCCTGGGCTATCCGTGGATCGTGCTGGCGGCCGTGGGTACTGCTTTCCTGTCCTTCGGCCTGTGGGTCCACCACATGTTCACCACCGGGCTGCCGAAGATCAGCCTGGCGTTTTTCTCGGCCGCCTCCGAAGCCGTGGCCATTCCGACCGGCGTCCAGATCTTCGTGTTCATAGCAACGCTGTGGGCGGGGCGGGTCACTTGGTCGACGCCCCTTCTCTATGCGACCGGTAGCCTCGCCATTTTCGTGATCGGTGGTCTTACCGGCGTGATGGTGGCGGTGGCACCGTTCGACTGGCAGGCGCATGACAGCTACTTCGTCGTCGCCCATCTCCATTATGTGCTGATCGGCGGCACGCTGATGCCGCTTTTCGCCGGCCTTTATTATTATTGGCCACTGGTGACGGGCAAGAAGCTGTCCGACCGGCTCGGCCGGATCGCTTTCTGGATGCTGTTTGTCGGTGCCAACCTGACCTTCTTTCCGATGCATCTTTCGGGGCTGATGGGCATGCCGCGCCGCGTCTTCACCTATCCTGCCGAATTGGGGCTGGGCGGGCTCAACATGGCCTCCACCCTGGGGGCCTGGCTGTTCGCCGCGGGGGTGGCGGTGATATGCATCGATCTTAGCCTCTCGCCACGCCGGGTTCGGGCTGTCCGCAATCCCTGGAATGCGGGCACCCTGGAATGGCTTGCCCATCCCGAGGACGAGGATTGGGGCATAAGGTCGGTGCCATTGATCGAGAGCCGCTATCCGATCTGGGACCAGACAGATTTCGTGCGCAAGGTGGATGAGGGCCGCTTCTTCCTGCCCGATGCAGAGGAAGGGCGACGCGAGACGATCGTCACGAGCGTCCTCGATGCCCGGCCAATGGCGGTGATCCGTTTGGGGACGCCGAGCATCAAGCCCATGCTGACGGCGGTCGCGCTCGGCGGGGTCTTTATCCTCACCACCTATCATCTCTATTGGGCTGCGCTCGTCAGTGGCATCGCCACACTCGCGCTCGCCCTGTGGTGGCTATGGACCGGGACGGCTGAAATTCCGGAAAAGCCCAGCAAACCGATCGGACACGGCCTTGAACTGCCGCTATATCTGTCCGGGCCATCGGCGCCGGGCTGGTGGGCGATGTTCATTACGATGATGGCCGATGCGACTGCCTTTTCCGGGCTGGTCTTCGGCTATTTCTTCTTCTGGACCCGCCACGCGGATTTCCCGCCGGTGGCTCTGGCGGACGGACCCGGCTTGGCCTGGCCGATGATTGCGCTCTTCCTGGGCATCGCAAGCTGGCTGCTGACGCTAGGCGCGCGCGAGGTGCATGCCCGCAAGTATGTGGGCATGGCCCGGCTTTTCCTCCTGGTCGCGCTGGTGCTCAGCCTTGCCGGAATTGGGGCGGGTCTGGCCGGACCATGGACCCATGGCATGGACCCGCAGGCGCACAGCTATCCTGCAATCGTGTGGACCCTCGCGATCTGGGCCACGGCCCATGCGGGCGTTGCCGCCATCATGCAGGGCTATGCGCTGGCGCGCAGTCTCGCCGGGCGGATGGACCCGGTGCATGACGCGGATCTGCGCAACGTCACCGTCTACATGCATTTCTACGCGCTGACCGCGATCGTCACCTATGCGACGATCGGCCTGTTCCCGGAGGTCGCATGAGCGAGCGACGCAGATGGCATGAGCGGCTCAAGGTCACGCTCTGGACGCTCATCGTTCCACCAGCGATCTGGGCGGGACATTTCCTGGCGTCCTATCTCTGGGCGGCCATCTCCTGTGCCAAGGCCGGGCGCTTTGCCAGTTTTCCGATGCTGTTCGTCGTCGGCACGATGCTCGCGCTGCTGATGATCGGACTTTCGGGATGGATCGCCTGGGCGCAGGCCCGCCTGCCGGGCAATCCGCCGCCCCATGAGGATTCGACCCGGATCGACCGGCTCCGTTTCCTGGCCAAATCCACCTTGCTGCTGGCGGGGCTGAGCTTCGTCGGCGTGTTGTTCACGGCGCTTCCGGTTATTTTCCTGCGGGATTGCCGATGAAGCGCGCCGCACTTTTCGCCGGTCTGGCGCTGGTTCCGACAGGGTGGCTCCTGGCTGTGCTGCCGCTTGGCATGGTTGGTCATATGGCAGGCCATATGATTGCCGTCGCGATTGCAGCGCCTTTTCTTGCCCTTGGCCTGTCGCAAGGTCGGCTCGATCCTGCGCGTCTCTGGCCCGGCCTTATAACCCCTATGGCGATGATGCTGGTGGAACTTGTCACGGTCTGGCTCTGGCACCTGCCGGCCCTTCGCGCGGCGACAATGACGTCCTTGCCAGTGCTGGGGCTCGAGCAGGTCAGTTTCCTTGGCGTAGGTCTGCTGCTCTGGTCATCGGTGCTCCGCGCCGATCATCGGGCCGCTGGCATCGGTGCCTTGCTGCTGACATCGATGCACATGACGTTGCTTGGTGTCCTGATCGGCCTGGCGCCAAGACCTCTCTACGCGGCCGCGGATCATCATCATCTGGCCGGCATCGACCCGCTGATCGACCAGCAACTGGCTGGTGTCCTCATGCTGCTGGTCGGCGGGGCCAGCTATTTCATCGGTGGTCTTGTCCTGTTGGCGAGCCTCCTTCGCCAGAGGGGGGCGGCATGACCATTCGCATCAGCTTGAAGCGCGCAATTGTCGCGTTGCTCGGACTTGGGATTCTCGGCATGCTGATCGCCTGGTCCGGGGCCATGCAGATTTCCGCTTCGTCGGGCCATTGGCGTATTACCGACTGGTTCCTTCACTGGACGATGCGCAATTCCGTGCGGACTTATGCCTGGCTGGACGCACCGCCCGACCCGCTCGACGATGAGGGCCTGGTCAGTGCAGCAGGGCATTTTCGTCAGGCCTGCCAAGTCTGTCATGGCGCACCGGGTGTGCGTCCATCACCCGTGATGCAGCAGGCAACCCCGCCGGCGCCTGATCTTGCCCGGACGGCGGGGGAATGGCGGGATCGCGAATTATTCTGGATCATCCGGCATGGCGTCAAATTCACCGGCATGCCGGCCTGGGCGGCGGCTGATCGACCGGATGAGGTGAGGCGGATGACCGCTTTCGTCCGGCGCTTGCCACAGATGACGGCGGCGCAATATCAAGCACTGACTCAGGCTGGCGAGGAGCGACGCCTGCCCGGCGTTGCTCCGGCAACCTTGTCGGCATGCACAAGCTGCCATGGCGTCGATGGTCGGGGGAGGGAGCAATCCGATATTCCGGTCCTGGCTGGGCAGAGCGCGTCCTATCTGTTCGCCAGCATGCGCCAGTATGTCTCGGGGAAGCGCAGCAGTGCGGTCATGCAGACGGCGCTGGCAACGACCGGGCGCGAGGACATGACGAGGCTCGCGAGCTATTTTTCCGCGATGCCCGGGCTCAAGAATAACGCGACCTCGCCCAGTTCTCCGCGACTGGATCGTTTTGGCCAGCCCCTCCCGGCCTGCAGCAATTGTCATGCGGCTGGCAAGGCGGCGCCCATTCTTGCCGGGCAGAAGCCAGGCTATCTCGCTGCGCGCCTGCGGCTTTGGCAGCAAGATGACAATGTCATCGACGCGCGCCTGCCGCCCGATACCATGGCGATGATAGCAAGACGTATCCCGGTCGATCAGATCGATGAACTGGCGCGGACGGTGGCGCAACCTGGGTCGGACTAAGGGGGCTATCGTCCGGTCAGGCGTGCATGTTGACCCAGATGAAAGCCAGGATGGCTGCAACGATGAATGCGAAGACGAGGTAGAGAGCAAGACGACTGGTGGCCTTGCGGGCAGGACGTTCCTTGTGATGGGGCATTTTGATCCTTTCGTGCTGATCTTGTCCCATCAACGCATAGCGGGCTCCATGGTGCCTGAAGCGGCTCATAGGTCCGGTAGGGCCTGCGCAGCGAAGCCCCAGCCTTTAAGCTTGCTTGCGCGCTCCCACAACATTTCGAAATCTCCAATGTCGAAGGGATGGGCGTCCTGCAAATCGTTCAATTCGTTCCAGTCGACCGGTATGGCTACGGGCGCGCCGGCGCGCGCGCGCGCTGAGTAGGGCAGGATGGCGGTGCTGCCGCGCTGATTGCGCAGCCAGTCGATGAATATGCGATCCTTGCGCTTGGCCTTGCTCATCGTGGCAACGAAGCGATCGGGTTCTGCCGCGCTCAAGGCCTGGGCGAACCGGGCGGCGAAATCCTTATGTGCGTCCCAGTCGTGGGTGGGGCTGAGGGGGACGACGACATGGACCCCCTTCCCCCCCGACAGCATGGCGAAGGAGATCAGACCGATTTCGCGTAGATGATCGCGAATATCCTTTGCTGCTTGACTAACCTGGGCAAAATCCATGCCCTCGTCGGGATCGAGATCGAAGATCATGCGATCAGGCTTCTCGACTGCATCGGCACGGCTCGCCCAGCCGTGAAATTCAATCGTGCCCATCTGTACGCAGGCGATCAGGCCATCGGTATCGTCGACATAGAGATAGTCTTCTGAGCCGCCGTTTTTCTCGCGGATCGCGACATGGCGGACATGGTCGCCAAAGGCGCCGCTGTCATGTTTCTGGAAAAAACACTTCTTCGCGCGGCCCTGTGGGCATCGAACAAGACTGATCGGCCGGTTGGCAGCAAAAGATAGCATCAGCGGGGCGATCCGGGCGTAATAATCGGCCAACTCCCCTTTGGTCTGCCCGCTCTCCGGGAAAATCACGCGCGCGCGATTGCTGATCTTGATGACCGTGGCCGAAGGAGGCGTCGGGGCCGCTTTTTCGGGCTTGACCGTCTTTGCTAACTTGTCGCTTCGTAGCCCCAGAAAGCTGCCATGTCGCACGCGCCCTTCACCGGTGAACTCGGCAAAACTGACTTCCGCAACGAGCCGGGGTTCGACCCATTGGACGTCGCGCGCTTCACGGGCGGAAATGATGACCTGCGGCGTGCCGGTCGAAATCGGACCCATCGCCTCGGCTAGGTCGGTCATTGTGGCAGCGTCGAACCCAGTGCCGACCTTTCCCTTATAGACCAGTTCACTGCCTTCATGCTGGCCCAGTAGCAGGGACGAGAAGGCACGCCCCTTCGCCTTGCTACGGGTCCAGCCGACGATCACGAATTCCTGGCGACGGGTGCATTTGACCTTCACCCAGGCGCGTGTCCGTCCGCTGCGATAGGGCGCATCGACGCGCTTTGCGATAATGCCTTCCTGCCCGGCCTGACAAAGCGATCGGTAGAGCTTCTCGCCCGAGCCGATCAGGTGATCGGCAACGTGGATCGGTTGTTCTGCATCCGCCAATAAGGCCTCGAGCCGCTCTTTTCGCTCGATTGCGGGGAGAGACTTCAAATCCATGCCATCAAGGGAAAGAAGATCAAAAGCGAAGAAATGGAACGGCGTGTCGGCTCGCTCCGCGCCATGGCCCCGTTTCAACACCGCCTGCAGCGCCGAAAAACTCGGATTGCCGTCAGCGTCAAAGGCGATGATCTCGCCGTCGATCAACGCAGGCGGGAGGTCGAGCGCTTTTATGGCACCGGCCAGAGGACTAAATTTGTCCGTCCAGTCCAAGCCGCTACGCGTATATATTTTTATCGCTTCGCCACTGACTGCAACGAGCGCGCGATATCCGTCATATTTGATCTCGTGCATCCATTCATTGCCAACCGGTACATTGTCGACCAATGTTGCAAGCTGCGGCTTGATGAAGCGCGGCATAGCCTCCGTTCTGGCTTTCGCCCTCCCCTTCGTCTTGCCGATCCTAGCATTATGCGCGTTGGCTGCCTGCATCCTGTCCGCGAATGTCTTGCCATTTGCACCTTTCAACGATTGCGTGCCGGCGATGTCCCCGGCGATTTGCGCCATGGAGCGGTCAGTCAGAACACTTGTCAGCGCGCGCTCGACCAGATCGCCATTCCGGCGGGCCTCGCCATCATCGATCTTGCGGAGCAACCAATTCTCGCGCTTTTCGCCCGCGCGCCCCTTCATCCGCACCAACAGCCATTCCCCCTTCATCCGTTCGCCATGCAGTATGAAATGGAGATGACCATCCTCTATATTTTTCGCGCTCTTTCCCGCGATCGGTTCCCACCAACCTCGGTCCCAGAGCATCACAGTGCCGCCCCCATATTCGCCCTTGGGGATATTACCTTCGAAACTACCATAGCTCAGAGGATGATCCTCGGTGCGGACAGCAAGCCGCTTGTCATCGGGATCCAGGCTCGGCCCCTTGGTGACGGCCCAGCTCTTGAGCACGCCATCGACTTCCAGCCTGAAGTCCCAGTGCAGTCTTGTGGCGGCATGTTTCTGGACAATGAAACTGTTGCCGCCTTTCTTTGCTATCTTGCCTGCAGGTTCGCTGGTGCGATTGAAATCCCGTTTGGCATTATAGGAGGCAAGGGGATTGTTCCGGCTCATTTGCCCTGTCGCTCCTCGGACGCGAACCAGCGCCGTTCCACGAATCCGAGCAGGCTGAGCATGAGGATCGCGACGAGAGTGGCACTGGCCACCAATGGCCAGAGAGCAGCGCCGCAAGCGATTCCGATCATCGACGCCAGCCATATATGGGCTGCCGTGGTCAGATTCTTGATTTCACCTTTGCTGAATATGATGAGACCAGTCGCTATGATGCCCGAAAATGCGGCCGAAGCTTCGAATACCCGCAAGGGATCGATATTCCCCTCGCCTTGCAACTGATTGTGCAGCGCAATTGCGCAGACAGTCATGAGAGCGCTGGTGAAGCAGATGAGCCCATGGGTGCGTAGCCCCGCTGCATGGCCGCGTATCTGTCGGTCGAGCCCCAAGAGCAGGCCGAGTAGAGCAGCAATGCTCAGGCGCAGCATGACCGGCCCGTCGATAAGGTGGAGGGGGGTATCCGGATTCAGCGTCATCATGCGCTTTTGCGCTTGGTTGCAGTCGCACGTCGGTTGCCAGCGTCCGTCGCCGAACCGCTTTTCGGGCTCTTCTTCTTCGCTGTGGTACGAGCCGTTTCCCCTGCTGATTTCTTGAGCGCCGCCATCAGATCGATGACATTGCCGCCCTTGCGTGCTGGCTCCTCGTCCACCTCTTCGATTATCCGCTTCCCCTTGGCCTTTTTCTTCTTTTCGATCAGGCGATGGAGCGCATCGACGTAGCGATCGTGAAACTCTTCCGGTTTGAAGGGCGCTGTTCGTTTGTCGATAATGCTGGTAGCAAGGTCGAGCATATCGTCATCCGCCGTATCGGCAGGCAAACCTCGGAAATATGTCTGGGCCTTAGTGACTTCGTCTGCATAGCGCAGAACTTCCATGACCAGCCCCCGCCCACAGGGTTTGATCGATACCAGCTGTTCCCGACCGCGGACCGACAATTGGCCAAGCCCGACCTTCTTTGCCTTTCGCAGCGCATCCCGCAGCACGGCATAGGCCTCTTCTGCGAGGTCATCGGCGGGTATGACGAAATAGGGTTTTTCATAATACAGTACGTCGATCGCATCTGCCTCGACGAACTGGACAAGGTCGAGGGTCTTGCGGCTCTCAATCTTGACCGCTTCGATTTCCTCCTGTTCGAGCAGCACGTAATTGCCTTTAGAAAGCTCGAACCCCTTGAGGATCTCATCTCGATCGACGGGCCCCACGCCGTTCACGACCTTTTCATAGCGGATGGGTTTGCCGGTGGGCTCGTGAATCTGACGAAAGCTGACCGCCGCGCCGGATTTGGTTGCGGGGTAGACTTC
>JAESGL010000417.1_pt1 | contig 21077 bp, 18 predicted proteins | sample 9269711 | NCBI WGS metagenome assembly JAESGL01 (sample SAMN14515918, study PRJNA621676) | algae metagenome | isolation source: Kastovskya adunca ATA6-11-RM4 and co-occurring heterotrophs from soil and... | place: Chile: Atacama Desert | collected 2011-06-27
AACTTTCATCACTCCCTATTCTAAAACTAAAGAATCCAGACTGCATTTACCCAATGATGAGCAAATTCAGCTTCTCAAATACTTCGGTCTTTAACGCGGGTGTCCCAGCGAGGAAAACAGGAAAAAGACTCACACGGTACGCCGCTGCGGTAGCTATGGCCGGGCCACGTTGGCTATGCTCGTTTTTTGTGTCCGGTGGCGGCCCCCGCTTGTTCAGTACAAAAAAGCCTTGTACCTAACCCATTATTCATGACTTTATGGAGCACTAGTCGGCTTCTATGAATGAATTTGCTGCCAGGTTCAAATCACGAAATGATGAAATTATTATAGCTGTAAGTATTTATAGAGCCAGAACCCTGAAGGGGTGACACAATCCAATCATCACTATCGTCCGCCCGAGCCACTGCTCCTTCCGGTTTCGGTATAGCGAAGCTCTATTGGTGTTGATTTAGGTGCCGTGTTCAGGGGCAAAGGCATCAGGAGATACCTGGTGGTGTTGGGAGCAATAGGGGCCCCTCCAGCTGGCATGGTATACTGCACCAGTTCCTTAACCTCCTGGTTAGATCTGTAGGCAACAATACCGTTAAGAATGCCCCAGGCGGCAGGGGCTAAGCCCAGCGGGTGGTAATCCAGCTTTTTCTCCTCTCCTTCGGTACGTACAAAGGGACCCACCAGGAACCACAGCGCATGCACAGCCACAGGTTGGCGCAAGGCTTTGTAAACATCTTTTGCAGGTCTTACATATAATGTTTTGCCAGCTGTAGAAAGCAACACATCATTGGGCTGCAGCCATACGGTGTCGCTTGTATAATTGGTTGCCCGTACCGCATACAGGCTAAGGTTTCGCTTATTAAGCTTTCTGGCGAAAGGTTCTGAAAAAGGGAGTGGCTGCTGGGTAATATCAAAATCAAGCCTGCTTTCTGTAGTGCCGGCAGGGGTGAAGTCTGCAGTAGTAAGATCGGGCTTATGGAAATGCCTGGCACAGGCAGAGAACATGCCTGCCAGGGCACAAAGCAAGAAGAAGCGTAGAAGAGTAGTCAAGGCTGTTATGTAATTGGAACGCACGAAGTTAACAAGCCAGTAAGACATTTACCGTATTGTATGGCTGTTTTCCTTACATCACTCCACCGCTTCTTCCTGCAGCTGTTTATCGTAGAGGGTTTTGTAAATGCCTGACTGTTCCAGCAGCTCTTCGTGGCTGCCTTTTTCTACAATGTAGCCATTGTCGAGCACCAGAATGTGGTCGGCCAGTTTGGCCGAGCTTACCCGGTGGCTGATGATGATGCTCGTGCGCCCCTGCATGATGCGCTTGAGGTTGTTCAGAATGGTGTTTTCTGTTTTTGTATCTACTGCCGAGAGGGCATCGTCGAGGATCAGAATCTTGGGATCGCGCACAATGGCCCGGGCAATGCTCACGCGCTGCTTCTGGCCGCCGCTTAGCGTAATGCCCCGTTCTCCTACACGGGTTTCAAACCCATTGGGGAAGCGTTCAATATTTTCCAGCAGGTCGGCATCGGAGGCAGCCTGCTGAATGGTTTGCTCATTGAGCCCGGATTCTCCCCAGGCAATGTTGTTGCGGATGGTTTCAGAGAACAGGAACACATCCTGCGGTACATAGCCTATCTGGCTGCGCAGGCTTTGCAGGTCGTAGGCCTGAATTTCTGTATCATCGATATACACCTTGCCCTGGCTTGGATCGTAAAGGCGCAGCAAAATATTGGCGACCGTACTTTTGCCGGAGCCGGTGGTGCCAATAATGGCCAGCGACTGCCCCGGATCTACCTTAAAGCTGATGTTGTGGAGTGCCTGTATGCCCGAATCAGGATACACAAAGCTTACATCTTCGAAATGTACCCTGCCGTCAATCTCCCGCTCCAGGTCCTGGGTAGATACAATATGAGTCTTGGTCTGTAAAAACTCGTTGATACGCTGCTGCGAGGCTGCAGCCTGCTGCACAATACTGGTAATCCAGCCCAGGGAGGTTACGGGCCAGGTAAGCAGGTTTACATAAATGATAAATTCAGCAATGTTACCTGTGGTAATAGCACCGCGCATTACCTCGAGGCCACCAATGTACACTGTTAAGATAATCGATAAACCAATCAGTGCCAGAATGAGCGGAAAGAACAGGGCATTTACAAAAGTAAGGCGCAGGGCTTTGTCTTTGTAGTCGCTGCTCAAAACATCAAATTTGTTGGCAGAGTCTGTTTCGCGGGCAAATGCCTTTAGTACCCTGATGCCGCTAAAGGCTTCCTGGGTATAGGTAGAGAGCCCGCTAAGTGCTTTTTGAATTTCGGTGCTGCGCTGCTCTATCAGGTTGTTTACATAGTAAATGCTTAACGAAAGTACCGGCAGGGGCAGCAGCACATACATGGTTAAGCGGGCATTGATTGTGAACATGTAGGGGATCAGGATCACGAAAAGCGTAACCAGGTTAATGCCATACATAATGGCTGGCCCCAGGTACATGCGCACCTTGCTTACATCTTCGCTGATGCGCGCCATTAAATCGCCGGTATTGTGGCTGCGGTAAAAGCTTAGGGGCAGGGTCTGGTAGTGGGCATAGATCTCGTTTTTAAGATCATACTCTATGTAGCGCGACATGGCAATAATGGTTTGCCGCACCAGGAAAAGAAAAACACCCCGTAGCAGGGCCATTACCAGGATGATTATTCCGTATATAAAGATAGAACTGGTGAACAGCTCATAGATCGACTCCTGCAGGGCGTAGCCTTCGTAGAGCCGGTAAAGATCTATGTTTTCTTTTACCAGGTCGAAGGCATAGCGAACCACCTGTGCCGGAATTATGGCAAAAATATTTGAGATAACCAGAAAAAGGGTACCCATGAGCAGGTAACGCTTGTACTGGAAGAGGTATTTGTTGATATAACTAAGAGCTTTCACGCTACTCTGGAACGATGATATTAATAATTGGTTTTACCTATCTACAACGTTTGAAATAAAGATATAAAAGGATAGCTTTGCATGATTTTTCAAAAAGTCATTGCAGAAAAGCACATTTCCATACGGGTTAACCCGGGTTGCAAAGGTAATCTAAACATAAACATACGTACATGGTGGAAGTAAACGAAGTAATGCCGCGCGAAAAAATAGGTGTCTTCGATCAAATTGAAGCAATGGAGCACGAACAGCTGGTAGTTTGCTACGACAAAGCTACCGGCCTTAAAGCCATCGTTGCCATTCACAATACCACACTGGGCCCCGCGCTTGGCGGTACCCGCATGTGGCAGTATAAGAACGAACAGGAAGCCATTACTGATGTGCTGCGCCTGAGTCGGGGCATGACTTTTAAAAATGCTATCTCGGGCCTGAACCTGGGTGGTGGCAAGGCCGTGATCATCGGCGATGCCCAAACCCAGAAAACCGAGGCCTTTATGCGTCGCTTTGGCCGTTTTATTAACGGGCTGGGTGGCCGCTATGTAACCGCCGAGGATGTTAACATCCGCACCTCTGATATTGAGTACATTGCCATGGAAACCCGCTATGTATCGGGCCTGCCCGAAATTATGGGCGGCGGTGGCGATCCTTCTCCTGTTACTGCTTACAGTACCTACCTGGGTATGAAAGCCGCAGCCAAAAAAGCCTGGGGTAACGATAGCCTCAAGGGTAAAAAAATACTGGTTCAGGGTGTAGGCCAGGTGGGCTCTCACCTGGTAGAGCGCCTGCGCCACGAAGATGCACAGGTGTACATCAGCGATATCAGCGAAGAGCGCCTGAAGCAGGTAGCCAACCGCTTTGGCGCAGAGGTAGTAATGGGCGATGCCATCTACGACCTTGATCTTGATATTTACTCTCCCTGTGCACTGGGTGCCACCCTTAACGACGATACTGTTTCCCGCCTGAAATGCCAGGTAATAGCCGGTGCTGCCAATAACCAGCTCAAAGACGAGAAAAAGCATGGACAGATGCTTGTGGAAAGAGGCATCATTTATGCGCCGGATTTTCTGATCAATTCTGGAGGTGTTATTAACGTAGCTGCCGAGTACGAAGGTAACTACCAGCGTGAGCGTGCCTACCAGAAAGCAGAAAAAGTATACGACATCTGCTTAAATATTTTAAATGAGGCAGAAGCCAAAAAAATAGGCCCACAAGAGGCTGCCATGCAAATGGCCCTGAAGCGTATACAGGAAGTAGGCCGCGTAAAGCTGTCTTATTAGGGTGTCGGGTATCAGGTATGAGGTATGAGGTGTGGGGTTTGAGGTATCGGGTGTCAGGTATGAGATCAATATTAGAAGCTGCGGCGTTAACAGATACTATACCAGAAGTTACTGAAGTTATGGGTAAAAACTATAAATCCAGAAAGACTGATGCCCGCCACTGCAGAAGCTGATACCCCATACCCGATACCCGATACCTTAACATAATATCCTATACTTAAAACAAATTAGGTACACAACCTTTTTACTAAAGAAGCTATGCTGCATCTTTGCAGCAAGCTTCTTTGTTTTTTTGTTTAAACGCTGATTCTGCTCAATGCTGAACCGTAGGTACCTGCGTATAAAGGCTATGCAAAATATCTTCGCATATTTGCAGTGCCGCCAGTCCGATTACCACCTGGCCTTGGACCTGATCCGGGAAGAGTTTGCTCCCGATCTTAACTCTATGGAGGTGCAGGATCCAGTAAAACTGGAAGAGAACCGTAAAGCTGCAGCCGACCTTTTCATCAAAAGTCACGAGGAGCGCAGGCTACAGTCTACAGAAGGCTTAACGCCAGAACAGGCCTCTGCCGCCAGTGATGCCCTCAACTATTATAATAAGCTGGTGCAGCAGGACTTTGATCACCTGCGCAAAACCATGGTGGCCGAAGCCGAAAAGCTGGCTGGTCGCTACCTGCTTTTTCTCATACTATTGCTGGACCTTAAGCGCTATGCCGCCAGTGAGCGCGAAAGCAGGCTGGAGAGAGGCCGTACCACCGGTACAGGGACTGATGAGCAAAACTGGCTCAACAACCGGGTACTGCAACTACTGGAGCAAAATAAAACCCTGCAGACAGAATCTATCCGCCAAAACCTGAACTGGAAGGTAGATCAGGATTTTGTGCGTGAACTTTACCGTGATGTGCTGCAGCGCGACGAGGCCTATCAGGAGTACCTGAAAGAGGGCCAGCCCGACTTTGAAGCCGATCAGAAGATAGTGCTCCATGTGGTGAAGAAAATTTTCTTCAAGCATGAGCTGGTAGAGTCTTTTATGGAGCGCCAGGATATTTACTGGAGCGAAAACCGCGAGGTGCTTAAAAGCATGGTGCAGCGTACGGTAAAAGAACTTACACCCGAAAGCGACAGCAATGTAGAGCTGGCAGTGCTTTCCGTAAACTGGGAAGATGACCGGGAGTTTTTTATAGATCTCTACAAACTAACCATTCAGAAAGAGCCTGAATTTGAGGAACTGATAGCCTCAAAAAGTAAAAACTGGGATGTGGAACGGCTCGCCCTGCTGGATAAAATTATCCTGATGATGGCACTTTGTGAAATGATTAATTTTACAAGCATCCCTGTAAAAGTAACGATAAACGAGTATATTGAGCTCTCAAAACGGTATAGTACGCCTAAAAGCAAAATATTTGTAAATGGTATACTAGATGTACTTTCAGTAGAGTTACAAGAGAAAGGAATAATCCGAAAGAGTGGCAGAGGATTGATTGATAATAAATAAGAGCAGTTTTTATGAATAAAGGTACTATAGGAATTCTCTCGCTGATAACGGGAGCGGCTGTAGGGTTGGCAGTAGGAGTATTGTTTGCTCCCGACAAAGGATCTAATACACGCGGCCGTGTTTCATATAACCTGTACCGTTTTAAATCAGCGTTGGAGGATATCCTGACAGAGCTGCAGGCAGAAGACCTGCCAGACAGCAGCGCACGCTCCGAAAGTGAACGTGTAATAACCGATGCAAAAGTAAAAGCCGAAGAGTTGCTGAAAGATGTGGAAACGCTGATCGGCCAAATTAAGAAAGACTATAAATAATGATGGCTACAACAGTTACGCTGATTGAGGGCGATGGAATAGGTCCGGAGATTACCACTTCTGTAAAACGCATTTTTGAAGCAGCAGGTGTACCTGTTCAGTGGGAAGAGGAAAATGCCGGCCAGACCACCCTGGAATCAGTAGGCGAATTAATACCGGCCACGCTGATAGAATCTATCAAGAAAAATAAAGTAGCCCTGAAAGGTCCCCTTACCACACCCGTGGGCAAGGGCTTTAAAAGTGTAAATGTGCAGCTGCGGCAACTGTTTGATCTTTACCAGAACGTGCGCCCCTGCGTTACTACCGAAGGCATCAGCTCAAGATTTACTGATGTGAACATGGTAATCTTTCGTGAAAACACCGAAGGCCTCTATGCCGGCCTTGAGTTTTTTGACGAACGTTTGCAAATTGCCGACTCTATTAGCCGTGTTACCTGGGATGGCAGCTACCGTATTGTAAAAGCTGCTTTTGACTACGCCCAACGCCGTGGCTGTAAAAAAGTAACGCTGGTACACAAAGCCAACATTCTTAAAAATGCCGGCAGGCTTATGCTGAAAGCTGGCGAAACGGTTGCAAAAGAATTTCCGGGCATCACCTACGAGAATGTAATTGTTGATAATATGTGCATGCAGCTGGTGCTAAAGCCCCAGCAGTTTGATGTTGTGGTAACCACTAACCTGTTTGGTGATATTCTGTCGGATCTGTGCGCAGGCCTGGTAGGCGGTTTGGGCGTAGTAGCCGGTGCCAATATTGGCGATAGAGTTGCTATCTTTGAGGCAGTACATGGTACGGCCCCCGATATTGCAGGCCAGGGCAAAGCCAATCCAACAGCTTTGCTGCGTTCTGCCATTATGATGCTGTACCACCTGGATATGGTAGACCATGCCAGACGCATTAACCACGCCATAGACGAAACGCTGAAAATAAAAGAGCAGTGCACCGGCGATTTAGGAGGCAGTGCCAGCACACAACAGTTTACTGATTATGTAATCCAGAAGCTTTAAGAACTAAAGCAAAAAACCTTGCGTTAGTAGAGCAGTTTGCAAAATCCATTCAAGTTAAGAACAGTCATGAAAAAAAATCTTTTGCTCGTATTTGCGGCAGCCGGTATGATGGCAGCCTGTAGCAATCCCGACACAGACAAACGCATCACCCAGCTGGAGCAGCGTGTAGCAGCACTGGAAGGAACCGGCCAGCAGAGCCCTGTTGTACAAGGATCTAATGATTTCACAAACACCGGCGAGCTGGTAGCTAATCAGGAGCCAGTAGCAACTGGCCCAACAGCAAAAATCGAATTTGAAGAGACTGAATACAACTTTGGCTCTGTGAAAGACGGTGCTATTGTAAGCCATACTTTCAAATTCAAAAATACTGGTTCTGTACCGCTTGTTGTTCAGGATGCAAAGGCTACCTGCGGCTGTACCGTACCTAAAAAACCAGAGAAACCAATTGCTCCCGGCCAAACCGGCGAAATTGAAGTTCGTTTCGACTCTTCAAATAAAGTTGGTAACCAAAATAAAAGTGTAACCATTACAGCCAACACTGAGCCTGCTACAACTACTATATTTGTAAAAGGTACAGTAGAGCCTAAGGCTTCTGCTGCCGCTGGCACCGACGGACCGGTAAGAAACTAATTATGCTACCTACAATTCTTTTACAGGCAGATGCACAACCCCAGGCCTGGTGGGGTAACTTAATCCTGATAGGCGGGATTATCATTATCTTTTATTTCTTTATGGTAAGGCCTCAGCAGCGTAAGCAAAAGCAGCATAAGTCTTTTGTAGATTCGCTTAAGCGTGGCGACCGTGTGGTGACTATTGGTGGCATGCATGGCCGCGTAGTAGAAATTGTAGAAGATGCCGTGGTGCTCGATGTAGACAGAGGCACTAAGCTTACTTTTGAAAAATCGGCCATATCGGTAGAAGCAAGTAAACGTTTTATACCGCAAACCAAAGAAACCAAAGCAGAAGCTTGAAACGGAGTGAGGTAGTGTTTAGAGGTTTAAAAAGGCTTTTTTCTACTGAAAGAGGCAAATGGAGAGTGGTAGCCCTATGTGTTTTGGGGGCTACCACTTTCTGGTTTTTTAATGCCCTCAACAAACAGTATGCTACACGTCTTAACTATCCCATAGAGTTTCTTTACGACGACCAGGATGTGGTGGTGGTAAATGAACTGCCAAAAAAAGTAAGCATTGTAGTTTCTGGCGGCGGCTGGAGCCTGTTGCGTAAAACTGTACTGGTTAATGTAAATCCTGTTCAGATACTACTTGAGAATCCTGCCTCGCAGAAGTACATTACCAAAGCTTCGCTAAGTGCCATTATTGCTGATCAGCTTAATGAAGTGCGTTTAAACTATGTGGTTACCGATACGCTTTTTATTGATATCGAACGCAGGATATCTAAAAAAGTAAGGGTACACATTGACAGTACCTCCATCTCACTGGCAGATGGTTATCGTATTGTTACCCCTTTAAAAGTGGCGCCTGATTCTATAAGCTTTACGGGGCCTACCTCTTTTATTGGAGGCCTGGCCGATAGTGTTGTTCTTTTTGTGCCGGTAAACCAGATAAACGGCGATTTTTCAGAATCGATCCCTTTAACAAACCTGGAGTCGCGTATTGTAGATGTTGAGCCCGAGGCTGTGCAGGTAAACTTTGGCGTTAGGGAATTCAGCAGGTACAGCAGGCTGGTAAACATTCGCCCCCTGAATTTTCCGGTTAACAGAACGCTTTCGCTTAGGGATACCGTAGCCAAAGTTAGCTACCTGGTAAGCAGGTCTGATGCTGATAAAATACCTGCAGGAAGCTTTAATGTGGTTGCCGATTATGCAGAGTTCAATCGCTCTGATTCTACAATTGTTCTGAAATTAGGAAACTACCCTCCACAGGTAGATATTTTACGCATAGAGCCAGAATCTGTAAAGGTACGCTATGACCAGCCAGATGCACGATAGAGCCGCTGATAGTAAACCACTCAAAATTGGTATTACCGGTGGGATAGGAGCAGGTAAAAGTACTGTTTGTAAAATATTTGCTGCTCTGGGTATTCCTGTTTATGATGCTGATCGCCAGGCCAAGCGCCTGCTGATTGAAGACGCCGAGTTAATGGAGCAAATAAAGGCAACGTTTGGCGGTGAGGCTTATTTTCCTGAAGGAGGGCTGAATCGTGTGTGGCTGGCAGCACAGGTATTCGATAAGCCCGATCAGCTGGCCCTGCTGAATAACCTTGTGCATCCGCGGGTAGGCCTTGATTTTGAAAGCTGGTATCAGCAGCAGCAGGCACCTTATATACTTAAAGAAGCGGCCCTTTTATTTGAGGCAGGCTCCTACAAAAATCTTGATGCTGTTATTGCCGTAACGGCACCACAGCTATTACGCCTGCGCCGTACACTTATGCGCGATGAACACCGAAGCCGTGAACAGGTAGAGGAAATTATGCAGCGCCAGCTGCCTGAAGAAGAGCGGATTAGCCGCTCACAGTTTAAGATTGTAAACGATGGGCATAACATGGTAGTGCCCCAGGTCCTTCGGCTTCACCGGCAGTTTTTAAGAAGAGAGCTACCCGCAGTAGGTTAAAAATAGGCAACGAAACATCGCCAGGATACTAACGTTAGCTTACTAACATCAGCACCCTGGCGGTGAAGCTTGGTTGATAGGGCTTGTTAATCTGCCGCCCGGCCTATAAAAACCTGTACTAGCAGACCAACAACTGCCAGAATTGCGGCTGTACCAAGAATGGTGTTGCTGGGTTCGCCCATAGCCATGGCTACGATTAAAATAACGGCTGCTATTACTATAACAACCAGCCCCAGGTAGCGAGAGATATTTTGCATTGTTAACAAGTTCTGCGAATAAATAAACAGGCCCTAAAATAGATAGAGCGCCTGAATTTACAAAATAATTGCCAGTTCGCCTCATAAGAAGTATTGTAACCTTTTTTGATCAGTATAGATATATTGATATAAATCATTAAATTAGTATTGAAATGGCTGCTAAAAAACTTTAATTAAGCCTTAGCCGTATCTTTGCTAATCCTCTCCTGTCGGGGAATAATCAGACAGGCAATAATTTTTAAAATCTAAAAAGCATGAAAATTTTTTCTACCGTCCTGCTACTCCTTGGGCTGTTTGTTTTCACCAGTGCCGAACTACAAGCTCAGCAAAGCACACCGCCCAGCCGCGTAAACGTAAAGTTTAATGCCAAGTATCCTAAATATGCAGATAAAGCCAGCTGGGAGCAGACCGACGAAGGTTATACAGCCACTTTTAATGATAAAGGCAGACATACCGTTAGCCGTTTTTCTGAAGAAGGACGCTGGATGGGTGCCACCACAAAAATTCTGAAAAAAGACTGGGAACCTGCCATGCGGCACTACCTGGATCAGACCCATCCTGGCTATAAGTATCTGCAGGGTTACCGCTACGAAGATGCTGAAGGAAGCCAGCGCTACCAGGTAGACATACAGGACAAGAATGGCAGTCGCTATCGGCTTGATTTTGATCAGTCGGGGAGCTTCATTAACGAAGGTCCCATTCAATGATGGATTTAAAAATTAACCGGATTATAGTATAATAAAAGTGGCTGCTCCAACCAGAGCAGCCACTTTTTGTTTTTAGAAACAGCTTTATGCGCTTTTATTAAAATTCAGAAGTAAAGTGGAAGGTGATGTCGGGGAAATTCTCCTGCACCATTTGCAGCCATGCACGGGTTTCTGCCATAAACACCAGCTTGCCATCTTTATCGCGTGCTATATAGCGGTATTTAGAGTTTATGAATTCATCCAGCTTCTTCTTGCTGGTGGCCGTAATCCAGCAGGCCTTGTAAAGATTAGTGCCTACAAAATCGCAGGAGGCACCGTACTCATTCTTCAGGCGGTACTGAATTACCTCAAACTGCAGGGCACCTACGGTACCCACTACTTTACGGGCGCCCATTTCGTATGTAAACAGCTGGGCCACACCTTCGTCCATCAGCTGGCTAAGTCCCTTCTCCAGCTGCTTGGTTTTCATGGCATCCTTGTTTATTGCTTCTCTGAATATTTCAGGAGAGAAGCTGGGAATGCCCTTATAGAGCGATTTATCTCCGGCAGAGAGGGTGTCGCCAATCTTCAGGTTACCGGTGTCGTAAAGGCCTACGATATCACCTGGAAAAGCCTCGTCTATAATTTCCTTTTCCTGCGCCATAAAGGCAGTGGTGTTGGCAAAACGGAAAGGCTTATCGAGCCGCACGTGGTGGTAGGGTACATTCCGCTCAAACCTACCGCTGCACACACGCAAAAAGGCAATGCGGTTGCGGTGCTTCGGATCCATATTGGCGTGTATCTTAAAGATAAAACCGGTAAAGTCTTTCTCATCGGGTGTTACAACCCGCTCTTCGGTGGCACGAGCCCTTGGTGGCGGGGCCAGCTCAATAAAGCAATCCAGCAGCTCACGCACGCCAAAATTATTAACGGCACTGCCAAAGAATACCGGTGCAACCTTACCGTCCAGGTACTCCTGTACATCAAAATCAGGGTATACCTCTTCTACAAGCGATACCTCCTCACGCAGCAGCTTGGCAGGGTTTTCACCCACTTCCTTGTCGATGCGGGGATCTGCCAGGTTGCTGATCTCGATAACGTCGTTCTGCAACTCAGGCCGGCTGGGCTGGAAAAGCATAAGCCGGTTAAGGTACAGGTTGTACACACCCTTAAAGCTTTTGCCCATGCCAATGGGCCAGCTAAGCGGTTTAACGCGTATGGCAAGCTTTTCCTCAATCTCATCCAGCAGATCATAAGGATCGCGGCCCTCGCGGTCCATTTTGTTGATGAACACCATCACAGGTGTATTGCGCATGCGGCACACCTCCATCAGCTTTTCAGTTTGCCGCTCAACGCCTTTTACGCAGTCAATTACCATTACCACACTGTCAACAGCGGTAAGGGTACGGTAGGTGTCTTCTGCAAAATCTTCGTGACCGGGGGTATCGAGCAGGTTAATTTTACAGCCTTTGTAATCAAAGCCCATTACCGAGGTGGCAACAGATATACCCCGCTGCTTTTCTATCTCCATCCAGTCGGAGCGGGCATGCTGCTTAATTTTATTCGACTTTACGGCCCCCGCTTTCTGAATAGCACCACCAAACAGGAGCAGCTTTTCAGTAAGCGTGGTTTTGCCGGCATCCGGGTGACTGATTATCCCGAATGTGCGCCGTTTCTTTATTTCTTCAGTTACTGTTTTTGATTTTATAAGTTCTTCAGGAACTGCCATGGTGCATTGTGCTTGTTAATTATTTTTGTAGCTGCCGGTCTAACGCTTTCGCTCCTATTTTGCCATGCTTGTTTCCTTTGCAGGAATCAGGCATGCTTTTATTCCGGAGCGTAATTTTTTCCCTGTGGGGTTTTTCTGCTAAACGGGCTGTTGCTACTACAGTATATAGAACCTGCAAAAGTAAGAAAAAATTCTGACAGACTGCAGATTCACTGAAGACGCTGGAATGAAATAGCGGCAGCCCTGGCGTAAAGGTACAAAAGCCCGCTGTAGCCAGAGCGGTACCTGCTGGCCATGCTCTTTTAGTCGGCAGGGGGAGGGTGTGCTTTTGCAACTAATCAGAAGAGAAACTGCAGTTCTGCAAAAATTACAATAACTTGCGCTACATGCGTTTTCTCCGTCTCCTCTGGCAATTTATATTTTGGGGCCTTATTGTGCTGGTGCTGGTTGGTACCTTTCTGCCCCTGATACCATCCTCGCGCTGGTGGGTGCGCATGTGGGATTACCCAAGGCTGCAGGCTTTTTTCCTGGCGCTGCTGGCAATGCTCATGTATTTTATTTTTTACTACCACAGGCGTAAGCGTGGTATAGCACTGATGCTGTTGCTGGCAGGGGTTGTGGTTTACCAGGCGATAAAGGCATTTCCTTATACCCCCTTTGCAACCAGGCAGGTTCGTGAAACGGAGGGAGATCCACAGGATACTACCTTCATTAGTCTGCTGGTGGTAAACGTACTACAGTATAATAAAAATCACCAGGCCCTGCTGGAGCTGATCCAGGAGCATGCACCCGATATAGTGCTCACGCTGGAGTCTGACTCTGTTTGGCAAAATACCCTGGACCGCACCAGTATGAGTTATCCGCATGCGGTGCGAATACCCTTGGGCAATACCTATGGCATGCATCTTTACTCCAGGTTACCGCTGCAGGAAACAGAAGTGATGTACCTGCTGGAGCCTGATATACCCTCTATACGAACGCAAGTGCAGCTGCCCTCCGGCGAATGGATTCAGCTTTATGCGGTTCACCCGCGCCCACCCGTGCCGGGAGAAAGTGGTGACAGTCGTGAGCGCGATGCCGAAATTGTACTGATTGGGAAAATGGCTAAGGAAAAATCTGAAACAGGGGGTGTTGTAGTGGCAGGCGATTTTAACGATGTGGCCTGGTCACCCACCACTGACCTGTTCCAGGAGATTAGCGGTCTGCTAGATCCGCGCATCGGCAGGGGCTTTTACAATACTTTTCATGCCCAGTACCCACTTTTCCGCTGGCCGCTCGATCATGTGTTTCACTCCCGTCATTTTAAGCTGGCCGGCATGCAGCGCCTGCCCGATATCGGATCAGATCATTTTCCTATCCTGATCAGGCTTAGCTACGAACCTGAAGAAAAAAGGGAGCAGGTGCAGCCGGTAGCCGATGAAGATACCGAAGAAAAGGCAGACAAACTTATTGAGAAGGGCGTGAATGACAAAGATGCACCGGGTGATTAGTTTTCATCCGCTGCTGCAGATCCTGCCGGATAAAAGTGACAGGCTGCTGGCATAGCCCCCGGTAAAGCCTGAATATTTTGCACCCCCACTTCCTATTTTATAGATGGAATATATGCCATGCATTACCGGACTGTCAACTTACTGTAAAGTAACTGTCATGTTGGCAGCTTTTAAGGGTAAAAGACGCCTTGGCACAACCATTGTTAAATTCTTTGCGTGAGCTAAAACGTAATTTGAATTTTAAAACATCTATATATACTATGGGAAAAATAATAGGAATTGACTTGGGTACTACCAACTCTTGCGTTGCCGTAATGGAAGGTAACGAGCCGGTGGTAATTCCAAATAGTGAAGGCCGCCGCACCACGCCGTCCATTGTAGCCTTTTTGGAGAACGGCGAGCGTAAAGTTGGCGATCCTGCCAAGCGCCAGGCCATCACCAACCCCAGGCGTACCATCAGTTCGGTGAAGCGCTTTATGGGTAAAAAGCACTCTGAAGTTTCTGAAGAAGCCAAGCGTGTTTCTTATGAAGTTGAGCAGGGCTCAAACGATACACTTCGTGTTAAAATAGGCGACCGCCAATATACACCACAGGAGCTTTCGGCCATGATTCTGCAGAAGATGAAATCTACTGCCGAAGATTACCTGGGAACAGAAATCAAAGAGGCCGTAATTACCGTGCCTGCATATTTTAATGATGCAGAACGCCAGGCTACCAAAGAGGCAGGTCAAATTGCCGGCCTGGATGTAAAACGTATCATCAACGAACCAACTGCAGCTGCCCTGGCCTATGGTCTGGACAAAAAAAGCCAGGACATGAAAATTGCGGTATTCGACCTTGGTGGCGGTACCTTCGATATTTCTGTACTGGAGCTGGGTGAAGGTGTATTTGAAGTAAAATCTACCAACGGTGATGTGCACCTGGGTGGCGACGACTTCGATGCTAAAATCATTGACTGGCTGGCAGATGAATTTAAGAACGACGAGGGCATTGACCTCCGCAAAGACCCTATGGCACTGCAGCGCCTGAAAGAAGCAGCTGAAAAGGCAAAAATTGAGCTTTCTTCTTCGCAGCAGACCGAAATTAACCTGCCGTACATTATGCCGGTAGATGGTATTCCAAAGCACCTGGTGCGCTCGCTTAGCCGCGCTAAGTTCGAGCAGCTGGTAGATGGCCTGGTACAACGTACCATGGGTCCTGTACGCCAGGCGCTGAAAGATGCCAATATGTCGCCATCAGACATCGACGAAGTAATTCTGGTAGGTGGTTCTACACGTATTCCTAAAATTCAGGAAGAGGTAGAGAAATTCTTTGGCAAGAAACCAAGCAAAGGTGTAAACCCCGACGAAGTAGTGGCCATTGGTGCTGCCATTCAGGGTGGTGTACTTACCGGCGAGGTTAAAGATGTGTTGCTGCTGGATGTTACGCCGCTGTCACTGGGTATTGAAACCATGGGTGGTGTAATGACCAAGCTGATAGAATCTAACACTACGATTCCTACCAAGAAATCAGAAGTGTTCTCTACTGCCAGCGACAACCAGCCAAGCGTGGAAATTCACGTACTGCAGGGCGAGCGCCCCATGGCCCGCGATAACCGCACCATTGGCCGTTTCCACCTCGATGGTATTCCGCCAGCACCTCGTGGTATCCCACAGGTTGAGGTAACCTTCGATATTGATGCGAACGGTATTCTGCACGTATCTGCCAAGGACAAAGGCACCGGTAAGGAGCAAAAGATCCGCATTGAAGCAAGCAGTGGCCTGAGCGATCAGGAAATTGAAAAAATGCGTCGTGAGGCCGAAGCCAATGCCGAGTCAGACAAGCTGGCGAAGGAAAAGGTTGAGAAGCTGAACCAGGCCGACTCGCTGATCTTCCAGACTGAAAAACAGCTGAAAGAATATGGCGATAAGCTTAGCGAAGGCAACCGCAGCAAGATCAGCGGTGCACTTGAGCAACTGAAAACTGCACACCAGCAGCAGGATATTGCCGCAATTGACAATGCCATGAACGAGCTCAATACAACCTGGCAGGCCGCAGCCCAGGAAATGTATGCAGCCGGTGGCGGACAGCCAGGTGCTGATGGTGCCGGACCACAAGGTGGCCCGGGTGCAGGCCCAGGTGCTAATGCTGGTGGCGGAGCCGCAGGCGATGTATCTGATGTAGAGTACGAAGAAGTAGATGATAAGAATAAGTAGTATTAAACTGCTGTTCTAACAAAGAAGCCCCGGCCTGTACGCCGGGGCTTTTATTTTGGGTAGTTTGCGTAAATGTAATGTTACTTAGCTAACCTATAAATATCTGCAGGTTTTTATAAAAATGATGGCTGAATAATTTTGTTGAAAGTTTGAACGCTATTTTAATACAAACTAAATATACTGAAGGTCAGATATTTGGCAATCTGGCGCTAGTTGAATAGTTGAAAATAATACTTTTCATTACAGCACTCTTTGGAAAGTATGAATAGAAATAGTGGGGAGCGGCTATTGCTGTAACATTGCATAACTATTTGACCTCACTAAACAACCACTACTGATTTATGAAGTATAATCTTTTTGCCTTCCTGGTACTGGGAGGGCTGTGTCTGCCTATTGCTGCATCTGCACAGCAACAGGCAGATAGTCTCATGCTGGAGTTGCAGGGACTATCGGCCTACGAAGAGGCTAGTGCGCTGCAGGCACAGCTAAACGGGAAAATGGGTGTGGGCAGCCATATAGGCTTAAGCAGCCGTGAAACGCCCGGAATTGTTACTGTAATTACTGCTCAGGATATACAGGATATGGGTGCACGTGATTTTATTGATGTAATGCGCGTGGTGCCTGGTTTTGATTTTGCCGCAGATGTTGATTTCGCCGTTGGTCCTACCATCCGTGGTAACTGGGCTATGGAAGGTAAAATGCTGCTGATGGTAGACGGCGTAAAATATAATGATCTTCTTTATCAGAATTTGTTCTTTGGCAATCACCTGCCGGTAGATCAGATCCAGCGGGTTGAAATTATTCGCGGTCCCGGATCGGCTATGTATGGAGGTACAGCAGAGTATGGTGTAATCAATATCACAACAAAAGGTGCTTCGGGCTTAAATGGCATTTCTGCTACCGGCAGTTATGGCATGTATGGCCAGGACCTGGCCCGTAGAAACATAGGCATTAGCATAGGCAAGCGTATTGGAGAGGTTGTTGTTGATGTTTCGGCGCATACTGGCAGGGCAAACAGAAGCAACAGCCTGTACAGCCCATCTTATGATGACTTTGTTGGCGAGGTAAACCTTGCAAACGGCCGCGGGCAAACAAACCCGGGCTTTGTTAGTGCAGGCGTATCCTGGAAGGGACTCAAATCGCGCTTTGTTTTTGATGACTACTCCTGGAGCAATTATCATTACGATCTTCAGACTAAAGTCATGACTGGTTTACTCCAGTATGAAGCAAAAGTAGGAAAAAGGCTAAGCCTTACCCCACAGCTAAGCTATACCAACCAGATTCCCTGGTACTACAAAAATTCTTTGTTCACCTCTGAGGAGTACGATTATCTTTATGAATATAAGATAAGAGCCGAGCGGACTACAGCTAACCTTACTGCCGGCTACAGGGCAAGCCATCGGATGTACATTACGGCTGGCATAGAAGGATACAATGAACGGGCGAAGGATATACTCGATCAGGGAAATTTTGGCGATGTACAGCAAGTTGAGTACCAGAACTTTTCTGCCTTTGGAGAGGTGCTGCTAAAGCATCGGATTGCCAACATAACGGGAGGTATCCGGTTTGAGCAACACAGTGCTTTTGGTAATGCATGGGCGCCACGCTTTGCTATCACAAAGCATGTGAACCGCCTGCACTTTAAAGGCCTGGCCAGTGGTGCTTACCGGGCGCCGGGTATCGAAAACATTAACATGAATCCTGATATTAAGCCCGAGCGTAGCAGCACCTTTGAGCTTGAATCAGGCTATCAGTTTACGAAAGATATGCTCCTGGCAGTAAATATTTTCAAAATCAAGACAAGAGACATTATTGTATTCAGCTCCATAGATGTTAACAATGAAAACTTTGAAAATTTTGATCAGGTGAGTAGTCAGGGAATAGAAGTGGTTTACCAGGTGCGCAGGCCAAACTGGTCTTCAAACCTGACCTATTCCTACAGCCGGGCTTCTGATAAAAATGCGGTAGATCAGTTTAAGGTAGCAGGTAACCCGCATCTGAACATTGGTATTGCCGCTCATAAATTTACCCTGCATGGGGGCTACCGGTTTACGAACCGTTTCAGCATTAACCCTTCTTTTGTGCTTATTGGCGAACGTTACGGCTATGCCGGATATGATGAAGAAGATCAGCCACTGCTGAAGCGCTTTGCGCCAGTTTTGCTGGCAAACCTGCACCTGCAATACAAAGGTTTACTTCCGGGGCTTACGCTTGGTGTGGGTGCACATAACCTGCTCAATAGTGAGAACAACTTTATTCAGGCCTATAACGGAGGCAGTAATCCTGTGCCCGGCCCTGGCAGAGAATATACAGTGAAGGCATCTTACGATCTAAAATTTAAGAAATAATGCAGGCAATCATGAAAAAACAACTGATCATAGTAATTGCACTATGCCTGCTGCCGCTTAGCTCGCTTCTGGCTCAGGCTGTTAATCACAAAGCACAAAGTGTGTTTCTGTTCAACTTTGCCCGCTATGCCGAATGGCCGGCCTCTGCACCCGATAATGAGGTGATACGCTTTGGTATTATGGGTAAAACCGAAGTATTTAAGGAGCTGGATGAGGTGCTGAAGGTAAAAACCATCAATGGCAAGAAATGCCTGGTAGAGAAAATAACCAATCCGGCTACGGCGGGCTATTACCACATCATATTTGTGGCTGATAACGAAAGCAGCAAATTGGCTGAATTGCTGAAAGCACTCGGAGATAAACCTACGCTGGTGGTTACGGAGCGCGATAACCTGATTCGTAAGGGTGCAGCCATCAGCTTTATTATTGCCGATGATCAAAAGCTTCATTTTCAGCTCAATGCCGATGCACTCAGTAAAGCTAAAATACAGCTTGCAAACTCTTTAAGAAGTCTTGCGCTGGCCGATAACTAGTCTTTTTTTTCATACTATTCTATAAAAAACCAGTTTCTGTTGAGGCTGGTTTTTTTCATTAAATCCTGACCTGTGCTAATAGAACAAGTCCAGCTTTTGTGTAAACGGGCAGGGGCTTGTACCTTTGATAAAAAAAACAGCATGGCGTCAACACTTATCCTCAATGCACAACTGGTTAACCAGGGCAAGGTGCAGGAAGCAGATGTGCTTATTACTAACGGGCGCATTACACGCATAGGCAAAGACCTCCAGCATCTGGCAGCCGACACGGTGCTGGATGCAGGCGGTAAATACCTGCTGCCGGGGGTAATTGACGATCAGGTGCATTTCCGGGAGCCCGGGCTTACGCATAAAGCAACCATTGCTACCGAAAGCCACGCTGCTGTGGCCGGAGGGGTTACCTCTTTTATGGAGATGCCCAATACACAGCCACAAACCCTTACGCAGGCGCTGCTGGAAGAAAAATACCAGGTTGCAGCACAAACATCCCTGGCCAACTACTCATTTTACATGGGTGCCTCTAACGATAACCTGGAGGAAGTGCTGCGCACTGATCCCGAGCGGGTGTGCGGCATAAAGGTATTTATGGGTTCCTCAACCGGCAATATGCTGGTAGATAAGGAGCAAACACTGGAGGGCCTTTTTAGCCGGGTAGAAATGCTAATTGCCACACACTGCGAGGATGAGGCCACCATTCGGCGTAATACAGAGGTTTACCGGCAGCAGTGGGGCGAAGAGGTGCCTGTACGCTTCCACCCCGAAATTCGCAGCGCCGAGGCATGCTACAAAAGCAGCAGCATGGCTGTAGCACTTGCCCGTAAGCATGGGGCACAGCTGCATGTGCTGCACATCAGCACAGCCAGGGAGCTGGAGTTGTTTGACCGGGACATACCACTGCCAGAAAAGAAGATAACAGCAGAGGCCTGCATACACCACCTATGGTTTACAGAGCAGGATTATAAAACCAAAGGCAACCTGATTAAATGGAACCCAGCCGTAAAATCGGCTACAGACCGTGCTGCACTTAGAAAAGCTCTGGCAGAAGGGGTACTGGATGTGCTGGCAACCGACCATGCCCCCCACACGCTGGCAGAAAAGACGGGTACTTATTTTAAAGCCCCCAGTGGCGGTCCCCTGGTGCAGCACAGCCTGGTGGCGGCCCTTGAATTGGCAAAGCAAGGGGTACTGAGCCTGCCGCAGGTGGTAGAAAAAATGTGCCATAACCCGGCTATCCTGTTCCGGATAAAAGAGCGTGGTTTTATTGAAGAAGGCTATTGGGCAGACCTGGTGCTGGTAGATCCGCAGCAGGCCTGGACCGTAAGCAGTGAAAATATTTTGTACAAATGCGGCTGGTCGCCACTGGAGGGCCAGGAATTTCAGCACAAAGTTACCCACACCTGGGTGAATGGTGAGCTGGTGTGGGAGGAGGGGCGTCCGCAGGGACGTTTGCATGAAAGAAAAGCTGCCCAACGGCTGCTCTTTGACAAAAGGTAGTGTGAGTAGCAAAGAAAGGCTGTGGCATGACAGCTAAATGTACTGGCGGCTCCGGGCACCTCCTGGGGCCAAAACTCTTTTGGTAAGAAAATAAAAATAGTATCGGTAGAATATTGCGGGGTATTACTCTCTGTATTACATTTGCATTCCAATCTGATGGTAATTGTAGCTCAGTTGGTTAGAGCGCCTGATTGTGGTTCAGGAGGTCGCCGGTTCGAGCCCGGTCTTTTACCCATATTTTTCCCCTGCCGGTACCGGCAGGGGTTTTTTGTTTAAAGGGTTATCTGAACCAAACTTTTTCCGTAAATTACTCCTTAGTTGAGCATTGGATTTGCGTTACCAACCCAGGCATAGAAAAAGAAAAAGAGAGTTTGCATGAGGCCGGAAGTATTTATGGAGCTGCCCATAAGGGATCGGGTAAAAGTGTTGTATGAGAAGGGTACTTTTGTGGTAGCCATACGCTACTATGGCTATAAAATTAACCTCTACCTCATGCAGAATTATTATGTTGAGGTTTTTTACAACCACAAGCTGGATTGTATTGAAAAAATTGAGCTTTTCAACCCCCGCCACACCCGCCTGAAATTCTATGCCGATCAAATCAAAATCAGCCTGCCTGCGGGGATATAGGGAGTTTTGAGGGAGTGATTTGGTGAGGGAGCGGTCCGCCCAATGCTGTCAACTTAAGGGAAAAAGATGTAAATTATAAGGAAGAAAACAGGGCAGGCAATGGAAGGGGAGATAAAAAAAAGAACTTGCGAATCCTTACAATGCTTAAGGAGATGAT
>JAESGL010000418.1_pt1 | contig 20996 bp, 22 predicted proteins | sample 9269711 | NCBI WGS metagenome assembly JAESGL01 (sample SAMN14515918, study PRJNA621676) | algae metagenome | isolation source: Kastovskya adunca ATA6-11-RM4 and co-occurring heterotrophs from soil and... | place: Chile: Atacama Desert | collected 2011-06-27
AATCGGGATTAGTGGGAGATCATGCGAACGACGAAAATGGTCGAAACCTGTCAATCTCCTGACATGGCAAAACCTGTCTGCGGTGTTGCACTTCGTTTGTGAACTCAGGGGATCCATTGTGCGCGACGGCGGATGGAGAGGAGGCGCGCAATGGATCCCGGATCAAGTCCGGGATGATGGAACGGCGAGGACAGCTTTTCTAAGCGGCGATCGACCAAATCGACAACAGTGAATGGCCGGAGCCTGCCTGGGGCGGGCATAATGCCCCATGTTCATCCCGCTGTTCCCGACATACGAGGGGGCATTCGATTGCCGTCGGGGCAATCCTGATGAACATGGTTTCTTGTTGGCGGGGACGTGTTCAAGATCATGGACTGGCTTCCTGTTGTTTTCATCCTGTTCAAGGTTGCCGTGCTGGGGGCGGGCATGTTCTTTGTCGTCCGATGGCATTATGAACAGGACAGGAAGGCGGAGAAGGGGCGGTGCTGAGCGCGTCAGCCTGGCCCTGCTGCTGGCGCGGATGCTGGGCATGGATATGGCCCTGTGACTTTGGTACTGTGATTGTGGCCCGCATCGTACGTGGCGCGTGCGGATCATCGTTGCGCTGACGGGCGGGGCAGTGGCGCGACCTCATCTATTTGCCCCTCCGCCGCCTTTGGCGGTCTTCCTCCCCAAGCAAGCTTGGGAAGGATTATCGGGCATTCTATTTCCCACCCAAATCCGTCTTCTCCTTTTCCTCTGTAGGCAGTCGCGTGTGGGAGGTGCAAGACCTCAGCCTTTGTCGGGATAGCGGAAGGGCAAAGCGGGCTATGCTGGGCCCCTCGCTCCCTTCATTCAGAGCTTTTCCTGTCAGCCTCTTCGTCGCTTGGGTCGATCAGGCGGAAAGTGTGCGTGGCAGGAAGCTGGCCATGCGGGTGTGGAGCAGGGCGATCAGGTTCGCATCCATGAAGGCGTAATCGTCCGGTATGTCGAGACAGACGATCCTTGTGCCGCCCAGCGCGGCGCGAAAGCGCTGCTGGATCTTGCTGCGGTGGGTCTTTTCCATCACGAAGATGGTGTCGGCCCAACGCAGCATCTCATCGTCCAGCGGCGTTTCCGCGTCATGGTTGGTGCCCGCCGACAAGGTTTCGATGCCGGGATGGTCGCCGAAAATCTGTTCGGCGGTCGGGCTGCGCAGCTTGTTCTGGCTGCAGACGAAGAGATAATGCCGGTCCCGTGCCTTCACTTCCCGTAGCCGGTCATGGAGAAGGGGCGGGCCTTTACGCCGGTCGCCCATGTCTTGTTGGGGCTGGCCTGCATGGTGAAGCGGAGTTCGCCGCCGGCGCGCAGTTCTGCGTCGGTGATATAGCCGCGATCGAGCGGCTTGCCGTTCAGTGTCACCCGGCCGACATAACGATTGGCGTCGGACAGGCCGGCGGCAATCACGGTGAAGCGCTGGCCGCTGGGCAAGGTCATCTCTGCACGCTCCACGAAGGGGCGGCCGATCACATATTCGTTGCTGCCCGGCGCCACCGGATAGAAGCCCAAGGCGGTGAAGACCAGCCAGGCGGACATCTGACCCAGATCGTCATTGCCGGCGAGGCCCTCGGCCGTGGGCTTATACTGGCTGTCGACGATCTGCTTCAGGCGCTCCTGCGTGCGCCAGGGCTGGCCCGCATAGCTGTAGAGATAGGCGACATGGTGGCTGGGTTCGTTGCCATGGATATATTGGCCGATCAGGCCGGAAATATCCTCGGCATGGCTATAGTCGATCTTGCTATTGTCATAGTCGAACATGGCGTCGAGCTTGGCGACGGTCTTTGCGTCGCCGCCCAGCAGGCGGAACAGGCCGCCCTGATCGTGCGGCATGAACCAGCTATATTGCCAGGCATTCCCCTCCGTATAGTCGCTGCCATAGTTGATCGCGGTCGGATCGAAGGGGGTGCGGAAGCTGCCGTCCGCCTTGCGCGCGCGCAGGAAGCCGGTCTTCGCGTCGAAGCTGTTGCGCCAGTATTGGGCGCGCTTCTCGAAGCGCTGGGCCGTGGCGGTGTCGCCCAACTGGCGGGCGAGGCGGGCGATGGTCCAGTCGTCATAGGCATATTCGACGGTCTTGGACGCGGCTTCGGGTTCGCGGTCGATGGGGACATAGCCGAGCTTCATATAGTCGCCGAGGCCGCCATAGGGGGCATAGTCGGCGCTGGCGACCATGGCTTTCAGCGCGCCAGCGCAGTCGATGCCTCTGATCCCTTTCAGGCAGGCGTCGGCGATGACCGGGACGGCATGATAGCCGATCATCGTCCAGGTTTCCTTGCCGCCGAACTGCCAGACGGGCAGGATGCCGAACGGGCTGGTCTTCTGCCCCGCGACCAGCGAGTTCACGAAATCGGCATTTTTCGCTTCGGGCTGAATCAGCGTCAGCAGTGGATGTTCGGCGCGGAACGTGTCCCACAGCGAGAAGGTGGAATGCATGGTGAAGCCGGTTCCTGCATGGACCTGATCGTCCGGCCCGCGCCAGCGGCCGTCGGCATCGCTCCAGACGCTGGGCGCCATCAGGCTGTGATATAGGGCGGTATAGACATTGGTGCGCATCGCCTTGGGCGCGTCGATCTGCACCGCGCCCAGCGCATCGTTCCAGGCGGTGCGGGTCTTGGCGCGGATCGCGTCGAAATCGCCCGGCTCGCTGGCAAGGTTGGCGATCGCGCCATCCTCGTCCACACCCGACAGCGCGACCTTCGCCTCCAGCGCTTTGGTCAGCGTGCCGAAGTCGAGCTGCGCCACCAGCGCGCGGCCGGAGAGGGAATCCAGCGTTTCGGGGCCGCGACCGGGGCCCTTGAAGCCCTTGTAGAGGATATCCTTCTCGGTGCTGACGAACTGGTGGCCGGTCAGCGGCGCGGAAAAGCGGATCGCGAAGAAGATGCGCCGCGGCGTAGCCCAGCCGCGCACCTCGCGCGATCCGGTAATCGTGCCGTCGGGGCGGATGCGGATCGAGGACCAGAGGATCTTGCCGGGATAGTCATAGATGATCGAGCGCAGGTCGAGCACCAGATGCGCCGCCTTGCCGGTGGGGAAGGCATAGCGGTGGACGCCGACACGGGTGCCGGCGGTCATTTCCGCGCGGATGCCCGGATCGGTCAGGGTGACGGCATAATAGCCGGCCGAGGCGACCTCATCGGCCTTGTGCGAGCGGAAGCCGGGCGTCTTGTCGTCGCCGGCCTCCAGCGGAACCGTATCGCCGCTGACCGGCATCACCAGGAAATCGCCCAGGTCGCTATGGCCCGCGCCGGAGAAATGGGTGTGGGAGAAGCCGAGGATCACCGGGTCTTCGTGGCGATAGCCGGCGGCCCAATTATAGGTCTGGCGGGCCGGGCCGACATGGGTGTCGGGCGAGAGCTGGACCATGCCAAAGGGGGCGACGGCGCCGGGGAAGGTATGGCCTTCACCCGAGGTGCCGATGAAGGGATCGACCGCATCGACCGGTGCGGAAGGCGCTTCGCGGGTCTGGGCGGAAAGGGCGGTGCCGGCGAGCAAAGTGGCCAGCAGGACGGGGCGAGCGATGCGGGTCAGGATCATGGCGCTGGGTTAAATCATGGCCGGGCGGCCGGGCCAAGCCGATAGCGGCAATTTTCTGTCCCCAAGAAAGGCTGGGCTGGCGTCGACGGGTTTGGCTGGCTAGCTATCGCAGGTAATGAAAAGAGCGTTGATCGTCCGACATGTGCCGCGCGAGGGTGCGGCAGGCTATCTCCAGCCGATCGAGGCGGCCGGCTATCAGATCGAGCGGATCGATGTGGCCAGCCCCGATTTCGCCGATATCGACCTGACCGAGCCGGACCTGCTCATCATGATGGGCGGGCCGATGGGCGTCTATGAACAGGATGTGCATCCCTGGATCCCGGTGCAGATCGGCAAGCTTTCCGCGCGGCTGGCGGCGGACCGGCCGACGCTGGGCGTGTGCTTGGGCAGCCAGATGATCGCGGCGGCGCTGGGCGCGCGGGTCTATCCGGGTGGGCATATGGAACTGGGCTTTGCGCCGGTCAGCGTCAACGCGGCGGGGGCGGGATCGCCGCTGCGCCATATCAACGGGGTGCCGGTGCTGCACTGGCACAGCGACACGTTCGACCTGCCCGACCAGGTCGAGCTGCTGGGATCGACCGACCGCTATGCGCATCAGGCGTTCCGGCGCGGAACCAATCTGCTGGCGCTGCAATTCCACGCCGAAATGGGCGAGGATCCGCGCTTCGAGGACTGGCTGACCCATTTCTGGGCCGATCTGGACGTCGCCGGAAAATGCGGCGTTGCGCTGCGGAAGGATCATGACGATCATGGGCCGGGCGCAGTGGCGGCGGGCCGGGCGATGATTGGCGAGTGGCTGGCGGGGATCAGGGTTTAAGGCGCTGGCGATCGTTTGCTGCAAGCGTTTGACTGCCTGATTAGCACTACTTTGGCAGAAATCGGATTTTTGGGATTCCTATTGCGCTGATTGCGTGATTCATGGCCCCACAGCTTTGACAGAGGCTACGATGGGCGTGGCTTTTCAAGCGGATGTTGCGCGTTGGCTCACCCCTTATCAGGAAGTCTTGGGTAACAAGACGCGGCGTCGAATGTGCCTAGCCTATATCGCCGGTCTGATCGGGCCCGGTGATCGCAAGAGCTCCCAGCACATGGTAGCTCGCTCGGACGCGATCCCTTATGACCGGCTTCATTATTTCATCGGGCTGGTCTGTAGGGCAGTGCCCGTTGGAAGCGACCTTGTGGAGCCAGGCGGATGAATTGGTCGGTGGCGATGGAGCCTGGGTAATCATTGACGACACCGCTTTGCCCAACAAGGGCAAGGCCTCGGTTGGCGTTGCGCCGCAATAGACCATGCCGCTCGGCAAGAATGCCAACTGTCAGACGCTGGCTTCGAGCGAAGTTCCATTCATGCTGAGTTTGCGGCTGCTCCTGCCGGAAAGCTGGACGAGAGATGCCGCGCGCATGGACAAGTCGGACGTACCTGCTGCATTGCACAAATATCGCACCGAGCCCGAGATCGTGATCGAGGAGATCGACCGCATCGTTGCTGCCGGCGTGCGCTTCGGATGTGTGTTGGCCGACGCCGGTTATGAGCTATCGGCTCCGTTCCGGCAGGCGCTGAGTACACTTGCCCCTTGCTGAGCTGCCGGCATTCCCAGACACCAGAAGGTATATCCGGCCGAAGTGCCGCTGATCTTCCCGGTCGCAGGCCGCGGTCGCCCTCGGAGGCGGCTTGTGCCGGACGTCAAATTCATAGCTGCGCACGCGATGCTCGAACGCGCGAAGTGGAGGCAGGTCAGTTGGCGCAAGGAAACCCAAGGGCGGCTGACCGCTCCGCAGGGGCCCTGCACATGCCGGGTGAGTCGGTCCGCTTCTACAACCCACCTTGCCAGCAGTACGCTGCACCAATGCCCGCCGTTCACCGCAAGAGCACTGCCCTTACTGAGGATGCAGCCTGATCAGACACCCCAACAGACTTCTGCAAAAATAGTGCTGGTTGTTAGCGAACCAAACGAATATGCCAACCCCAACAAGTCACACCAACTCCCAAGCCGTCAAGAACGCTAACGGCAGCATTCCAGCGGCGAGTTAGGAAAATGGCGCTTCCAAACGCTACAAAGAATATCGCTAATACGATTGTTACGGTTGCCATCGCACAAGATGTTGCAGCGCCATACCATGCCCGCAATCAGAAATCGCGCTCGACAAATTCAGCAGCAAAAATGGTCACTTTTCAGGTCATCCTCGTCTTACCCGAGGGCGGAATAGGCCATGGATGCGTGGCACAATATTTGGTTTCAATGTGAGACCTTTATTCCTGGGGCGGTGGGCGCTACATCGAAGCGTCATGGGCCGGGCTTAGGCTGGCGCCGTTGCAATATAAGGATTTCTCATGCTGATCGACCGTCTGAACTGGCGTTATGCCACCAAGAAGATGAACCCGGACAAGGTGGTGGCCGAGGACAAGGTGGAGCGCATCCTGGAGGCGGTGCGGCTGGCGCCGACGTCGAGCGGGTTGCAGCAGTTCGAGGTGATCGTCGTCACCAACAAGGATATCCGCGCCAAGATCCGGGCGATCGCCTGGGACCAGGCGCAGGTGACCGATGCGTCGCATCTGGTCGTCTTTGCCGCCTGGGACAATTATACCGCCGACCGGATCAACGGCATGTTCGACCTGGTCAATGACGAGCGCGGTTTCCGCAACGAGGGCTGGGAAGCCTATCGCCAGATGCTGCTGAACACCTATCCCCAGCGCGACGCGCAGACCAATTTCGAGCATGCCGCGCGCCAGGCCTATGTGGGCCTTGGCATCGCGCTGACCGCCGCCGCCTTTGAAGAGGTGGATGCGACGCCGATGGAGGGCTTCGACCCGGCTGCGCTGGACGAGATACTGGACCTGCGGGCGCGCGGGCTGCGCTCGGTGGTGATGATGCCGCTGGGCTATCGCGCGGACGAGGGCGACTGGCTGGTCAATCTGAAGAAGGTGCGCCGCCCGGCTGCCGACTTCATGTCGCGCATCGATTGATGGCGCCCGGATAGGGATTAACCGCAATAGGCGGCGGTCCGTGACGGCCCTTATATGGGGCTGTGAACAAGGAGGATGGGCGCCGGAACAAGGCGCTCTCCTGCTTCGTTTCGCACCGATCAGGAGTGACGGACATGAAGATGGTCAGGATGATCGCGGCGGTGGCCGCTGTTACGATGGTCGCAACCCCGGTGCTGGCGGCAAGCCTGAACAGCAAGGATCGGGCGCGGGTGGCGCGGGCCGATCCGCGCGACCGCGACGATGTGCGCTATTGCCTGCTCCAGGGCAAGAAGGGCCGCGACAAGGGCACCGCGATCGGCGCGGGCGTGGGTGCGGGCGCGAGCATCATCGCCGGCGGCGGCGTGGGCGAGACGGTGCTGGCCGGCGCCGGTGGCGCGGCGGCGGGGCGGCTGATCGGCAAGGGATCGGGCACCAATTCCCGCTGCGACGAGGTGCTGCGGCGGAACAGATGATCCGGGCCTGAGGCCGGACGAAAGGGGCGCGGATTTCCGCGCCCTTTTTCGTGGATATGGTCAGAGACTGGCGGCCAGCGCGCGCAGGGCGGCGTGGGGCGAGGCGGCGAGTTGGTCGCGCATCATGGCGCGGAAGGCCGGGGTGGCGCTGGTCGCGGCGGTCTGCATCCAGTGGGTGGCGGCGGCGATGTTGCCGGCGTCGGCCAGCAGCCGGCCATGGTTGAACTGGCCGCGAAAATCGCCGCCCTCCGCCGCGATGCGATAGCATTCGGCGGCGCGGGGCAGGTCGGGGGGGAGGAGGCGGCCTTCCTCATGAAAGGCGCCGAGGAAATTGATCGACTTGGCATGGCCGAGGGCGGCGGCCTTCTGGAACCAGCCGAGCGCCGCCTGTTCATCCTGGGCCACGCCCGCGCCGAGGCCGAGCGCGCTGCCCCAATTATACATGCCCCAGTCGAGGCCAGCTTCGGCTGCGCGGCGATAGCAGGCGGCGGCCGCGACCGGATCGACCGGCGTGCCCCAGCCCTTTTCATGGCAGCGGCCGACCATGTTGATCGCCATCACATGGCCCGAGGCGGCGGCGAGGCCGAAGTGGCGGAAGGCTTCGGCCGGGTCGGCGGCGACGCCCTGACCGTCGAGCAGCAGCTGGCCATAATAGGCCTGGGCGTCGGGCAGGCCGGCCTCGGCACCGGCGTGGATCAGCGCGGCGGCGGCTTCCGGCGAGGCGGCGAGCTGCGCGCGCATCTGGTCGGCGGTCTGGGACAGGAGGGGCGAGGGGGCGGTCATAGGGACATGTCTCTGGCTTGGATATTGCGACTGATTAGCAGGGCTGGGCGGCGCTGGAAACAGGGTGGCAATATTTTGGGCGGGCCGGTCCGCAAGGGCGCGCCCCTCTCCAAGTTTCGGTAGGCGGCTGGGCGCCGCCAACCTTCCCTATCCTCTCCCCAAAGGGGCGAGGATTTTTTGCATAGGGGGATGCTCCGAAGCGGAGGGGGCGCCGGCCCTTTATCGATCCGTGAACCGAACCCAGGATTTTACCTCGGTTTCCCTTGGTCGGCCCTGGTCGTCGAGCGCCGGCAGATAGCGCTGGCCCATCGCCACGAAGCAGGCGGTGTCGTCATATCGGCGCGTGCCGGATGATTGGGTGATGCGGCAGGACCGGGGGCGGCCGGTGGCGTCGAGCCGGATGGTATAATCGCTTTGCAGCGCGGTTACTGCCTTGTCCGGGTCGCTTGCGATCGGCGCCTTGCCGTCGAGGGCGATCGGCGTGGCGCCGCCCATGTCGCCCTGGAAAGTCGATGGTGCCGGCTCCCAGAACAGGCGGACGACCGGGATCGTCCCATCCTGACCATTTCTGTCCTTCACCGCTGCCATCCAGCCCATCTTCATCATGGCGAGCCGGCAGCTTGCCACGGCGATGGCGGTGCCGCCGGTGATGGCCGAGGGGGTGCAATCCAGCTGGTCGCTGTTGGGGCGGCGCGTGATGCGGACGGTGGCGGCACCGGTCGATGCGGGCGGCAGGGCGACGAGCGCATAATCCTGGGGCGTGGGCAGGACGAGGGGCGTGACGACCGGCCCGCTGGCCTGGGCGAGTATGAGCAGGATTGGTGCGAGGGGCATGGGCGCAGATTTGATCGCCGCCCGGCTTTTGTAAAGGCGGGTCGGTCCGCAAGGGCGTGCCCCCTCCAGGTTTCGGTAGGCGGCTGGGGCCGCTTTCCAGCTTTTGGCAGGCGGCTGGCGCCGCGGGCCTTCCCTATCCTCTCCCCGAAGGGGCGAGGATTTTTTGCATAGGGGGATGTTCGGATGAAATGGTTCGGGATGAAGGCGGCGGCTGGGGATGCCGGGCGGCCGGTGCTGGCGCGGGCCTGGGGATCGGGCGCGGTGGCGCTGGGCGAATGGCCGGCCAGCTATGAGGCGCAACTGCGCGCCGGGGTGATCGGCAATCCGGTGGCGCAGCGGGCGATGCGGCTGGTGTCCGAAGGGGCCGGGGCGTGTGTGCTGAAGGTCGGCGGGATGGAGACCGGGGTGGATGGTGCGGCGGCGGCGCGGATCGGCGCGCTGGTGGCGCGGGCGTCGGCGGGGCAGGGCCTGATCGAGACGCTGGCGAGCCATGTGCTGCTGCATGGCAATGGCTATGTCCAGGTGATTGCGGGCGCGGACGGGATGCCGGCCGAGCTGTTCGCGCTGCGGCCCGAGCGGGTGAGCGTGGAGGCGGATGCGCGCGGCTGGCCTGCGGCCTATCTCTATCGCGTGGGCGAGAGCGTGACCCGGCTGTCGCCCGAGGATGGTGCCGGGCGGCCCAGCCTGCTCCATATCCGCGCGCTCCATCCGCTCGACGATCATTATGGCCTGGGCTGTGTCGGCGCGGCGGCGGGGGCGGTGGCGATCCACAATGCCGCCACGGTGTGGAACAAGGCGCTGCTCGACAATGCGGCGCGCCCTTCGGGCGCGATGGTCTATGCGCCGGGCGACGGATCGGTGCTGAGCCCGGAACAGTTTGAGCGGGTGCGGCGCGAGATGGAGGCGGCGTTCAGCGGCGCGGCCAATGCCGGGCGGCCGATGCTGCTGGAGGGCGGGCTCGACTGGCGGGCGATGAGCCTGTCGCCGGCCGAGATGGACTTTGTGGGATTGAAGGCCGCGGCGGCGCGCGAGATCGCGCTGGCTTTTGGCGTGCCGCCGATGCTGATGGGGCTGCCGGGCGACAATAGCTACGCCAATTATCGCGAGGCGAACAAGGCGCTGTGGCGGCAGACGATCTTGCCGCTGGTGGCCAAGATCGGCGCGGGACTGGCGCAGGGGCTGCAGGGCTGGTGGCCGGGGCTGAGCCTGATGCCGGATCTGGACGCGGTGCCGGCGCTGTCGGACGAGCGCGCGGCCCTGTGGGAGCGGGTGGCGGGGGCGGATTTCCTGACCGCCGAGGAGAAGAAGGCGATGTTGGGGATCGGCTAGCGCTGACAATGGCCCTGCGCGGTCCAGCGGCCGCCGCTGTCGAGGCAGCGATCCTGGGCGAGCCAGTCGCTTTGCCAGAGGCAGAGGGCGGCGGCGATCAGGACCAGCAGCGCGCCAAGCAGCGCCCGCTTCACAGGGGCTGGGCGAGGCTGTCGAGACGGCAGAAGCCGTTGTCCATGTTCCAGCTGCCGCCCTGCAAAAGGCAGTCGCCGGCGCGGAACAGGCCGAAATGCCAGGCGATGAGGCCGAGCGCGAGGATGACGAGGGCGATCAGCAATTTGCGAGGGGTGCGCTTCATGCGGGCCCAGATAGGGGCGCGCGGCGCCCAAGGGAAGGCGGAACCATGAAAGAGGAGATGCTGGCGCGGCTGGTGGCGCAGGCCGAGGGCGCAGGGCTGCCGGCTGCTGGGCGGTGCGGATCGTCACCGCCAGCCTGTTGCGGTCGCGGATCGCCCGGACGGGCGTGCGCGGCGAAGGCGGCTGGCTGGCGGTGGCGGATTACCGCATTCGCGTGGTGCGCGAGGCTATCGGCGCCTGATCAGGTGCCGGGCTTATTATATTCCTCATATTCGCCGATGATCTTGTCGACATATTCGGACACCTGATCGTCGGCATCGGCCTGCGCATCCTTGTCCGACATGCCGTCGGCCTTGTCCTGCGCGAGGATCGCGGCGCGGAAGGCCGCCTCCTTGTCGGCGCAGGTCGTCTTCAACTGACCCTGAAATTCGCCGAGCGGCACCTTCTTGTCGAGCGAGGGCTGGACCTGGGCCGAGAGGCAGCCGGCAAAAGCCTTGCGGGCGGCGCCGATGGCGTCGGCCGACGGCGCGGCCGCGAGCATCATCAGAAGGGGAGCAACCACGAGCATCAGACCTCTCCTTTAATCCGCGTTTTAGAACGCTTTGTCTGACGGGAGAATGCGCCATGGGCGTCGAAAAAGGAAGTGCGTTTCTGTTGAAGGTGGGAAATGGCAACGTCCCGGCAACATATGAGACGGTGGCCGGAATGCGCACCACCCAGCTGTCGGTGAATGGCGAGGCGGTCAACATCACCAGCAAGGATTCGGGCGGCTGGCGCGAGCTGCTGTCGGGCGCGGGGGTGCGATCGGTCAGCGTGTCGGCGGCCGGCATCTTCACCGGATCGGCGGCCGAAATCCGGGTGCGCAACCATGCGCTGGCCGGCACGATCGAAGATTATGAGCTGAGTTTCGAGAGTGGCGAGCGGATGCGCGGCCGCTTCCTGGTGACGCGGCTCGACTATGCCGGCGACTATAATGGTGAGCGCAACTATGCGCTGAGCCTGGAAAGCAGCGGCGCGGTGGTGAGCGAATGAGCGGCGGGGCTCGAAAGGCCGCCGGGCGATGGCGCCGTCTGGGGAGATGACGGATCGCCCTGTCGGCACTGGACGAGATTGCCGCGAGTTCGCTGCGATCGATCGTGGCGGCTGGGGCGAGCGGTGCCTGGGCCGGGCGGGAGGAGCATGTTGCCGGCTGGACAGACGGGGGGGGCGCTTCGTCGTGCCGAAGGCCGGATTGCGGCTGGCGGTGGCGGATCGCGGCCATGCCATGGTGCATGACGGTACGGCATGGCGGGATGATGCGGTGCGCAGCGAGGGATTTTATGTCGCCGGCCAGCAAATTGTTGGCGCACGCCAGCCCGCGATCGCCGGGCCGGCCGGTGGAACGATCGTCGATAGCGAGAGTCGTGGCGCAATTGCCGCGATATTGGCGGTTTTGCAGGGGCATGGACTGATCTCCATGTAATTCTGGAGTATCGGCGATCTTTTCATGGAGAGGGGTAGGTATTAGCTTGGAGGCGAGCCTAGGGGATGTCCCTACTGCGTTATTTTTGCAACGGTTTCACGAATTGTGGACTTGCCATGAAACCTTCTTGCCGATACATGGTTTCAGCAGTCCTTCGTGACACTTTTGAAAGGGGAATTCAAATGCGGAAGCTTGCCCTCGCGGCTGCGCTTGCGACCAGTGCCCTGGCCACCCCGGCCTTGGCGCGCGACAACAGCTGGTATGTCGGCGTCGACGCCGGCGTGATGATCGTTGAAGATCAGGACATCACCTTCACCCCCGGTAATGCTGGCGCCGCCAGCAACACCGTGTCGGCTGACCACCACAAGGGTTATGATTTCGACGCGAATATCGGTTACGACTTCGGTGGCTTCCGCCTCGAAGCCGAAGCCGCTTACAAGCGCGCCAAGGTCGACCTCGACAAGAGCGGCTTCGGCGGCGCTTCGTCGGCTCTCTCGTTCATGCTGAACGGCCTGCTCGACTTCGGTCCCGATGATGGCCTGCAGGGCTTCGTCGGCGGCGGTGTCGGTGTGTCGCGTGGCAAGCTGGCCAACGACCTGGTGAACGACAGCGACACCGGTTTCGCCTGGCAGGCGATCGCCGGCGTGCGTTACCCGGTGACCAACAACCTCGACGTCTCGCTGAAGTATCGCTACTTCAACCAGGACGACATCAAGCTCATCCCGGCCTACACCACCATTGGTGGCCCCGCCGGTTCGAGCGTGGACAGCAAGCTGCGTACCCACAGCCTGCTGCTCGGCCTGACCTACAACTTCGGCGCTCCGGTTGAAGCGGCTCCGCCGCCTCCGCCGCCCCCGCCGCCCCCCCCGCCCCCGCCGCCGCCTCCGCCGCCCCCGCCGGCGCCGGAATGCTCGCCTGGGCCGTACATTGTCTTCTTCGAATGGGACAAGTCGGACATCACGCCTGACGCCGCCACCATTCTGGACAACGCGGTTTCGGCCTACAGCGCTTGCGGCAACGCCCAGGTCATGCTGGCCGGTCACGCTGACCGTTCGGGTGCAGCCTCGTACAACGTTGGTCTGTCGCAGCGTCGCGCTGACGCTGCCAAGGCTTATCTCGCCTCGAAGGGTATCCCTGACGGCGTGATGACCACCCAGGCCTTCGGTGAATCGAAGCCGCGCGTCGACACCGCGGACGGCGTTCGCGAAGTCCAGAACCGTCGCGTGGAAATCAGCTACGGTCCGGGTTCGGGTCAGTAAGAACTTTCCGTCCTTCGGGATGGAATATGAAGAGGGGCCGATCGCAAGATCGGCCCCTTTTTCTTGTCCTGCGTTGCACGTGCTGGCCTGTCGCACGTTGCTCTGTCACGTGCTGGGGCCTGCCGCGATCCGGGCTGAACGGATATCTGGCCGGCGTGTCATGTGCCTTGATGCCGGACAGCGTGGACGATCGACATATGGGCGGTTGATCATGTCTGCGCTCATGGCCGGCCAGCTAATTGCAGGGGCGAGGCCGATAACGCTGTGGTCTGGATTGCTACCGGGCTTCGGCCTGATACGTGACGCATCGTGGTTTCAGGCTATTGCCTGCGGATGGCGCCTTTGGGGCGGTGAAGGAGGGGTGTCAGGACGGATGCCATGCTATTCCCCTGCTTTTATTGCGAACGATATGCAGAAGGGCATGACAAACCGGATCGGATCGGCAACAAAGACGCGTCTGCCGCGTTCGCGCAGTTGTTTCCGTGATCGGGAGTTTGCCATGAAGACCGCCGCCCTGTTCCTTGCCCTGCCTTTGCTCGCTGCCGTGACGGCCTGCGCCGCGACCAGCCAGAGCGCGCCCACCGCGCCGACCGCCAAGGCCAAGCTGGCCGCTGGCGATGGCAGCGCGCGCGGCACCGCCGTCGTGACCCAGGCGGGCGATGGTTTGCATGTCGTGGTCAAGGCGCAGGGGCTGACGCCGGGCATCCACGCGGTGCATATCCATACCACCGGCGTCTGCACGGGGCCGGACTTCACCAGCGCGGGTGGCCATTGGAACCCGACCAGCCATCAGCATGGCAAGGATAATCCGCAGGGCATGCATATGGGCGACATGCCCAACATGCAGGCCAAGCCCGACGGCAGCGGCGAGATCGAATATGTGGTGCCGGGCGGCGCGATCAGCGACGGCGCGACGCCGCTGCTGGATGCCGATGGCGCGGCCATTGTGATCCATGCCCAGGCCGACGACTACAAGAGCGACCCGACCGGTAATGCCGGCGGCCGCGTTGCCTGTGGCGTGCTGAGCGTCGGCTGAGGCCTGATTGCCCCGGCGTCCGCGTCAATCGTCGCGGACGCCGGGATGACCGTCTGCGCGATAGGTTTCGACCACATGATAGCTGGAGCCGGCATGGCCGAGCCGGCTTTCGTAAAGGCTGAATTCGTCCACGGTGAAGGCGGGCGATGCAAGGCCGGCGTGCAGCGCCAGGAAGGGCGCGATATCGCCGCCGTGCCGGCTGAAGCGGGCGAGGGTGATGTGCGGCAGATAGGCGCGGGCTTCGGGCGCGATGCCGGCCGATATGCAGGCGCGATCCACCTTGGCATGAAGATGGGCGAGCGGGTCGCGCGGCTGCACCCCGGCCCATAATGTGTCGACCACGCCGCGCCGGTCGAAATAGCCGGTGCCGGCGAGCGCGATGGCGAATGGCTGGAAACGGACGCCGGCGAGCGCATCGGCGATATCGTCCGCCCGATGGCGATCCACTTCCCCGATGAAGCGCAGAGTCAGGTGCAACTGGCCATCATCCTGCCAGCGCGCGCCGGAAACGCCGGCCATCTGGGCCAGAAGCTGGCTGCGGATCGTGGCAGGCGGACGGATGGCGACGAACAGGCGGTGCATGAGGAGTAGATAGGGAGAAAGGGGGCTTGCGGATAGGGGCGGAGTGGCGCGGGAGAATGGGCGCAATGTCGGCGTCGCGCTTTGACGGCTGACGACCACAAGATGACGTTCCTCCCCGGAACGGGGAGGTGGCAGCGCGAAGCGCTGACGGATGGGCAAGTGCCTATTAGTGCTGCGCTAGCCGGCCTGTGCCCCTCCACCACTCGCTGCGCGAGTGGTCCCCTCTCCGTGCCGGGGAGGAATGTCTTGTTCCCACCCCTAATTGCCTCTGACACGGCAAATCATCGATGTTTGAAGGTCCAGCTTCGATCTTCGGCTTCCTCTCCGTTGATGAGATATTGCATTTGATGGGTTTCACCGTTCGGCCAGGCGACGAGTTCGTGATCGTTGATGAAATCAATGGTGATGGCGTCCCCATTTTCGGAGGCATCCCATATAAGCGTTAGCCTGTCGCCCGGCTCCAACTCAAAGCATTCCGGCCATGGTTCGACCGATACATAAATCGGGCCTTCCTTGCGGTTTACGAAGCTATGCTGGGTCTGCGCCATGAGCAGGGCATAAAACGCCTATCGCCTGGTGCCAAGCGTCAGCTTGTCTCTGTTCTCTATCGTAAGCAGCCATTCCGCAACCCACCCAACTCCGTCATCCAGCGAAGTCGAAGCGAGGCGCGTGCCTCGCTTCGAGGATCTCACTGCCTTCTGGGTTCTGAGAAGAACAGAGAGATGTCAGCCTTCGCTGGCATGACGAAATAGGGAAGTTTCCGCTAGCCGCTCATCTTGGTCTTTTGATGGGTGGCGCACTTGTCCAGGCGGCTTGGAGCCGGGTGTCTCGACAGGCTCGAAACGAACGGCTGTTGCTATTTTTGTCGCCTTCCTATTAACTCCGACAAATGATGAGGATGACATGGAAGGCCAGCCGCCGCGATATGCTCGCGGGTGGTGTGGCGGGGCTTGCTGCTGCTGGCGCAGTGCGGGCGGGGGCAGTTCCGGCGGAAGCGGGAAAAGCGGTGCTGGCGCCGCGTCCGCCGATGGGATGGAATAGCTGGAACAGCTTTGCCACCACCATTACCGAGGCGCAGGCGCGCGAGACCGCCGGGATCATGGCGGAAAAGCTGCTGCCTTTCGGTTATGACATCTTCACCGTGGACATTCAGTGGTATGAGCCCGAGGCGTCGAGCTATACCTACAACGCCAAGCCCAGGCCGGCGATGGACGGCTATGGCCGGATGATCCCGGCGCCCAATCGCTTCCCCTCCAGCGCCGGCGGCAAGGGCTTCACCCAGCTTGCCAAGGATGTGCATGCGCTGGGCATGAAATTCGGCATCCATGTGATGCGCGGCATTCCACGTGCGGCGGTGGAACAGAATTTGCCGATCTTGGGGACGAAATATCGCGCGGCGGACATTGCCGACAGGAAGAGCATCTGTAGCTGGAACCCGGATATGTATGGGGTCGACATGACGCGGCCGGGCGCGCAGGCCTATTATGACAGCATTTTCCGCCTCTATGCCGACTGGGGCGTCGATTTCGTCAAGATGGATGATATGAGCCGGCCCTATGATGCCCATGCGGCGGAGATCGAGGCAGCGCACAAGGCGATCGTCGCCACCGGGCGCCCCATCATCCTGAGCCTGTCTCCGGGCGAAACGCCGGTGATCCGGGGCGATCATGTCCGCAAATATGCGCAGATGTGGCGCATCTCTGACGATTTCTGGGATGACTGGGCGATGCTGGAGGCGCAGTTTACCCGGCTGGAGAATTGGACGCCCTATCGCGGGCCGGGATCATGGCCGGATGCGGACATGCTGCCGCTGGGGCGGCTGGCGCTGGGTGAGCGCGATACCCGCTTCACGCCGGATGAGCAGCGGACGCTGATGACCCTGTGGGCGATCGCGCGGTCGCCGCTGATCATGGGCGGCGATCTGCGGCATCTGGATGCAGCGACGTTGGCGCTGCTGACCAACAAGGAGGTGATCGCGGTCAATCAGGCGAGTTACGACAACCAGCCCCATTTCATGGAAGATGGTGCGCGTATCTGGTCTGCGAAGGCCGAAGGGAGTGGGGATCGTTATGTCGCGCTGTTCAATACGGGCGAAAAGACGCGCGGCGTGGAAATCAGCCTGAGCCAGTTGGGGATCACTGGGGCGACCAAGATGCGCGATCTTTGGCAGGGCTCGGTGATGAAGCTGGAAGGCGACCGGGTTGCCGCGATCCTGCCGCCGCATGGGGCGGGACTGTATCGGCTGAGTGCTGCATAAGTATCTCCCCTCCCTTTCTAGGGAGGGGAACAAGGGGTGGGTGCCTCCGAAGGAGGCTCGCTACGCTCGCCACCCACCCCCGGCCCCTCCCTTGAAAGGGAGGGAAGGATGTTGCGTTACTTCCGGACCGCCGCGCTCTTGTCGCGGATGGCCTTGAATTCGGAGCCGGTTTTCCATTCGGGCCAGCGGGCTGAGAAGGCGAGGTCGCGGCCGATGTCATACATCAGGTCGACATCCTGCGCGGCGCCGTCCAGCTTCCAGCTGTCGTCGACCGCGTCGCAGGTCTGATGATAGCATTTGCCGGTATAGGCATCGATCCAGGCCTGGCCGGAGGCGCGGCCGCCGTCGACCATGTCGGATGCGCCGGCGAGGCCCATCATCAGCAGCACGGGCACGCCGCGCTTGGCCATGGAGAAATGGTCGGCGCGGTAGAAGAGGCCGCGTTCGGGCAGGCTTTCCTGGGTGATGACGCGACCCTGCTTGGCCGCAAACTTGGCGAGATCGTCCTCCAGCACATTCTGGCCCTTGCCGATCAGGATCACGTCCTTGGCCTTGCCGGCGGTCTGGAGCACGTCGATGGTGAGGTTGGCGACCGTCTTGTCGAGCGGGTAGACCGGGTTCTGGGCATAAAATTCCGACCCCAGCAGGCCGCGTTCCTCCGCCGTCCAGGCGGCGAAGACGATCGAACGGTCAGGGGCGGGGCCGGCTTTGAAGGTTCGGGCTATCTCGAACAGGCCGGCCATGCCGAGCGCATCATCATTGGCGCCGGCACGATAGATGCGGCCCTGCGCGTCGGGCGCACCCTTGCCATAGGCGTCCCAATGGGCGCCATACATGACCGTCTCATCCGGGCGCTTGGCGCCGGGGATGCGGGCGATGACATTGGCGCTCTTGACCACTTCCTGGGTGACCGGGAAGGCGGCGGAGAAGCTGGCCCCCTTGAGTTCGACCGGCTTGAATTTCGCCGAGCGGGCCTGCTTGCGCAGCGCGGCCAGATCCTGACCGGCGCCGGCGAACAGGGCCTTGGCGGCCTCACCCTCGACCCAGCCCTGCACCTGCAGGCTGGTCAGCTTGTCGGCCGGGCGGACGAGGTCGTAATTCTCGCCGCCGGGACTGACGACGACGTTCCAGCCATAGCCGGCGCCCGGCGTGTCATGGATGATCAGCGCGCCGATCGCGCCGTGGCGGGCTGCTTCCTCGAACTTGTAGGTCCAGCGGCCATAATAGGTCATGGTCTTGCCGCCGAACTTGCCGAACGGGTCTTCGCCCTTCGCGGCTTCAAAGTCCGGGTCGTTGATCAGGAAGACGGCGATCTTGCCCTTCAGGTCCACGCCCTTGAAATCGTCCCAGCCGCGTTCCGGGGCGGAGACGCCATAGCCGACAAAGACCATCGGCGCATTGGCGACGGCGACCTTGTCCTTGGGCTGGAGGGTGGAGAGATAAACCTGCTTGCCAAAGGTCCAGGGGGTGGCGGCGCCATTTTGCGCGACCGACAGGCTTTCCGACTGGCCAAGGCGGGTGTGGAGCAGGGGCACGGTCTGTACCCACTGGCCGTCCGGACCACCCGGTTCCAGCCCCAGCTGCTCGAAGCGGGCGACGAGATAGCCGATCGTGCGCTCTTCCCCGACGGTGCCGGGCGCGCGGCCCTCGAACAGGTCGGACGCCATGGTGCGAACCGACTGTTCCAGCTTGGCCGGATCGGTTTTCGCCGGGTCGGTCTGGGCATTGGCGGGGAAGGACAGGGTGGCAAGGCCAAGAGCCAGGAGGGGGAGGGCGTGTTTCATCCCCGTGCCTTAACCCCCGCACAGGGCGGGGGAAAGGGCCGTTTCAGAACTCGATATCCAGTTCCTCGATATCATCGGGTTCGGCGCGGGCGGCGTCGATCCATTCGCGCATCAGCGGCCAGCCGTTGATGGTGTCGCAATAGGCCGCCGACCTGGGTGAGAGTGGCACGGCATAGGTGAGGAAGCGCTGCGCCACCGGTGCGAACATGGCGTCGGCCACGGTGGGCTTTTCGCCGAACAGCCAGGGGCCGCCATAGGCGTCCAGGCATTCTGTCCAGATCGTCTCGATCCGCTCGATATCGGGCTTGGCGCCCGAGAAGATCGGGAAGCGGTCATGGCGAACCTTGAGGTTCATCGGCAGGGCAGAGCGCAGATTGGCGAAGCCCGAATGAATTTCGCCCGAGACCGACCGGCAATGGGCGCGGATGATGCGTTCGGCCGGATACATGCCGACCTGGGGATAGAGTTCGTGCAGATATTCCGCGATTGCGAGCGTGTCCCAGACGCTCGCCCCTTCATGGGTGAGGCGCGGCACCAGCACCGATGGCGACAAGAGCAACAGTTCAGCACGATTTTCCGGATCATCGATGGCGATGATCCTTTCCTCCACCTTCAGCCCGGCGAGCCGGCACAAGAGCCAGCCGCGCAGCGACCAGGAGGAATAGTTCTTGCTGGATAGAGTGAGTTCCGCGACGGCCATCCATGCTCTCCCGATACACGGTTCCCGGCCCCCAAACGCAAAATCGCAGGGGCGGTTCCCTGGCAGACATGCCGAATGTTATTTTCCATCATTCATGATGCAGTGCAACATGAAAAGCATGTATAGCGTTTAAGGGAAGAACCGAGTCGTCTCCCCCAGGTTGAACAAGGTTGTTTTGGTAATATGCGAATGCTTTACGACGGTTACCAGGCCATGGAAGACATGCTGGCCCCGGCCCGCTTTGGGGCGCAGATGGCGCTGGCGATGCGCGACCATATGGGTCCGGTCGCCGACTGGCCGATGCCGCGCCGCATGTTCGCGCTGATGGACGTGTTCCAGGGCGCGCGTATGACCCACAAGCGCCCCGCCTATGGCATTGACCGCGTCCAGACCGGCAATGCCGAGGTCGAGGTGCGCGAGGAGATCGTGCTCGACCTGCCGTTCGGTGACCTGCTGCATTTCGTGAAGGATGATGTCGAGACCGCCCAGCCCAAGGTGATGGTGGTGGCGCCGATGTCGGGGCATTTCGCAACCCTGCTGCGCAGCACGGTGGCGACGCTGTTGCAGGACCATGACGTCTATATCACCGACTGGAAGAATGCCCGCGATGTGCCGATGGAAGCGGGGCGCTTCGGTTTCGACGAATATGTCGATTATGTGATCCAGTTCCTGCAGGATATCGGCCCCGGCGCCCATCTGGTGTCGGTGTGCCAGCCCTGCGTGCCGGCGCTGGCCGCCGTGGCGCTGATGTCCGAGGATGAGGATGCGGCGACGCCCAAGTCGATGACCCTGATGGGCGGGCCGATCGATCCGCGCGCGGCGCCGACGGTGGTCAACGAACTGGCGAACGAGAAGCCGATCGAATGGTTCGAGGAGAATCTGATCTCCACCGTGCCGTTCCGCTATGCCGGGCGCGGGCGCGAGGTCTATCCCGGCTTCCTGCAACTGTCCGCCTTCATGTCGATGAACATGGAGCGGCACGGGTCGCAGCATCGCGAACTCTATCAGTTGCTGGCCGACGGCAAGACGATCGAGGCCGACAAGATCAAGACTTTCTACCAGGAATATTTCGCGGTCCTCGACATGACCAAGGAATTCTACCTGGAAACGGTCGACATGGTGTTCCAGCGCATGCTGCTGGCCAAGGGGGAATTGACGGTCCATGGCCGGACGGTGAACCCCGCCGCGATCCGCAAGACGGCGCTGCTGACGGTTGAGGGCGAAAAGGACGATGTCTGTGCGGTTGGCCAGACGTCGGCCGCCCATGGCCTCTGCACCGGCTTGCGGCCGCATCTGAAGCGCCACCATCTGCAGCCGGGCGTTGGCCATTATGGCGTCTTCTCGGGCAGCAAATGGGAAAAGCAGGTCTATCCCCAGGTGCGCAACATGATCCTGGCGATGAACTGACATCACCGGGAATGGGTGTGAAAAAGGGGCCGCTTCCTGTGGGGGAAGCGGCCCCTTTTCGTTGGGTTGATCAGGCAGCTGCGCGATTGAGATAGGGCAGGCGGCTGGCGAGTGCCGGCGGCAGGCCAGTGACGATCGCGGCACGGGCGCGGTGCCAGAAGGCGGAGAGCAGCAGCAGCGTGCCGCCGATCACCAGCGCGGTGAGCGCGGCGGACAGTTCGACCGCGCCGACCTTCTGGAACAGGCTGTAGAGCGCATAGAGGACGTAGGCGAGGCTGGA
>JAESGL010000420.1_pt1 | contig 20824 bp, 29 predicted proteins | sample 9269711 | NCBI WGS metagenome assembly JAESGL01 (sample SAMN14515918, study PRJNA621676) | algae metagenome | isolation source: Kastovskya adunca ATA6-11-RM4 and co-occurring heterotrophs from soil and... | place: Chile: Atacama Desert | collected 2011-06-27
ATACGGTCTCGGAGATATCGGGCGCGCTGAAGCGCACCGTCGAGGACGCCTTCGGCCATGTGCGCGTACGAGGCGAGGTCTCCGGCTATCGCGGCCCGCACTCCTCCGGCCACGCCTATTTCTGCCTGAAGGACGACCGCGCCCGCATCGACGCGGTGGTCTGGCGCACCGCCTTCGCCAAGCTGGCGTTCAAGCCCGAGGAAGGGCTGGAAGTGATCGCGACCGGCCGGCTGACCACCTTCCCCGGTTCGTCGAAATACCAGATCGTCATCGACACGATCGAACCGGCCGGTGCCGGCGCACTGATGGCGCTGCTCGCCGAGCGCAAGCGCAAGCTGGAGGCGGAAGGCCTCTTCGCCTCCGAGCGCAAGCGCGCCCTGCCCTTCCTGCCGCGGGTCATCGGCGTCGTCACCTCGCCGACGGGCGCCGTCATCCGCGACATCCACCACCGCATCGCCGACCGGTTTCCCGTCCACATCCTGGTCTGGCCGGTCCGGGTGCAGGGCGAGACGGCGGGCGCCGAAGTCAGCGCCGCCATCACCGGCTTCAACGCCATCGAGCCGGGCGGACCGGTCCCGCGGCCGGACGTGATCATCGTCGCGCGCGGCGGCGGCAGTCTGGAGGATCTCTGGGGCTTCAACGACGAGGCGGTGGTGCGCGCGGCCGCCGCTTCGGCGATCCCGCTGATCTCCGCCGTCGGCCACGAGACGGACTGGACGCTGATCGACCATGCTGCGGACCGGCGGGCACCGACGCCCACCGGCGCCGCGGAGATGGCGGTGCCGGTCCGGGCCGACCTCCTCGCCAGTCTCGCGGGCCTGCACGCCCGCCATGCCAATGCGGTTTCGCGGCGGCTGGAGCAGGAGCGCAAGGCGGTCGCGGCCACCGCGCGGGCGTTGCCGACGCCCGACATGCTGCTGGCGCTGCCGCGACGGCGTCTCGACGAGGCGACGACGTCGCTCGGCCAGTGCCTGCGTGTCGCGGTCGGGGACAAGCGCCGGTCCTATGGCGAGATCGCGTCGCGCCTGTCGCCGGCGAGCCTGGAATCGCTGCTGCGCGAGAAGCGGGCGGATCTGCGCCATCACGAGAGCCACGCGGCGCATGCGGTGCAGGGGCTCGTCGCAGCGAGGCGCCAGCGCTTCGACCGGGTCGCGGCGCATCTGCAGCCGCACGTGATCCGCGCCCGCAGCGAGTCCGCGCGGCTGCGGCTCGACGCCTTCGGCGAACGGCTGGCGGCGGCGGAAGCCCGCAGCACCGAGGCACGACGGCAGCGCCTCGCCGCGGCCTGGCGGGTGGCGACCAGCCTCGACCCGCGCCGTGTGCTGGAGCGCGGCTACGCCATCATCCGGGGGCCGGGGGACGTGCCGATCGTGCGCGCCGCGGGCCTGGAACCGGGCATGGGATTCGAGGTCGAGTTTTTCGGAGGCGAGCGCCGCGCCGCAGTGGCGACGGGGGAAGGCGAGACGATTACCGTCGCGCCGGCACCCGCCAGGCCAAAACCGAAGCCGCGAACAGCGCGCCGGGCGCCTGGCGCCGGCGAACAGGGCGACCTGTTCTGAGCCGCCAGAGCATCAGCGCGGGGATATGAACAAGAAAAGAGATGGTACGGCGTTCGGACAGATATCATCGCCGCGTCCTGCGGGCGGCTCCGGGGGCGGTTCCAGCGATGGCGGCGTGACAATCCACACGGGCGGCTTCGTCATCCAGCCATCGCTCGGACTGGACGAGACGGCGCTCGCGGGAAAGGTTGCGAAGACGGTCGACCGGACGATCAAGGACGCCTTTGCAGGCGAGCAATCGAACGGCGGGACCGGCTGGCGTGATTATGCAGATCCCTTTCCAAATGCTCTCAACGGGCACTGGCTACATTGACGAACTCGTCCTCCGGATTAGGGCGCGTATCTGATTGGCAGGTGTCGCTTACGCAGGTATCGCATCTGCACCGAAAAGACCGGAGCCAGACTGTGTGCTGGTTACCCTTTCAGCCATCTCCTTCATCACGTCGTCTTGCAGCGCCTTATGGATAGTCGCCGCGGCGGCGAGAGGCGATTCCAGATAGCTCGTTGCCATCATCACAAACAAACCCAGCATGGCCTTGCGCGAATCCGCGTAAAGGTCGGGATGGTCCCGCTGAAGGCTGATAAATTCAGCGTCTATAGCCGCCGATCGTTCGGCACTAAGTTTTGGCTCGAACGAAATGAACCTCACGCTGTTCTGCCGAGTCTGCATGATCTGGGAAATTACGAGGATCGAACGACGAAGACCCGCAGGCGTTCGATGGTCACTCAAAACCCGCGAGATCGATCTGAAGACGTCATCAACGTCGCCGCACATTTCCTCATAAGAAGCCAGCTCCCGCTCCGACTTCCTCTTCAGCGCTCTAAAAGCGAGGATTGCGAGAAGGCCAAAGCCCGCTATCCACGCGAAAGTCGGGTCTGCCCAAAAGCCGATCATCTGAGATCATCCCTGCCTTGCTCAAAATCGTCAACTGATTTCCGAACCTCGGCTAGCTCCTCTGGTGTTGCGTGTCGCTCAGCTAATTCGTTCGCGCGTAAACGCCATTCAATGGATCGTTTATGATGCTCCTCGTAGGTCTTCGAAATAACGCTGAGCCAGCGAAGCGCGGGCCACGCGACGCCGCATCCCAACCCAACCAACGCAGTAGAGAGTGGATCGGCTCCAAAACCTATAGCCGCAAACACGCACAAGATGATGAAAGGGTATAGTCGGTCGTCTTTATCGAAGTAGCCGAGCGCGCTTAACGCAATTGCAGGCCATCCTTTTTGGTCGCCTCCGCCAGCATTGCTCACGCCACTCCGTCTCCCGCATACACCGGGCAGTCATTCGCGTTGTTGCCGGCTTTGTCGCAACTATGTGGCACGCATTCGCTGGGGTCCAGCGGAAACCCGTAGAGGTCAAGCGAACTCACGCGAAGTATCAGAGCGACACAGAGCAGCCTCAGGTCGAGTGGCCCCAACATTAAGAGGCTGATTCTACTTAGATTTCTAATGGTACGGTTGGGTGGGTTCGAACCACCGACCTCCGGAGCCACAATCCGAAAGAGGTCCTTATAGCATAGGGGCTTGCGGCTTTCATGTCGCGTCCATGTCGCGTCAGGCCAGCAGCGCAGCCTCTGCCGCAGCCATTTCGGCGCCGTCGTCGCCGCGCGGGAACAGGTGCCCGTAGACGTCCATCGTCATGGTGATCGTCGAGTGGCCCATGCGCTCCTGGACGACCTTTGGCGGCAGCCCAAGCCCGCCGTCTTCCTTCCGGTTGATGCACCAGGACGCGTAGAAGTGGCGCAACGCGTGCAGGCCGGGGTAGCGGGCCGCGAGGATCGGCCTGCCCGCCTCGTCGACCTTGCCGGTGTCGACGGTGACGCCGGCGGCGACCTGGGCCGGCTGTAGGCCGCGCCGCACGATGTTGTTGAGCTGCTCGACCTTGCCCTGCCCATTGGGGAAGACGAGGCCCAGCGGGCCGTTGGGGTAGGCCAGCTTCCATTCCCGCAGCGTGCTGACCACGATCGGCGACACCGGCACCGTGCGCTCGCCGGAGATCGACTTCGGCCTGCCGATCTCGTTGAAGGCGTCGGCGCGCTGGTGCACGCGGATCTCGCGCTTCTCAAGGTCGACGTCGCTCCAGCGCAGGCCGCGCAGCTCGGATGCCCGCAGGCCGGTGAAGATCGCCGTCAGGAGCAACGGCCGCCAGCGGCCCTCCAGCACGGCGACGAGCGCCTTGACCTCCTCCCGGGTCGGAATGTCCACGCCCACCTTGAGACGGCCCTTGTGGCGCTTCTCCTGGCGGCGTTCGCCGCGACCGCGACGGCCGCGAATGTCGCGCACGACGTTGCGGGCCGTGAGGCCTCGCTCCTGCGCATCCGCCAAAAGTGAGCCGAGGCTGACGAGGATCTTCTTGACCATCGCCGGCGAGCGCCCGGCCGAGCGGAGATCATCCTCGAACGCGCGCACGATCGGGATGGCCAGGGCGGAGATCTTCGAGGGCCCGATGAATGGCACGATGTGCAGATCGAGATGGCCCTGGTAGCTGATCACCGTCGTCCGCTCGAGGCCCGCGGCCTTGGCGCTGGCGATCCATAGCTTGCCCGCCTGGGCTACCGTCGCGCTGGCGCTGTCCGCGACGTGCGTGCCCTCGCGGACCTGGACGCTCGCCGTCGCGGAGAAGGCGTCAGCTTCCTTCTTGCGAGCGAACGTCTTCAGCCGGCGCTTGCCGGTGCCGTCGACATAATCGACAACCCACGCCGTCTTATCGACGCCTTTCGTGCTCCAGCTGCGCTTCCGTACGCTCACAGTCCTATTCTTTCTTCTCGGCGTGATTGCGTATTCTGAACTGCTGCTCGGTAATACACTGCTCAAGCTCAGAGCATAGCTTTCTCATCAAGATGAGAATTTGATCATCTGATAGATTTTCCACTTCGCCGGGCTTCCTCCCTGCAACTCTGAAACTGTGCAGAAGGCGCTCCACTATCTCGGTGTTCATCGAGGTCTTGTTTGTGTCGGCGGCTGCCTTGATCCGTTCTCGGAGGCCCGGCGGAAGCCTCAACTGGTACTGGTCCGTATTTGACCGGTTCACGCCCATCGCAATGTCCCTAATGATCATATCCAGCAGATACGATTTCCGATTGACAGGCAATCATATCTGCTGGATATACATATCTGCTGGATATTACGGAAGGGTTACCGGTAATGACGGACCAAATAGATATGCCCATCGACCTCGTTTGGGGGATCAGGGCGATCGCGAAAGTGATCGGAAAAACGGAACGGGCGACATACGCCATGTGCGATGCCGGCTTACTGCCGGCGCGGCGTGTCGGCCAGCGGTGGGTAGCCAAGCGGGAAGCGCTGGAGCGCTTTTTCGATGAGGTGGCGGCGTGAGGATCGACGGCGCCGCTAACGACACCCGCCCGGGCCTTCGGATGATCCGGAAAGGCCAGGACCAGCCATGCGGTCTGGCAGAAACGAAAGAGCCCGGCCGGGACTGCCATCCCGCCGGGCCTGTGTCACCAGAAATTTCCGAGAAGGAACACCCGATGAACAGCGCTTCAAATAGCACGGCCACGACGGGTATTGCAAACCCGTGTCCGGTTGTCGTGCTCGCTGTGAAGTTATGCGAGCAGCGCAACCGCTACGGCGAGCTGGAGAATGGTTACAACGCCGAGGCCAATGGATTTCAGGCAACTTACTACGAGATGGCCAGGCGGCACGTGGACGACATCGATTCCGGGCTGCGCGACATGATCACGTGCACCGAAGCCGCGTCACTGGAAGGCGCGGCGGTTCAGATTTCTGAGGCGCTTTCGCGCGTCGGCATCATCGCCGAGACCATTAGCTACGACCCGGAAGCTGCCGAGCAGAACAAGCAGGTGCGGGCGATCGACCGGCTTCTCTATTCGGCGCTGCGGGCTTTGGAAGAGCACTGCGCGGTCGACCTCAACGAAGTCCTCGGCGGCACAGTGATCCATCGCAACATGGATCCGTGGAGGCCTGTCGAGGAGGTCATCGACGAGATCCGCGTCCGGCGGTCGGCTCCATCCAACGCCCGCGATGGCGACGGCAAAGCCAACTAGCAGGATCGGTCGTTTCGAATGAGCAGGGATGAAAACCTCGAGGCGGTGAGAAGGGTGCTCGCCGCCTCGGAACTGGTGTCAGCCGTCGCCGAAAGTCAGGGTGCCTCAGGTCGAAGTGTCTCCGGGCTGCTGTTCGATGATGGCTCCCTCCACGAGATACGCGGCGACACGACCCTTATCCATGTTGATGCCTTCCCATCTCGCCGACCTGGGCAGGCCTTCCCATCCGATACCGCCCTGGCGAAGGAAAACGTAACACTCGAGCAGAACGACCGTGACAACGCCATGCGCTTCCTGCGACGGCACCCGACAGATCTGATCTCGGTCTATGGCCGGGGCTGGTACGCATGGAACGGCCGGTTCTACGAATATGATGGCGACGGGGCGACCGCCTACAAGCTCGCCGGTGCCGTAGCCGCCAAGATCCACGACGAGGCGGCGCACATCGCCGCAAAGGACAGGAAGCTGAAGGCGCGCCTGCAGGCCGCCCGGCGCAAGTTCGCAACCCAGTCAGGCAATCACCGCGGGCAGGGCAACATGCTGCTGCAGGTGGCGGCGCGGCGGCAATTCGACGTCAACAACCTCGACCAGCACCGGCATCGCTTCATTGCCCGGAATGGCACGATCACCTTCCTGCCCGATGGCGAGGGCGGCTGGCGATTCGACTTTGCGGCTCGGCACGATCCGGCCGATCTCTCGACCCGATGCGTGGAGGCGGAGTTTCGGGCGGGAGCGGAGTGCCCGAAATGGCGCGCCTTCCTAGAGCAGGTTCAGACCGACCAGGAGCGGCGCCTGTTCCTGCAGCGATGGGCCGGCCTGCAGCTCCTCGGCGTCATGTCGCATCAATCGATCGTCGTGCACTACGGCCTCGGCGCCAACGGCAAGTCAACCTATGCGAAGGGCCTGGCGAACGTCATCGGCGGCTATGGCGTCACCGTCGCCAGCGAGACACTGATCGGCCGCACGCAGCGCGAGGGCAACAAGCCGTCGCCCGACCTCGTCCGCCTGATCGGGGTGCGATCCGTCCAGGTGCACGAGTATCCGTCCAACGAGCCGATCAACGAGGCCATGGTGAAAACCATGACGGGCGGCGAGACGCTGCCAGTGCACGACAAGAACAAGCCGATCGTGGAGCTGCATCCGCTCTTCAAACTCGAGGTCTATGCCAACGAACGCCCGCCCATCAACGGCGCAGCCGAGGGCATATGGCGCCGGTTGCAGCTCGTGCCGTGGCCCGTGACCATTCCGGAAAGGCAGCGGCGGCCAATGGACCAGATCCTCGACGAGTTCAAAGCGGAGAGTTCCGGCATCCTCAACTGGCTGATCGACGGGGCTTTGCTGTTCCTCGAAAACGGCCTCTCACCGCCCGCCAGCGTCCGCGCGGCCGTCGAAGAATACCGTGACGAGTACGACCATGTGGGCGTGTTCATCCGAGAATGCGTCAAGAGCGAACCCGGCCAGACGGTGGCGGGGGCGTACCTGTACGATGCTTACACAAGGTGGTGCAAAGCAAGCGCCATCGACCCGCACCGCAGCAAAGCTTTCTCGCAGAAGGCAATTGCACACGGCCTGATCAAACGCCGTAACAACGGGTCAAAGTATTACGACATTCAACTTCACAACGTCCCTGCGCCCGACCTCGATAACCCTCCCGGCCCCTCCTCTTCGGAGCCCTTCTGATGCGCCGGAACGGACAGCACACGGACACGACGCGGACACGTGACGGACGGATCAAACCCCGAGAATGCAGGGCAACGGACACAACGGACAGCAAAACCCTCTTCTTACTCAGGGGGAGAGGGGAAAAGAAAATAGAGGAAGAGGATGCGAAAGGTGCTGTCCGTGCCGCCCATGTGTCCGCAAGCACTCATCAAGCCAGCGATGTCAAAGGGTTAGGGCGCGGACAGGTGAGTGATCGTCCTGTCCGTGGCGGACGCGACGTGTCCGCGCGCATCCTCGACCTGGCGCGGCAGGTGGAGCGGCTGACGGTGACGCGGCACGACCCGCACCGGTTCTACGAGGATCGATCCGAGATCGCGCACGAGCTGCGGACGGTGGCGCGCGCGCTGCCCCCGGGGGGTGGTTCTGGACTTTCGACCCTTCCAAGGGACCGGCGCGGGTAGGTACGCGCGAGATATTTCCGAATTGGAAAATTCAGAGGACACGAGATGAGCAGGGCAGCACTCACCCCATCAAATTTTGACCGGACGATTTCCGCGCCCGGAAAATCGCCGCGCATCATCTGGACGCTGCCGGCGATTGGGCGGAGGATCGGCACCAGCCCCGACTTCGTGAGGAATACACTCGTGAACGTCGATGGCTCGCCGATCCGCGAAATCGGCGGCCGGTTTTATTGTTTCGAAGAAGATCTGCTCGAATTCATGCGGAGCGAACGGAACAAACCGGCTTAAACCCCCTCCGCCCCGGTCAAACCGTTCGTCGGATCGGGGCCGCTTCCCGCATCTTTGGGGCATGCGCTGGCCCTTCTCATCCTCCGATCCGATCGAGACGAAAGCCCCGTCGGGTACGTCCGTGCCCGACGAATGGATGTTCGAGCTCTTCGGCGGTGGCGTCGTCGCCGACTACGCCGTCACCGGGGCGCAGGCCCTCGAGGTTCCGGCCGTGGCCTCGGCCATCTCCCTTATCTCCGGTTCCATCGCCAGCCTCGGAATGATCGTCGAGCGCCGCGAGGGCGATGCGTGGGTGCCGGCCCTTGACCATCCGACGGCGCTCCTTCTGGAGGACGCACCGAACGACTGGAGCGATACCTACACGCTGGTGCGCGACCTCGTGGCCTCCGCCCTTACCTGCAACGAGGGAGGACTTGCCTTCGCCAACAAGCGCGACGGCGAGGTGGTCGAGCTGATCCACTACGAGAAGGGAACCTTCACGGTCGATTACAGCACCGACGGCCGGAGCGAGCCATCCTACCGGATCGGCAATCGGCTTGTCGGAGCGAGCGAAGTGGTTCACCTTCGCGGCCCGTTCACGAAATGCCCGCTCGTGCTGGCGTCCGGCGCCATCGGCGTAGCGCACAAGATGGAACGGCACGCCGGCAGCTTCTTCAGCCAGATGGCCCGCCCTGGCGGCGTGATCACCAGCCCCAAGGCCCTCGGCGACGACGGCGTGAAGCGGATGCTGAAGGGCTGGAAGGCTGCCCACGAGGGCGGCGGCAAGGCTGGCAAGACCGCGATCTTATGGGACGGCGCGACCTGGGCGCAGATGACTATGACGAGCGTCGACGCGCAGTTCCTTGAGACCTGGCGTCACGCCATCAACGAGATCGGCCGTCACTTTCGGGTGCCTCCTGGTGCCCTCTACGATTTCGAGCGCCAGACCTGGAGCAACATGGAATCGGCCCAGAAGGAATGGCTTGCCGGCCTCGAATTCTGGCTGCGTCCCCTGGAAGGCGCCATGCGCCGGGCGCTGTTCTCCGCCGAGGAGCGCGGCACCCACCGCATTCGCTTCGACCGGGACGATTTCACAGCCGTCGATCTCACCGCACGCGCCACTGCCGTTTCATCCCTGATCGCATCCCGCGTCATCAATCCGAACGAGGCGCGCGACTGGCTTGGTATGGGCCCGCGAGACGGCGGAGCAGAGTTCGCCAATCCACACACCGGAGCAAGCCAGGCTGGCGCCGCTGCGCCACAGAACCCTGTTCCTGACCCGGCGGCGACCGATGACGCTTGACGAGATCCTGCACAACGTCGCCGACCAGGACCGTGGTCGAGAGTTCGAGCTTGACGATCCAGTGACGGGGCAGCCGACTGGGATCAAGTTGCGCGTCGTCGGCCCGGACAGCGACACGGCGAACCGCGCTCGCATCGCCCTCTACGACGAGCTGGCCGAGATGGCCGACGCCGATGGTCGGGTATCGGCGGAGAACCGGGAGAAGGCCCGCCTCAACTCGCTGGGCCGTCACGTCCTCGGATGGGAACTGGTCGAGGAAGGCCAGCCGGTCCCGTTCAACACCACCAACCTCCTGCGGCTCCTCCGGGTGCAGTGGGTACAGGCGCAGGTCGATGGTTTCGCGTCCGACCGCGCCGCGCATCGTGGGGCCGTCTGATGGATCGCCTCGACCTCACAACCAAGCAGCTCGCCGTCGACGAGGACGGCACGATCGAGGGCATCGCCTGGCCCTACGCCAAGCCCGACCGTGCCGGCGACATCATCAAAAAGGGTGCGCTGCGCCTGCCGGTGGCCGAGCTGCCGATGCTCCGCAACCACGACACCGACCTCCTCATCGGGCTCTGGGAGAAGATCGAGGAGCGTGAGGACGGCTTGCACGTCAAAGGTCGGCTCGACCTCAAGTCCATGCTGGCACGAGGCGTTCGCAGCCAGATCCTCACGGGTCGCCTCAACGGCCTGTCCATCGGCTTCCGCGATCGCGGCTCAACCCGACGCGGGCGCAACCGCATCCTCTCGGCGATCGAACTGGTCGAAGTCTCGATCGTCCGCGAGCCCTCGCATCCCGATGCGCGGATCACCCTCTCGAAATCCTACGACGCGGCCCGCGGCCTCGCCGAGGCCATCAACCGCGCCAACGAGGCGCTGAAGCAAGGAATCTCCCGATGAAGCATTTCGCACTCATGGCCTCCGCGTCGGCTGTTGCACTCGCGATGCCGCCTGTCGAGTTCAAGGGCGACGATGGCGACGGCGATCCCGTCGAGGTCGTGACCAAGAGCCTCGAAACGCTCCAGTCGACGATCGACGAGCGCTTCAAGGCGATCGAGACTAAGGGCGACACGTCGAAGCTCGACGAGCGCCTGAAGAAGCTGGAGACCAAGGCCAACCGCCCCGCCGGCGAAACCGGCGAGAAGAAGGACGAGGCGATCGAGAAGAAGGCGCTCGCCACCTTCCTGCGCTCCGGTGTCCATGCCCTCGACGACGTCGAGAAGAAGACCCTCAACCTCGGGTCCAATCCCGCCGGCGGCTATGTCGTCGCGCCGGAGTTCTCGACCCGTGTCCTGGAGACGATCAGCGAACAGTCGCCGATGCGTTCGGTGGCCGGCATCATGTCGATCGGCACCACGGAAGTCGTCATCCCCAAGTTGGCGTCGAACGTCCAGCCCGGCTGGGTGACGGAAACCGGCCCGCGTCCTGTCTCCGAACCGACCTTCGATCAGCAGACGATCAAGGTCCACGAACAGGCCGTCATCGTCCCGGTGTCGCAGCAGCTCCTCGAGGACAGCTTCCTCGACCTGGAGGCGTTCCTGCGCAACCACATCGGCCGCGAGTTCGCGAAGATGGAGGCGGCCGCCTTCGTCAACGGCGACGGCAACGGCAAGCCCCTCGGCTTCCTCGCCGACGCTGCTGACTATGAGGCGATCGAGGTGGCGGTGGACGGCAGCGACCTTGTGGACGGCCTGATGGCCCTCTACTACGCGCTGCCGACCGAATATGCCCGCCGGGCCTCGTGGATGCTGAACCGCAAGACCCTCGCCACCATCCGCGGCTTGAAGGATGCGAACGGCGCCTTCATCTGGCAGCCGGGCCTCGTGGCGGGTGCTCCGAACCTGCTCTTCGGTCGCCCGGTGATCGAGGCCGTCGACATGCCCGACCTCGCGGCCGGCACGTACCCGGCAGCCTTCGGCGATTTCCAGACCGGCTATCAGATCGTCGACCGCATCGGCATCCAGACCATGCGCGACGACTACACCGGCGCCGACAACGGCATCGTCAAGATCCGCGCCCGTCGCCGGGTCGGCGGCGCCACGGTCATGCCGGAAGCCATCGCGGTCCTTCAGGGAGCGGCGGCGTGATGAGCACGAAGAGCCAGGCGGAGGTCGACGCTTTCGTGGCCGACCTCCGCCGCACCAAAGGCGGCGTCACCGTTTCGGAGGCGGACGGCGAGACCGTCATCCGTACCCGCGACGGCGACGAGCACCGCTTCAAGGTCGGCAAGGCCAAGAAGGCGGATTGACCATGCCGTTTCGCGCTCCCCGTGTCTGCGGCTATTGCGGCGGCGCTCATCCTTCGGGTGAGCGCTGCGGCAAGGTCGCGGCCATGGATCGGGAGCGCAAGGCCCGCTTCGACAAGACGCGGCCAACCGCGCGAGCCCGCGGCTACACCGCCAAGTGGGAGCGTGAGAGCAAGGCGTATCTCGCCGTCCATGGCTCCTGCCGCCGCTGCGGCCGGGCTGCCTCCCTCGTCGACCACACCACTCCGCACAAGGGTGACCAACGCCTGTTCTGGGACCGCCGCAACTGGCAGCCCCTGTGCACCCCCTGCCACTCGGGCGCCAAGCAGAGCGAAGAGCGCCGATCCCCCAAGAGGACCCAGCTATGAGCATGCTTCTCGTTACCGCAGGGTCGAAGCTGTCGATCGGTGCGCCCAAGGCCTTCGACGGCACCGACCTTCTCGCGGCCGACTTCACGACCGGCTCGCCCGCCTGGACGGAGATCGGCGGCACGACCAATCTCGGCAGTGCTGGCGACACCAGCGAACTGATCACGTCGAACCAGATCAGCGCCGCCCGGACCCGCAAGGCCAAGGGCACCCGCAACGCCGGCAGCATGGCCGTCGTCTGCGACATCGATCTCACCGACCCGGGTCAGATCGCGGTGATCGCGGCGGAGAAGACCCGCGAGAGCTATGCGTTCAAGCTCGAGTTCAACGATGCGCCGGCGGGCGGTACGCCTTCGACCCGGTATTTCGTGGCCTACGTGATGAGCGCTTCCGAACAGCTCGACGAAGCCAATTCGGCGACCAAGCTGAATGCCACGCTGGAGATCGACAGCAACATCGTCCGCGTGCCGGCGGCGGCGGCCTAAGCATGGCACTCACCGTCGACGTCCTGCGCGAGCATCTGAATATGACGGTCGGAGAGGCGGACGCGATCGACGCGGCCGTCCTCCCGCGTCTGCTCGCCGCAGCGACGGCGCACACCGAGACACAGCTCGGCTTCAAGATGGACGACGCCGAGGAGTTTCCCGCCGGCGCGCCCGCCGACGTCGAGCAGGCCGTCCTGATGCTCGCCGCCTTCTGGTACGAAAACCGCGAAAGCGTCCTCATCGGCGTCTCGGCGCAGGCCGTCCCGCACGGTTATGATGACATCATCGGCAGTCACAGGAGCTATACCTTTGGCTGACGATGGCGGCCTCGCGAAACTGCAGCGCCGGCTCCTGGCGATCCCGCGGGACGTCGTGGAGGCCGGCGGCAAGGCTGCGCAGCGCCAGGCCGAACAGATCGCCGCTACCGCGCGCGCCCTGGCTCCGGAGAAGACTGGCGATCTCAAGCGGTCGATCTCCGTCACCCCGGCCGGGCAGCAGACCCCAGCCTATTCGCAGCCCGGCGGCTCGATGACGGTGGCGAGCAATGCGGCCGCCGTGACCGCCGGCGACACCGATGTCCGCTATCCCCACCTCGTGGAGTACGGGAGCCGGAACGCCAACGCGCGGCCGTTCTTCTGGCCCGCCGTGAGGCTCCACAGGAAGCGCTCGCAGAAGGCTATCAAGGCGGCGATCCGGCGCGCCATCAAGAAGCGAGGCGCGTCATGAGCGCCGCGCTCGCCGTCCAGAAGGCCATCCGGGACCGGCTCGTGTCGACGGACGCCGTCACCGCGCTCGTGCCGGCCTCGGCGATCCTCGACCGAAACAGCCGCCCGGCGCCCGACCCATCCATCATCCTCGGCGAGGACCAGGAGGTCGATGAGGGCGACATCGCCCGCCGTAACGTCCGCGTCTATTCGACCCTGCATTTGTGGAAGCGCGAGACCGGGCTCACCGGCGTCAAGGCCATCGCCGGCGCGATCCGCTCGGCGATCGCGGCGAGGTTCCCCCAGGCGGACGGTTTCCACTTCGCGGACAGCCGCGTCTCTTCGACCCGCTTCCTGCGCGATCCGGACGGCGAGACGGCGCATGGCGTGGTGACGATTGAGACGCTGGTGCACGAGGTAGCGACGTGAGAGCCGGCAATCTCGACCGCACCATCACGCTCCTGGCCCATGTCGAGGGGGAGCCCGATCAATACGGCAACGTGACCGCCGGCTGGACCGACGCCGGCACCTTCCGCGCGGCCATCGTCACTCTCTCCACCGAGGAGTTTCTGCGCAGCTACGGCGAGACGAGCGAGGCAGTGATCGTCTTCCGCACCCGGTTCTTGCCTGGCGTGACGACCTCGCACCGGGTCGATTTCGAAGGCCGGATCTTCGACATCAAGGAACTGAAGGAGATTGGTCGCCGCGACGGGCTCGAATGGCGCTGCGAAGAGGTGCAGCCGTGAAGGGCACCAAGCCGCATCTCGTCGTCATCAACGGTGCCTTGAGCGCCTTTCCCGCGCCGCCCGACTGGCTTTCATTGGCTGCGCAAAAGGAATGGCAGCGGGTGCAGCCGTATCTCGAGGAGCGGAAGATGCTCACCGACATCGACCTGTCGAACCTCGAAAACTACTGCGTCGCCCAAGGCCGGATCCGCGAGTGCGAGGCGGAAATGGCGACGGTGAACGACCTCAACGTCAAGTCCAAGCTCTGGCGCATGCAGAACCAGGCCATGGCCACGGCCCGCCAGATCGCGGCGGAGCTGGGGCTTACGCCGATGGCGCGCTCGCGTCCGGTGATCCGAGATCTGTTCGACGGTGAAGATGACCCGCTCAACATATCCTGACTGGATCTACGACGGTTCGCCCATCGCCGACCCTCAGGGTTTCGGGGAGCGCGCTGTGCGTTTCCTGCGATCGCTGCGGCACCCGAAAAGCGGGACGGCATTCCAGCTCGACCCCTGGCAGGAGCGGATCGTGCGGCGGATCTACGGGCCGCGCAAGGATGACGGCAGCCGCATCGTCCGGACGGTCGTGCTCCTCCTTCCACGCGGCAACCGGAAGACGAGCCTGGCGGCGGCGCTGGCGCTCCTCCACACGATCGGGCCGGAGCGCATTCCGGGCGGCGAGGTCATCATCGGCGCCTCCGATCGGAAGCAGGCCCGGATCGGCTACCACGAGGCGAAGGGGCTCTGTCTGGCGCACCCGAAGATCGCGCCAAGGGTCCGCCTGGCCGACTATCAGAACCGACTGACCTATCCGTCCACCGGTAGCTTCCTCGAGGCGATCAGCGCCGACGCTGGAACACAGCACGGGCGAACACCCGTCTTCGTTCTCGCCGACGAGCTGCACGCCCACAAGAAGCGCGATCTGTGGGACGTGCTCCGCTCCGGCCTAGTGAAGACGCCCGGGTCGCTGCTGGTCGTGGCGACCACCGCTGGACGCGGCCAGGAGAACATCGCCCACGACATCGTCGACGACGCCCGCAAGGTGGCGCGAGGCGATGTCTACGACCCGACCATCCTGCCCGTGCTCTTCGAAACGCAGAAGGACGAGGACTGGACCGACGAGGCCGTCTGGCACCGTGCGAACCCCGGCCTCGTTCACGGTTATCCGGACCTCGAGGGACTTCGCCAGCTCTGCATCGAAGGGCAGCGCCGTGTCGGCGATCGGGAGGCGTTCCGCCAGCTCAACCTGAATATCTGGCTCGACCACTCAGCCGATCCCTTCGTGGAGATGAGCCTCTACGACGAGGGTCGCGGCGAAGTCGACATCGAGGATCTGGAGATCAGGCAGGAGCCGTGCTGGCTCGGCGTCGACCTGTCGAGCAACGCCGACCTGACATGCGTCGTCGCTGCTTGGCGGGATGGTGACGGCTACCAGGTGCGCCCGTGGTTCTTCTGCCCGGAGGACCGGCTGCACGAGCGCGCAGACCGCGACCAGGTGCCTTATCCGACCTGGGCCGAAGCCGGCCATATCACGCCGACGGACGGCAACGTAGTCGATTTCCGGGCGGTGGCGGGCTGCATCCGCGAGATCTGCGCGACCTACAACGTCGCCGAGATCGCCTTCGACCCGCATCTGGCGCGCGTCATGATGGCGGAACTCCAGGAGGAAGGCCTGCCCGTCGTGGAGATGCGGCAGGGCTGGGTCACGATGGCGCCGGCGGTGAAGGAACTGGAGCGCGCCATTGTCGGTCGGGCATTCAGGCATGGCGGCCATCCGGTCCTGCGCTGGAATTTCGAGAACATTGCCGTCCACACCGACAGCGCCGGCAACAGGATCCTCCACAAGGGCAAGAGCCGCGACCGGATCGACGGCGCCGTGGCAACCGCCATGGCCGTCGGCCGGGCGATGGCCGGCAAAAGCAACCGATCCTCCTACGACGACGCCGACGAGAACTTCGAGGACTGGGCCTATGCGTGAGGTGGAGCGATGAGCAACGTGACCGACAGCGAGCGGCTGATGGTCCTGGTGGAGGCCCGGATCACCGACCTCGAGCGCAACATGAAAAAGGCCTCCGCTACCACCGGGCGGGAGTTCGGCAAGATGCGCCGGGACGCCGGCGGCGCGACGACGGCGATGGAACGCGACATGCAGCGCGCCAGCACCCGCATCAATCAGGCGACGACGTCGATAGCCGGCTCTGTCGGCGCCATGTCCAAGGCATTCGCCGGCGGGCTGATCGGCGGTGTCGCGGCGATGGGCGTGACAGGAATCGTCCGCCAGATGCGCGACGTCGCCGAGAGCGTGGCGAACATCGGCTCGGAAGCGCAGCGCGCCGGCGTGTCCGTCCAGGCTTTTCAGGAACTCGGCTATGTCGCGTCGCAGAACCGGATCCCCATTGATGCCCTGACCGACGGCCTGAAGGAGTTGAACCTGCGCACCGACGAGCTGCTGCAGACCGGCACCGGTCCAGCGGCCGAGAGCTTCCACCGGCTTGGCTACACAGCCGAGGAACTGAAGGAGAAGCTAAAGGACCCGTCGGCGCTCCTCGTCGAGATCATCGGCCGACTGGGGCAACTCGACCGCGCTTCGCAGATCCGCATTTCGGATGAACTGTTCGGCGGGTCCGCGGGCGAGCGCTTCGTCGAACTGATCGACGACGGCGCCGACGGCATCCGCGACATGATCGACGAGGCGCACGAGTTCGGCCTCGTGATGGACGAGGACATGATCGCCAAGGCCGACGAGATCGACCGGAAGTTCAAGCTGATCAGTCAGACGGTCGGCACGGCGCTGCGCGGCGCGATCGTCGATGCGGCGGAGGCACTGGGCAGCTTCATCGACCAGTTCCGCGACTTCGAAAACCAGAGCGCCAGGACCCGAGCGGCGACCCTCGGCGGATCCCTACGCGACCTCTCCGCCGAGCGGCAGGCCGTGGAGGAGGAGATTCGCAACCTGCGGGCCACCGACAGCGATTCGATGCTGCCGGACGCCATGCGCGGCATGAACGAGCGGACGCTCATTCCGCAGCAGGAGGCGCGCCTGCGGCAGCTTCGCGGTGAGGAGGAGCGGATTCGCCGGCTGATGGAAGCCGAGAGCATGGACGCCCTCGACCGGATGCCGCCGACCCTTCGGCAGCCTCCCGTCAGCACGCTGAACGACGAGCCGTTCGAAAGCGGCGGCGGCTCCGGTGGCGCTGGTGGGCGCGGACGCGGTGGTGCGCGCGGCGAGCGCACCCGTGCCGCCCGCGAGGAGCGCGATGCGGTGGCCGAACTGATTGCCGAGCTTGAGCGGGAACAGGCGTTGATCGGCGCCAGCGACGTCGAGCGCAGCATCTCTAATGCCCTTCGCCAGGCAGGCGCCGACGCGACCGACGCGCAGCGGGCGCAGATCTCAGAACTCGTTTCGCAGATCGAGGAGGAGATGCAGGCGACCGAACGTCTCCGGGACGCGCAGGACGAGATGCGATCGGTGGCGCAGGACTCGCTCCGCACGATCGTCGACGGCATGCGGAGCGGCGCGGATGCCGGCGAAATCCTCGGCAGCGTGATCGATCGCCTTGCCGAGAAGCTGATCGAACTCGCGATCCAGAACATGATCGCCAGCATGTTCAGTGGCGGCCTCGGCGGCGGCCTTGGCGGCGGCGGCGGCTTGCTCGGAATGATCGGCAGCCTGTTCGGCGGCGGCCGGGCATCCGGCGGCAACGTCGATGCCAGCAAGTTCTACGTCGTCGGCGAGAAGGGCCCGGAGCTGTTCGCGCCTGGGCGATCGGGAACAGTGGTGCCGAACCAGGCGCTGGCGGCACCGTCCGCGCCGCAGGTGTCCGTCAACTCGTCGCCGAAGATCTCGATCGAGAACCACATGCTGCCGCCCGGCGCGCCCGACCGTGAGCCGGAGACGACGACGGAAGCCAACGGCGACACCCGCATCAGGAACTTCATCCGCGGTCAGGTGCGTGACGAGGTTAACCGGCCGGGAACGCCGACCAATCGCAACCTCAAGGCCGGCGGCCTCCATCACGGGATCACTACGCGATGAACGTCTTCCCCGCTTCCCTTCCGCAGATCATGGAGCGCGACGGATTCAGCCGTGGCTATGGAGATGGTCGCCTGCGCTCGCCCACTGACGCCGGCGGCGGCAAGTCCCGGCGCCGGTTTTCCTATATGCCGGAGCCGGTGAAGGGCTCGATCGTGATGACCGGCGCGCAGCTGGCGATCTTCCGGGCATTCATCGACGAGACGCTGAAGGGCGGCACGCTGCCGTTCTACTTCCCGGCGCAGGGTGAGCTTGGGCAGTGGATCGTCAAGATAGGCCAGGCGATGCCCTCAGAGGCGCCCATGGGACTGAACTGGCGGGTCGACCTCGACCTGGTGCGGCTGCCATGAGGACGATCTCTGCCGACCTCAGAAAGGCGATGTTCGATGAGGACACGGGCGAGGCCATCGTCCTGCTGCTCCAGATCGTCCATCCCGATCTTCCCGAGGGCGACCTGTTCCTGTCGAGCGACAACGCCGTCCTGCTAGACTTCGAGGAGCAGTTGCGGGGCACGGTCAGCCGTGGCCGGAACTATTCGTTCATGCCGATGTCGGTGGCTTTGCCGGAAGAGGGCGAGGACGCGGCGCCGACGATCCGGGTGACGCTCTACGACGTCGGCCAGGAGGTCACGCCGCTGCTCAAGGGCAGCATCTTCCCGGCCTATGTGACGGCGGAGATCGTGCTGGCCTCGGCGCCCGACGACCCGGAAGTGACGTTCGCGGTCTTCGAGCTTTCCTCCGCCTCCGTCGAAGCGGGCAACGCGGTCCTCGACCTCACCGTCGACACGATGGCCTCCGAGCCGTTCCCGGCCGACACCTTCACCCCGGCGCGCTTCGGCGGGCTGTGGACGACCTACTGATGACGCCGGCCATGTTCCGGCTCCGGCGCCAGCTCTGCGTAGCGGCGGCGGCTGACAAGCCGAACGTGCCGGAAGCCGGGCGCCTTCTCTGGTCGTGGTTCCTTGCACTCCACGGTACGCGGATCGTGACCATGGCCGGCGCGCAGGCAATCAGCCACGCCGAGATCGAAGCTTTTTCCCGGGTCGAGAAGCTGACGATCAGGCCTGATCATGTTGCGACCCTCCGCGCCATCGACGATGCCTGGCTGGCGAAGGCGAGGACCTCCAGTGGCGGGTCGCCTGAGAGCGGCAAGCTGATCCAATCCAGGCAGGAGATGAACCCTGCCGTTTTCGATGCGATGTTCGGATGAGAAGTGCGCCGCGCCGATATTGGTACAAGAACGGTGGGTGGAACGCCTACCGATACGGCGGAGAGCGAAAGGCGAAGATCGACGCCATTCTCTCCCACGGTGCTCGAAAGGCGATGGTCGACCGGGTGGCGGATCTGCTGCGCGATTGGTCTCTCTCACATTTCCAGAACGAGGCCACCGTCCGACATGGCTTGCGGCAGGCGTTCTGTCTGCAGGGGCACGGCTGGACCCGGGCGGACGCTGAAGCGACCTATCTGACGGACACCGCCATCAAGCAACTCGGATATCGACGGCCTGACTGGGCACAGGGCCAACCGGACCATGCCCGCGAATCAGATTTCTGCAACTGGTGCCACGGCCCTATCGACGAAAAGGGAAGAGCGAGGCGCCAGAGGTTTTGCAGCCCGGAGTGTGCGCGTGTGGCGTTGGAGAAGCGCGGCAGCAACAGTGATGTCGTCGACGGCGGCATCCGCAATTCGGCTCGCCGGCTGGTCGCGAAGGCGGAGGCGCGACCAAAGCCCTGCGCATTTTGCGAGACGCCCTTCCAGAGCTACGATCCGAATATCCGCTTCTGTTCGAACCGGTGCGTGCGTCTCGGAGCGCTGGAGGAGCAGAAGCGTGCCCTTTCCCATCGCGTCCGGCCTTGCGAGCAGTGCGGAAACAACTTTACACCCGAGACCATCCAGACGCGGTTTTGCTCCGCACGATGCCAGGCCAAGGCGAGGTACGAAAGACTTCGTCTCAAGGCGACGCCAGTCCCCATCGCCTGCACATGCTGCGGGGTCATGTTCACGCCGGCGCGGCCATGGGCTGAGCGCTGCTCGCCGCAGTGCAGCGCTATTGTGATGAGGTGGCGATCCGGCACGATCCGACGGATATCTCCGCGGGTCTTCGACTACATGTTTCGGTGTGAGGGCGCCCGCATCACCGGCGCCCGCGTGACATTCGAGGCAGCTTAGCGGGAGATCATGGATAATTATTACTGCGGCTGGTCACTGTACATTCCGCGCAAGAAAACCGCCGCGCCTTTAGCCATATCTCCTTCGGAGCTGTCCAGTTCTTTATAAGCGCTCTTCAAGACATCGAGGCATTCTTCCTTTGATAACACACCTTTTGCACTAAGAGTTTGTAGCAAGTGAGATATCGTTATGTTGGCCGCCAGCCCGATTTCCCCTGGTTTGAATTCTGTCATGGAGGCCTCCGAATCATGTCGCGTTCATGTCGCGTGGAGTTGCGGAGTGTGACGGGAAACCCGCAGAAATCAAGGGAACTCACGCGCAACATGAACGCGACACAAGACCGCCAAGGCTACGCCGAGCGGCCTCTTTAAAATATTGATACTGCTGGGCTTTTGAATGGTACGGTTGGGTGGGTTCGAACCACCGACCTCCGGAGCCACAATCCGACGCTCTAACCAACTGAGCTACAACCGCATGGCGGACTGTCGTCCGCGAACCGACGAGATAAAATCTTTCGCCGCCGCACGCAAGCCCGTCCGTGCCGATGATCCGGGCGACGCGGCGAACCAGCCGCAGGCCTCCGGGGAACGCCAGAGTCTGCCGGGCGTCCGGGCGAAGCCCTGGACGCCGAGCAGTCTCTCCCGCCCGGAAGCCGTCTCGCACCCGCCGTAAGGCGACGGGTCGGTCAGGCGGAGGCCCCGTACCGGAGCCGCCCGCCGCCGGACAACGGCATCAGACGTTCTTGCCGGCCTTCTGGAAGGCGTCGCGGCCCGGCTTGATCATCTCCTGCGCCACCGACTGGCTCAGCTTCTGCATGTCCTTGGCCTGG
>JAESGL010000422.1_pt1 | contig 20529 bp, 20 predicted proteins | sample 9269711 | NCBI WGS metagenome assembly JAESGL01 (sample SAMN14515918, study PRJNA621676) | algae metagenome | isolation source: Kastovskya adunca ATA6-11-RM4 and co-occurring heterotrophs from soil and... | place: Chile: Atacama Desert | collected 2011-06-27
CCGCGCCTGCCGCAGCATCTGCGCCCGCCGAGGCTGCTACGCAAGCGCCTGGCGAACGGCCAGCACCTGCCCCCGCCCCGCATCCCACCTACAAGGCCGAGCTGCCGGCGGACTACGAGGACAAGGTGGCCGCCAACAAGGCCGCGCTGACCAACCTGCGCACGAAGTTCGACAACGGCGAGGTGGACGCCGCCGAATACCACGCCAAGCTGGACGAGCTGCAGGAGCAGCGCGCGGATCTCCGGGAAGCCAAGACCCGGGCCCAGGTCGCGAGCGAGATGCAGGAGCAGGCCGAGGCGGGTGCCTGGAAGTCGGCCATCCTTACGTTCGTAGACGACGCCGCAACGAAATCGGAGCTGGGGCTGGTGGACTACGCCAAGGACAACGCCAAGGCTTCCGACCTGGACGGGTTCATCAAGGCACTCGCTGGCGCACCGGAGAACGCCGCGAAGCCATACCGCTGGTTCCTCGAGGAGGCGCACAAACGCGTGGTGGCCCTGCACGGTATCGCGACCGGCAAGACGGCCGCTCCCGCGCAGCGCAAGCCAGACGCCAGCGCGGTGGTGACGAACCTGGCAGACGTGCCCGGTGGCGGCGGTGATGCCGACCCATCCGGCGACGAGTTCTCCGACCTGGACAAGCTGTCCGGCCTGGAATACGAGCGCGCACTGGCCGGCCTCTCGCCCGAGAAGCGCGAACGCTATCTGAGGGGCTGATGACCACCGCCAACACCTCACAAGACACCGTGCGCCGCGTCCACATGGAGCTGCGCACCGGGGACGTGCTCGAGCTTCCGGGCGTGGTGATCCAGATGGTGGAGAAGTCCGGGCAGACCGCGCGCATGGTGGTGTGCGCGGCACCGGAAATCTCCTTCAAGAAGGTGCCGGCCCGTACCAAGCCTGCCATCGTGAAAGCCTGAAGTTTTTTTCAACCGGGGCGCTGGAGTGCTCGCATCCTCTCTAGGAGCATTCCATGGCGAAAACCAGCACGGGCGTGAACAGCCCGCGTGCCGTCAAGCGCTTCTCCGGCGACTTGGCCCTCGATGTGTCCCAGCAGTCCTATTTCGGCCGCCGCTTCGCCGCGGTGGGCCAGGGCGCGAAGACCCCCATCCAGATCCTGACGGAACTGGAATCCGAGGCCGGCGAACTCATCACCTACGACCTGCTGACCGAACTGCGCATGGCGCCGGTCGAAGGTGACAACACCCTCGCGGGCAAAGAAGAAGCGCAGAAGTTCTATAGCGACGAGCTGTACATCGACCAGGCCCGCGGCGGCGTGAACACCGGCGGCCGCATGTCGCGCAAGCGCACGCTGCACGACCTGCGCATGCGGGCCAAGCAGCAGCAGGCCAGCTGGTGGGGCCGCTTCCAGGATGAACTGTCGTTCACCTACCTCTCGGGCTCGCGCGGCGTGAACGAGAACTTCCTGCTGCCGCTGGGCTACCAGGGCCGCGCGAACAACAAGCTGACCGCGCCCACGGTCAACCACCAGCTGTTCGCGGGCGACGCCACGAGCACCGCCAACATCGACGCCACCGACAAGATGACGCTGAAGCTGGTGGGCGACGCACGCACCCGTGCCGACACCCAGGGCGGCGGCGCCACCAACATCCCGGTGCTGCAGCCGTGCGTGGTGGACGGCGAAGAAGTCTTCGTCATGGTGATGCACACCTGGCACGAGGACGACCTGCGCAACGACACCTCCACCGGCGCGTGGATGGACCTGCAGAAGGCCGCCGCGGCATCGCTGGGTGCGAAGTCTCCGCTGTTCCGCTCGGCCCTCGGCATGCACCGCAACGTGGTGCTGCACAGCCACCGCAACGTCATCCGCCACAACAACCACGGCGCGGGCGGCAACGTGCCCACCGCGCGTGCTCTCTTCATGGGCGCCCAGGCGGGCGTGCTGGCGTTCGGCTCGCCCGGCACGGGCATGCGCTACGGCTGGCACGAGGAAACGGCGGACCGCGGCAACCAGGTGATCATCACCACGTCCTCCATCTTCGGCTTCAAGAAGACCACGTTCAACTGGGACGGCGTGAGCCACGACCAAGGCCTGTTCGCCGTGGATGCCGCTGCAGCCCCGCGCTGATCCGGTCCCCCCTGAAACCATAGAAGGAGTCGAAGATGCCTTTTACCAACAAAAGCCCCCAACTCGCGGGCTATGAAAACGCCATCACCCCCGGCGGCCCGGAGCTGGTCGTGTCCCGCTGCGGCCAGCAGCTGGTCGCGGCCGACCATGTGGCCGGCACCGTGGGCGTGATCGGTTTGCTGCCCGCCGGCACGGTGCCGGTTCACCTCTACGTGCGCGCACCGGCCGCCCTGGGTGCCGGCTTCACCGCCTCCATCGGCATCGCGAACGCGGCCGGCACGGACTTCAGCACCGCAGCCGAGGACGGCGGCGCCGCCTGGGTGGTGGACAACAACACCGGCGCGGCCGGTGGCTACGTGCAGCTGACGCCCGCCGCCTTCGCGAAGGTGGCGCCCAAGGACTACGACCGCCGCGTGCTGCTCAAGATCACCGGCGTGGGCACGGGCACGCCCGCCGGCCTCCTCGCCGTCGATCTGGTGTACGCGAACGCCTGAATGTGCTGGCCCGCAAGGGCCTTTCCCACCCTGTCGGGTTCACGCCCGGCGGGGCTTTTTTGAATTCCGGAGATCCCCATGCTTCTTTTGACCGCGCTCCCCGCCCGCAAGACCGGCGAGCTGACCGTCCGCACGGACGACGGCACCGCGTACGTGTTCAAGGGCGCCCCTCTGTCGTGCGAGGTCCAGGACGAGGACCATGCCGATGAACTGCAGACCAAGGGCTTCCAGACCAAGGACGAGTTCGAAGCCGAGCAGCAATTCCAGCAGCAGGCCGCCAAGCGCGCGGAGCGCATGGCCGCGCGCGAGGCGAAGAAGGCTCAGGCCGCCCAGGACGACGACGATGACGCCGACGCGCCGATCTCCACCGGCGACGGCCTGCCCAAGGAAGAGAACACCGCCCCCACGGGGCGCGTGCGCAAGGCCGGCGCCGCTTCGGTGGTGAAGGGCTGACCCGCCATGGCATCGTGGGACAACTGGATGCCTGAGCTGGTGCTGGCTGCTCCCACGGCGCCCGCGCCGCTCATCCACCTGTGCATCAACCGGGCCGCGCGCCAGTTCCTGCGCAAGACGCGCGCGTGGCAGGAATGGCTGGAGCCGGTGGAGGTGTCGGGCACGCCCTTCGCCGAATACTCGTTCGAGCTGCCCCAGGGCGCCGAGCTGCGGCGCATCGAGGCGGCCACGCTGGACGGCAAGCCCCTGGAGGTGGCGAAGGAGGGGAGCCTGCCGGCAGATCCCTGGCGGCACGCGCGAGCGGGCTGCGCCTACCTCGTGACCACTGACCTGGCCTCCTTCACGGTGGGCGCGCTCGGGGCTGGCGGCACCGTGCAGGTGCGGGCCTCGCTCATCCCGTCCACGCGCGGCACCAGCGTGCCGGACAGCGTGGCGCGGCTCTACCACGAGGCCATCCGCGACGGCGCGAAGGCGGAGCTGCTGGCCACCGCCGGCACGGACTACTACCGGCCCGACCAGGCCGCCGTGGCGCTCGCGCTGTTCAGCGCCGCGATCGATGACGCAACCACCGACGTGTGGCGCTCGCACACGCCGAGCACGCCGCGGGGGAGGGCGCAATGGCTCTGACCGTGAAGCAGCTGCTGGACGACGTGGCGCGCGAGCTGCAGGACAAGGGGAACGTCCGCTGGACGCGAGCGGACCTGCTCGATTTCTTCAATGCCGCGCAGCGTGCGCTCGCCGAGTACCGGCCCGACCAGCTGGCGCAGGACCGCGAGCTGGTGCTGGCCGCCGGCTGGCGGCAGGAGTTGCCGGCCGACGTGCTGACGCTCATCGACATCACCAACAACGCCAACACCGCGCAGCGCCGCATCACGAAGACCGCGCTGTGGACGCTGGACGCTGTGGCCGGCGCTTGGCGCTCGCAGACGCCCGCGCTGGAGGTGCAGCACTTCATGCACGACATGCGCACGCCGCGGGAGTACCTGGTGTACCCGCCGGCCCGCGCGGGCGTGAAGGTGCGTGCGGTGGTGGCGCCGGCCGCTGTGGACCTGGTGGGCGAAAGCGCGGCGCCGTGGGTTCCAGCACGGTGGCTCGATGCGCTGCGGCACTTCATGCTGTTCCGGGCCTGGTCCGTGGATGGCGAATTCGCCGGCAACCAGGCGCTGGCCGCCGCGCATCTGGAGTTGTTCCAGGGCGCGCTCGGCGTGCAGGTCAAGCCGTCCAACGAGGTGGCACCGACCATGTGACAAGCCTGCCATCCTGGCAGCACATTTTCGTAACCGGGGCGCTGGAGTGCTCGAAACCACAGGAGGCCTCCATGGCCGGTTTCTCCAACTCCCTCGCCAACGCGATCATCAGTGCCACGCTACGCCAGCAGGCGTTTCCCGCCATCCGCACGCCGTACTTCGCGCTTTTCACTTCCGACCCCACCGATGCATTCACGGCCGGGACTGAAGTCAATGCGGCGTGGTATCGCCGCGTGCCCACCGGCGCGTTCGCCGCTCCGGTGAACGGCGCCACCTACAACGCCGTGCGCGCTGCGTTCCCGCCCGTGACCGGCGCCCAGACGACGGTGACGCACATCGGCATCGTGGAGGGCGATTCCCTCAACGATCCCACCGCCACGCTCATGTATTCCGAGGCGCTGCCGGCGCCGCGGACACTGCAGATCAACGACGTGTTCGTGGTGGACAGCCAGGCGCTCGCGGGTGACTTCGCCCTGCAGCTGCTGTAACCGCCGCGGAGGGCTGCGTGAATCGGGGCAAGTTCAACGGGTTTGCGATCAACGGTCCCGCAGGAGACCAGGTTGTTCGCGTTCGCGTTGACGCGCGCGGCTATGCCCGAATCCGCTCCGGCGGACGGGTGCTGGCCTACGCGCGCATCCAGAGCGAGCCCGCCGCCAGCGCGGCAGGGCACCTGGGCCGGGTCGAGGCGCACATCCGCGCCGATGTCATGGCGCGGGCAGCCGTCCTGGGGGCCCTCGGCCACGCGGAGGTTCACAGCCTGATCGCCGCGCGCGGCCGCGCGGCGATCAAGGTGACGCTGCCGCCCGTTCGGTCGGTGGTGGCAGCGAAGGCGCGCGCGAGCATTGGGCTGCGTGCGCACGTCCTCGCGCGCGGCGCGGCCTCGGTGACGGCCCGCGCGAAGCTGTCGCAGTCCACGTACCTGGAGCGCCGCGGCCCGGTCCGCGCCCAGCCCACCGCCGGCATCACGGCGGACGGCACGGTGTACGCGCGGCGCCAGGTTCGATCGCCCCTCGATGCCAAGGCCCAGGCTTTCATCGTCACGCGCACGCGGACTTCCGCGCGGCTGGCTGTTCTGCTGCGCGCTGCAGCCAGCGTGATCCCTCGAGGTCACATCGCGGTGCGCGCGCCGCTGGCCACGCAGGGCAGGGCGATCATTGTGATCGACCCAGCCGTGTTCAAGCAGCTGCCTTTCGATGAGCCCGCACCCGATTCGCGCACGTTCGCCGTGCCGCCCGCCATGACCACCTTCCATGTGACCGACCAGGGCACCAGCATGTTCAGAGCCAGTCCCCCGCAACAGCCCGCCGACGTGCAGGACTACGACATCGAGTTCGACGGCTGGTTTCCACCCGGCGACGAGATCGTGGCCGTGGCGCTCAAGGTGGCGCCCGCCATGCCGATGCCGCCCAGCTACGCGATCAACGCACAGCGCGTGAAGGTGTGGGTTTACGCGGGCGGTAAGAGCGGTACCAAGTACCAGATTTCCATCGCCGCAACCACCAACGACGGACGCACCAAAGAGGTGGAGCTGGTGGTCCCCATCAAGGAGCAATGAGATGCCCCAGCTCTACCTGAACAACTTCACCACGCAGTTCATCGCGTCCGTCAAGTCGGCGCCGGCCACCGCCAACCCAGCGAGCGAGCTCGACTACGGTGTGCTGCGCGTGTCCGATGGCGCGGCCGGCACGCTCATCAACCCGCCGGCAGGCAGCTGGTACGTGCTCACGGCCTTCAAGCGCGCCGGCACCCTGGAATCGGACTACGAGATCCTGCGCGTCACCGGGGTGGATAACTCCGTGGTGGGTGAGTGCCGCCTGACGGTGCTGCGCGGGCAAGAGGGCACCACGCCGAAGGCCTACGTGTCCGGCGACCTGGTGGAGCTGCGGCTGACGGCCGGCGGCATCAGCCAGTACGCCCAGACCACCGACCCGCGCATGTCCGATCCGCGCACGCCCACCGGTGCCGCCGGCGGCGTGCTGTCGGGCAGCTACCCGAACCCGGGATTCGCCCAGCCCATGGCGACGGTGGCCCAGATGGAGGGGCGTGTCGAGAAGGTGGCCGGCAAGGGCCTGAGCGTCAACGACTTCACGAACGCCGACGTGGCCAAGCTGGCCGGCGTCGCGGAGCAGGCGACCAAAAACGCACCGGACTCCCAGCTGCGCGATCGCAGCACGCACACGGGTGTGCAGACGATCGGCACCGTGACGGACCTGCAGGCGACCCTCGACGGGAAGGAGCCCGTCATCGCCGCGGGCACGGCCACCCAATACTGGCGTGGCGACAAGACATGGCAGGACTTCGCGGCGGAGGTGCGCGCCACCGTGCTGATGGGGTTGAGCACGGCGAGCAACACGGCCATCGCCGCGGCTGACACGGTGCTGGCGGCGCTGGGCAAGCTGCAGGCCCAGATTTCCGCGCACTTCGGCTCAGGCGGCGGGGCTCACGCGGCAGCGACCACCGGCGCGGCCGGCTTCCTCTCGGCTGCCGACAAGTCGAAGCTGGATGGGGTGGCCGCTGGTGCCACGGCGAACGCCACCGATGCACAGCTCCGGGACCGGGCAACCCATACCGGGACTCAGGCAATCGCCACTGTCGTGGGCCTGCAGACTGCGCTGGACAACGCAGTGACGAGTGCAAACGAGATTATCAACGGCGGCTTTGAGATTGATCAGTTTGCTATTGGTGCCCAGACCTTGGCCAGCGGGACCAACGCGCGTTTCATCGACCGATTTACAGCGTTCCGCACTGGCGGCGGAACCGTTGTCGCTTCGGTTGTCGAGCAGAGCGGCGTGGAGGGGACAGGAAAAGCCGCGCAGATTGCGATCACTGCAGCGACCGGCGCTCTCGCAAATGGGGATTTGCTGTTTTTCGAGACAGCTCTGGAGGGCTATGCGACTGCACGATATCGCTGGGGAGCTGCACAAGCTCGCGCGGTTGAAATCGGAGTCACCCTCGATACGGCTGTGGCTGGCACCTACTTCCTGGCTCTGCGTAACTCCGATTTCACACAGTCGTGCGTCTTTCCTCTCGTCCACACGGGTAGCGGCGTGGAGCGCTTCACCGTCAGTGTTCCGCCGCCTGCGAGTGGGGCATGGAATTCGACCAATGGAATCGGCCTGCGTGTAGGGGTGACGATCCAGGCGGCAGCAACGTTTCGGACTGCGACGACTGGTTCGTGGGTGTCTGGAAACTTCTTGGCAGGCAGTGCAATCAGCAACGTCGGTACTGCTTCCCCGGCTACGGTGCGGGTTACTGCCATGTGCATGTCTGCGCCTGGTCGCAGCCGCTATGTGCCACGTCCTTATGCGCAGGAGCTGGCGCTGTGTCAGCGCTACCGCAACCAGTTTATGGGGTCTGGCGGAGGTGCGGCGTTCCCCGCGCGGGGCGCGCCCGGCGGGGGATCAGCCATCTATTTCAGTATGCCGTGGCCTGTCGAGATGAGAGCAGCACCATCGGTTTCCATGGTGGGCGCATGGGTCACCGGAAACTGCGGTCAGCCCGCTCCCAGCTCTGTCAGCAAGTCACACGTAACCTTGTTTGCCAACGCCGCAGCCGCTGGAGATACCTACTTCTTCTCGACCGCAACTAATGTCGGATTTGTTGCCGACGCGGACATTTTGTAATGACGACGCCCTACGCCCTTACCGCCACCAAAGCGGTGCTTTACACCGATGACGATGGCGTCAAGTGGTCAGTCCCGGCTGATCCTGACAACAAGATGCGCCAAGCGTTCGATGCATGGTGCGCGGCTGGCGGAGTGCCGGCCCCCTACGTTCCGCCGCCAACTCGCGTGCCGGCGAGCGTGTCCATGGCTCAAGCACGCCATGCGCTACTCGAGGCGGGCCTACTGGTCGCGGTCAACACCGCCATCGATTCCATGCCGGAGCCTCAGCGGTCGGTGGCCAAAATCGATTGGCAGTTTCGCGCGACCGTTGAGCGCGCATCAACGTTGGTTCAGCACCTGGGGCCGGCGATAGGGCTGGATGATGCGGGGCTGGATGCGCTGTTCATCCGGGCGGCCGCGCTGTGACCTGAGGCCGCGCGTGCCAAGCCTGCCAGATTGACGGGCATGACGATCTACCGCCTGGCCGCGTTCGGCGGCGAAGCCCCCAGCGTTTCCGATCGCGCCCTGGGCAGCGACCTCGCCCGGGTGAACGAAAACCTCTTCCTGCCCAGCGGCGAGTTCTGGCCCATGGCCGCCGACCGTTGGCACTCGGCCTGCGTGGCCGGCGCACGCACGCTGCACCGCATGGCGCGCAACGCGAACGGCGAAGTGGTCAAGGATGCAGCCGCGCCCATCCGCTCCTATGCGCAGGAGCTGTCCTTCGTGAAGGGCCAGATCAACGACGAGGCCACGGAGCGCACCTACTTCACCACCGACGACGGAAGCGCGCGCCCGCGCGTGGTGGACGCGCGCGGCAACGACCGGCTGCTGGGCGTGGCCCGGCCGGTGAGGCCGATCGTGAAGCTGCAGGTGGTGGACGAGTTCACGCCCGAGGAAGCGCGGACCTGGCTCTATGGCGATCTCGCGCAGCTGATGCTGGACGACCTGCTCGCCACGTTCATGAAGCCGGAGGGCAACCAGGAGGCCGTCCGGTGGGATGCTTCAGGCAAGGCCTACGCCGGGCCCGCGTCGAACTACGGGCTCTCGCTGTCCACCGCCGTGGGCGGCGGCGCGGCGCCGGGCAACCTCTACGCCGTGGTCACGGCAGCGCGCGCAGCCGCCACCCAGATGGACATGACGCGCCTGGGCGCCACCCAGATCGGCGGGGGCTGGGCCGTGCCGGTGGCCGCCATGCCGGCGAGCTACCCGCTGCGCCGCGCGGCGCTGGTGGAGGCGCTGCAGTTGCACGAATTCCCGTCGATCGCGGGCGAGCGCGCGGGCGAGACGGTGCTGACCGCCGACCTGGCGGCCAAGGTGGCCGACCTGGCGGAGAAGGCTGTAGCCCCCGGCGCCGAGTGCGCGGCCGCTCGCACCGAACTGGACAAGCTGGTGAAGGAATTCGCGACCCTGGCGCTGGAGAAGAGTTGGGCCGCGCCTGCCTCCGCACCGGTGCGGCCGAAGGAGCCCTCCGTGCCGCAGTACCAGTCCACTGGCGGCGACAGCACCGAACTTGTGGAATCGTCGGCCTGGATCCAGTACCGCAAGGACCTGGAGGCCTACTTCCTGGCGCTCGAGACGTACACCTCCGGCAAGGACGCAGCATCCACCCAGGCCGCGAGCCTGAACGCGCGGCTGGTGGAGATCCAGCAGCGATGCGCCACGCTGGTGGCGAGCATCCAGACTCAGCTGGCCAGCCAGTTCGCGGCGCTGACCAAGGACGTGGCGGTGGTGGGCACCTGGGTGGACAAACTGGGCGGCGTGGCGAAGCTGGCCGGCGAGACGGTGGACCGCGTGGTGTCCTCGCGCTACTACGTGGTGGCCTTCGTCACCGACTGGGGCGAAGAATCGGAGCCGTCGCCGCTGTCCGATCTGCTCGAGGCGGACGCGAACGACACCGTGACCGTGCAGCGGCCCAGGCTCATGACCGGGGAGAGCTACGCAGAGCGGTCGATCGAGAAGTGGCGCCTGTACCGCAGCAACACGTCCGGCACCGCGGCCGCGTGGCAGCTGGTGCAGGAGATGCCCATCACGGTGGCCGCCTTCCTGGACGACAAGGCGAGCGAGGAGCTGGAGAGTCTGCAGCCGCAGTTCACCTGGACCGCTCCGCCGTACCGGATGGATGGGCAGTTCGACGGAGCGCTGAAGCCCAGCGTGGGCGCAAACCCATATCTGCGGGGGCTGGTGGGCATGCCCAACGGGATCATGGCCGGCTTCATCGACAACACGGTGGCGTTCTGCGAGCCCTACGTGCCCTATGCCTGGCCCGTGGAATACCAGGTCACGACGGAATTCCCCGTGGTGGGCATGGCCGTTTTCGACCAGACCCTGTTCGTGGGCACCGCCGGCAATCCCTACTTCGTCACCGGTGCCCACTCGGCCTCGATGTCGGCCCAGAAGCTCGATAGCAACCAGGCGTGCGCCTCGCGGCGGTCGGTAGTGGGCGTGCAGGGAGGCGTGCTCTACGCCTCCCCGGACGGGCTGTGCCTGGCGAGCGCCCGCGGCGTGGAGGTGGTGTCCCGGCAGCTGATCGCGCGCAAGGACTGGCAGGCCATGCAGCCGGCCAGCATGTTCGCGGCCGAGCACGAGGGCGTCTACTACCTGTTCTACGCTGGCGCGGGCGGGGGCTGCTTGGCGTGCAACCTGCAGGACGGCATGAAGCTGGGCCGCATCGACCTGTCGGGCTCGGCCGTGTGGGTGGACAAGCTCAACGACCTGATGTACCTGGCTCGGGGCTCCGACATCCTGGAATGCTTCACGGGCGGAGCCGGCCGCGCGGGCCGGTGGCGCACGGGCATCGCCACGCAACCGCGCCAGCAGCCGCTCGCGTGGGCGAAGGTCTACGGCCAGCAGGACGCCGCGCACCCCATCACGCTGCGCCTGTGGGGCGATGGCGTGCTGCAGCACACGGCCACGTTCAACGACCTGCAGCCCCAGCGCCTGCCGCCGGGACGGTGGATCGAGCACCAGGTGGAGATCCAGGGCGCCGCGCGCGTCACGTCCGTGGTGCTGTGCTCGACCTCTGAGGAGCTGCGCGGGGTATGACGAACAGCCGCAAGATCGACACGGGCGCGGCCCGCCTGCCGGGCCTGCCGCGGTTCAACGCCCAGGACAAGGATCTGGCCAACTGGGCGCAGGCCGTGACCGAGCATCTGGAGGTGCGGGCCGGCGCGCGTGGCAACGAATTCGAGCGCGGCGTCACGCTGCGCGAGCTGCGCGAGGCGATGGGCGGGATGCAGGGGCTGGTGGACATCCTCGACAAGGACCGCAAGCCCGGGCCGGGGGAAACGGTGATCGACCTGGGCGGGGGGCTGTCGGCCACCGTGCAGATCGAGCGCTTCGCCCGGTCCATCATCGAATCCCAGCTGTTCCGCTCCCTCATCAAGACGCTGGACGACCCCACGCGGTTCGACCACCTGGCGAAGGAGATCCGCGACGAGCTGGTGCGCTCGATCGCCGACGAGGCTGCGAAGCGCGGGGCCGAGATCCGGGATCTTTCCACCGTCGTGCAAACGAACGAGCGCAGCTTCGCCCGCCAGGTGCGCGAGGTGACGGCCAGCCTGCAGCAGGCCAGCGCCGGCATCCGCGCTACGCAGGCGGCGTGGAGCGACGGGCAGCGTGCCATGGCCACGAACGTGCTGCAGCTGCAGGCCTCGCTCGGGCGCTACTACCGCGACGGCACGCCCGGGCGCGCGAGCCTCGAGCAGGAAATGACGGTGCTCGCCAGCTACTCGGACGGGCTGCGCGCGCAGTACACGCTGAAGGTGCAGGCCGGCGGGGCGCTCGCCGGCTTCGGGATCGCGGCCGAGGAGCGCGACGGCCAGACCTCCAGCGCCTTCATCATCCTGGCCGACAAGTTCGCGGTGGTGGCGCCCAACTACAGCGGCGGGATGCTGCGCACGCCGCGCACGAAGGACGTGGTGTTCGGCGTGGACGCCAATGGCATCTACCTGCAGAACAACGTGTACGTGAAGGGGAACATGCGCGTGGACGGACAGGGCCGCACGCTCGCCGACGGCATGCGGGGCTCCCTGCTGCTCATGGCGAGCGGCAGTGGCTGGAGCGACGCCACGGCCCGGCAAACCATCTGGCAGGCGCTGGGCAACGGCGGCAGCGCGCCCAACAACAACCACCTGGTGCTGGGCGACGGGGTGACGATCACGGACGGCGGGGCCTTCACGCAGACGCGGCACTGGATGGGCTACGCCTGGACCATCCCCGGCGCGGTGCTGAGCGGCGACCTGCTGGTGGACGGAACGGTGGCGGCCCGCAAGGTGGATACGCGGGGGCTGACGGTGCGCGACAACACCGGCAACGTCATCCTGTCGGCGAACGGCATGGACGCGCAGTGGTTGCGCAACCTGCAGGCCGGGCAGGTGAGCGGGCTCGGTGCACTGGCTCGGCGCGACATGGTGCGCATCGGCGACACCGTGGGATTCCCCGATGGCTCGGTCATGCAGACCAGCGACTTCATCAACCGCCTGCAGCGCATCAACAGCAACAACATCAGCGTATTCATGGACGCTGCGGCGATCGGGACCGCGTTCATCGGCAACGCCGCCATTGGCACGCTGCAGGTGCAGGGCGGGGCCGTGACGGCCATGTCCTTCGGCGAGTCCGGAGGGTTCGTGGTGCCGGCCGGCGGCAGCGGTGGCGGCGCGGGGCTCTACCTGCCGATGCCGGCGAACTCGTCGGGCATCACGCTCTCGGCCTACGCCGAGGTCAACCCGCTGGGCGGCGACGCCACCGTGGTGGTCCACCTGCGCCGCAACGGCGTGCGGTTCGCGCACGCGGCCACGTCGATGCGGGGGGGCTGGACATCGCAGATCGTCGTGGTGGGCTTCGATGCGCCGTGGTGGGATGCCACCCACTTCTACGACATCGAGGTGGTCAGCCCGAACTACGGGCCCGGCGCCAATCAGCAGCTGACCGTGGCGCGCACGACCATCACCGCCACCGGAGGAAAACGATGAACCAGCGCCGCTGCGCCGAGCTGCGGGATGTACCGGGCTGCCCGGACCTTGCGACCATCTTTCGCATCGCCGACGTGCCGGTGGGCATGGGCATGCCGAGCGGGTGGGTGGCCGCGCCCGTCGACGTGCTTCCCACGACGCACTACTGGAGCCGCGCTGCCGGGGCGCCGGTGCCATTCCCGCCGCGGCCCGGCCCGGGCCATGCGTTCGACTTCGCGCGTCTGGAGTGGGTGCCGGACACGGCCGAGCTGTGGGGCTACGTCCGAGCGCGGCGGGACGAGCTGCTGCGCGCGTGTGACTGGCGGGTGCTGCCGGACGCGCCCACGCCGGCCGACACGCGCGAGGCTTGGCTGGACTACCGGCAGGCGCTGCGCGACGTGACGGGGCAGGGCGACCCGCGCGCGATCGAGTGGCCGGCCCCGCCCGGATAGCCCGTACCAAGCCTGCCACCCTGCGGGCATGACCGTTCACGCCCTGGAATACGACATCGAGGCGGTGCTGCCCTTCATGCGCGAGCGCATCCCGGGCTTTTCCGCGTGCGAGGGCCAGCGGGCCATCGGCCTGCGCCGCGACGGCGTGCTGGTGGCCGGCGCCGTGTACGAGGGATTCAACGGCCGGAACCTGTGGGTGCACCTGGCCGGCGCGCCCGGCGCGCGCTGGATGACTCGCGAGTTCCTGCGGGCCGGCTTCGCCTACCCGTTCCTCGTGTGTGGGTGCGAGCGCATCAGCGGCTACGTGAACGCGAACAACTTGGCGGCCCAGCGCCTGAACGCGCACCTGGGATGGCAGCCCGAGGCCCGGCTGCACGGCGCGGCGCCCGACGGCGGCGACGTGATTTTGTACGTGATGTGGCGAAAGGACTGCAGATATGTGCCGGTGGCATAAACACGAATGGGACATGCTCCCCAGCGGCGCGTTCTCGCCGCGCCCGGGCGGCCGAATGACGCTCGAAGGCGGAAAGGGGAGCGGTGCCCCCGCGCCCGACCCGCGCCTGGTCGAAGCGCAGATCCGAAGTATGGGCATCCAGGACGGCGCGATCCAGCGCATCCTGGCCCAGAGCGACGAGATGGCGCCGCTGCAGAAGGAGCAGACCCAGTTCGCGCTGGACACCTCGCGCAAGGCCTGGGAGCAGTCGCAGCAGGACCGCGAATACGCGCTGGGTCGGCGCGACCAGCTGACCGGCCAGCAGGACCGGATGATCCAGGACGCTGCGACCTTCAACACGGAGGCAAAGCGCGAGGAGCTGGCAGGCCAGGCCGCGGCGGACGTGTCGCAGGCCTACACCAGCGCGAGCCGGACATCGGCCGCCGAGATGGCCCGCATGGGCATCAACCCGAAGGACGGCAAATTCGGGTCCACCAACACCGCGCTGATCGCCCAGACCGGGCTCGCGCTCGCCCAGGCGAAGAACGGCGCGCGCACCGCTGCCCGGGCCGAAGGCCGCGCCCTCACCGACCGCGCGAGCAACGCGCTGGCCGGCTACCCGGCGATGGGCATCCAGACGACGGGGGCAGCTGCGGGGTTCGGCACCAACGCGCAGACCGTCGCGAACATGGGCCTCGCCGGCCTGAACAGCGGATACGGCCAAGCCGCGGGCGTGGCCGGGCAGATGGGCTCAAACGCCGCCGGCATGTACGGCGCCATGGGGTCCTATCGGAACGGACAGGATCAGATCGCGGCGGCGAACAACCCAGGGAACACGATCCTGGGGGCAGCGGCGGGGATAGGGACTGCTTGGGCTTTGGGCAAGCTGCGGTAACTACTCCACGCAGTCGTAGTCGTAGGTCATGCCGGAGGTCTGCGCTCGATAGCGCGCATACCGCCCATGCTTCTTGCACTCGGCGTCAGCCAGTGGTTGCGCCGAGCGCACATTCACGGACTCCACGGTAACGCTTCGCGGATTCGAAGCGAGCACCGAGGCACCACACCCACTGAGAGCGAGGGCGGACGCAGCAGCCAAAAGTCGTAGGGCAACCATCTGAGAACTCCTTGGAATATGTTTCATCGACCAAATTTCTTGGCGCAAAGACTCAGCGCGTTGCGGACGCCCAACTCGGTGGGCATGGCAACCGCATCTCGCTGGCATGACTCGTAGCGGATGCGATCAAAAAAACTGAGATCTCGCGGAGCGGTAGCGGGTTCTTCTTCGGAAGTGGCCTTTGCTGCAGGCTGGTAGCCTCTTCCTATGCCCGCTTGGTCTAGGTCATCGAACGAGCTGAGCAGCGGCGGAGGCTTGCGTCCGACCGCGCCCGTGGCGCCTGCCCCCTGTCCGCCCAGCGCAGCGGCAGCGATCAGGGCGATGGCGATGGTCTTGGCGTTCATGTGATCCTCTGGTGCCGGGACTGTATCAGTGATACGATGCTGTATAAAAGAACAGTACAACGGTGCAAACTTTCGTTACGATGACACAGATTGAAAACGGAGGAGTGTCAATGGCAAACAAAAAGCCTGTAACGATTCACTATCGTAAATTCGCGAGGCCGCCCGGGTCGCGTGATACGCTGGAGCAGTTAGTACGGACTGCGATGAATTCACCGGATGGCAGTGCCGCCCACCGGTTACGTGACCGCTACCTATCTAGGCTATTTGCTGCGGGCAGCGATAATTTATTCATCAACATATACGAAGACACAACCGGGCAAACGCAATTTGTTTTTGGTGATGTGCTGCATTTCACACGGGGCCACCTGCAGGCGCTATGTCAGACGGCAGATCCGAATGCCGCTCTGGTTCCTGTTCAGCAAATGCAAGCTCCTGAACAGAGCGAATATGTTCACTCTCAGATGTTTTGGATGATTAAGGGAGATCACGTCTTCGTTATTCAGAGCATGTCGCTCAGAACTACTGAATTTGAGTCGTATCTTGGATGGTTGTTGCAGACTAAAACCTCGGTTTTTCCTGACCAACATTCGATCGTGCTTGCCGCTAAGTTTGACCTTGGAGCGGTGGGTGGTGATTTGGAAGACATCAAGGAGATTATTGTGGGAGGCGTGGCCCAAAGGCCACCTACAACTAATGAATCTAGTTCGGTACGCTCGCCGGAAACATCAGAATTACGTGAATCCGAGGTAGTTAGTACCGGCAATGTGGATGCGACCAGAACTACAGAATGGAGCACGGCGCGAAACGTTTTGAGGGAATTGCTGGGAGGCGATGCGAATGTGGAGTCTTTGCTCAGTTCTGTTCCTGCCGATGCCGAACTAAGTGTCCAAGTTCACATTGGTTTTCAGACGAGAAAAAAGAAAATTGATCGCGTTGCTCTGAAGCATTTGGAGACTGGGCTGCGCCATCTCCCCGATGGTCAGGTGGAGGTCAGAGCAAAAGGCCAACGTGTCGCGTCGGATGGGAGTGTCCGCCTGCACTATGACGCCGGAATTTCCTTGGTTCGTGCACAGGTGGGCGACAGTCAACTGATCGGTAGCCTCCTGGATCCCTTCGACGTGCGACGGGCAATGGTTGAGGCCTATAGTCACATGGTAGCCAACGGGAAGATCCAGGAAGAATAAGGCGGATTAGTCGATGACCGTTTTTCGACGCGTTCTAGGGCTTATGCTACCCATCGTCATTGGATGGGCAGCGGCAGCTTGGACGCCTTTAACGGTTTGGGTTGATATGAAGGAAGGGCTTATAGCCTTCCTTGGGTTCCTTGCTGCGTCCCTAGTCCAGGTCATGCCTTTGACTGCCAACTTCATCCAAGCTGATAAGCTGGAAGTTCCTCAGGCATATAGACTCACTCAGTCGTTGACGAAACAGCAAAATTATTGGATCGGCCTGTTATCAGCAACTATTATTGCGCTTGTCGTTGTAATTGTAGTCGCTGCGGTATCAAAGCAGGTCGATGGAAAAAATCTGTTGGATCATGGTATTGTCATTACGGTTTCTCAGTCGCTTTGCTTTCTGGAGGTAGGCCTGCTTGTATTTGTCGTTATTAAAATGTTTGGCTTATTTGGTGGGATGATGAGCCTTCACCGACTACGGGGAGAGCTGGTTATCGATGCTGCAACGAAGGCCGCAGCTGCCCGACAGCGGGAGATACAGGCGAGCGTAGCGCCTGCTCAAAATTTAGTGCCTGATGGGTATGGCGCGATAATTCAGCCTCCACCTAAATAGCCCCGAGCGCTGACTGGCGCAGCCTACACTGCGTTGGTCACCCGTGCCAAGCCTGGCAACCTGCTCCGCTCATAGGAGCACTACATGAGCGCATTCGACAAGGGGTTTTCGTTCGGCCTCGGGGCCTGGCAGCAGGCGATGGACAACAAGCGCCAGGACGAGAAGGACGAACGGGCGAAGAAGGAATTCGGCTGGAAGGAGAAGGACCGTGCTCGCGTGGACGACGACCGCGCGCGCGAGGATGCCGCCTGGGGCGCGCTCGGCCCCGCGTCCGGTATCCCGCTGCCGGCGCCTGCGGTTGCGCAAGCTGCGCAGGCGCCAGCCGAGACGGCGGCACCAGCCGAGCCCGTCCCGGATGGACAGGCGCAGGGCGCTTCGCAGGCGCCTGCCGCAGCGCGTGGTTTGGGGATTCCGCAAGCCGCTCCGGCGGCGGCGCCCATGCCTGTGCAGCAAGGCGTGGCAGCCGCGCTCGCGCCGCCCGCTACTTCACGCTCTGCGCAGCTGCGCGCCCTCGAAGGCATCGCGGTCGCTCGGCGCGACGCAGGATCGCTGGAGCGACTGGGCGCCGCCCGGCATGGCGCCGAGGAAGACGACTTCATCGCGCAGGCCATGAAGGGCTACACCGGCGCGGACGACCAGATCGGCGCCACGGCGCTGCACATCAACGGCACCTCGAAATCCATCACGATGGGCGCACCCGACAAGGACGGGGTGGTGCAGCTCGCCGTGGTCATGCCTGACCGCCGGGCTCAGTTCATGAGCCTGAGCAGGGATCAGCAGGCCCGGCTCTACGCGGCAGGCCAGCTCATGGAGCGCAATCCTATCCGCGCCTTCCGGGAGATCGCCGATGTGAACCGGCCGCTGGCCGAGGCATTGGCCGCGGAAAGCGGCTTGGTGACGAAGGTGGCCGGCTCCAACAACCAAGCCGCGTTCAAGGCCCGCGACGATGACCGGGCGGACCGGCAGCAGGCGGAAGCCGCGCGCCACAACCGTGCATCGGAGGGGATCGCGTCGGCCAAGGTCGCGGCGGCGGCGAAGCCTGGTTCCGGCGCGTTTGACCCGCAGGCTGGATTCGACAACGAGCAGGCGTACAAGACTGCGCTGGACATCGTGCGAAAGGAATCCGAAGGCGGGATCGGCGGGAAGATGGATCCGAAGCAGATGGCCGAGCGTGTTCAGGCCGTGTACGGAAACCTGCGGGACACCTGGGCCGGCGAGAACATCCAGCGCCAGCGCGCCAACGCATTCACCTCGGAGGCAAAACGCGCTCGCACGCCCGAAGAGGTTGAGGGCATCCGGGCCCGTGCGCTGGAGCGCGGATACACGGATGCGGAGATGGCGCGTCTGGATCCACGTTTCGCCCGGCAAGCCCCCGCAGTGGCGCCGGCCCCAGGCGCTTCCCCCCCGGCACCCCTGATCCCGAAGCCAGTCCCCTCCCGGGCCGTGCCACCAGCCCGGGGATCGGGCTCGGACGAAGATGCGCCCGCAGGCCGCGCGCTGGACGCGGCCAAACTGGATTTGCGCGATGCCATCGCCAAAGTGCGCACATTCGGGCTGGCGCAGCGCGCGGCCGATCCATCTGCCTACCAAGCGGCCGTGGACCGGGTGCGCGCGGCAGAAGCAGAGGCGGCGCAGGCGGAGGCGCAGTGGCAGAGCACGATCGCGCGGCAGGGTGTGGGGGCCTACTTCGGCGGAGGCAAGTAAGCGGGGCGTTGGGCCGGGGCCGAAGCGCTACTTACCGCCTCGGAGTCGGAGTGACACCGAACTCTTTGAATAGGTCTGTGCCGGGCGAGGGAGCGACGGGCTCAAGCTGCATCGTCCCTCTGGGGCCTGCGACGGTGATGGCGCCGGTCCATCGATCAAGGCGATAGGCGATCCCCTCAGATTCACCCCCTCCAGTGCCCACGAGGTCGTACCGGAACATCCACGCGGTCCACGCCAACACGACTGCAGCAATGATGTAGGCGGTTCTGGTGTTCATGCGGTTCCTCCGGGGTGCGAATGTATCAGCGCTGAATGCTGCTGCGCACGGGATCGCGGGTGAGCGCCTTCGCTGATCGAAGGAGCCGCTACTGCGTGCCAAGCCTGCCAATCTGGGTTTCCTAGCCTCAAGGGATTCAGATGACGACGAAGAAGAAGTTTGCGGCGCCGCTCCTTAGCTCGTTCGACGAGCTGGACCAGGCGGGTATCGGGACCGGGTATCAGGGCAGGGAAGCGCCCGAGCCCGGGCCAGCCGAATCCACACCCCCTAAGCGCACCTGGGGCGAGGCGGCGACCGATACCGTGGTGCAACTGGCCGAGGGCGTGAACAACATCGCCGGGGCTGTGCCCAACCTGTTCGCGCCGCAGTCCGGGGTCGCGGCGTTCTTCCGGGACAACGCTGACCACTGGCGCGGCGAGCAGAGCGAAGCCCTGCGCCGCAAGGTCGCCGACGCGGACGCCCAGATCGCGCAGGCGAACCAGGATTCCATCGTGGACCAGGCCGTGGCCGCGGCGAAGGCCTACGGCAGCGATCCGGCGCTGGCGGCGCGGTTCGTCACCACCAACCTGCCCAGCATGCTCCCGGGCGTGGCCGTGGCCAAGGCGGCACAGGTCGCGCGGCTCGCAGGCGGCGCCAGCGCGGCCGTCGCGGCGGGCTCGGCCACCACGGCGGCGGGCGTGACCAATGCCGTCCTCAATGCGGGCGGCGCCCGGGGCGAGGCCTTCGAGGACATCCGCGACGCGCTCGTGAAGCAGGGTCACACCCGCGAGGAGGCGGAGCGGATGGCGCTTGAGCGCTCGCGCATTCCGGCCGCCGTGGGCGCGGCCACCGGCTTCCTGTCAGGGAAGATCGGGCTGGGGCATGCCGTGGTGGGTGGCGGCGGCGCACGCGGCGGGCTGGCGGCCGGCACGCGCTCCGCGGCGGCGGAGTTGCTGGGCGAGCAGGCGGAGGAGGTGCTGCCCCAGGTCGCAACGAACTACCAGGCCAGCGACATCGACCAGCGGCCGCTCTCCCGCAACGTCGGGCGCACCGCCGTGGAGACGGCCATCGGTTCGGCGCCGGGCGCGGGCGTGTCGGGCGCGATGACCGCGCTGCGCCGTGGTGATGCCGCCGCGCCGAAGGCGGAGGAGGGGGCACCGCCGGCCGAGACGGGCACGCCTGCGGAAGACATGCTCCCCGACTCGCTGCCCGAGCAGCCTGCACGCCGGCCGGGCCCGGCGGCTGACGCTGCCGACACGGCTGCGGCTGTCACGCGGCTGGCAGAGCTGGAGGTCATCGACGGCAGCGTGGGCCTGAGCGAAGAGCAGAAGGCCGAACGGGCGGTGCTGGCCGAGCGCGTGGAGCGTGCCGCCGCGCGCGAGGAGGAGCTGGAGGCCATCGGCGAGACGCCCGAGGAAGCGGCCGGCGCCGCGGCGCCGCAGCCCGAAGCTGCGCCTGCGGGCGCGCCTACCCAGCCCGGGGATGCCGGCGCTGTGGGAGCACCCCAGGGCGGCAGCCAGCTCCAGCAGGAGCTGCGGGCCGTCGCCCAGCGATCGAGCGGCGACACGCGGCGCAACGCGGTGGAGCTGCTGGCCCGGCTGGA
>JAESGL010000423.1_pt1 | contig 20446 bp, 18 predicted proteins | sample 9269711 | NCBI WGS metagenome assembly JAESGL01 (sample SAMN14515918, study PRJNA621676) | algae metagenome | isolation source: Kastovskya adunca ATA6-11-RM4 and co-occurring heterotrophs from soil and... | place: Chile: Atacama Desert | collected 2011-06-27
GTCGCAGACTTCTTGGCGGTCTTGTCGGCGGAAGAGCTCATATATTTCCCCGGGGAAAGCGTGCCGAAGCGTTAGGCGTTTGTTCCTGCCGGGTCAATCGGCAGCGCTTCGATGATGACGAAGGCCTGGGCGAGCCCCGCGTCGTCCGTGATGGTGAGGTGAATGTGGGGCACGTGGCCGGGGGGCACAAGGCGCGCCAGCGCTTTTGCCGCGCCGTTGGTCAAGTGCATGGTCGGTTTGCCCGACGGCAGGTTCACTACCCCCATATCGCGCCAGTAGACGCCGAAAGCGAGGCCTGTGCCCAAAGCCTTGGAGCAGGCTTCCTTGGCGGCGAAGCGCTTGGCGTAGGAGGCGGCGCGCTGAGCGCGACGATCTGACTTGCGGCGTTCGATCTCGGTGAAGCAGCGATTGGTGAAGCGCTCGCCATAGCGGGCCAGCGTCTTTTCCACGCGACCGATCTGGCAGAGATCGGAGCCCAGGCCGATGATCATTTCACCCCCTGGATGCCGCGACTGCCCGGCTTGGTGGGGGGAATGGCGGCGAGTTCAGGTGGCAGTTGATCGGCAGGATAGGCCGGCACCTTGTATTGGATGAGGCTCACCAGCGGCACGCCGACGTCCGCTTCACCGCCGGAACGGTCGATGAGGCAGGCAGCAGCAACCACGTTGGCGCCGATACCCCGCAGAGCTTCGACACACTCGCGAATGGAGAGGCCGGTCGAAACAATGTCCTCGACGACGATGACCTTGTCATCAGGTGCAATCTCGAAGCCCCGGCGGAGCTCGAAATTGCCCTCCACCCGCTCGGTGTAGAGCGCCGGCAGACCGAGTTGACGGGCAGTTTCATAGCCGGGAATGATCCCCCCAATGGCCGGAGAGACGACTTTCGTCACGTCAGCGTAACCTGCGGCGCGAATCTGGTCGGCCAGGGCGCGGCAGAGCTTTTCTGTCTGGTGCGCGTATTGGAAGACCTTGGCTTTTTGCAGGAAGACCGGCGAGCGGAGCCCCGACGAGAGAATGAAGTGCCCCTCGAGCATAGCCCCGCATTCGCGGAAGATCGCCAGCACTTCATCTTTGGTCATCATTGTGTCTCCGGTCGACATTGCCATCCCATTCCAGCGTCGAGATCATGCCCGCCTCGCGCGTGCTCGCCCGCTGCACGGCCGAGAGGCCGGGGCTGCGCTTGAGCGTTGCCAGAACATCAGTGAGTTGGGCAAGATCGCGCACTTCGATTTCAAAGATCATGTGGTGGAAATCGGGAGAGATCATCCGCATGACGAGGTTGTTGATGTTGGCGTCGCACGCTGCGATGGCCGATGAGATCTGCGCCAGCGAGCCCGGCTTGTTGACCGATTCCATCGCGATAACAGCGGGGTAGAGCCCTTCCCTGCCACTGAGATTCCAGCGCACATCGACCCATGCCACGTCGCTGTCGTGCATGTCGATGAGCGCATCGGAATGGATAGGGTAGATCGTCAGCGGCTCCTCAGGCTGGAGGATGCCCACGAGGCGATCGCCGGGGACAACGCCTTCTCCTGAGATCGCAACCGGCATGTGGAAGTCCAGTTGTGCAAGCGCAGCCTTGGCGCGGGGACCGGCTTTCTGTCCCCCCGGAACCCGGAACCGGAAAAGATCGGAGGAGCGCAGGGCGAACCATCCGGCAGCTGTATCGGCGACGGGGAGATCGAGCTTGCGGCGGCGCTTGTGGAGGCCCTTGATGGTGGCAAGTTCAGTCGCCAGTGGCTCGGAGCCGATCTTACCCTCGCCCACCGCAATCAGCATTTCGCGCTTGCCCGGCATGCCCAGGGCCTCGGCCAGTGCGGCAGATTCGGAGTCGTCCAGCGACACGCCCTCACGGTCGAGCATCATGTTGAGCACGTGCTCGCCCAGAGCGTAGGCGCGTTGCGCTGCCGCCTGTCGGACAGCGCGCCGAATAGCAGCACGCGCCTTGCCGGTTGCTGCAATGCCGAGCCAGTTGAGTGGCGGCATGTGGTTCTGGTCGCGAATGATTTCGACTTCGTCGCCGGAGCGAAGATGGGTCACGAGCGGCAGGATGGAGCCGTTGATTTTTGCACCGACACAGGTGTCGCCGATGTCGGTGTGGAGCGCATAGGCGAAATCGATTGGCGTCGCACCACGCGGCAGCGCTATCAGTCGCCCTCTTGGGGTGAAGCAGAAAACCTGGTCCTGGAAGAGCTCCAGGCGGGTGTATTCGAGGAAGTCCTCCGTCGAATTGCCGGCGGTCAGGTGCTCGATGGTGGAGCGGAGCGAGCCATAGGCGTGCGATTCGTGCTCGATGCGTGTGAGGTCGGCCGAGGCGCCATCCTTGTAGAGGGCGTGGGCGGCGATGCCGAACTCGGCGATGCGGTCCATTTCTTCGGTGCGGATCTGCAATTCGGCGCGCTGCCGTCCTGGACCGACGATGGTGGTGTGGATCGACTGGTAATCGTTGTGCTTGGGGACGGAGATGTAGTCCTTGAACCGTCCGGGCACGACCTTCCACTTGGTGTGGACAACGCCGACTGTGCGGTAGCACTCCTCCACCGAGCCGACGATGACGCGGAAGCCGATCATGTCGGAGAGCTGTTCGAGCGCGATCTGCTTGCGCTCTATCTTGGTGAAGATCGAGAATGGTGACTTGAGCCGCGCCTTGACCCGGGCGCTAATGCCGGTGGCGGATAGCCGCTCGGTAAGCTCAGTCGAAATGCTGGAGATGGTCTCGCTATATTCGGATTGCATTTCTGCAAGGCGCGATGTGATGGCCTTGTAATGCTCGGGCTGGAGAATCTTGAAGGAGATATCCTCGAGCTCGTTGCGCATGTCCTGCATGCCCATGCGGCCGGCAAGCGGCGCATAGATGTCCATGGTCTCTTGCGCGATACGCGTCCGCTTCTCGGGCGGCATATATTGCAGCGTGCGCATGTTGTGCAGGCGGTCGGCCAGTTTGACGAGAAGCACCCGCACATCCTGGCTGATGGCCAGGAGCAGCTTGCGGAGGTTTTCTGCCTGCGCCTCTTCGCGCGAGACCAGATTGAGGCGCTCGATCTTGGTGAGGCCATCGACAATGGCACCGATCTCGCTGCCGAACATCTGGTCGATCTCAGACCGCGTGGCGTCGGTGTCCTCGATTGTATCGTGCAGGAGGCCAACGGCAATCGAGGCATCGTCGAGCCGGAGGTCAGTCAGGATAGCGGCGACTTCGAGCGGATGATTGAAGTAGGGGTCGCCAGAAGCACGCTTCTGTGAGCCATGCTTCTGCATGGCGTAAACATAGGCCTTGTTCAAAAGCTGCTCATCAACGTTCGGGTTGTAGGCCTGAACGCGTTCGACAAGCTCGTATTGCCGCATCATGGGAAGTCGCCGCTCGCTTGCGTCTGCAACTTAGCGCGTTGAAAGGGAAAGAAAAAGGCGCCCGGTGCTGACCGGACGCCTGAAAATGTCAGGTTGCGACCAAAATCAGTCGTCGCGACGCTCCGGCGGGGCCAGGCTTTCGATGCCGCGCAGCAGTTCTTCTTCGCTGATGGTGTCAAAATTGATCGAGTCGTCGCCGCCGGCGCTCTCGATGAGCGGCGCCGCATGGCTCTCCGGCTCGTCGACCTCGACATATTTCTGCAGCGAGTGGATCAGATCCTCACGCAGGTCTTCCGGCGAGATGGTGCCGTCACCAATTTCGCGGAGCGCTACAACGGGATTTTTGTCGTTGTCACGGGCGACAGTAATCTGTGCACCCGACGAGATCATGCGCGCACGATGGGCGGCCATGAGGACGAGATCGAAGCGGTTCTCGATCTTTTCAATGCAGTCTTCAACGGTGACGCGTGCCACGAACGTCTCCAAAACTTGTGGAATGAACGCTTGCCATACACGAAGGCTTATGGCGGCACAAGGATTGCTTACGCTTTTGGCTGCCAAGATGACGTGAGCACCTTGGTTGCGGCTATCGGCGCAGTGTGCGAAGAGCCACACAGCTTAATGTTTCCGGCGGAACTTAAAAAGCGTAGCGCGCGCAGTGTTGCGGCAAACCTGAGGTGTCTTCATGCCCATCGATCCTCGAGAGAAGATCGCGCTTTTTATCGATGGTGCCAATCTCTACGCCGCATCCAAGGCCATCGGGATCGACATCGACTACCGTCGCCTGCTGACCGAATTCTCGACCAAGGCCTATCTCCTGCGCGCCAACTACTACACGGCGTTGGTAGAAGATCAGGAATACTCCTCAATCCGCCCCCTCATCGATTGGCTCGATTATAACGGGTTCACAGTCGTCACCAAGCCGGCGCGCGAGTTCACCGACGCCACGGGGCGACGCAAGATCAAGGGGAACATGGACATCGAGCTCACCGTCGATGCCCTCGAACTCTCCCCCTATTATGACCATCTGGTGCTGTTTTCCGGCGACGGCGATTTTACCGCGCTCGTGGCAGCGCTGCAGCGCAGGGGCAAGCGGGTAACAGTCGTGTCGACCCTGACAACTCCGACGCCGATGATCTCGGACGAGCTGCGACGCCAAGCTGACTTCTTCATGGAACTGACGGAGCTCGCCAAGAGCGTCGGGCGGCCGCAAGCGGCACGGCCGGTGCCGAGCCCCGCCACCGAGTAGGCGTCAGCCGCGACCGCCCTCTTTGAGGATCCGCGACTTGTCCCGGTTCCAGTCGCGATTGCGCTGGGTTTCGCGCTTGTCGTAGTTCTTCTTGCCCTTGCCCAGGCCGATCAGCACCTTGGCACGGCCTTGATCGTTGAAATAGATCTTGAGCGGCACGATGGTATTGCCTGCCCTGGAAACCTCCGAATCCAGGCGCGACAGCTGCTTTTTGGAAACGAGCAGTTTCCGCGGACGGCGCTCGGAGTGATTGAACCGGTTCGCCTGCAGGTATTCGGGGATGTGCGCGTTGATGAGCCAGAGCTCGCCCTGTTCGGGCGAGGCATAGGATTCGGCAATCTGCGCCTTCCCCAGCCGGAGCGATTTCACTTCCGTTCCGGTCAACACGAGACCGGCCTCTAGGGTATCCTCGATCTCGTAGTCAAACCGCGCACGCCGGTTCTCAGCCACCAGACCGTGGCTGATCACACCATTCTTTTTCTTGTCGTTCTTTTGCTGGACCATACGCTCTAGATAAGGCCTGCATGGAGCAATGCAAAGTCGATAGCGTCTTCCGTAGGCTTGGTAATCGGCACCAGTGGCAAACGCAGTTCATTGGCGCAGAGATTAAGCCGGTTGGCTGCGTACTTTACGGCGGTGGGATTGGGCTCAAGGAAGAGGTTGCGGTGCAGGTGCACCAACTTGTCCTGGATGGCCAGTGCCCCCTTAAAGTCACCTGCCAGGGACAACTCCTGCAGTTGCGAGCAAAGACGCGGCGCGACGTTGGCGGTCACCGAGATGCAGCCGGAGCCGCCATGGGCATTGAAGCCAAGGGCGGTCATGTCCTCGCCCGACAGTAGGATGAAGTCCTTGCCCAGCTTGTCGCGTTGCAGGCTCGCCCGGCTCATGTCGGCCGTGGCATCCTTGACGCCGATGATGTTGTCGTGAGCATCGCGCAGACGAGCAATGGTATCGACCGTGAGATCGACCACGGTCCGGCCGGGTACACTGTAGAGAATAACAGGAATACCGACGGCGGAGGCCACAGCCGAGAAGTGCTGGAAGAGCCCTTCCTGGTTAGGCCGGTTGTAGTAGGGCACGACCGAAAGCACCGCGTCAGCACCGGTCTCCTCGGCGAACCTGGCCAAAGATACGGCCTCGGCGGTGGAATTGGACCCCGCGCCAGCCAGGACCGGAACGCGCTTGTTGGCCACCTCGACGCAGATCTCGACGACCCGCCGGTGCTCTTCGTGGCTGACGGTGGGGCTCTCCCCAGTCGTGCCCACGGGCACCAAGCCGTGACTGCCTTCGGCAATCTGCCAATCGACAAAGCTCGAGAAGGCTTTCTCGTCCACCACTCCGTTCCGGAAGGGGGTGAGAAGCGCCGTGATCGATCCTCGCAGCATCTGTCGAACTATCCTTGTTTGGTCTGCCACAGTTCAGCCGTGGCGGTATGAGATGGGGGCGCACCATAGTTTTTCTTGGTGAGCACCACAACGCTTTGTTGCGGGTGGTGTTCCGGCAAACGGCAGGACGCAACGGCGGAAACCCAGCATTTACCACGAAGAGGTAAAACTGGCTTACCCGCAAGGATCGGGCGCCTAGCTGGACTTGGGTGCGCGTACCAGTAGGACAGCAGATGAGAAAAGCCCTCTTGACCGGCATGATGACCTTGACTCTGGGTGCGGGTGGCTTTGCTGTCTATCCTCTGGTGTCTGCAACAGAACCGGTCGACACGGTGGTGACGGGTTCGGTTCGCTCGACGGCACCAATCGCCAAGAAGGATAAAAAGGGCTCAGCTGCTTTCCGGACGGCCCTTAGCGAATTGGCCGATGGCGACCCTATCGAGGCGTTTAAAGCCGCTTCGGCACTGCCCGATGCGGTGGAGCGGCGAACAATCCAGTGGGCGGCAATCTACTTCAACGCTGGCAAGATCGATTACAATGCAGCGGCGGCTCTGGCGGAAGAGGCGCCAGAATTTGCCGCTTCCTCCACATTCCAGACCCGGCTGGAGCAGTCGTTGACCCGCGCCAAGCTGAGCGATGCGGAACTGCTGGAGCTCTACCCGGCAGCTGCGCCCAATACGATGACAGCGCAGATCGACCTAGCGCAGGCGCTTCTGCGCGCCGGGGAGAACGAACGCGCAACCGAGCTGGCGCAGAGCCTTTGGACCGAGAACTTCCTGACCCGCGAGCAAGAAGCCGAGGTGCTGGCAACACTGGACTCGCTGCTCGACAAGGACGACCACTGGGCGCGAGCCATGCGCCTGATGATGCATGATCGCGCCAAGGGAAGCGAGCGGCTGCTGGGCTTTTTCGATGAGGCGCAGATATCGCTGGTGGTGGCTCGGGCAGCAGTGTCGCGCAATGACGCCGATGCAAAGGCGCGCCTTGATGCGGTGCACCCCAGCATGCAGACTAATCCTGTGTTCATCTTCTCCCGCGCGCAGCGCGCCCGGCAGTTCGAGCTTTGGGAGAGCGCGGTCGAATGGCTCAACAAGGCGCCCGCCGAGGTTCCTGAAGCGAGTGAATGGTGGGACGAACGGGAGGTTCTGGCGCGTCAGCTGCTGGCCTTGGGAGACACCCAACTTGCCTTCGAGGCCGCTGCCGGGCAGACCAACGGGCCGGCAGGGCCATTGGTCCAGGCGAAGTTCTATGCCGGCTGGATCGCCCTGACCTTCCTCGACGATGGGCAAGCGGCACGGGAACAGTTCGCGGCAATGACCACGCACGCGACGCTGCCCGACTCCATTAGCCAAGCCAATTATTGGCTGGCCCGTGCTGAACTGCGGCTGGGCAATGAGGCGGCGGCACAGGCAGCACTCAAACGCGCCGCAGAGCACCGAACAGTGTTTTACGGCCAGCTGGCGCGTGCCGAGCTTGGTGAACCAATTGAAGTGCGCAATTTGCCCAATGCGCAGGATATCACGACGCTTTTCGAACAGAAGCCGCTCGTGCGCGCGGTTCGGCTGCTTGCGGCCAATGGCGAGTGGCGCATGGCGGTGCCCCTGCTGCGGCAACTCGGCTTTGGCGCCGATCAGCCTGGGGAACTGTTGTTGGCGGCCGAACTCGCGCGGGAAATCGGCGCCTACCAGCTCTCGATCGCCATCGCTGCGCAGGCCGACCAGAAGGGCCATGCGCTCGACCCGCTGAGCTTCCCCGAGGGCGAGTGGGCGGACGAGGTGAAGCTGGCGGCTGACAAGGCGGCGGTCCATGCCGTAGTGCGGCAGGAATCCATGTTCCAGGTGGATGCGGTTTCCCATGCCGGAGCGCGCGGCCTGATGCAGCTGATGCCGGGCACGGCCAAGGACGTCGCGCGTGACCTGGGGCTGGACTACTCGCCATCTCGCCTGGTGAGCGATCCCGCCTACAATACCCTGCTTGGCTCCACCTATCTCGCCACGCAGTTGGAGCGCTATGACGGCTCGTTGCTGCTTGCCGCAGCGGCCTACAACGCCGGGCCGGGTAACGCCAACAAGTGGATCAAGGCTTATGGCGATCCCCGCACGGCTCGCGTCGATCCGGTGGTTTGGGTGGAACTGATCCCGTTTTCGGAAACACGAACTTATGTGAAGCGCGTGCTCGGCAACTACCTGGTTTATCGGGAGCGGCTTGGGGCCGAACCGATCACCCAGCAGCAGGCCTTGCGCAGCATTCGCTAGATACACTGCCTTGCGGCCAAGCGATGGGTGCCGCTAGAAAGCGGCATCCGGGAGTAGTCCATGCCGCGCGCCAGAACCGTACCCGCCGATCACCCTCCTTTTGCTGGGCTGCCGGTGACACATATTGCTCTTGCCTCCGGGCTGCGGGTGGCGGTGCATGTTGCCGGGCAGTTCTCGAGCCAGGTGCTGCCGGTTGTTTGCCTGCCCGGCTATCAGCGCAACATGAGCGACTTTGCCGAGTTTGCATCGTCGCTGCGCCGCACCATTGGGGGAGATCTCCCGGTGGTGCTGATCGATCTGCCGGGTCGCGGGCGTTCCGATGATCGTCCACGCGGCGACTATAGTTCGCTGGCCGATGCGCGGGACGCGGCGAGCGTGCTGGCGGCGCTCGGGATCGGGCGGGCGGTGATCTTGGGGCAAGGCCATGGTGGTCAGGTCGCTATGGCGCTGGCGACGGACCATCCGCTGCTTGTCGCCGGTACGGTTCTTCTGGACTCGGGACCGGTTACCGATTCTCGGGGCATCGTGCGGCTGCGCAACAATCTTTCGCATGTGGAGAGTCTGCGCGGCGCTAAGCTCGTGCAAGGCGATTTTCGTCGGGTGCTGGCCGGCGACTATCCCGGCTTGCCGATTGAGCGGCTCGACGCCCTGATGGGGCGAACGCACTATCTCGACAAGCGCGGTCGGGCACGACCGCTCTACGACAAGCGGCTGATGGCGGCGCTCGCTAGCATCAATTTCGACGATGTGCTCGCGGCGCAGTGGCCCTTCTTCGATGCGCTGACCTGTGCTCCCCTGCTGCTGATGCGGACGCAATTGACCGACCAGCTGCGGCGAGAAACCTACGACGAGATGGTGCGCCGCCGCCCAGATGCGGCTGCGACAACGATCCCCGGACAAGGGTCCCCTGCCCTGTTCGATCAGCGAGAGCACATCGAGGCAGTCGCACACTTCATTGGCGGGCTGCCGCCCCTGCGGCGTGCTGCCTAGCGGCTCACGCTTCCTCGTCGGGAATGGTCACCACGATGCGCCGGTTGAGCCGCTTCCCTTCGGCGGTCTCATTGTCGGCCACGGGCTGCGTTTCGCCGAAGCCGACGGCATAGAGGCGCTGCGGTTCGATGCCGCGGGCAACAAGGCCGGCAACAACAGCTTCGGCGCGAGCAACTGAGAGGGCAAGGTTCTTGCGGTCATCGCCGGCGGCGTCGGTATGACCTTCAATGTGGACCGCGGAGGCGGTGCAGTTCTTGAGGTCGTCCGCCAATTCGTCCAGCGCCAGCTCAGAACTTGGGGTGACGGCTGCCGACCCAGACCGGAAGAGAATGGCGTTGCGAGAGGAGAATTCTTCGAGCACCGATCGGCACTCGACAGAATTGGAGAGTGGAGGTTGGGAGGCAGCGGTGGCTTGCACAAGTTCCGCAGCAACGCTTACGGCGGCAGGGACGAGGCCACTCTCGACGGCTGCAGCAGCTTCTTTCGGCAGAGAAATCTCGGCACGCGCCAGAACCACACCTTGTGGGACGCCGACGTCCAGCAGCTCCTGCAATGATCGGTGGTCAGAGGCTGAGCGCTCCGTACCGGTGACGGTTATGACGTTCTCGCGGAGGGCAAAACGACCCTCGCTTAGATAATCAAGGACACCAAGACCGAAGGCCGTTGCCCTGTGATAAACGGCCGGCTCACCGCTGCCGAGTTGCAGCCAGTGAATATCGGCTCCCTCGCGTCCGCCAAAAACGTCGCGGGTGGCTTCGTCCGGCGCATAGCCATCGAACACGATCGTGCCCGTGGGTTGTCGCGTTGCGCTCATCCAGTAGTCCTCTACACGCAGTGCTTGGAGTGTAACGAAGGAACTACTTATTGGGGCGACTGGCGCTGAAGGAGCCAGGTCGGTCGCTTGCCCGAGAGCGGGGGACTGCATCAGCAGTGCCAAGCAGATACCGGCGGGTACTGTGGAGATGGCCACCTTACGCTTTGATCCTGCCAAAGGTTTCATGCTTGCTCCAGTGTCTACAACTGCGGAGCGAATCTAGATGAAACAAGGCTGATTCACGACTGGGTTTGAGCAGGCATGGAGTCGCAGCCACTCCGGTTCTTATCGCCAGAACTTGTCCAAGGATCGTGCAGAGAGCGAATGGATCGAAGCTCAACCGGGGGAAGGATGCTGCCGAGCAGCACTTTGCTGGGTTGATGAGCTTGGCTGGCGCAGGCGGGACTAAAACAGGAAAAGGCCCGGCACTGCCGGGCCTCCTGCATCGGTACAAGCCGTGCTTAGTTCGTAAGCGAGTCGTCGCCGCTATCGTCGGCATCGACGGTGCCTTCAATCACGCCTTCTCCAATGCCTTCAAAATTCTCTCCTGCGACGCCTTCGAGATTGTCGTCCTCGCACTCATCAACTGGGACCTGGCCGTCCTCGAGGTCGCCACCGTCCATATCGTCGTCGCCTTCATCCACCAGGGACTCTCCCGTAGGTGTGGCAACGCCGCTCTCGGTCTCGACACCTTCCGTGTTGATTGGGCAATCCTCAGTTACGGGTTCGAGCAGAGCGGTGGCATCCTGAGCAAGAGCTACGCTCGACATCCCGAGCGAGAGAGCGGCAGCAGTTGCGAGTGCAAAAATAGAAGACTTCATGGTTTTGATCTCCACGCTGTTTGAGCCAGTAGCGGCTTGATCAGGAAACGTTACGCTCCGGATTTCGATCCCATAAAATTTCTTGGAACTTAAGCACGCATCCGGGGTTACTCGCGGTCGTGACAAAGGTTGCGTTCCCACCGTGACCTGAGCTGGCACTGCTGCACAGGCGGAAAGCCTACCTCAGGCACTCCGAGCTCAACGCCATCTACTTCAGAGTCCTCCGCAGCTCAGGATGTAGCCAAAGAATCGCGCTCAAAGAAAAGGCCCAGCATGAGCTGGGCCTTTCCATAAGTGGTAGTGATCCGAGGATTACTCGAACGACTTGGCAGCCTTAAAGGTGACCTTGTAGGCTTCGGTGCTGAACACTTCGCCCTTGAGCGAGGAGGTGAAACCACCGCCAGGAGCCCAAGCGAGTTCGGCAGCACCGTAGTACACGGTGTCGTCGTCGATACCTGTGGTAGAGGTGTCGTCAGCGGTGATGGCGTCCACGCCGTCGCCGAAGTAGGCACCAACTTCACCCGTCAGCTTGATGGTCTCGGTGACCGCAGCAACAGCCTGGAGGGCAACCTGGGTGGTGTCGAGATCATAGAGATCGTCGTAGAAGTAACGAGCGCCAAGGTTGATGGCAACGCCTTCGGTTACCGCAACGCCAACCGAACCGCCGACGCCGTAATCAGTGTAATCGCCAAGGGCGCCGTCTTCGACATTGGCAACTTCACCCGAAAGAGCGATCTTGAAGAGGTCGAAGGTGGCTTCGGCGCTTACCAGTGCGTTGAGGACGTCGATGTCAGCGAAGTTACGGTCTTCCCAGTAGCCGACAGCGCCGCGGACCTTGAACACGTCAAAGGTACCGCTTGCGCCAGCATGCACGAACCAGGATTCGACGTCGCCGTCGAGAATGCCGAGGGCAGCACCAGTGATGTGCGCGGTTACGCCGTCACCAGCATAGCTTACCACACCGACCAGCGTGCCATGACGATCAGTGAGATCTTCGTCGGCAGAAGCGGAATTGCTATCGCCATTCAGGTTCTCAAGACCAACACCGACGTTGACGCCGTTGCCGAGGTCCGAAACAACCTGAATCACATGACCGCCTAGATAGGTGGTGTCGCCGTCAACAAGGATACCCTTGCCGTCGATGGCGTCGGAGGTGAACAGGCCGAGGAAGTTGAAAGGCTCATCATCAGAGAGATTCGCGATCGAACCCTTGCGGCCAGCCATGATCACGGTGGAGTCGCCGATCGAAACATAAGCTTCGTCGATCTGAACTGAGTCGACCTTGCCGTCGTTATCGACAGTGGAAGTACCGTCAGCAGCGTTGGTCACGCGGGTGATGTCGGTTTCTTTCAGCTTGATCACAGCGCTAGCAGGACCAAAATCGCTCGGCGCAGTGCCAACGAACTTCAGCCAAGCTTCAACCTTGGTCGCCCAATCGGCATCACCGTTTTCGACGGGAACCTTACGGGTACCATCGAACGTCCGCGCAACAGCGTCTTCGGTGCGGTAATCGCCCCAGATGAATTCGTAGGAAACGCCGCCGGTGATCTGCAGGCAGTTGGTGTCGGATGACAGGGTCAGGCCCGAAAGACCGAGGGTATCGCAGACGTCAAGCGACGTCAGAACGCCGAGATCGGCAGCATAGCCAGCGGTCGAAAGACCAGCAGCGGCAACAGAACCGAGGATAAGGCTCTTGAGTTTCATTAGTTGACCTCCAAAGTCAGTCATTTTGTGCCGGTTACCCAGCGGCTTGTCGAAACGCGACCACACTATCGTGGTGCAGTGTGTTGCCGTCGCGCTGCGACCGACAAACGATCCCATGCATGGATTCGCAAGACCCACTCTACGCATCGGGAAAAGCGGCGCAATTGGGCAGAAGGGGTTTCGGCGCTGCCACAATGTGGTTGCGAAGTGGCTGTTGCAGATTCAGCACAGATTTGGAAACGACCTGTTAAGAATAGTTAACGAGTCCTTAAGAGCGCCGGTGCAACGGCCACTTCCCGAGGTTCGTCATGCAGGTTCTTGCCCAAAGTCGCGCTTCGCTGGCCCAGCATCCAAGCGGTTACGGCCGCCCTACGGACGGGGCAGAATTGTGGAGAGATTTCGTCAGCCACAAGTTTGCGTGCCCAGCATCCTGCCCAGCTTCCGGCGCCCTCGCCAAGGCTCTAGTTGGTTGGCCAGACCTTTTCGCCATTGATCCAGGTAGAGCGGATCTTTTGCTCGGAAGAAAGATGAACGAAGCTGGCCCGGGCGCCGGGACGGAGATGTCCGTGTTGCGCTTCGATGCCGAGCGCGCGCGACGGAACAAGGGACGCCATGTTAAGAGCCGTCTCTAGCGGCAGCCCAATTTGGGTGTGCATGAACTCGACCGCATCGATCATGTCGAGGTCGGCACCGGCGAGGGTACCGTCGGCGAGGCGCAGGGCGCCGTCGGCGCGGGTGATGGTGCGGCCGTTGAGCGTTAGTTCCGCAATGTCGGTGCCGGTCTGCGACATGGAATCGGTCACAAGGAAAATGTGTTGGGCGCCTTTAGCACCAAGTGCAACCTGGATGCTGGCGGGGTGGACGTGGATGCCGTCGGCAATAAGACCCGCATAGACGCTGGGGTGAGCAAGGGTAGCGCCGACGACACCGGGCTCACGGTTGCCCAGTTGGCTCATGGCATTGAAGAGGTGCGTGGTCATGGTGGCGCCGGCTTGGAAGGCAGCGCTGGCAGTGGCGTGAGTGGCGTCGGAATGGCCGAGGCTAACGATGATCCCGGCGTTGGCTAACGCGCTGATTTGCTGGGAATTTACGGTCTCGGGGGCAATGGTGCAGAGCAGGTTGGGAAGCACCTGTCGGGCGGCGATGAGGCGGTCGAGGTCGGCATCGGTCATCGGGCGGATGAGGGCGGGGTCGTGCGTGCCCTTGCGGGGCAGCGAGAGATGCGGGCCTTCAAGATGGAGTCCGAGAAAACCCGGAAGTGCTTGTTCTGCTGCAGCTTTTCCCACGGCGATGGCGGCGACGTTGATCTCGACGGAGTCGGTAATCAAGGTCGGCAGGAGCGCCGTGGTGCCAAACTGGGCGTGGGCGGCGATGATGGTGCGGATGGTCGAGAGGCTGGGATCGTTATTGAACAACACCCCGCCACCGCCGTTGACCTGGAGGTCGACAAAGCCCGGCGCCACAAAGCCACCTTCGAGATGAACGGTTTCCGACCGCGCCGGCACCGCATCTGAATGGACCAACGCGGCGACATGGCCGAACTCGATGAGCAAAGCAGCATTGTCGTGCCACTCGAACCCATCAAAGATGCGCGGGGCGACAACCGCCAGCAGATCACTCATACGGTTTCGGTGACCTTTTTCAGCATGGGGGGCTCGTCGGGGTTGAGACCGCGATGGCGCGCGAGGGCTTCGACGAAGCCATAGAAGGAGACGACCAGCGCCAGCGGATCGGTGAGCGGATGGCCGGTTGACGCGAAGGGAAGCTTGCGCGCATCGCCTGATATATCGCTGGTTAGGAAAGCGAGTGCCCCCTGCCCGGCGAGCTTGTGAGCCATGCTGGCAACCGAAGATTCGGCGGCGTCGCGAGCGGCCAACCCGAGAACGGGGTAGCCGGGCGTGACGATGGAGACGGGACCGTGCATCACTTCGGCGGAGCTATAGGCTTCGCCCTGGATGCCACAAGTCTCCTTGAACTTGAGGGCCGCCTCGTTGGCGATGGCCCAGGCGGGGCCGCGCCCGAGAACATAAAGCGCGTTTTGGCCGTCGAGAGCCGTGACCATGTCGGACCAGTCGCAGGCGACTGCCTGGCTGAGAGACTCCGGGAGGTTGTCGACAGCCTCGCCCAAGGCCGTGTCGCCACTCCAGCGCGCCAGGAGGGCCAAGCCCGCAACGACGGAGCTGGCGAAGGTCTTGGTTGCAGCGACGCTTTTTTCCACGCCCGCGTGCAGATCAACGGTGAACTCGGCCGTCTCAGCTAGAGGCGAGCCAGCGGTGTTGGTGATGGCGATGGTGGTGGCGCCGGAGCGGCGGGCGGACTGGGCCATGCCCACGATATCGGGCGACTTGCCGGATTGGGAGATCGCAATGGTGGCGGCGCGGTCGAGCTTGAGATCCTTGCCATAGATGGAGGCGATGGAAGGGCCGACCGAAGCGACGGGCAGGCCAAGCGTCAGCTCGATGGCGTATTTGAGATAGGAGGAGGCGTGATCCGACGAACCTCGTGCCACGGTGGTGACGAGCAGGGGATCGCGTTCGCGTAGCGCGGCAGCGGCTTGGTCCAGCACCGGTCCAGAATTCTGCAGAAAGCGCGCGACGGCTGCGGGGATCTCCTCGACCTCGCGACGCATGTGCGTGGTGGCGGTGGTGGGCAAAGTCACTGTTTGCTGGCTCCGTTCATGGGTGTATCGCCAAGGCGCAGCTCGGCCACAAAATCATAGGTGTCGCCACGGTAGATCGAGCGGGTGAATTCAATCACTCGCCCCGAGGCAAGATAAGATGTGCGTTCAATGTGAAGTCCGGCGGCACCGACCGGCACTTGCAGCAGTTGGGCGTTCTCTTCATCAAGATTGGCGGCCCGAATGCGCTGGATGGCGCGCACCGGCCGGCTGCCGGACTTGTCCAAATGCTTGTAGAGTGAATCGGTTACGGACTCCGGATCAGGCAACACGCGAGACGAGAGGCTGGCGCGCTCAATGGCCAGCGGCACGTCGCCGGTGAGGCGAAGGCGGGCGATGCGGGCGACCTGCTCGCCCGGCGAGAGGGCAAGAATAATCGTTTCCTCAGGTGAAGGCAGATAGAGCCCGCGATCCAGCCAGTCGGCGCGAACGGCCATGCCGCGGCGCGCCATGTCCTCGGTGAAGGAGGTCAGTTGGGAGAGCGATTGCTCGACGCGCTGGGTCTGCGGCGCAACAAAGGTACCGGAGCCGTGGCGCTGAACCAGCACCCCATCCTTGACCAATTGCAGCACCGCCTTACGAACGGTGACGCGCGACACATCGACCCTCTGCGCCAAATCGCGTTCGGACGGCAGCGCATCGCCGGGGTTGATATCGCCGCGGTGGATGGCGTCCTCAATCCAGCGCTTGAGCTGCAGATAAAGCGGTCCACCGGGAGGCAGCGCAACAGGGCCATCAGCAAAGAAGGCGTTGGACAACTCTGCCACCGTCACTGTTCCCCCACCATATTGCCCCGACGTGTAGTATTCCGAATTTCTCCGCCTGTGTTCAAGCGGCGCAACGGTATAATACCAATAAAATACCATTCACCAAGCCCCCGCCCGCAAATTTCTATGCAGTCAGGCAGCGGTGAGAGGGCTGGAGCAGCAGGAGGGGCTTAGGCGTACTTGCTCCTCAATGCGGCTGGACAAGTGGTATGTTTTTGGCATTATCCGCGCCGATCGGAGTTCCCATGAGCCAATGCCAAACCGAACTGAGCCATCCGCGCGCCCAAGGCATCGACACCCTGCCTGCCGAAGAGGCCCTAATGATCCTGGCAGAGGGCCAGGCGGAGGCTGCACTGGCGGCGCAAAAGGCGGTGCCGGAAATTGCCAGGGGCGCCAAACTGGCTGCCGACGCAATCCAGGTGGGTGGGCGGCTGATCTATGCGGCGGCGGGCAGTTCGGGGCTGATGGCTCTTGCGGATGCGCTGGAACTGCCGGGCACCTTTGGAATCCCCCACGAGCAAGTAGTTGTTCTATTCGCCGGCGGTGCGGCTGCGCTAACTCATCTTGAAGGTGGCCCGGAAGATGATGCCGAGGCGGCTCGCAAGGAAGTCGAAGAGTTGGGCGTGGGTGCAGGAGACTGCCTCATCGGCATTACGGCGAGCGGCAGTACCCCCTATCCGCTGGCTGCGGTTCAGACAGCGCGCGCTGCGGGAGCGGCGACGATCGGCATCGCCAACAATGAAGGGGCAACGCTGTTCGAGCATGTGGATGTTGCCATCTGCCTGCCGACGCCGGCCGAGGTGATCGCCGGGTCCACCCGGATGGGCGCGGGAACGGCCCAGAAGATCGCGCTCAATATGCTCTCCACCCAAATGGCGATGCTGCTGGGTCATGTGCATGACGGCATGATGGTCAATGTCGTTGCCGACAACATCAAGCTGCGTGATCGTGCCAAGCGGATGGTGGCAGCGATCAGCGGGACTGACGACGCCACTGCCGAGCGGGCGCTGGAAGCCACGGATGGTGCGATCAAGCCGGCGGTGCTGATCGCAGCAGGCGTGCTTGGTTCGGATGAAGCGCAGCGGCTGCTCGAGGAGAGCGAAGGGCATCTGCGCCTGGCCCTGGAGCGGTTGTCGACCAAAGCCTAACGCCTGCCCTTCACATCATCCTTGCACGAGATCGTTGGCGCAGCGGAAGACCGGCTTGCTGCCCAAAATCTCGGCGGTTAGCGGCACTGGACTGGTCACCGAAAAGCTACGCGTTTCACCTGGCAGGAGGGTGACCAGCATGTTGTCGATTTCAGCATCGGGGTGAGTGCGGTCAACGAACAGGCAGAGGTCCTTAAGGAGGGTTCGCGCCCTCACAGTGACGCGCCACTGCTGACCTTCCCCCTCCACGTCAATTTCGGCCTGCGGCTCGGGCAGGTCGAGCGCGATGTCTTCGGCGAAGTAGTGGTGTGCCGTGCTGTCATGCATGGTGGCGATAAGAAGCTCGCGGGCGGGATCGCTAGGCGTCGCCACAGCAGCAGGAATGGCGAGCGAGCCGATGTCGAGCCGATCGGCGCAAAGCCGCCAATGGGTCCATTCGGCCAAGACGGTGCCGTCGAAGCGTAGGCGCTTGATGGTCACCGGACCACGCCAGAACAGCGTCCGCTCGTTCGCGGCGAAGAGGTACAGTTCCTCGCCGCGCGGCTGAATGGTGAGGAGGTGTGGGGCATAGGCGGCGCGCATGGCATACCAGAGCGGCTTGAGGCGGCCGTAACCATCGATGGCCGACCAGGACGTTACCGGCCAACAATCGTTCAGTTGCCAGACGATGGTACCCATATTGAGAGGCCGATGCGAGCGCATGTGCTCGACGGCAAAGCGAATGGCCCGGGCCTGGTTGAGCTGAGTGGCGAAGTGCCAGTTATCCATGGATTGGGGGGATGGCAAGTGCCCGGCCAGGCCACGCAGGAGCTTGTCATTGCCGATGGTCGCCTTCTGGTGGTGCCAAACACCGGGAGATGTTGGCGTCATCGGCTGGTCATGTACGGACTGGGTGAGCGTCGCCCAGGTGGGTGGAGCCTGCCAACCGAATTCGGAGGCAAAACGTGGCACACTGTCCCGGTAGTGCTCGTACCCGATGTCGTTCCACACGTCCCAGATATGGGTGCAGCCATGGGCGGGATCGTTGGGATGAATATTCATGCTGCCCGAATACGGACTGCCGGCCCAATAGGGGCGCGTGGGATCGAGTTCGGCAACGAGACGCGGCAGGAGGTCGAGATAGTAGCCGAGCCCCCAGCTGCGCCCCTCGAGCGCGGCCTGCCAGCCCCAATCCACCCAGCCCCAGATGTTCTCGTTGTTGCCATTCCAGAGCACGAGCGCGGGATGCGGCATCAGCCGGACGATGTTGTCGCGCGCCTCGGCTTCGATCTCGTCGGGAAGATCGCCCTCCTCCGGATAGGCGGCACAGGCAAAGAGGAAATCCTGCCAGACCAACATGCCGGCTTCGTTGCAGGCCTCGTAGAAGGCGTCGGTCTCGTAGATGCCGCCGCCCCAGACGCGGAGCAGATTGATGTTGGCGCGCTTGGCCTGATCGACGCGGGCGCGGTAGCCATCGGGCGTGACGCGCGGGAGAAAACAATCGTCGGGGATCCAATTGGCGCCGCAGACATAGACGGAAACGTCGTTGACCACGATGGTGAAGGCGGTGCCGTGCGCGTCACGGCCGGTGTCCAGCCGCACCGATCGGAAGCCGATGCGGCGGGACCAGGTGTCGAGCACTTCCTCGTCTCGTAGCAGTTCGACAGCTAGATCATAAAGAGGCTGACCGCCAAGGCCATGCGGCCACCACAGCTGGGGTTCGGGAACGAGAAGATCGAGCGAGGCCGAGCCCTCTATCGGTAACTCACTGGTTACGCCAGCGACAGTGGCGCGGAGGACGGCTCCGGGGGTGCCACCTGCAATTTTGGCATTGATGCGCACATGACCATCGGCACCTCGAAGGGTGATCTCGGGCCGAACGGAGGCAAGGCGGGCCTCGCTCCAGCTTTCAAGCGTAATGGATTGCCAGATGCCGGCAGTGACGAGAGTGGGGCCCCAGTCCCAACCGAAATTGCAAGCCATCTTGCGCATGAGATTGGCGGGCCCCGGATAATTGTTGGGGCGCGGCTCGTATTGACTGGCGAGCTGTTCGCCACGGGTCCAGGCTGATCCAAAGAGGATCGAAAGCGTGTTCTCGCCCTCCCGCAGCAGCGCGGAAACGTCGAACCGGAAGGTCCGGTTCATGTTGGCGGTTTCGCCGATGAGGGTGCCATTGAGCGAAAGGCGCGCGAAGGTGTCGAGCCCCGGGCAGACGAGGTCCATCTGCCCTGCCCCATCGTCGTGCCAATCGAAAGCCAGATCGTAGCGCCAGTCACAACGGCCCACCCAATCCACGGCAATTTCATTGAGGTCTAGATAGGGATCGGGGATGAGCCGGGCCGCGAGCAGGTCGGTGTGCACCGTGCCCGGCACCGTGGCGGGAATAGCATCGGGCAGTTCCGGGGCGCCCACTGGTCGAGCGCAGGTCAGGGTCCAGTCGGTTTCGAGCACGCGCCGCGTCAGGGTCATCTTGGCCTCGCCTTGGTTCTGGGCTTCCATACATGGAGCGGGGGCCAGGATCGAAGATTTCTTTCGCCCTCATGTCGAAGACCGGTTGCCTCCGTCGTCGGCTGTGTGAAGCTCAATGCAAAGGAGAGAAAGATGAGCCTTCCTACCCAAGACACTGAACGCGATCTGGTTTTGGTCCGGGTGCTGGATGCGCCGCGCGACAAGATCTACCGCTGCTGGACCGAGCCGGAACTGATCAAGCAGTGGTTCACGCCCAAGCCCTGGACCACGCCGAAGGCCGAGGTGGACCTAAGGCCCGGTGGACGGAACGTCATCACCATGGCCGATGAAAACGGGACAGAGTTCCCCAATCCGGGCCAGTATCTGGAAATTGTGCCCAACGAGAAGCTCGTTTTTACCGACGCCTATGTCGGGGATTGGGAGCCTTCCGAGAAACCGTTCTTCACAGGCATCCTGCTGTTCGAGGACGCCGGTGAGGGCAAGACGAAATATACAGCGGTCGCGCGGCATTGGACTGTGGAAGATACGGAGAACCACAAGAAGATGGGTTTCCATGAGGGTTGGGGTATCTGCGCCGATCAACTCGAGGCGCTCGCAAAGACGCTCTGAGGCGAGCAACTCCGTTGCCCTCCTGCCGTTACACCTCGCATGGCTCGACGCCAGCCGGCGCCAGCCTTGCTACGGCATGAGGAGGATGAGATGGACCGCACGCACGAGGACAAGATTCGCGACCGCGCCTATGCGCTTTGGGAGAGGGATGGCTCGCCCGAGGGCAAGCACGAGGAGTATTGGCACCGCGCGGAGCGGGAACTTGCCGAAGAGGATGGGGTGGACACCT
>JAESGL010000427.1_pt1 | contig 20030 bp, 24 predicted proteins | sample 9269711 | NCBI WGS metagenome assembly JAESGL01 (sample SAMN14515918, study PRJNA621676) | algae metagenome | isolation source: Kastovskya adunca ATA6-11-RM4 and co-occurring heterotrophs from soil and... | place: Chile: Atacama Desert | collected 2011-06-27
TCGGGCTACGCCCGCCCTACGCCGCAACCAGCGCGAACGGTGCGACCCCCATACCCGTCACGCTGCTTGACGAAGGGGGTCCCTTTTGCACGCCGATAGGGGGTCCTTTTTGGACGCCGATTGACAGATCTGCGCGGCGAAATGTCGATCCGGAGCGCTCCCCACTCGCGACGCCCGGCGGCCCTCCATAGTTGGGCCCGACGACGCATCCGGTCAGGAGGGCGGGCAGAATGGCCCAGCTGAGTCGCTTCATCAGTGCATCGCCATCTGCGTGTCGGAGGAGATCGGGCGGAGGAACAGTGCCAGCGGCGTCGTGACCGCGATCGCAACGCCGAGCGCGAAGAACAGGTCATTATAGGCCATAACGGTGGACTGCTCCAGGAGTTGACCCGCAAGCTGCCGATAGGCGCCGGCTTCGCCGGACGGCATGGCCATAGCCTTCGCGAACCATTCCTGCGTGGTCGCTGCATTGGCCGACACCGTTTCGCCCAGCCGATTGAAGTGGAGAAAGGTCTGCCGGTCCTGGAGGGTCGCCATCATGGCAAGGCCGATCGATCCGCCGAGATTGCGCCCCGCATTGAACAGCGCGGACGCATCACCAGCATCCTCGGGTGCTACAGCGCTGATCGCTGCCTGGTTGAGGAACATCATGGCGAAGATCTGCCCGAAGCCCCGGACGAGCTGTGAACCCGTCAGGTCGCCCCCAGCCGACTGCGCGGTGAGGTGCCAGTCCATGGCGCAGCTGACGCCGATCAGCGTCATGCCGACGAAAACCGCCAGGCGAACGTCAAGATATTTGAACGCTAGCGGCAGGAACGGCATCAGCATCAGGGCGGGGATACCGGAGACGAAGACCACCTTGCCCGATTGCAGCGCGCTATAATCCGCCATCGACGAGAGGAACTGGGGGATGAGAAAGGTCACGCCGTAGAGCACGACGCCGATGATGAGGCTGAGGACGAATACGCTACCGAAGGAGCGGCTGAAGATCAGCGACAACTTGAGCACGGGATGCGCGGAGCGGACCTGTCCGATCGTGATGAGCGCGAAGCCGAAGACCGTGGCGATCGCGAGTTTCACGATCATGGCGGACTCGAACCACATCTCGCGCTGCCCCTCCTCGAGCATGACGGTGAGCGCACCCAGGCCGATCGCGAGTCCCGCGATCCCGAACCAGTCGGCATGGCGTAGCTGGTCGAGCCGCAGATGCTCGTGCTTGAGCCCGAACAGCAGGAGGAGGACAAGCCCTGCACAGACCGGCACATTTAGAAAGAAGGCGTAATGCCAGCTGTAATTGTCGGTGAGCCAACCGCCGATGATCGGCCCGAGCACCGGACCAAGGATTGCGGTGCCGCCGAACGCGGCGGTGCCGATCGGCTGCTGCGACGGCGGCAGCCGTGTCGCGATGATGGTCATGGCGGTCGGGATCAGTGCACCGCCGGTGAAGCCTTGGCCCACGCGGCCAGCGATCATCATCGGCAGCGTCGTCGAGATCCCGCACACGATGGAAAAGCCAGTGAAGCTGACCGCTGCCCCCAGAAGGAAGTTGCGCAGGCCGAACAGGCGCACGAGAAAGGGGCTGAGCGGTATCATGACGATCTCTGCCACGAGATAGGAGGTCGCGACCCAGGTGCCCTCGGTGCCGCTCGCGCCGATCTCGCCCTGAATGGTGGGCAAGGCCGCATTGACGATCGAGATGTCGAGCAGCGCCATGAACGACCCGATCGTGCCCGCCGCAACGGCGAGCCAGTCGCGCAGGCCGGCGCGTTCGGACGCCATCAGCGCGAGCCCTGCGTCTCGTCGCGCTTCAGCCGCTCGGTTTCCTGCTCGATCCGGTCACGACTTCCCTTTGCGCTGATCGTGTCGACCGTGACCTCGACCGACAGGCCGGGACGCAGCACCCGGCGCGCCTCCGGCCCGGCTTCAATGCTGATCCGCACGGGCACTCGCTGAACGATCTTGGTAAAGTTCCCGGTCGCATTCTCGGGCGGGATGAGCGAGAACTGCGCGCCCGTGCCTGGCGAGAAGCTCGCAACCCGGCCGCGCAGTTCGGCGCCGTCCAGTGCATCCACCTTGATGGTCACGGGTTGCCCGACGCGCATCAGTGCGACCTGGGTCTCCTTGAAATTGGCTTCGATGTAGAGTTGATCGACTGGCACCACCGACATCAGCCGGGTCGCCGGCTGGACATATTGCCCGGCCCGGACCGCCTTGTCGGCGACAATGCCGTCGATGCTGCTGCGGATCTCGACCGCACCGAGGTCCGTCGAGGCGCGCGCAAGCTGCGCCTGCGCGGTGCCACGCTGCGCCTCCGCCTGGCCGATGCGAGCCGCTTGCGTCGCGACACTACGACGGGCGGCGAGGTAGGCGGCTCGCTGCGCGCGCAGCTCTGCGGCGGTTCGATCACGCTGAAGGACAAGGTTTGCCAGACGCTCACGCGATTCCGCTCCTGTCCGAGTAAGGGGTTCGTAGCGTCTTACCTCGTTCTCTGCCGCTGCGGCGGCAGCCTCGGCGCTCGCAACCTGGGCGGCGGCCTGAGCGACAGTGGCCTGTTGTTCGTCAAGCGTCCGGCGCGCAGTCGTAATGTTGGCGCCGGCGGCGGCGATCTGAGCTTGCGCCTGTTCGACATTGGCGCGGTAGTCACGAGGATCGAGGACGGCAAGCAGCTGGCCGCGGCCGACAGGCTGGTTGTCGGCGACGAGCACTCGCTCGACATAGCCGCCCACCTTCGGTGAAACGGTCACGAAGTCCGCGCGCACATAGGCGTTGTTGGTCGACTGCAGGTATTGGCCGCTCGCGCGGTAGTTCAGGTACCAGACGACCGCCGCGAGGATGCCCGCAACGAGCGCGGCGATGAGGACGTAGCGGATGATCGGAAAGCGCTCGAGAAGCGAGGGCTTCTTTTCGCCATTCTTCTCCTCGGAACCGTCCTCTGACCCGGCTTTTTGCTGGGAATTTGCGTCCGAGTGGTCATGCGGCGCGTCGCCGCCTCGATCTTCAGCCTGCTCGTCAGCCACCCAGCAACCCTATCGTATGTAAACTAAGCCGTATCATAGTGTGTGTCGGTCGGCATTGCCACCCACTCTGATGGGCTCGTGCACAGCAAACTCAAGCTGCGCGAAGCATACAGCCGCGGGATCTCCGCGGCGGAATGCTTCGGCGTGAACGACTGCGATCCGACGCCCGACACGCCTGACCTTAGGCGTCGTGACAAGGGCATCGGGCCGAGCAGAGGCAAGGAACTGGAGGTTCACGCTGATGAGCTTCGGGACGTGCCCATGCGGAAGTTGGCGTGCAAGGGCACGCTTCGCTGCCACTTCGAGAAAGGATGCCACAGCTCCGCCATGCAAGGCGGGAAGGAGGGGGTTGCCGATCATGTATTCCACTGGCGTCAAAACAAAGGCGTCACCGCTCTCCGAAATCGTGGAGCCTAGCAGCTGCGCGAAGCCGCTCATGACCCGACAGCCCGATTGATCGAAAAGACGCCTTGGGCAGTCGCGATCAGGTGAGAAGGATCGGTATCCCAGACTTCGGTCCGTACGAACGCACGGTGCTCGGTGGCGTCGTAACAATGCGCCCACGCTGTCGCGGAGCATCTCGCCTCGGGGGACCGCACATGGTCCACCTTCAGGTTGAGAGTCGAGATTGCCAATCGCCTTCCCAGTCGGGACATTACAGCAACGCCGCAGGCCTGATCGATAAGGCTCGTCAACACGCCCGTTGCTAAAGTCTCGTCGTCGTCCGCCAGCTCCTCACGCCAACCGACACGTAGCGAGCTGAGGCCATCGCCGATCGAAACCAGCTCCAGGCCAAGCCTGTTGCCCCACGGTATGTCGCCTGGTTGCAGGCTCCAGTCTCCAGCCACGATTCCATCCTCGTCCTGATCAGGCCTTGCCAGCTTAAAAGGCCGCCTTTGCTCCAGCCACCTGGGAAACGGTACGGTTTACATATATGGTCCTGCTTCTTAATGGTTATGGTCTCGCATGGAAACGCGGTCGAACAAATTCCTGGTGCTCGTAGTGACCGGCTTTCTGCTTGGCACGCTCCTGATCTTCACCCTGTGGCTGTTTGATGCACGCGATGGAGACGGCAATCCCTATATGATCCGCTTCACCGGGAGCGTTGCCGGCCTGGAGAAGGGGTCGCCGGTGACCTTCTCGGGCGTACCGGCCGGTCATGTCACATCGATACGGTTCGATAAGGATGACCCGTCAGCGGTTCTCGTCACCGTCAGCCTTGACCCGCGGATCCCCATCGTCGCAGGCGTAAAAGCGTCGATCGCAAGATCGGCACTGGCCGGCACCGCGAACATCAGCCTCGACGGCGCTACATCTGGTGCGCCCCCGATCGTTGCGGCGAGCGACACCGAGCTTCCCGTCATTCCCGCCAAGGAAGGCGGGCTCCTTGGCGGCGGAGGGGACCCCGTCGCACTGGTCGAAAAGATCAGCCGCACCGTGGATTCTGTTTCTCGCAACCTCGACGCCGCTCAGCAGCAGCGGGCCAGCGATCGACTGGCGGCGCTTGCGGAAAGTTCCGCCGGTTGGGCAGACAAAGCCGGAGCAGCGTCCGATGCTCTCACCGGTGCGCGCGGCCGCGTGATTGCCGTGGGCGACGCCTTGCAGCGATCCCGCGACAGCGCCCAACAGCTGAGAGCGGCAGTGGACGAACGCAGCGCGACCGTTCTCGCGAGAGCGAACCGCACGTTGGTGAACGCTCGAGACGGAGCCGAGCGATTTGTGGCGCGCGTTGAGGCGGTTCGACCCGCGATCCGCGGCACGACTGCCAAACAGGCTCAACTGCGTGAGACCATTCGTTCAGCAAGGAACAAGGTCGGTGCTGTCAGGGATACGGCCGTTCGCATCGATCAGGAGGGACTGGGCGTGGGTGCTGCGTCTCTTCCCGTCTACAAGCCAACGTCACAGGATTGAGCGACGGCGATACAAAAGCACAGCCTTGGGCTGAGATCGAGCTGGCAGGCGAGCAAGCGACCCTCTCGGCGTGATTTCTCGTCAACCTGTCCGGATCAGGCTACCGTCGATCCAGGAGAACGAGATTGAGCGACAACGAAAAGAAAGGTCGGCCCAGGAAGATGGGCAGACCCACGACCGAGGATGCGCTTCGCCTGACCTCGCATATCCTCAAGAGCGCCCGCGAGATGTTCTTCGCACACGGGTTTGACGGCGCCAGTGCCGACATGATCGCCGAACAGGCGCGTATCTCCAAGCGAACCCTGTACGCGCGCTTCGGCAGCAAGGCCCGCGTGTTCGAGGCGGTGATCCTCGACGAGATCGATACGCAGCTGCGCGCGCTCGAACCTTCCGGCAGCGACGAACCCGACATCCGATCGCGGCTTCGCGTAATCGCCGATCGTCTGCTTGAGTGGCTGCTGACGCCGCGGATCACCTCCATGGAACGCGTCGTCATCGCGCAGGCCGTGCGCTTTCCAGCGCTTGCGGCAAACATCCACGACTTCGGCTACCAGCGGGCCGTGCAGTGGGTGGCCTCGATCCTCGCCCATGCCGATGCAAAGGGTGAGCTATCGCTGGCAGACCCGGTGTTTGCCGCCGAGCAGTTCGTCACCCTCGTAGTGGTCGCACCCATGCGCCGCGCAGCGCTCGGGCTGTCTCCTCCCGCGTACGACGATGCCGCACGTGATCGTATCTCTCGCGGTATCGACCTGTTCCTCGATGGCTGCCGTCCGCGCGAGGCGGATGGTTGCAGCGCCTGATGCCCACCACCGACGACGAACCTCAGATCGGTGAGCGCGCGCGCCTGGCCGAGCTCCTCCAGATCATGGGGCGCCATGGCTTCAACGGGCTCGCCTCGCGCCTGGGCCTGCTGCCCGGTCGTTCGGAGCAGCCGGTGGACGTCGGTACCCCCGAGCGGGTCGTCGCGCTGCTGCGAGACCTTGGACCCGTCGCGGTCAAGCTGGGGCAGGTGCTCGCGACCCGTGAAGACCTGCTCGGGCCGGAATGGGTGCGCGCGTTGTCGACGCTGCAGGACCGGGTGACCCCGCTGCCGTTCGAGGCGCTGGAGCCGACGATCCTGACCGCGCTTGGCTCCCCGATCGCGGACGTGTTCGCGAGCTTCGACCGCGAACCGATCGCCGCGGCCTCGATCGCGCAGGTTCATGGCGCCATCCTGCGCGACGGAACCGAGGTCGTGGTAAAGGTACGCCGACCGGGGATCGCGGAACGCGTCGATGCCGACCTGAGGCTGCTTCGCCGCATTGCGCGGCTCGCCGCGAGACACTCACCGGAGATCCGTCGCCTCAAGCCTGACGAACTGCTCCGGTTCTTCGCTGAGAGCCTGTCGCAGGAAATGGACCTCAGCGCCGAAGCGGCAGCCTGCGAGAGCATCGGCGTGTTCCTGCAGCCGCTCGGCGTTCGCACGCCCGGCTTCTACTGGGATCAGGTTGGTCGCCGGATCAACGTGCAGGAACGGCTCGACGGCGTGCCGGTCCGCGCGATCCTCGACCGAGCGGGTGAGGACGGGGCGGGTCAGGGCGCTGCCGACGTCGCCGGCAGATATGCCGATGCGGTGCTGCGGATGATCATCTTCAACGGCCGGTTCCACGCGGACCCCCATCCCGGCAACGTGTTTGTTCTGGCCGACGGGTCGTTGGCGTTCATCGACTTCGGGGCGGTCGGCGTGCTCAGTCCCGCCCGGCGGAACGAGGTTGTCACGCTCGTCCTTGCCATCGCGGGTGAGGACACACGATCGGTGACGGACGTACTGTTGCAATGGTCGGGCGAGACCGACGTCGATCGCCCGGCACTGACCCGCGACCTCGACGCGCTGATCGACCAGTTCCGCGGGGCGGTACTCCAGCAGATCGAGCTCGCCGACATCTTCGGCCGCGTGTTCGCGCTGCTGCGCACCTACCGCCTGGCGCTGCCACCCGACCTCGCCCTGCTGCTGCGCACCCTGCTGATCGCCGAAGGATTCGTGCGACGGCTTGATCCCGGCTTTGACATTGCCGCGCGCGCGGCACCGATCGCGCGCGAACTGCTGCGGGAGCGGATCGGCCCAGCCGGCCTAAAGCGTGGCGGACGCCGGCTGGCGACGAGCCTGGGCCGTCTGGCCGCCGCCTCGCCCGAGCTGGTGGCCTTCGCCGAGCGGGTTGCGCGGTCGGGTGCGCTGCCGATCGAATTGCAGGGAGGCGCGGTTTTCCCAACTCCGGCATCGCCCCGGCGCGCCGATCCCAACATTCTGTCCACCGGACTGCTTGTCGCGGGCGCGATCCTTCAGCGCGACCATGATGTTGTCGGCGCGATGTTGATGGCGTCTGCGGTGCTGCCTGCAGGCTGGGCTTGGTTTTCGAGCAGGCAGAGGCGCTGACTTCCTGCTGCCCGACCTTCCCACACCCGACTCTCCACCCTTACCCTTTCGCGCGCTTGTTCGGGTATCCGGCTCCTCGCTGAGAAGTGGAACAACCCACGAGAGGGGGCGTTTCCGAACAAGTAAACCAGGCGGTGTATAAACCGCACCCTGGTTCGATCGAGCGAGGGCTTTTGCGTGTCGGAACAACCGGATCACGAAGCGCATGTACCGGCTGAGGAGTTGTCTGACTTCGGTGCTGCACTGAGCGACTTGATGCCCAGGCTGGCGAGCTATGCGCGATCGCTAACAAGAAATCCCGATGCTGCACAGGATCTCGTTCAGGATACCGTGCTGAAAGCCTGGCGCAGCCGTGCGTCCTTCGAGGCCGGCACGAATTTGAAAGCTTGGACCTTCCGTATCCTTCGCAACTCCTTTTTGTCGCAGGTTCGTCGTAAAGGTGCGGGACAGGCAGGCGAGACCGCCGAACTCATTGATGTTCCGGTGGCGTCAAATCAAGAATCGGTCGTGACATTGGGCGATGTTCGCCGCCTGTGGCCGCGCCTGACACCCGAGCAGCAGCGGTGCATCCAATTTGTCGGGATCGAGGGTTTGAGCTACGAAGAGACAGCCACGATCGAACAGGTTCCTGTCGGTACGATCAAGAGCCGCGTGGTGAGAGGGCGGCAGATGCTGCGCGCACTCCTGGATCAAGCGAACGTCGTGCCAGCCAAGGGGACAGCATCCCGGATCCTGTCGGTCGATTCGTCCCCTCGGTATGAGCCGTCGCGCGTTGATGATGAACACTCAAAGCAGATCGAACTGCTGCGAAGGTGGCGCGCGGAGCGTGCGGCCGCTCGCTGCGCCGTCGGATGACTTTCTTAGGATCCACCAGATCCCGTTTGTGTCCCTTCCGTTTCAGACCCGCGATGAGCCCCCGTGGCGCCACGAGTTAATGATGGCGCGATGGAGTCGTCTCGCGAGTTTGCCCGTTAATCGCTGCCAAACAGGCGATTTTCCCTGGATCATGTATTTTCGTTAGCATTCACCTCTGATCGTTGCGCCCTGGTTACAAGCGAGCAGGTGCTACGGGAACAGATCGTCCACGTTTCGGTTCGACGGTCGATCCTGCAGCGACCGTCGAATCTCGCTCGCGATCGTTACCGCGGAGTTATGCCTCGTACCTCGACGAGCTTGATGCCCACAGAAACCTCTTCGCGGTCGAGCTCAACGCCATCACTGTCCGGGAGCAGCAGCTGAACGCGCTGGTTCGCGTCTGGGCGTCGCTTGGGGAAGGTGGGGCGATCGGACGATTGCGGATCGTTCGGCGCTGCCACGCTGGGCACTACGCGTCTGGACGACGCTGCGATCGTGAAAGGACGCGGTCTCGGCTGGTCAGGCGAGTTCTGCCCCGTGGCTGTCCTGCCAGGCGGCATCCTCGATCGCGTCATGCCCCGGCTCGCCCGCCGACTGCGCCCCCGTCCACCGCCAGGCATCCAGCCGTTTGCCCGTCACCGTCGCGGCAGCGTCGGAGCAGAGCCAGAGCAGCGGCGGGACCACGATCTCGGGCGACAGCAGCCCGGCGCGGGCACTGTCCGGCAGCCCTTCGGGGATCATGCCGGTCAGCGTTGCGCCCCCTGGCAGCAGCGCGTTCACCGTGATGCCGCTATCAGCAAGGTCCTGCGCCCAGATCGCGGTTTCTGAATCCAGCGCCGCTTTGGACGGGCCATAGGGCGAGAAGCCTCTGCGCCGCATCGTCTCGCGGTTCATCGAGACGTTGACGATCCTCCCGCTGCCTCTCTCCAGCATCGCCGGGACAGCCGCGCGCGCCATCAGGAACGGTCCGTTGACGTTGGTGTCGATCACCAGGCGCCAGGTGTCGGGGGCGACCTCCCAGAATCGGGTCGGTTCGGTCAGGAAGGTATCGCTTACATACTTCATGCCGCGCCCGGCGTTGTTGACGAGGATGTCGAGCCGGCCGAACCGCGCGACCGCTTCGCGCACCGCCGCGGCACAATCCGCCGCCCGGGTCACGTCGGCGAGCAGCGGCCGCACCCGATCGTCGCCGCATTCACGCTCTGCCTCCTTTGCGACCGCCTCGACTTCGGCAAGCTCGCGTGCAGCGGTGGCGATCACCCGCACGCCGGCCTGCGCTAGCCCCAGCGTCATGGCGCGGCCCAGCCCGCGACCGCCGCCCGTGACGATCGCGACTTGGCCGGCGAGCCCGTGCTCCTCGGGCGCGCTCACCTGTTTAGCGCCTGCATCTGAGGTGCCGCGTAACGCTCGCCCGCGGCAGCCCCCCTTGGCGCCGCGTAATCAAGACGTTCCAGTTCTTCCCGGCTCAGCATGACGTCGAGCGCGGCGACATTCTCCTCCAGATAGCGGCGGCGCTTGGTGCCCGGGATCGGAACAATGTCCTCGCCTTGTGCCAGCACCCAGGCGAGCGCGAGCTGGGACGGCGTACAGCCCTTTTCCCGCGCAAGCGCCTCGACCGCGGCGACAAGCTCCAGGTTACGCTGGAGATTGTCGCCCTGGAATCGCGGACTGTGCCGGCGATAATCATCGGGTGCGAGGTCCTCCACCCGCCGGATTGCGCCCGTCAGGAAGCCTCGGCCAAGCGGGCTGTACGGCACGAAGCCGATCCCCAGCTCCCGAATGGTTTCCAGGATCTCGCCCTCCGGGTCACGGCTCCAAAGCGAATATTCGGTCTGGAGCGCCGCGATCGGATGAACGGCGTGCGCGCGCCTGATTGTTGCGGGCGCCGCTTCCGAAAGGCCGAGGTGGCGCACCTTGCCCTCGCGGACCAGATCGGCCATCGCACCCACCGTGTCCTCTATCGGCGTGTCGGGGTCCACACGGTGCTGATAAAAGAGATCGATCACCTCTATTCCTAGCCGGCGCAGGCTCGCTTCGCAGGCCGCTCGGACATAATCGGGTCGCCCGCACACGCCCCTGAAGCTCCCGTCCTCGTCCCGGACATTGCCGAACTTGGTCGCAAGCACGACCTTGTCACGACGATCGCGGATCGCGCGCCCGACCAGCTCCTCGTTACGGCCGACGCCATACATATCGGCCGTGTCGAGAAAGGTCACGCCGAGTTCGATTGCCCGGTGAATCGTTGCTACCGCCTCGGCGTCGTCGGCCTGTCCGTAGAACTCGGACATACCCATGCATCCCAGTCCCAGCCCCGACACGCGCAACTCACCGCCCAGCGTTCGTTGTTTTACCGTCATTGTTGATCCTCTCGTCTTCGGGCGAGTGTGCCAAGTCTGGGCCCGCTTCCCATTGTGCAAATCAGCGATTGTGGCGAACTCAGCGGCGCCGCTCACTTCTTGTTCCGACCGGGACTCGGCCGTCCTGATACCGACATGCCACACGAGCCGGCCGACTGGCGGCGCGCCCTCGGCCTGTGCAGTTCGTGTGGTACAACCTAGCGCGCAGTCCTGGCTTCGAGGCGCTTACCAGCCGTATCCATGATCATTGCGTTCCAGGCGAAAGGGCAGGGGCACAATCACCCACTGCTCCTTCGCCTTGCTGAAACCGTTCGATCCCGGACGAGTTCTGAGGCCGTTCGAAACGCTTGTCGCTCAGTTCCCGCTTAGCAGCTGTTCGGCGAGTTCGGTGTGCTTGGCGTCCGCCTCTTTTGCCTCGTCCGCGCACGCCTTCATGTCACGCGCCACGTCCTCCATCCCAAGGTGTCCGCAATAGCTCGCCATCGTGCCGAAGGATGCGACCCAGTAGTGCAGCGCCAACTGTCCGCTTGCAATAATGCCGAGGTCCCGTGAGGTGTCGTCCGCAGCCTGTTGGCGGATCCTGCGACTTACTTCGTAATGGGCTTCGAGCACGGGGTTGTCCTGCTGCTCACCCGACCCCGTCTGCTGGACAGCACGCTCGATCTTATCGGCCCACTGCCGGGATGCCCGGTTTCCTTCCTCGAGCGCCGCTTTCAGGGCCGGGTGGCGGGCATCATTATTGACCTCGTCGGTTGCCTTTGCAGCCACATCACTGCCGGCCTTCATCGCAGCCAGTCCCTGAACTACGAGCTTCTGCAGATTGTCTTTTTCCATGGAGCCTCATCCTCATCCTGCGGCCGGCTCGAACGAAGAGCGGCTTGTTCATTAACCTTGAAGGCGATTGAAGTTCCGTCGGAACACGAGGCGGGAGTATGGACTATACCCTTTGTCGATCGCGGATGATCGCCTGGGGAAGGCACCGGCGTCGGAATGAGTTAGGAACCGCGCGCCCACCTGAGCAATCGTCGCCAACGTGATCGTGGAAACCTTGGCAAGAGCTCTTGCGTTCCCACTTGAGAGGAGCAGAACTATGAAAGAGGTACACGACGCCCCTTCGGAAGCGGAGGCGAACCACGGCCTGGTCGCAGTTAAAGGCCCGGATGCCGTCGACGTCGTGATGACGCCAAAAGCAGCGTTGCGTACGGCCGAGCGGATCAGCAGTGCTGCGGTCGAGGCGCTTGTCGAACAGAACCTCAGCGAACCGGGCGACCGTCACTAAAGCAGTTCAGGCCTGAAGCGCAGCGACGGGTGCATGAAGCGACCAGATCAGCCCGGTTGGGAGGTCATCGACGCCTCCAACACCGCCTAGCCGCTTTGGGGTGGCGACCTCGAGCAAGCGTTCACTCCATGTGCAAAGCGGCGTCCTTACTTGCGGACCGTCACGTTCTGCCCATTGAAGCCAGATGTGCGGCTGGTCCGTGACGTTGACCTCCCAACGTAATGACACGTATCCGTCTTTTTCACTTAAGGCGCCGTAGCGCAGCGAATGCACCTCCAGCTCGTGAACAGCGAGCGCAAGGGCCGCCGCCGTGCTCGGTCCTACCGGAACAGGTGAGCCGACGATGCGAACGCGACTACGACCCCCTTCGGCAAGCGCCAGCTCGACCAGTGTCTGAAGATCGGTGACGTGGGCCTCGGGTTGCACGATCAAGTCGCTGATCCTGCTGAGCATCGCCACCCGGGCTGACAGCTCTCGGCCCTTCTCAAGAAGAGGCTCGTCGCCGTCCAACACCTGATTGGTCGTCGCTGAGACGATGGTGAGCAGGTTTCGAAGAACATGGCGAGCGCCATTGACTGGCATGAAGCCATTTGCTGGCGGCTGACTTTTGGAGGGCAGACCGAGCCCCATCACGACCTTTTCGTACGGAACCTTGAGCTGCACCTGCGAGCCATCAAGGAAGCGAATTGTCGTCGCGAAATCGTCGCTGCACAGGTGCGACACGGTAGCGGGATTGATCGCAACGACTTGGCCATCAGCCAAGCCAAAGGTGGCGAGCGGCGTAGCCGCGTGCGGGCCGGGAGAGACCAGCTCCATCATTGAGGACCGCGGTGCCATGTCGGTCGCATTCGGTACGGCGACATCCAGCGCCTCGGAGAGACGACAAGCAAAGAGGCTGCCGCCGGCGTCAACGCCGTCCAACAAGCTCAGCGCTCTCCGAGCAAGAACGGCCGCCGTTCGCTCCGCTGCCTCTTTATCCACGACGATCCTCTTCCATTCGATCTGCTCTGTGGCCCCGCTTGTAGCCCCGAGCTTCGTTCCGCGCTCAGGTCTCAATCAAATCGCCTGCTTCGCTCCCTGCCGGCATTCTCCGCGCGAGCAGAGGCCATAGCTTTCGAGAAGAGTTCCCGGAACACTCGCCCGGCGAGTGCCGGATTGTGCCGGTTCATGTTCTCTGACATTCTCTTGATCAGGCCGCATTGTCGCACCTGCGGGATAGAGGAGAAGCGCAACAAAAGGAAACCGTTCCGTTTCAACGTGGTTCCCGCCTTACGCAGCCGACGGGTGTGCCGCGACGAGGAGGCGCTCATAAGTGCTGCGCTGTCGCGTCTCTTAAATCTCGTGCAGGAACTGGTCTGTGCGTCCGTCAACGCGGCTGAGGTTCAGCCGACGACCAGCGGATTTCCTCGCCGGATCCTCCCTCTCACACCGCACAACACGCGAATTTAACATAATCTATGTTATCGGACCGGAAGCGTAACGGCTTTTTAGGTGTCTCACGCGGCCCCGATCGCCGCGGGCGCTTCGATCAGCCATCGCCCGACGATCCGCTCGAAGTCGACATACGGAATCCGATCGGGGTCGAACTCTAGCACGGCCGCCAAATCGGGCAAATCGGCCAGAAACGCCTCATAGACGCGCTGCACGCGGTCGGCGCTCGGCAACTCGCGGCGCGACACGTTGGCGAGCCAATCACGCGCCTCGCGGAGCGCCCGAGCCGGGTCGCCGCCATGCTCGTGGATGTCCATGCCGGCCAGATCGGAGATGAAACGCTGGTAGCGGAACTGCTCGACGTCGAGGATCAGGACACGCTTGGCTTTCTGATGTTTGCCGCCGTACCGCTTGGCGCCAAGGAACAGCCCGAGTTCGAGCGGCATGTTGAAGCGCGGCAGGTTGTTAACCGCGTCCAGCTCGGTGCGCGACAGGTCATGGATGCCGTAGCGGCACTGTTCGATCAGCGCAAAAATCTTGTCGATCCGGGTCTGGCCACCGTCATCTAGCTCGCGCGCCGAGCGCGGGCGAAAGCCGCAGACGAGGATGGCAAAGATCAGCGCCCGGAACGTCGGCGCGAACGCGTCGTCGAAGGGACAATTGATGAAGACGTCGTCCGTCGACGTCTGGACGGCCGGCAAGCTACTTCTTCTTGGCCAAAACGCTCTTCACTGCCGCGGCGATACGCTGGTCGGAGACGGTCGCCTTTTTGGTCGCCACCGGCGCCAGAACGTAACGGCCCGTCGCTGCGCTGCGCCCGAGCACGCCCGGCTTGCTGCCCTTGGTGGTGATCGTGTCGGACCTGGTCGCCATGACGGTAATATGCGCCTCCCCTCCCCGCCGCGCAAGCGGCGTCCATGGCGCCGGCCCGACTAGCGCCATCGTTCCCCATCGCCGACATCGAAGCTGATTGCATCGGCAAAGGGCCGGAGCACCTCGCTGGGAATCGCGTAGGTGATCGGCAGGCTGATCTCGCCCGCGGTGAGCCCGCTCGTTACCATGCCGAGCACCGCACCCGTCCTCGAGTCACACACCACGCCACCGCTGATGCCGCCAAGCGCCACCGAGCTGATCTGGAACAGTCGCGTCTCACCGCGCTGTATCGCCGGGATTACTGCGCTGACGATCCCTTCGAAAAAGGAGGGTTGGACCAGCCCGCGGTTGGTCGCGTTCGAGAAAAACATCGCCTTGCCGAGTGGGAAACCGCCGATCAGCACCCGGTCGCCTACCCCGACCTTGGTCGAGTCGCCCCAGGTAACCGGCGGCACGTTGTAGGGGGCCTCCTCGCTCTCGGTCGCAGGACAGATCAGGATGCCGGCGTCGATCCCCGGTCCGCCATTCTCGAATCGTTGGTCATAGTAGCGCATGACGGCCGCGAACGGGTACGGCCGTTGCGCCTCTACGCCGTTCAGCCGGCTGTTCGCCCAGAGGTACGCTTCATGCTCCTTTAAGCGGAGCGCTTCCACGACGTGCCAGCAGGTGTAGAGCTTGCCGCGCCCGACCTGAAAGGCGGTGCCCTGAATGTCCATGACCCAGTCCTCATGGACGGGATCCTGGATCGCGATATGGAGCGCGAGGTCGCCCTTAGGCACGCCCGCCTTGTTACCGACGGGTACGATTGATCGTGCGAGGCGGGAGATTGGCGTGTCACGCCCGCGCGACGCCCAGGGCACGCGCTCGAGCGCCTCCTTCAGATCGACCGGTTTCGAAGCAGGCCTTCGATTGCGCTCGGCCACGAACGCTCAGAGCCTATCCTTCAGCGCCTTGGCCGGCGTAAACGTCAGCTTCTTCGACGGCGCGATCGTGATCGCCTCGCCCGTGGCCGGATTGCGGCCGCTGCGCTCGCTCATGCTCTTCACCTTGAACTTGCCGAAACCCGGCAGGTTGATCTCGTCACCCGCCGCGGCTGCCTGGCCGATCGCGTTCAGCGCCGCGTCGAGCAGTTCGCGCGCCTGCTTCTCCGTCGTGCCGAGCTGGTCGGCGACCTGCTTGGCGAGATCCTTGGTGTTCATGCTGTCCGCTTCCCCTGTTTGCCGAGCCGATGTCATAGCGGCGAAGCCACCCGCGGCAAACCGTCGCTCCGCCCGTTGCCGACCGGGATCGCCGTCCCGCTTCAGCCGTGAGTCCTCAGGCAGGAAGGTCCGCCAGACTGCCGCGCCAACCTGGATCTCCGGGGCGCCTGATCAGGCTGGTGAAGCCGAGCTCCGCCCGGATCGCCTCAAAGCGTGCAAGTACATCATCGACGTCGATCCCTGATGCTTCATGCAGGACGCGCATGCGTTCCCGCAGGGCTGCCGGCCACCGCTCGCTGCCTCGGATCAGCATGGCCTGCACGCGTGTCGTGGCGTTCTCGAATAACCACTCGAGCTTCTGGGTCTTGACTTCGGAACCCGACGACCTAGTCCAGTACCAAAGGGAGAACAGCACGCTAATCTCCTCGCGCGAGATGATTGCGATCACCGCGCACAGTACCTTGGCCCTCATTCTCGGTGAAAGCTTGGGGAAGGAAGCGTCCGCCCAATTGCGAGGCCGGTGATGCGGAACAGCGCCGATGAACTCGCTTTGATATCGGTTGATCAAGCTGGTTTGGTCCAGATTGCGCGCGAGCAGCGCCTTTGTCAGATCGTCGAGCAGAGCCAGGAACTCGGACGGCTGGACCTCGCCTACCCCGAACCAGTGCGACGGATGGCCGAGCCAGGCGGCTCGCAAGCATTTCTCAAATGCCAGCAGCATCTCGAACTGTCGGGCGCCGCGCCGATCGTCGCTGGCCCACTCGCTGGCGGGGACACGATGGACAATGGTGTGAAGGAGCTTGCGGCAGTCGGGGCAGATCAGTTCGGTCGCGCCGTTGATGTGCACAAAGGTCGGCCCGCGAGTGGGCACGCAGCTGCGGCAGCCTTCATACCGCCACCGCAAATGACGATGACAGAGGACCAGCGGCAGAGCTGTGTCGCGATCAAGGTAAGCCCCGCCTGCCTTTCGACCTTCTTCAAGGCAAGTGGGACACCAGCAAGAGTGCAGAGGGTCCAGGGCATGTCTGGCCCGATCGGTGCAGCGCAGCCAATCCACGGCAAGGTTCGGCCAAGCCCGTCGGAGTTCCAGCGCGGCCACGCATTCCGGAGCCAATGCGAACGCCTCAGCGATACGATCCCGCTCGCCGGAATCGAGTTCGACGTCCACGCCGCCAGGAGCGACGTCGCCGTTCCGCAGCAGGCTGGCACGCAACCCCTCCACTTCCATGTCGTAGACCGCCGCAGTTCTGCCCAGCCAGGACGAGATCAGCTCGTCCGGATGCGGACGCGGGGCGACCGGCAGCGGGGATGCGTCGACTACCATCGCTCATGCAGTGCCCACCGCGCCCGACCCTGGCCGCCCTCGTCGTTTCGCGATCTCCTTCATGGTGACGCTGGGAAGGACAAGATCATCGGCGTCCAAGTCTTCGGGACCGATCATCTCCGCGCCCCGCCGGATCGCCCGAACGGCGAGGTTCTCAACAAGCCGGAAAATACGGCCGGTATTCCCGTCGGTCAGCTCCAGCAGCCTGGCCCTGAACAAGTCCTCGGCGAGCGGCGACGGATTTCGGAGCGGCAGGATGGCGGCCAGCGTCACCAAGAGCAGCCGAAAGGCTTCGTCATCTCGCCAGCGCACGAGCTCGATCGCATCGAAGCGATCGGCGAGCGCTGCGTCCGTCAAGAGCGCCGCCCTCGCCTCGTGGTTGCCCGTGCAGACCAATGGCATTCGCAGGTCGTTGGCGAAGTAGCGGATCGTGTTCAGGAAAATGCGTTGCTGGCGCGGTGTGCAGGCCAGCATATGGTTGATCTCGTCAAGTAACAGCATGCGCGCGCCGACCTGCCCCATCAACCGGCGCGTAAGCTGCCGGGCGCGTCCGAGATCGGACCCACCAGCGAAGCCCGCACCCAGCGCGGCCAGGATCTCGTCGTAGAACTCGCCCTCGGTCGGCTCCGGCGGCAGCTGCACGGCGACGACCGGGACGGTCGCCAGCCCCGTTCTGTCATCGAAGGTGCGCGGGTTTTCGTCCGCGAACCGCTCGACGATATGCGATTTGCCCATCCCTGTTTGCCCGAAGACGAGAAGGCAGGGCATGCGGGTGCGAGGCGGGTGCGCCAGCAACTCGCCCAGCATCGACCGGACCTTCTCCGCCTTCGGAAAACCGACCCAGCGATCCTTGCGTATCCATGCGACACGCTCATCGTCCGGCCAGAGCGCCTGGTCGCGGTAGCCTTCCGCCAGATGCGCGAATTTGGTCATCCTCTCTTCTCGTCGACCAAGAACGGAAGGTCGCCCAGTGGAGGCGCGGGTGGCGGGCATTGGCCAGACACAGGCGCCGGCTGGGCACGCTTTGGCAGATCAGAGTGCTTGGCCGCGCGGACGCGTTGAGCGTCCGCGAGCGCCGTCGCGGTGCGCTGCATGGCGAGCCGGGCCGCCTTAGTCTTGCGGGCAGCCTCGGCGACGATGAAGCGCTGCGTCTCGACAGCGTCAAAGATGAGCTGCTCGTTGACAGCCCCGCGGCCCCGCTCGCGCAGGGTACGCTGCGCCTCCAGCTGCTCCCAGCGGGTGATCGCTGGCCGGCGAAGGTCGCGGTACGGCACCTCAAGATGGTCACCGTCCGGCAGCTCGAGCCAGATCCGTGAAAGGTCGCGCGGGTCCCACCGGACGGGCAGCTTGCCGCCGGGTCGGGTGTAATGGCAGGACAACGCATCATCCCAATAGTGGGTATTGAACAGCTCGATCCCTTCGCGCGTGACCGCCCGCACCTCGCAGGGCAGAAAGTCGAACAGGAACGCGGCCGGATCAGCGGGCAGCCGCATGAGTTCCGTCCGTCGCTCAACCGCTTCGTCCCAAGCGGTCGCAGGCGGGATGCCGAGCCCGCGGTGAATATCTGCGTGGTACGGCCCGATAATTTCCCCGGCGAGCCAGGCCTCGATCTCCGCCAGCGTCATGCACGCCTTACCTTCGGCCTGGTAGTCGCCGCGCTCGGCGACGTTGGAAAAAGTGGTGCCGGGCAACAGGTGGACGGCGCCCATCATCGTCCCGATCAGCCGCTCGATGTGCGCACCATAATGGGGACGCTTGCGAGGCCGGTACTCGAGCGCGATCGAGTAGGTACGGCAGCCGCGCTTCAATGCCTTCGAATGGTGCTCCCGCGCATTGTCGAGGTGAAGACGGTCCATCAGGCCCTGATTGCCCCATGGCGCAGACATGCCGCGTTCGGCGAGCTAGGGGTCCTTCGGCAGCACGGCGTGGCGCATGGCCATCCCAACCGACACCGCCGACGGGTGCAGCATCGTGAGGTGGAAGCCCGGCACCGTCCTGCTCGCAATGTCGATCATGAGCGTGATCCACGGCCGGCCGATCGGCCGACGGTACACGTCGTCGACTGCGATTACGTCGACGAGCGTGTGGTCGGACTGCACGAGTTCGAGTGCGTAGCCTGCCTCAAGGCGGCCGCGCACCGGCCGAAACCGGTCGGCCGCCGCCTTGGTGCCCTCGCGTGCGGCGATGATGTCCTCCGGCGGAAGCGCCGCGATGCGAGCGCGCAGTGCCTTTACGCTCGGGATTGGGACGCCGGCCTTCAGGCACTCGTGACGCAGCCAACGTCGCAAGCTAGCTACGCTCGGCTTCTCCGCGGTGAGATAAACCTCGCGGAGCGCTCGGCGGATCAGGTCTTCCTGTTCGCTCAGCAACCGGCGCTCGCCCCGTACCCGACCGCGCTTGCCCGGGAGAAGCGAGGCGAGCTCCGGTGAAGCGCGGTACGCCCGGATTAGTTCGAACAGGCGGGAGCGTCCAAGACCCAAGGTGGCTGCAGCGTTCGCTGCGGTCTGGGCATTGATCGTGACCTTGGCGGCAAGAGGCCGGATCACGAGTTCCCGGCGATGGGCCTCGCTAAAGGCTGCGTCACTCGCACCGTCCGTTCCCGCCTCGCGCATCGGTTCACAACCCTGCCGCTTGGACTGCGGACAAAGTCTATCTTTTCAGGGCATGAGTCCAGCGTTTCGGGAGCAGAATGCCCGGGCGAACCGGCAATCAAGGCCGCAGTCCACCTATTCAGGAACTGCGACATCGGGACCATACACGTGCCCCTTTATTCCAGGAAGGGATATTACTGGAATAAACAATGTGCATCTTTGCCGGGTGAACCAGGTCTTGACGGCTTCCCGGATTATCCGCATGATCCGGCCTGTCAGCCTTTCAGGCTGGCTTGCTCCAGGTAACGCTCGGAAACAGACAAACGCAACGCAACAAGACCGCCATACACGCTGAAGACGTCCCGATGTGCAAAGAGAACGGCCGCTAGGCCAAGCGGAGATCCGCAACGCACTGGTGAAGGACAGCCCGCGGGCAGGCGGTTGAAACAGATCCTACCACGGTAACTGCGACAAGATTGGAGCGCCGCTCATGGCGAAGAGCATGGAAATCGTGCCGTCCGGCACGCTGCAGAAGCAGTTCGGCCATTATTCCGACGAGGCGATGATCCGCCCTGTCGGCGTCAGCCGCAACGGCCGGGTGCGCTTCGTCATGGTTCCTGTGGACGAATATGAGCGCCTGCGACGCCGTGAACGGGTCGCCGGGCGCACGGAGGATCTGGATGAAGAAACCCTCGACGCGCTCCGTGCCGTCAAACCCGGGCCAGGCAGCGAAGAAGCCGAAAGGCAGTTCCAAGCTGCCGGAGCCGGGTGAAGTCCTTA
>JAESGL010000428.1_pt1 | contig 19927 bp, 19 predicted proteins | sample 9269711 | NCBI WGS metagenome assembly JAESGL01 (sample SAMN14515918, study PRJNA621676) | algae metagenome | isolation source: Kastovskya adunca ATA6-11-RM4 and co-occurring heterotrophs from soil and... | place: Chile: Atacama Desert | collected 2011-06-27
TTTCAGTGCCTCTATGGCCAATTTAGCCTTGAACTCGGCTGAAAATGATCTTCTCTTTTGCATAGATCAACAATTTAATGGTTTTACACTTTAAATCGCTGTCCTACTTTCGGGGTCCATTATATAACTCTAGAGTATATAGAAAATAGGAGTGGTGGCGGAGGATGGGGTACACCTCCAGTAATTGGAATATCATCTCAATCGTTCATTGTTGATAGAGCATCAAATGAGAGATATCAAATATTACGACTTGATGAAAACGAGCTTGACAAATGGTATAATACCAGAAGGGGTGAGATATACTATCTAAGATTAATCTTTCCACCCTTAGGCCCTGGATCTACGAGACTAGATATTTATGAGAACGCAAATAGCTCTATCGGATGGCATTGGAAGGGAGTTGAGATAAATAGTGAAGATATTCCTGAAACAACCGGCTGGAATGAAACAACTTTGAAATTAGCCTGGGAAATAAATGGCATAGATGAAATTGAAGGAATCTATGAAGCTACCGCTGAAACTCCCACAATGGCTAAATACTTAGTTGCAGTTAAAAAAGTAACAGAAGGATATCAGGCTATTTATTTGAGTGGAGCCAATAATTATAAATGGCAAGTTGGAGATGTAAAGGCTAATCTAAAATATACGGCAACTCCCAGTATGTTCAAGACGGAATGGGTAATGTCTAATAAATTTGTTAATGAGAATGCCTTTACCGCTTTTGAAAGAGGAATGTTCAAAGTAATCTGGACTGATGGCAGACCAGAAAACTTATACATAAAGCTTTACCCCACAGCAAATACAGGATCAACAGCTAGTGTTGGTAAAGTTATTACTTCAGGCACTGCCTTTGCTTTATCTCCAGAAGGTTTTGTGGTAACTAACCATCATGTTGTTGAAGGAATGAGCAAGATTAAGCTTAAGGGTGTAAATGGGGAATATGAGAGATACTATAATGCTAAAGTCATTGTGTCAGATAAGAATAATGACCTCGCTATACTTAAGATAGAAGATCCTCAATTCACCTCAATAAAAGATATTCCCTATGGCTTTAATTTTAACTATTCTGACGTAGGAGAAAGTGTTTTCGTGCTAGGGTATCCATTAAGGGCTACAATGGGGGATGAAATAAAACTTACAAATGGGATTATTAGCTCAAAGACAGGCTTTCAAGGAGATATAACTTATTATCAAATCTCTGTTCCTATACAGCCTGGAAATAGTGGTGGTCCATTATTCAATAGTAAGGGAAATCTTATAGGCGTAGTAACTGCTAAGCATATAGGGGCAGAGAATGCCAGCTACGCTAAAAAGTCGACTTATTTAAATGGTTTGTTTGATATGCTGCCCGATAAAATTGCGCTAGCTAATTCTGATAGGTTAAGTGGACTAAGCCTTTCAGAGCAGGTGAAGCTAGTAAAGAATTATGTTTATATAATCGAGTGCGAGTAACAAGGATCTTTAGATAGTAGGGTAATTATTGAATCAAGAATTTACCTGTGCTGCACTTCCTGTTACTTATTTGTTACTCGTAAATAGAAAAAGCCTTGCAACTTGCTGATTAATAGCTTGTTACAAGGCTTATTTAGTAGCGGGAGCAGGACTCGAACCTGCGACCTTCGGGTTATGAGCCCGACGAGCTACCAACTGCTCCATCCCGCGATATATCTTTCTCTTACGAGTATTTCAAACTATCGGTTGCTTCAGGTGTTTTCTTTGAAACCTTTCGCTATTTGGTTATAGCGGTGAAGCGGATACAAAAGTAGTGGGTTTTTAAATCTAATGCAATACCTTTGCTGAAATATTTTTGAGAATGCAGGACGAACCACAGCAAGTACCCCACAATGCACCTGAACCAACAGAAGCGCAACGGCCACAGTCAGCTGAAATACCAGCCGACCATAAAGCAGGCTTTGTGAGCATTGTAGGGAAGCCAAATGTAGGCAAGAGTACCCTTATGAACCAGATGGTGGGCGAGCGGCTAAGTATTATCACAGCCAAAGCCCAAACCACCCGCCACCGCATCATGGGCATGATCAATGGAGGTAATTACCAGATCGTATACTCCGATACCCCCGGTATTCTTAAACCTCAGTACGAGCTGCACAAAAGCATGATGCGCTTTGTGAAAGACTCACTGGAGGATGCCGATGTGGTGCTTTTTGTGACCGAACTGAATGATAGCTACAGTCCCGAAGACGAATCCCTTGCATTGCTTAAGCGTACAGAAGCACCCATTTTGCTGCTCATCAATAAGGTTGATCAGGCTAAGGGCAATGAGGTAGTACAGAAAATTCAGGAGTGGGAGGCCAGCGGTATTGCTACGGAAATAATACCGGTAAGCGCCCTGCAGGGATTGAATGTAGGTAAGGTGTTTGATGCTATCATTAACCGGCTGCCCCAGCACCCGCCTTTCTTTCCAAAAGATGAGCTAACCGACAAGCCTGAGCGCTTCTTTGCTGCGGAAATTATTCGCGAGAAAATATTTCTTAACTATAAAAAGGAAGTGCCTTACAGCACCGAAGTAGTAATCGAGTCCTTTAAGGAAGAAGAAGAAATCATCCGCATCAGGGCAGAGATTTACGTGGAGCGCCAAACACAAAAGGGGATTATTATTGGTAAGGCAGGAGAGGCGCTCAAAAAAGTAGGCATGCAGGCCCGGGCCGATATGGAAACATTCTTTGCCAAGCAGGTGCACCTGGAGACCTTTGTAAAGGTGCAGACAGACTGGCGGAAAAAAGAGATATCCCTGAATCGCTTTGGTTATAACTCACGCTGATTGCACCAGGTTGTGGTGATTTTTAACGACTGCTTAAAAAAAATAGAGCGTTACATTTTAATACAGCATACAGAGATGTTAAGAAGCCCTACCTTTGCAGCGCAAGGTAAGGCTGTTTTTAAGTCCTGATGCTTGACAGATATTACTTATTACTGAAAGATGGCAAATATAGTAGCAATAGTTGGTCGCCCGAATGTGGGCAAAAGTACACTTTTTAACCGCCTGGTAGAGCGCAGGCAGGCCATCATGAACAACGAGCCAGGCGTAACACGCGATCGCCACTATGGCTATGCCGAGTGGATTGGCAAACATTTTACCGTGATCGATACTGGTGGATATGTAGAGGGCTCTGAAGATGTTTTTGAAGAAGCCATACGGCGGCAGGTAAAACTGGCGGTAGATGAAGCCTCTGTAGTACTATTTATGGTAGATGCACAGCAGGGGCTCACCGGCCTCGACGAAGAGTTTGGAAAAGTAGTGAGGCAGAGCAAAAAGCCGGTGTATGTGGTGGCAAACAAAGCAGATACTGCCGACAGCACCTATCACGAAGGTGAATTTTATAAGTTGGGCCTGGGCGAGGTGCATTCTGTTTCTTCGGCAACGGGCTCCGGTACCGGCGATCTGCTGGATGAGGTGGTGAGCCATTTTCCCGACGAAGGTGTTGAGAATCCCGAGGAAGGAATACCCCGCATTGCTATACTGGGAAGACCAAATGTGGGTAAAAGTTCATTTCTGAATACGCTGCTGGGTGTTGAGCGCAGCATTGTTACAGATATTGCCGGCACCACCCGCGATGCCATTAATACACATTATAAAATGTATGGCAACGACTTTATCCTGGTTGATACTGCCGGACTGCGGAAAAAAAATAAAGAAAAAGAAGACGTTGAATTCTTTTCGGTGCTGCGGAGCCTGCAGGCCCTGCAGGATAGCGATGTATGTATCATCATGATAGATGCCGATCGTGGTTTCGAGGCCCAGGACATGAACATTGTTGCACTGGCACACCGCTACAACAAGGGTGCTGTTATTCTTATAAACAAGTGGGATCTGGTGGAGAAGGATAGTATGACAGCCAAGCACCTGGAAGATAGCATAAAGGAACGACTCGGGCCTTTAAGCTACATCCCAATCATGTTTATTTCGGTACATAAAAAGCAGCGTATCTTCCAGGCAATAGAGCTGGCTGTAGAAGTTCATGAAAATTTACGTAAAAAAATACCTACCTCACAGCTAAATGAAGTAATGCTGCGAGAGATCGAGGCCTATCCTCCGCCTGCTACAAAAGGCAAGCACATTAAGATAAAATACCTTACCCAGCTTCCCGGGCGGGTACCAACGTTTGCACTGTTTTGTAACCTTCCGCAGTACATAAAACCACCCTACGAACGCTACCTGGAAAATAAAATGAGAAGCCATTTTAGTTTTACCGGAGTGCCTCTGCGGCTCTACTTCCGTAAAAAATAATTCAACTTTTTCTTGACAATCGATAAATACGCGTATATTTGAGCCCTCGGTAATAAAGATCATTTAGAAAAAAATCCAACCTTTTCCTGAGTACTTCGTTTATTCTGCGGTAAGTGCTTATAAGCGCAGGTACATAAAAAAATAAACTGATGATTTTACATAGAACATGCTTCTATGGCTGTTAAGCAGAACGCTGCTTGTGCAGAAATCAAATGTTAAATAATTGATTCCTTATTTCCTAACCATAACTAAGCTAAACGTATGAAAAAAGTTTTCATGCTCCTGATGTTCGCTGGCGCTTCTGTAATGTTTACAGCTTGCGGTGGCTCAACTTCTGAAGAAGGTACTGTAATTGCTACAGATACCACAGATGTACAAACTGAGTACGAAGTAGAAAGAACTACTGTAGATGTAGACACCACTACTGAAACAGAGACAGTTAATGCAGATACTACACAACAACAGTAGTATTTAGTACTCTATATTTCAATTTGCAGGTTACTTAATATCCAATAACCACACTTAATTGTATGAAAAAAGTTTTCATGCTCCTGATGTTTGCTGGCGCTTCTGTAATGTTTACAGCTTGCGGTGGCTCAACTTCTGAAGAAGGTACTGTAGTTGCTACAGATACCACAGACGTACAAACAGAGTACGAAGTAGAAAGAACTACTGTAGAAGTAGATACCACTACTGAAACTGAAACTGTTACTACAGATTCTGTACAATAGCAGTAATTTTATACTGCATTAAGTTTCATTTGTTAGTAAATGTGCTAAAACTTTAGTTGAGGCATATTTAACTTCTGATAAACTGAGGCTTAATGTCGTAACTTCTCTATGATCTTAACGCTTATGCGATAAGGTTGAATCAGAGATTTTAGTGTAGCAGCTCTTGATTTGCCAGAATTATTATTAATAATGCTGATGCCTTTCATATAACACCTGCTACATATAGTTACACTGTGATACCAGAATGATTAATAATTAAATTAATTTAAAGCCCTGTCTGTTACAGACAGGGCTTTTTTTGCTTCACAGGAAAATTATTTATCTGGCAGCTGCTATGTTTTTGTTTGTAATCCTCACCGTATCGGTTTTACTTTTGTGCCTTTGGGCCAACAAAGGCAATAGTGCTTGGCATAAAGTTGATGTTGTGAAGAAAGCAGTATACAGCACCGGGAAAAGAGAAAAAAAAGGTTTGCACAGTTACCTGCCTGCAGCAGCTGCAGATTACTGTGTAGGCCTGTGGCAGCACCACAAATTCACGCTCCGTATTAAGGGCGACCGTAAAACCAAACTGGGCGATTTCAGGGTAGACCGCACAGGCGGTAAAATATCTATAAGCGTAAACGGCAGCCTAAACCAGTATGCATTCCTGATTACCTACCTGCACGAGGTAGCGCACCTGCTTACCTGGCAGCAGTATCGCGCCAGGGTAAAACCACATGGGCCGGAGTGGCAGGAGTATTTCCGGCAGCTTATGCGGCCTGTGCTTACCACCGAGATTTTTCCTGCAGATGTATTGAAGCCTCTGGCAGCTTATATGCAGGCGCCGGCTGCTGCTACCGCCTCCAGTCAGCCGCTGTGGATTGCACTAAGGGCTTATGATGAAAAAACAAACGAGAATGCACTGTTTCTCTCCCAGATCCCCAATGGCAATAAATTTAAATTCTGCGAAACAGTATATCAGAAAGTAGAGGTTAAACGTACCCGTGCCCTTTGTCAGAACATGGAAAACGGCAGGCGCTACCTTATTTCTACAGCAGCACAGGTAGAGCTGGTTGCCTGAGTTTTACCAGCCAGAGGTGTTAGGATGAGGTGTTTTTATTTTTATGGCTATATTTGCCGCACACTGCTCATTTTTTATGAAGGCCCAATCCCTACCACTCGAACAGACCGGCCATTTTCCGCCGATTTTTACAGACTATATTCAGCAAGACCTAAAACTGCAGCCTTTTTACAGCCTGCCGCCAAAACCGGAGAGTTTTAAAGAGCAAATGCAGGGTAAACGCTTCTCTGCAGAACAGCGGCAATTACTGCATGAGGTGCTGCAGGAGCAGTATAAGGGTTTAGATTTGCCTGAACCGGTGGCACAAAATCTGCAATCTCTCACCAGTGCCGATACTTTTACGCTTACCACCGGTCATCAGCTCAACATCTTCACAGGGCCGCTTTACTTTATCTACAAAATTGCTGCTACCATCAAATCATGCCAGGAGTTGCAGCAACAGTATCCCGATAAAAGATTTGTGCCAGTTTACTGGATGGCTTCCGAAGATCACGACCTGGCAGAAATAAACCACTTCCGGCTGTTTGGCGAAAAGCGGAGCTGGGAAACCGATCAGCAGGGGCCTGTAGGGCGCTTCTCCACACAGGGACTTCCAGAGCTGGCCGATCAGCTGCCGGAAGCAGTGCCTCTTTTCCGCAAGGCTTACGAAAATGCAGATACTCTTGCAGCGGCCACCCGCCAGTATGTGCACGAGCTGTTTGGCGAGTGGGGGCTTATTATTCTCGATGCAGACGATAAGCGCCTGAAAGCAAGCTTTGCATCCGTATTTAGGGAGGAATTGCTGGAGCAGCGCAGCCAGGCCCTGGTGCAGGAGGCCTCTGCAAAGCTGGAGGAGCTTGGGTATAAATCGCAGGTATTTCCGCGTGAGATCAACCTTTTTTACATGCAGCATGGTTTGCGCGAGCGCCTGGTTCAGGAAGGTGAGGAGTGGGCAGTACTCAATACAGAACTGCGCTTCACCAAAGACAGCCTCATGCAGGAGCTGGAGCAGCACCCGGAGCGCTTTAGCCCCAATGTAGTGCTGCGCCCGCTCTTCCAGGAGTGGATACTGCCCAACCTGGCATACTTTGGCGGACCCGGCGAAATAGCTTACTGGCTGCAGCTAAAGCCTATATTTGACCAGCACCAGATCTCTTTCCCCATTCTAATGCCGCGCCAGTTTGTGCTGGTATTGGCCAAAGCAAATGAAAATCGCCGGCAAAAGCTGGGATTATCTGTGGAGCAGCTGTTCGAAGACCAGCACCAGCTGAAAGCCCGCCTGCTGCGCGAGTGGAGCGAGCACGAAATTAGCCTGCACGAAGAGCGGCAGCAGCTGCAGCAGTTTTTTGAAACACTGCAACAAAAAGCCGCAGCAGTAGACAAGAGCCTTTCTGGTTTTGTAGGAGCAGAGGGCACCAAAGCTGAAAAAAGCCTGGAGAACATAGAAAAACGCCTGAAGAAAGCAGAAGAACAACGCCACCAGACAGAAATGCAACAGCTGGAGGGTTTGCTTGATAAGCTTTTCCCTAACGGAAATCTGCAGGAGCGCACCGATAACTTCCTGAACTTTTATCTGAACGACCCCCAGTTCCTGGATAGCCTGATGGAGCACCTGAAGGGGTTTGACTTCAGCATGAAAGTCTTGAGCTATGAAGACTAAGGAGGCCCTGCGCCTGCACTACCGGCAGCTACGGCAGCAACTCTCTGATGAGGAGCTGCAGCAGCGTAGCCAGCAGTTGTGCCAGCAGTTCTTTAGCCATGTTTCACTGGAGCAGGTCCGTACACTCCACAGTTACCTGCCTATGAGTAGCCAGCGAGAGCCAGACCCGCAGCCTATTTTAGACAGGCTGCGACGGAAGTATCCGCACATACGCCTGGTGGTGTCGCGTACAGTCTGGCAGGCGCGCAAAATGGAGCATGTGTACTGGAATGAGGAGCTGAAATTGCAGCAAAACAAATGGGGCATACCCGAGCCAGTAGGCGGAGCGGTATGCCCTGTAGAAAAGATAGATGCCGTGCTGGTGCCCCTGCTTGCCTTTGATAGGCTGGGTCACCGCCTGGGCTACGGCGCCGGCTTTTACGATCGTTTTCTGGCAGGTTGCGCACCTCATGCCTTAAGCATTGGCTTGTCTCTTTTTCCGCCCCTTGAAGAGCCTATGCCCGGCGTTTTTCCTACAGATATTCCCCTCACCCACTGCCTTACCCCTGAGCAGGTGTATAAGTTCTGATCAGGAGGAATTAATGTAATTCAGCAGGTGTTTATTTCCTGATGAATACCCTGCAGGAACTACAGCAGCAACTTAGCCAGTGCCGAATGTGCCAGGACCGCTTTGGTTTTGAGCCTAAGCCTATGGTATGGGGCAAGGCAGAAGCACCAATCATGCTCATTGGTCAGGCGCCTTCCCGTACTGTGCACATTACCCGGCGCCCCTTTAACGATGCCAGCGGCAGAAAGCTGCGGCGCTGGCTGGGCATAGGGGAGGATATCTTTTGGAATCAGTCTTTACTGTACATTACCGCCGTTGGGCGCTGCTATCCCGGCAGCACCGGTAAAAAAGGGGGTGGCGATTTTCCGCCTTCGCCCATTTGCGCCCCCAACTGGCTAGCGAAAGAAATACCCTTGCTGGAGCCACAGCTGTACGTTTTAATAGGCAGCCATGCGGCCCGCTACTGCTTTGGCAATAAAAAGCTAACTGATCTGGTATTTGAAGAACGCTACTACCGTGGCAAGCCTGCCTTTGTGCTGCCGCACCCCTCACCCCTTAACATTAAGTGGTTCAAAGACCACCCGCATTTCGAAGAGCTGGTGGTGCCAGGTCTGCAGGCAGCCATCAGGGCAGCTTTAAGCGGAAAAGACTTGCTGGGTTTGGCTTCATAGGCTCTGCAGCGGTGTTACTTGCTACTGGCTTAATGTGCTAATCTGTGAGAGTTTATCTGCATCTGTGTTTAGCGATCTAAAGGTACTTTTGATGTAACGAAAGCAAAGGCTAATTGTACCTGGCTGTTGCACCCGCTGCTTAAATACTGCGCTGTCTTACTAAAGTACCTTTTTGGGGAAAAGAGCTAAAGAGGGGCCGTTTCGAATAGATATGTTTGAAGGATATAATTTACACTCCACTGTAGTTGAATCCTCTGGCATCATGAATAAGTTAAAGCAGAAAAATGCAATTGTTATTGCGGCATTGCTAATGCTGGTATTGGTACTGTTCAACACTTTTACAATTGTTAAAAATAACCGCCAACTGGAGAAAAGTACTGCTGTACAAAAGGAGTCAGGACGGCTCCTGGAGTTGTCTGTGCAGATCCTGGATGCGGTTATCAGGAATATAGATTTGGGCTTAAGAGGCTATGCATTAACGAAAGAAGCGAAGCTCTTAGACCCCCTGAACTCGGCACTGCAATATAGAGGGGCTACTTTCGATGAGCTGGAAAATGGACTTAAGAATCAGGGCTTTCCGGATATGGCCAGTTTTTATGAGCTGAAGAAAGGCGTTGACGATTATGTAAGGTTTAGCCAGACTATGGTAGAACTGGTGGAAAAAGATGAAATGGAAACCTTTGTCAGTGAGCTTAAGCTCGATAGAGGCTATGATCTGTGGCTGGTGTATGAACCTTTTCAGAAAAAGCTAGCCGCCTTTGAAGCCCAGCTTGCCAGGCAGGCCGAGCAGGACTACAAGGATGCCATGCGTAATACCTTGCTGGCGCAAATTATGCTGGCGCTGATAGGATTGCCTACGCTGCTGTTCGTGATCATGAGAATTATAAAAGTTGAGCGAAACAGGCGCAGCCTTTTCCTGGAGCTGGAGAATAATAACCGGCAGCATTTGTTCAACCCGGGTACAGCTGTAGACATTACGCATGAACGATCACTGATCACCAACTCCATTCATAATTTTCAAAAGGCAGCCCAGTTTATCAACCAGATGTCTAAAGGCAACTATCAGATTAATTGGGAAGGGCTAACAGATGAAAACAGGGACCTCAACAAATCAAACCTGGTAGGCGAGCTGATTGCCATGCGGGAGCAGATGAAGCAGCTCAAAAAAGAAGATGAACGCAGGTTGTGGGCTTCGGAGGGCATGGCTAAGTTTTCGGAGCTTGTCAGAAGCCATCAGAACGATTTGCAGGAGTTATGCGATCAGGTAGTTGAGTTTGTTGTGAAATATCTGGGAGTGCAGCAGGGAGCCTTGTTTCTGCTAATAGAGGAAGATGGGGCTGAAGAGAAGTTTCTGGAAATGAAGGGCTGCTATGCCTTTAACCGAAAAAAATACCTGAACAAACGCATTATTGCCGGCGAAGGCCTGGTTGGACAAGCCTTCCTGGAAAAAGGAACAGTGTTTTTAACAGATGTACCGAATAACTATATCAACATAAGCTCTGGTATGGGCAACGCCAGGCCTAAGTGTGTGGTAATTGTGCCTATGCTGCATAATGATGAAGTAAAAGCCGTGCTGGAGATTGCAGGTTTCGATGTGTGTGAAGCCTATCAGGTAGAGTTCCTGGAGAAAATAGGTGAGATCACAGCCTCTGCACTGGTGTCGGTACAAACCGCAGAGATTACAGAAAAGCTACTGCTGCAATTCCGCGAGCAGACTGAAATGCTGCAGTCGCAGGAAGAAGAAATGCGCCAGAACATGGAAGAGCTGGAAGCTACCCAGGAAGAAATGCGAAGAAAAGAAATACAGATGGAGCGCAACCAGCAGGAGTTACGCGATCTGCTGGAGCAGGCCAGGGGTGCCAATCCGCTATCTTGAGCGGACTAATAGGCAGGCATAGCTGTTCATACCAATTACACTAATAAATGCTAAAAGCAGAACGTGACCTCTCAAAGGGGATTTCGTTCTGCTTTTAGCTTTTGGTGCTTTAGCCTTACGTTTAAATTCTTTATCAGCAGTAATATTAATTAGACTTGGTGCCCCTTACCATTTCCTTTTTGCCGGGAGCACCGGGTAAAGTCTCCACCTGCAGCCCTGCATCGCGCAGGTCGCGCTTCAGCTGGCCTTTGGCACAGTAGGTGGTGAGCAGGGCACCAGGGGCCATAAAGCTGATGGTCTTTTCCAGCAGGGGCTTTTCCCAAAGCTCGGGCTGCTTGTTAGGGGCAAAGGCATCGAAAAAAACAACATCGAATGACTCCTCTGCCAGGACGGCCTCTTCCAGCTTCAGCTTTTTCTTGTGCAGAATAAAATAGTCATACAGCAGCACATCTTCGTCCCATGGAGCCTGGTGCAGGCGTAAAAAATCTTTTTCTCCTTCGGTGAGCTGCGGGTAATTAAGCTGCTCTGCTGTTTCCAGCAAAACGGGGTAGGGCTCCAGGGTAGTAAAATGCACTTTTATCTTTTGCTGCAATGCCCATTGCAGCGCCAGCAGCGCATTGAGGCCGGTACCAAAGCCTATCTCCAGCACAGACAGGCTTTCTGCTGCAGGCTGTTTTGCCTGCCAGGCATCCAGCCCCATGCGGATGAACACATACTGCGACTCCTGCAGAGCACCATGATGGGAATGATAGGTCTCGTCCAGTGCCGGGTTATAGAGGCTGTGGCTGCCATCGCCTGTCTGGATGAGCTGCGGTTGCTGTTGATGTGCCTGTTCCGGCATTATAGTCTGTTGTAAGTCTGGAAGTCGGTATCGGTGCTGGGGGTAGCGCGGTATAGCATGGCGACGGCATATGCCGATACACCCTCCTGCCGGCCAACAAAGCCAAGCCGCTCGGTGGTGGTGGCTTTAATGGAAAGATCCTCCACACGTACCTTCATTACCTCTGCCAGAGTTTGCTGCATACTGGCAATGTGCGGGCGCAGCTTTGGCGTTTGTAGGCATACGGTAGAATCTATGTTGGCAACCTCGTATTTATGTTCCCTGACTACCTCCATTACCCTTGCTAGTAGCAGCTTACTGTCAATGCCCTTATACTGCTGGTCAGTATCAGGAAAATGAGCACCAATATCGCCAAGATTGGCGGCACCCAGCAGGGCATCGCAAATGGCGTGGATGAGCACATCGGCATCGGAGTGGCCTACAGCACCATGGGTATGCTCTATCTGAATGCCTCCCAGCCAAAACGCCTGTCCTTCGGCAAGTTTGTGAACATCGTAGCCCATACCAACTCTGTAGAGGGGCGTATGTGGTGTATTAATCATTTATGCTTTAGGTTTTGCAATGTAGTGGAGGGTAGTGGAGTTTTCGGGTACCAGAATTTCGCGGGCCATGGCCTGTACTTGGGCCGCAGTAACTGCCTGTATGTATTCGGCTTCCTTATTTACCAGGTCCGGATCACCCAGTAGTGCACTAAAGGCCAGGTTCATGGCCCGGTTCAGCAGCTCAATTTCCGAGAACACCAGCGAAGATTCTGCCTGATTTTTAACCTTCTGCAGTTCTTCTTCCGATACACCCTCCTGCACTTTGCTGATAATGGCCGCAATCTCTTCTTCGGCCTGCTGGTGGGTAAAGCCTGGCTTTAATTTTCCGCTGATTACCAGCAAGCCAGGTTCCATAGAGCCTGTTACATAGCCTGATATATCGGCAAACATTTGCGTATCACGCACCAGTCGCTGGTACAGCATGCTGCTTTTGCCCCTGCCCAGCACATCGCTTAGCAGATCGGCAATGTAGTAGCGCTGGTCGTTGCGGCCGGGCATGTGAAAGGTTTTGTAAATGGCATTCAGGGGCACGTCTGCCTCCACTGTTTCCAGCCGTGCCTGTGTTTGTTTGGGCTCTGCAGGCAGCTGGCGCTTATAGGGAGCGCCGGCTGGAATTGGACCAAACCATTTTTCAGTAAGCCTTTTTACTTCTTCAAAATCAATATTGCCGGCCACCACCATAATGGCATTGTTGGGCAGGTAGTACTTAAAGAAAAAGTTGCGTACATCATCCAGGGTGGCATCCTCTATATGCTTGATCTCCCGGCCAATGGTGGCCCAGCGGTAAGGGTGTTGCTGGTAGGCCAGGGGGCGCAGCTTAAGCCAGGCATCGCCATAGGGCTGGTTCAGGTAGCGCTGCTTAAATTCTTCTATCACCACCTTACGCTGCACCTCCAGCACCTTAGGTTCAAAGCTAAGGCTCATCATGCGGTCGCTCTCCAGCCAGAAGGCGGTTTCCAGGTTTTCGGCAGGCAGGGTAATGTAGTAGTTGGTAATATCAGGTGAGGTAAAGGCATTGTTCTCGCCACCCACACGCTGCAGCGGTTCATCGTAATTGCCAATGTTCATGCTGCCGCCAAACATCAGGTGTTCAAACAGGTGTGCAAAACCGGTCTTGTGCTCATCTTCATCTTTAGAACCTACATTGTACAGAATATTTACTGCCGCCATGGGTGTAGCAGTATCTTCATGTACAAATACCTGGAGGCCGTTTTGCAGTGTAAAAGCTTTATAGTCTATCATTGTCTTTTTGGTATGGGGTATGAGGTTTCAGGTATGAGGTTGCCGGGTTTTAAATAACGAAAAATGTACTATTAACGTTTGATGCCTGCTGCTAACATCCTAATGCATGTGTACCTGCCATCAGGCAGGCATTAAGCATCAGTGTTAAGTTTATTGGGCTGCTGCAAAATATACCGCATCCGCCCAATAATTAGCATATTAACTCATTAAGAAATCAGCACATTATCCATCAACCTTACCTGCCCCATACTGCAAAGGTAAAAAATATTTCACAGCTCCGCTTAAAGAGGTAACTTTGACTTGAATTGCACTTTTTATATGACTTTCGACAGAACAAATTTTTCGGACGAGGAACTGCTGGGCATCTATGAAGCCCTGCTGTGGCCCCGCATGATTGAAGATAAAATGCTGATTCTGTTACGGCAGAGTAAGATCAGCAAGTGGTTTTCCGGAATTGGCCAGGAGGCTATTGCCGTAGGCGCTGCACTGGCACTGGAGCCCGATGAGTACATTTTGCCGATGCACCGCAACCTGGGCATCTTTACAACACGCAATGTACCGTTTGCACGCTTATTTGCTCAATTTCAGGGTAAAAAGTCTGGTTTTACCAAAGGCCGCGACCGTTCTTTCCATTTTGGAACAAAAGAGCACTATATCGTTGGCATGATCTCCCACCTGGGTCCGCAAATGGCCCTGGCCGATGGTATTGCCCTGGCACATAAGCTGGAAGGGGAGAAAAAGGTAGCACTGGTGTTTACCGGCGATGGTGCCTCTTCTGAAGGCGATTTTCATGAGGCGCTGAATGTGGCGGCAGTTTGGGAGCTGCCGGTGATATTTGTGGTGGAAAACAATGGCTACGGCCTCTCTACGCCCAGCAACGAACAATTCAGGTTTAAATATTTTGTAGACAAAGGCCCGGGCTACGGCATGGAAGCCGTGCAGATAGATGGCAACAACATCCTGGAGGTGTATGGCACTATTAGCAGGCTTGCCACCGAAATGCGCGAAAACCCAAGGCCGGTGCTGGTAGAAGCGCTTACCTTCCGCATGCGCGGCCACGAGGAAGCCTCCGGCACCAAATATGTGCCGCAGGAGCTGTTTGAGCAGTGGGGCAGGAAAGACCCTGTAGAGAACTTTGAGCGTTTTCTGCTGGAGGAGGGCGTACTTAACCAGGAGCAGCGCGAAAGCATACGCACGGGCATCAGCCGTGAAATAGAGGCAGGGCTCCAGCAGGCGTTTGCCGAGGCAGAGCCTGAGGCCAACACTGCCGAAGAAACAGAAGATATGTATGCGCCTTATGTGCAGCAGGTGATTGCGCCTGCCAGCGACAAAAAGGAGGAGCGCAGGTTTATAGATGCTATCTCGGATGGGCTGCGGCAAAGCATGCAGCGCTACCCCGGGCTGGTGCTCATGGGCCAGGATATTGCCGAATATGGCGGTGTGTTTAAAATTACCCAGGGCTTTGTAGAAGAATTTGGCAAAGAGCGGGTGCGCAACACGCCGCTCTGCGAATCGGCCATTATAGGTACAGGCCTGGGCCTGAGCATTAAGGGCCGCAAAGCCATGGTAGAAATGCAGTTTGCAGATTTTGTAACCTGCGGCTTTAATCAGATTGTAAATAACCTGGCAAAGATCCACTACCGCTGGGGCCAGAATGCCGATGTGGTGGTGCGCATGCCTACAGGTGCCGGCACGGCAGCGGGGCCTTTTCACTCACAAAGCAACGAGGCATGGTTTTTCCATACGCCCGGCCTTAAAGTGGTGTACCCCTCAACCCCTTACGATGCCAAAGGCTTGCTGAATGCCGCCATAGAAGACCCTAACCCGGTTATTTATTTCGAGCATAAGCTGCTTTACCGCTCCCTTACAGAAGCTATTCCCAGCGACTATTACACCTTACCCATAGGCAAGGCAAAAGTAGTACAGGAGGGAGATGAGCTTAGCATCATAACCTATGGCATGGGGGTACACTGGGCAAAACAGGTAGCAGCTCAGGTGGGGGTTTCGGCCCATATTCTGGATCTGCGCACCTTGCTGCCCTGGGACCAGGAGGCTGTGGCCGAGGCCGTAAAGAAAACCGGTAAGGTGCTGGTATTGCACGAAGATACGCTCACCGGTGGTGTGGGTGGCGAAATTGCCGCCTGGATTGCCGAACACTGCTTTACCTGGCTGGATGCCCCCGTGATGCGGGAGGCCAGCCTGGATACGGCAGTACCCTTTGCACCGCCCCTGGAGCAGAATTTTCTGCCAAAAGGGCGACTGGCTGGTAAGCTGGAAGCACTGAAAGCTTTCTAGGCGAACTAATCAACAAAAGATTCTGTACTAAAAAAGATTAACCATAACGCTTTGAAGCGGCTCCATCCATACCGATTTTCCTTTATCCTGCTGATGTTGCTGGGCTGCCTGCTGCTGAGCCAGGGGGCTAGTGCCCAGATTGGCGATCCTGACAAGGTGCTTAAAACAGAAAAGCAGAAAAAGAAGCCTAAGAAAAAGAAGCAGAAGGATCCGGACCACTCGCCCAGAGACCGGGCAACCGGTGTGCGTGAAAAGCAGCGAAAGGTAAAGAATGAGCCTGGCGACATGGGCGCTGATAAGCCGCTGCCGATGCGGGATGATTATTATAAGGAGGAGCTGAATGATAAAAGGAACCTGAAACAGCGTGTGAATAAAGGATCACAGCAGGAGCCAGGTACCCATTACACCGATCGTTCTAAAAAAGACGCCAAGCGAGCAAAAAGAGGCAATGGTACAGATAACCAGGGAGATATATCAGTAAAAGAAAAAGATGTTAGCCAGCCCGGGGTTGTGTACAACAAAAAAGACCGCCAGAAGGCCAGCAAACGTAAACAGCTTAACGGTACAACCGATGAGGGTAATTTTAAAGTTAAGCAGGAGGATGTAAGCCAGCCCGGCGTAGTCTATAACAGGAAAGACCGGGAAAAAATGAGCAGGCGTAAAAAGCTGCCCGGCACCAACGATGGGGGAAACTTGAGTGTAAAGCAGCGTGATGTATACCAGCCCGGAAAGGTTTACAATGCCGAGGACCGCGAAAAAGCATCGCGCCGCAGAGAATTACACGGTACTAACAACCAGGGAAGCTATAGCGTTAAAAAATCTGAAATGATTGAACCCGGTACCCACCATAGCGAGCGCAGTGAAAAGGCAGGGCAACGCTACAGCAGCTACAACGCTGCCCGTAGTGCAGGCAGGTTTACTGTTAAAACCAAATATGTGCGTGAGCCGGGTATGCATTGGTCAGAGCGTAAGGCATCTTTCTCTAATCAGTATAGCAGCACCGCCGCAGCAAGCCATGAGGGTAACGTAAGGGTAATGACGCCCCGTGAAAAAATGAGGCATTACGGCGAGTTATCAGAAAAGGTAAACCAGTACGAGGGTAACCTGAAAGTAAGCAAACGTGAGCAGGATATGCACCCCAGTGTGGTTGCCCGCAAAGCAACTACAATGCGTTCGCTGGAACAAAAAGACAGAGCGCGTAACCGTAGCCGCCTGTTGAACCGTATCTTTAAGAACAAGGAACAGCCTGCTACAGTGAGGGCCAAAGAAATAAAGCCCCGCTACGATAAAGGCGAAAGTGAAATTTGGTTTGAATAATATGAACTGGAAATCTTTAGATAATAATAGTACACTGGATGAACTCTCGAACTTAAGCTTTGAGCATCCGGTAGTGATTTTTAAACACAGCACCCGCTGTCCGATCAGCCATATGGCATTAAGTTGGTTTGAACGTTCCTGGAGCCAGGAAGAAATGGGCGCTGTGGAGCCTTATTACCTGGACCTGATTCAGAACAGACCTGTTTCTAACAGGGTAGCGGAGGTATTTAGCATTCACCACGAATCGCCGCAGCTGCTGCTGATCGACAAGGGCGAGTGTACCTACCACAGCTCTCACTCCGGTATCTCTTATAAGGAACTGAAAAAACAGCTCGGCATAGCGTAATTAAAAGCCGAAGGTAACGTTTTGTTTGATATCCGGATGAAGGCTTAGTGCAACCGGGCAGGTAAGAGCAGCTTGTTTGAGTGCATTAATCTGCTGCGGGTCTGCTGCGGATGCGCCAGTCCATTCCAGGTGTACATCGATAGCAACAATACGGCGAGGAGGAGCAGGGCTCATGTGCTTGGTAACCTCCCAGCTTAGGCCGCTAAGATCTACCTCATGACGGGCTGCCCAAATGCCCATGATAGTAGCCATGCAGCTACCCAGTGCAGCTGCAACAAGGTCGGTAGGAGAAAAAGCCTCGCCCTTGCCGTTATTATCTGTGGGGGCATCGGTTATGATGGTGGTGGTGGATTTTTCGTGCACAGCCTGTGTACGTAAATTTCCGCTGTAAAGTCCTGTGCTGGTAGCCATAAACTACTGCTCCGTTTTTTTGTTATCCTATAAATTACTACCTTCAAACATACACAGTTCCTGATATCTTTCCATGAAGGGCACGACTTTTTACCTGATTCTTCTCCTTGTTTTGGGCTACTCTACTGTTGCCTTTGCACAGCAGCGCCAGGAGGAGGAAGATAATTATACCCGCGAGTTTGTATGGGGTATAAATAAAAACACCAACGGCGGTTATATTGGTGGTATCAATGCAAAATTTACCCGCAGACTGCAGGGCGAAACTTTTCGCTCACTGGGCATCGAAATTGCCAATGTGAAGCACCCCGAAGAAGCGCGGGTAACTTCCATATACGGAGGTGGCTATATCATGGGTAAAAGCAATTACCTGTATGCAATACGGTTTAGCTACGGACTGGAGCGTTTGCTCTTCCGCAAAGCACCCCAGCAGGGCGTGCAGGTTTCGGTGTTGGCATCGGGAGGCCCTACACTGGGTATCATAGCACCATATTATATTGAATACGGTACCGGAGGCCTGGTAACCTCAGAGCAGTATGATCCTTCAAATTCCTATCATACTCAAAATTACATTCATGGTTCCGGCCGCCCGCTGGAGGGTATTACCGAAAGCAGTTTTACAGCAGGTTTGCATGTTCGCTCGGGCCTTAGCTTTGAGTTTGGTACCTTCAAATCTAATGTAAGCGGCCTGGAAATAGGCCTGATGCTGGAGGCTTTTCCAGGTGATATTGTGCTGTTGCCGCGCTCAGAAAACAGGTCAATTTTTCCATCGGCTTACGTAACCCTTTTCCATGGTTCGCGCCGCTAAGGCAGGGCTGGGTGTTCTCCTATTTATTCGCTACTTTTGTAGCATAAAACGCTACCTTTGTAGCCAATCTTAAGGAGGTTTTTCGATGATTGAATTACCCGTTATTTCTGCCGAAGTAACTAAAACCAGAAAGCCCAACTGGCTGCGTGTTAAGCTGCCGGTAGGGAAAGAATATGCCCGGGTTCGCAAGATTGTAGACGAAAATAAACTGCACACCATTTGCGAGAGCGGCAACTGCCCTAACATGGGTGAGTGCTGGGGTGCCGGCACTGCCACTTTTATGATTTTAGGTAATGTGTGCACGCGCTCTTGTAGCTTCTGCGCTGTTGCCACCGGCCGGCCGCCTGAGTACGACCTGGATGAGCCACGCCGGGTGGCCGAAGCCATAAAGGTAATGGGCGTTAAGCATGCCGTGATCACCTCGGTGAACCGCGATGAGCTTAAAGACCGCGGTGCCGAAATATGGTACCAGACGGTTCGCCAGGTTAAAGAACTATCGCCCGAAACTACTATTGAAACTCTTATCCCTGATACCAAAGGTAACTGGGAGGCTCTGGAGCGCATGATCAGCGCCGGCCAGGAAGTGGTAAGCCACAACATGGAAACTGTTGAGCGCCTCTACCGCCCGGTACGTCCGCAGGCAAAATATGCGCGTAGCCTGGAGCAGATCAGCCGCACCAAAGCCTATGGGAAACGTACCAAATCCGGCATTATGCTGGGCCTTGGCGAAACACAGGAGGAAGTGTTTAAGGCAATGGACGATCTGGCTGCGCACGGGCTTGATATCCTGACGCTTGGCCAGTACCTGCAGCCAACACGCATGCACATTGAGGTGGCAGAGTTTATTCGCCCCGAGATATTTGAAATGTACAAGGAAGAAGGTTTAAAAAGAGGGCTGAAATATGTAGAATCCGGTCCTTTGGTACGTTCTTCTTACCATGCCGAACGGCACGTACATGTGTAATTAGCACTATTCAAAGCCATTTATAAGCCTTTCCTCACCGAAAGGCTTTTTCTTTTTTGTTTTTCCTTACTTTATACAGATTGCCGCCATCCTTGCGTTGTTATTGGCGGCGTCACAAGCTAGCTTTGTCTCATAAGGTTTTTCATGTAGCAGTAAAAAATCCTTTTCGAGAGTTGAAGAATGTGTAAAGGCTGCCTCCATGGGGCAGCTTTTTCTTTTATAGAAATGTAGAGGAAATGAAGGGAAGAACTATTCTGTCAGTATTATTAACGTGAATTATGGGTTAAGCTGCGAGTAAAAGCTTGTTTTCAAGCATTAGGTGTTGGTTTTCAGGCATGAACACAGAAGGTTTGCTGTCATAGAAGCAATAAGCAGTCAGAGCAGCTATCATATG
>JAESGL010000429.1_pt1 | contig 19896 bp, 19 predicted proteins | sample 9269711 | NCBI WGS metagenome assembly JAESGL01 (sample SAMN14515918, study PRJNA621676) | algae metagenome | isolation source: Kastovskya adunca ATA6-11-RM4 and co-occurring heterotrophs from soil and... | place: Chile: Atacama Desert | collected 2011-06-27
CCAGCGCACGAACCCGCTCCGCGGGAGGGTCGCTTGGGGTGACGTAGCGTAGTATTTGTGAGGCTTTCGGCGGGGCGGCGTCGCCCGCCGACGGTGGAGTTCCTTCAACGGAGAGGAACTTACCATGGATACTATCACGACCGCTGCCCCGACCCATTCGCTGCGTGAGCGTATGTTGCAGGACATGACGATGCGTGGCTTCGGGGCGCACACGCAGAAGGACTATATCCGGCATGTCCGAAGCTTCGCCGCGTTCCTGGGCCGTCCGCCGGATACGGCCACAATGGAAGACCTGCGGCGTTATCAGGTCGACCAGCACGAGCGCGCCGTGGGGCTGGCCACGATCAATGGAGCCGTGTCGGCACTGCGGTTCCTGTTCGGGATCACCCTGAAGCGCCCGGAGATGGCGCTGGGGCTCGTCGTTGTTCGCTACATGCCCAAGCTGCGTGTGATCTTGAGCATCGAGGAGACAGCGCGGCTGCTCGAGGCTGCGCCAGGCATCAAGTACAAGGCGGCCCTCAGTGTGGCATATGGCGCCGGCCTGCGGGTTTCGGAGGTTGCCCACCTCAAGGTCGATGACATCGACAGCACCCGGATGATGATCCGCGTCGAGCAGGGCAAGGGACGCAAGGACCGCAACGCCATGCTCTCACCGCACCTGCTGGACTTGCTCCGTCAATGGTGGCGCGAAGGCAAGCGGCGCGGAGTGATGCTACCTCATGGCTGGTTGTTCCCCGGCCGCAGCGGCACGGATCCGGTCTCGGCTCGCCAGTTGCACCGCGTCGTGCAGGAAGCGGCCGAGCGCGCCGAGATCCACAAGCGGGTAAGCCCGCATACACTGCGCCACTCGTTTGCCACTCACCTGCTCGAGCAAGGCGTCGATATCCGGGTCATCCAGGTGCTGCTGGGACACGTGAACATCAACACGACCGGCATCTATACCCAGGTCTCGAGCAAGACGATGCGGGCGGTGGCCAGCCCGCTCGACCAGATCATGGCCGTGATGGAAGGCAGGGCACCTCCCGGTTGAGCCGGTGCGCACCTCACTCGAGGTCGCCGATATCTTCCGGAGCAGCGGGCCGGCCTATCGCGCGGCCCATGCCGGGCATCTCAGCCTCGGCCAGCTCAAGGTCATGGCGGCCATCGAGAACTGCCGCACCGCCGCGCTGGGCGGTCACGTCGAGGCCTGCGAAGACTGCGGGCACTGGCGGGTCGCCTACAACTCGTGTCGCAACCGACACTGCCCCAAGTGCCAAGGCGCCGCCGCGCGCACCTGGCTGGCCGCGCGCGAGGCCGACCTGTTGCCGGTTGGCTACTTCCACGTCGTGTTCACCCTGCCTAACGAGGTCGCAGACATCGCCTTCCAGAACAAGGCGGTGGTCTATGACCTGCTGTTCCGCACAACCGCGGACACGATGCTGATCATCGCCGCCGATCCCAAGCACCTTGGCGCGCGGATCGGCATCACCGCCGTGCTGCACACATGGGGATCGGCACTGACCCACCATCCGCACGTGCACATGATCGTGCCTGGCGGTGGCATCGCGCTCGACGGCACGCGCTGGATGTCGTCGCGCCCCGCATTCCTGCTGCCGGTGCGCGTGCTGGGCGCCTTGTTCCGCCGTCTGTTCCTCACTCGCCTGTTGGCATTGTTCGATGCCGGCAAGCTGGTCTTCTTCAGCACCTTGGCTGGCCTCGCGACACGCAAGGCCTTCCTGCGGCATCTCTCACCGATCCGGAAGAAGCGCTGGGTGGTCTATGCCAAGCCGCCCTTCGCCGGGCCGCAGGCGGTGCTGGCCTATCTCTCGCGCTACACGCACCGGGTTGCCATCTCGAACCGGCGGCTCCTCGGCTTCGACGAGACCGGCGTGACGTTCCGCTACAAAGACTATCGCCGCCCTGCTGCTGAACGCCAGCAGGTCATGACGCTGGCGACCGACGAGTTCGTCCGCCGCTTCCTGATCCACGTTCTGCCGCGCGGCTTCCACCGCATCCGGCATTACGGCCTGCTCGCCAGTTCGACCCACAAGGACACCATGGCGCTGGCCCGCAAACTGCTGGGCGTTGCTGTACCGGTCGAGGAGCCCGAACCCGACGAACCTCCCGACCATCGCCCGCCATGCCCATGTTGCGGCGGGCCCATGACCATCATCGAGGCCTTCGCCCGCTGGTGCCAGCCCCGCGCACCGCCATCATCGGCATCGCCAATCCGGGGGAATGCGCCATGATCCGGCATGGCTCAGGCTGCACGACGGTCACGCCCATGGCGTCCTGGCCGATGACCCAGTGCATGCCCATTCCGGAAGCGAGCCCAGCGCAGGGCACACCGACCAGCAAAACCACCACCGTCCGCACTCTGACGCCGCACAAAGTCACGTTGATCCGGCCAGAACCGACACTTCCGGATCAGCCTCGCTTACCCGTCCGAACCACCCCAAAGCCGCTTTACCCATAGACCAGCGCGTGGGGCCCGCGGGTTCCTGCACTGGAGGCTTTCGTACGCAAGCGCCCGAAACCCTTCACAACTCAAGCCGTTCCGGTGCGGGCGCCGGAATGACCGCTTGCGCCGAAACTGGGGTCCCTCACAAGTTTGTCAGCTGCCGGTCGGTGACGCGCCCCTTCAAGTCGTTCAAGTTGAAAAATGACAGGCCTATTAGCGGTCAGTCCGCTTATCACCGGGGGCTCGGACAAAACTGCCGGTCACGTGGCAGGATGCGACAGGACTCGCCTTTCGCCGAGCAGAGTAAGAACGTCTGCAGCAAATGCCCCAGCTAACCTCTCCAGCCTGACCGCCGTCCAACCGCCTTGCAGGTTTTCAGTGCCATCCGCGTGGGAGGATGATAGTCACACCGCATGAGCTCAAATGTGACGGAAATCCCAGGCAATTCAACGGCCGAGGTCTGGTCTGAAGCTGATCGTGTGGCTTCACTAGAGAGCTATGGAATTCTCGATACACCGCAGGAAGCCGACTTCGACGATATCGTCAGGCTAGCGGCGGAGACCTTCGCAGCGCCGATCGCCGTCGTCAATTTGGTGGCGAGTGATCGCCAGTGGTTCAAGGCAGAAGTTGGCATAGGCGTGCGCGAACTGCCTCTCGATGTATCGATCTGCGCTCACGCCATCCTGCAAAATGATTTTCTTGTCGTGTCTGACACCCGTGAGGATGCTCGTTTCGCCTGCAATCCGTTGGTAACGGCTGAAGGCGGCCTGCGCTTTTATGCGGGCGCAATCCTGCGGGACCAGGCCGGGTTCCCGATCGGCACGATCTGCGTGCTGGACCGTGCGCCGCGCCCTGACGGTATCACTTCCTATCAACGCCACGTGCTTGAGGTGCTGGCGCGGCAGGTCATGGCCCAGCTGGAACTTCGTAAGGCCCTTCAGGCCCAAGCCTCACGCGCTGAGGAATTGCGGGTAGAGGTGGAACAGCGTGCGAGAGTTGAAAAGGCGTTGAGAGCCATTCGGGAACGTTACCGCCTCGTGAGCAGGGCGACAAATGATGTCATCTGGGATTGGGATTTCACCACCGATCACGTCACGTGGAACCAGGCTTTGGAAGCGGCGCATGGCCATAGGCTCGCCGATATAGAGCCGACGGGAGAGTGGTGGATCGCACATATCCATCCTGACGACCGGGATCGTGTCCATCACAGCATTCATGGCGCCATCGATGGTGATGCGGAAAGCTGGTCGGATGAGTATCGTTTTTGCCGGTTTGATGGCAGCTACGCAGCTATTCTCGACCGTGGACACATCATCCGCGACCAGGAAGGCAAAGCCGTCCGGATGATCGGTGCCATGCTCGATCTGACAGAACAGCAGCGCACCCGCGCCGAGCTGATGTTAAACGAGGAGAGGCTGCGGCTCGCCACGCAGGCCGCGGAGGTGGGTTTCTGGGACGTGGATGTCGTACATGACATTCTCATCTGGCCGCCAATCGTCAAAGCCATGTTCGGCATTTCGCCCGACGTGCCGGTCTCCATGGCAGACTATTATAGCGGCCTTCATCCCGATGATCGGGAAGCCACTTTCGAAGCTTACGCCGCAGCTGCCGATCCTGCCAGACGTTCTATCTATGATGTTGAATATCGCACTATCGGGAAGGAAGACCAGATAGAGCGCTGGGTAGCCGCGAAAGGGCGGGGCGTTTTCGACGAAAGCGGCTATTGTCTGCGCGTCATCGGCACCGCCATCGATGTTACGGAGCGCAAGCGCGCGGAGGTGCGGGTTCTGGAGCTGAACGAACATCTGGAACGACGCGTGGCTCAGACGATTTCCGAGCGGGAACAGGTCGAGGAAGCGCTGCGGCAATCTCAAAAGATGGAGGCGGTCGGCCAGCTGACCGGGGGGATCGCGCACGACTTCAATAACATGCTGGCCGTCATCGTTGGGTCACTGGATCTCCTGAATCGCCGTCTTGGTGATGAGGATGCACGCGCAAAGCGCTACGTCGACGCAGCACTGGAAGGCGCAGGACGTGCCGCCACCCTGACCCAGCGGCTCTTGGCTTTCTCACGCCAGCAGCCTCTCAATCCGGAGGTTTTGGACGCGAACAAGCTTGTACCGGGTATGTCCGAACTGCTCATCCATTCTCTGGGAACTGACGTGCGGTTGGAGACGGTGCTCGCCGCAGGGCTGTGGCGCACACACGCGGATCGCAACCAACTGGAAAATGTCGTTCTCAATCTCGCCGTGAACGCGCGAGATGCGATGCCGGAGGGTGGACGACTGACGATCGAAACCCAAAACGTCCACTTCGACGACCGCTATGCTGCCGCGCATCTTGGCGTTCCACCAGGGCATTATGTCCTGATTGCCATTTCCGATACCGGCTGCGGGATGCCGCCTGAGATCATTGCCAAAGCCTTCGACCCGTTCTTCACGACCAAACAGGTTGGTAAGGGCACAGGGCTCGGACTCAGTCAGGTTTATGGGTTCGTCAAGCAGTCGGGTGGCCACGTCAAAATCTATTCGGAGTTGGGACAAGGAACGACCGTCAAGATCTATCTCCCCCGCTTTATCGGCGACGAGATCGAAGCCGAACAGCTTTCAATCGGCGACCTGCCATTGGGTGAGGAGCAGGAGATCATCCTGGTAGTCGAGGACGAACCGGCGGTGCGCCAATTCAGCGTCGATGCGTTGACGGAACTTGGCTATCAGGTGCTCGAAGCCGATGGCGCTGTGGCAGCACTACAGCTAATCGACGCTCATCCGGAAATCTCGCTGCTCTTTACAGATATTGTGATGCCGGACATCAACGGCCGTAAATTGGCGGACGAAGCCCAACGTCGGCGACCCGAACTCAAGGTTCTTTACACTTCTGGCTACACGCGCAACGCGGTCGTGCATAATGGCGTTATCGACCCGGGTGTCGAACTGATCGGCAAGCCTTTTACCATCGAACAGCTCGCCACGAAGGTGAGGAACGTTCTGGAATCCTGATTGCGGTGACATCTGCGCGGCTGCCGCCGCGCAGACCCGGCATTCGTAAGTGGCAGCGGCCTGCTGTAACGGTGGGCTAGCGGAATAAGATGCCCCGCTCGGCGAGGTCGTTGCGGACCGTAACGGCGGCGACCCCGGCCTCGCCCATCGCATGGCTGATCTGATCGAGACCTTTGGCAACATCTCCCGCCGCGTAAAGGCCCGGAAGGGAAGTGCGCTGATGGTCGTCCACAATGAGACACCCATCGTCAGTGCCTTCCGCGCCAATCGCCGTCGCCAGTTCGGATCGGATAACGGAACCGAGCGCTGGGTAGACGCTATCGAATTTAAGCTCGCCGCGCGGCGTCGGCACGACAATCTGCGCATCTTCCAACCGCAGTGGGGCGCAGGGGCCATCGATCAGGACGGCACCAGCCACAGCGAGCCGACGCTTTTCATCATCTGAAAGGTTGTGCTCTCCATCGGTAGCGATCAGCGTCACATCGCGCGTATACATCCGCAGGAAGATTGCTTCCTTGAAGCCGTGGGAACGGGTACCCAAGACACCGACTCGCTTATCAGTGACCTCGTACCCGTCACATATCGGGCAGTATCGAAGTAGTCCGCGGCGCAACGCTGCATCATGGATGTCGGTTGCGATCTGAGGCCGATTGTTGATTACGCCGGTGCAGAGCAGGACAGTCCGCGCAGACCATTCACGGCCCTGTGCACGAGCAACAAAACCCTCTTCGGTCCTCTCCAGTCCCTCAATCAAACCTTCGGTCACGACCGCCCCAAATTCGGCAGCCTGATCTCGCATCAACGCAAGAAGTTCGGTGCCAGCTATCCCACCTGGGTACCCGGCATGATTGTGCGTACGCGGGATCAAGGCAGCTCTGCTATGCCCGGCATCGACAATTGCGATCGAGAAGTGAAATCGTGCGAGATAGATGGCTGCCGTCAGGCCTGCGGGTCCTGCGCCGATGACAAGGCAGTCGAGCGGCTGTTTCATAGGGTGCGCAAACGGCGATGCGGCATGCCGGTTCCATGCTCCTCAAGACAATCTCACCGGAACTCCCGGCTTTGGCAGGGGTTGCAAATTCAGACAGCTGCGAAAGAGGAAATGCATCATGGCAGATGATAAATCACAGCGCGGCGGCACTGATCGCCGCACGGTCGCCGGCGGCGAGGGCTATGAGGTCGACTATTTTGCTCGAAAGCACGGTCTCACTGTCGAGCAGGCGCAAAATCTCATCGACCGATTTGGCAATGATCGCGCGACGCTGGACGCTGAGGCGGAAAAGCTCACCAAGGAGTGAGCGGAATGGGGGCGGCCAAGGCCGCCACCGACTTCATGGCAGGTTTCTATCGGTTCCCACGACAAACAGATCGCAGCCACCTCGCCAGAATCTTGTGACCGACCGGCCTTGTTGATACTGGATATGGTCAACTGCTTCGATTTCGAGGGGGCTGAGGCCTTGGAGCCCCGGGCTCGTGAAGCGGCACGCCGAATAGATCGCCTGCGCCAGGAATTTCGCGCGCACGGTTGGCCCATCGTATACGTCAACGATAATTTTGGTGAATGGCATTCAGAAGCTTCAAAGCTGGTAGCGCGGGCACTCGAAAGGAATAACCCGGTCACGGAATTGTTGAAGCCGACCGATGACGACTTTTTCATCATCAAGCCGCAATTTTCCGGTTTTTACGCCACGAACCTGCCGGTGCTGCTACCGCAGCTGGGCGTCTCCAAATTGGTGCTGAGTGGAATCGCAACCGACATCTGCGTGCTGTTCACTGCAGCTGATGCTCATATGCGCGAATACGACCTATGGGTGCCTGAAGATGCTGTGGCTGCCGAGAGCGATGAACGAGGCCGATGGGCTTTGGATATCATGGCCCAGAGTATGGGAGCCGAGACGGCTGCTACGTCGCATAAATCCCTCGGGGAATGGCTAGCTGCCCTCACGCAATAGCTGAAATGCTTTCGAACCCAATTGTTTCTCGCGCGTTTCCGTCCAAAGCAAATCGGCGAGAGGCATCGGCATGCGGCTGCTTAAAGATAACGGGCTTACGATCGCCCTTCTGGCACTTTTTGTCGTTTGCATTGCCGGGCAATATATCTCGGGATGGTATGTCGAACTCGAAGATGCCCGGCGCCATGCCGAGCCCGGTCTGACGCTCCTGGCCTATGCCGTAAGCCCGCAATTCCTCTCCTCGGTGTTGGAGAATTGGGAAAGCGAGTTCCTGCAAATGGCGACCTACGTCGTGCTTACCGCTTTCCTGATCCAGCGCGGCTCGGCGGAATCGAAAGACCCGGATGCGCCACCGCGCGACAACGATCTCGACCAGAAGGCCCAACAACATGGCGCACCGGCGATCTTGCGCAAAGGTCCGCTTTGGCGCGCGATATACGCTCGCTCCCTTGGCCTGGCATTGATCCTGCTGTTTGTCGCGTCGTTCACGATGCATTGGATCAACAGCGCGCATGCCTCAGCGCAAGAAGCGTTGGAACATGGCGAAACACCCAAGACCGTCCTTGCCTACCTCGGCGATGCGCAGCTGTGGTTTGAATCGTTCCAGAACTGGCAGAGCGAATTTCTTTCGACGGCCTTGCTGGTGGTCCTTTCGATATTCCTGCGCCAGCGCGAGTCTCCGGAATCAAAGCCGGTAGCAGCGCCTAACTCGCAGACGGGAGATTGAACAACTTAAATGACGTCGGGGGCAACCGATAACACCAGATACGAAGAGTAAGGAGCCCCAGGATGGATAGAATCTTCACCGGCATTGCTACAAAGTGCGCGCAGTTAATGGGTCAGCCCTTAGCCTTCATCATTTCCACTCTGTTCATTGTCGTGTGGGCAGTGAGCGGCCCGTTCATGCATTACTCCGATACCTGGCAGCTGATCGTCAACACCGCGACCACGGTCCTGACATTCCTTGCGGTCTTCCTGATCCAAAACAGCCAGAATCGTGACGGTGCGGCCATGCAGGCAAAGCTCGACGAAATTATCAGGGCGCTGGACAAGGCTCGCGTGGAATTCGTGGGTATCGAGCACCTGACGGATGCCCAAATCGCACGTATTCGCGAAGCGCTCGAAGCCGACATCAAGGATGAAGACAACAAGCAGAAGACTGCAGCGCCGAGCGTGGAACGGCTGCTCGCTCGATATTGATGTGAGTTTCCCGAGCTATGGCGCTTTTAACACGCGCAGGAGGGAACGCGGCGCCTTTTTCGGGATTTGAGAAGGTTCTCGATCGGAGCGGATATGGCACGGGCGACCAAGGCGAAAGCAACTTCGGCAGAAGAACGGCTCGCGAAATATCGCGAGAAGCGGGATTTCGCGCGTACCGCGGAACCCTCCGGTGCCTCCGAGCCGACGTCAGGCAATGGCTTCGTTGTCCAGAAGCATGCCGCGACGCGCCTGCATTATGACTTCCGCCTCGAGCTTGACGGCACGCTGGTCAGCTGGGCAGTGACCCGAGGGCCAAGCGCCAACCCTGATGACAAACGCTTGGCGGTGCGAACCGAAGACCACCCCCTCGACTACGCCCGTTTCGAGGGGACTATCCCTAAGGGGGAGTATGGCGGTGGCACCGTGATGCTTTGGGACAATGGCACTTGGGAGCCGGTCCCGGGCAAGGATCCCACCCAAACCCTTCCCGAAGGGCATCTGCATTTCACCCTCCATGGCCGACGCATGAAGGGCGAGTGGATCATGTTCCGCCTCAAACCGCGCGGAAAGGAGAAAGGCGAAAACTGGATCCTGCGTAAGGTCGAGGACGAGTTTGCCGGTGGATCGGACGACCTCATCGGCATCCATCTCACCAGCGTCGACAGCGGACGGACGATGGAAGAAATCGCTGCCGGCAAGCCGATCCGGAAACAGGGCGGCAAAGCCAAAGGCCCCGCCGCGAAACGCAAATCATCGACCGCCGCGCCCCGAAGGGGCGAGAACAAAGGCAAACTCCCACCATTCCAGCCTGTCCAGCTTGCTGCTCTGGTCGATCACGTGCCACCCGGCGATCGCTGGCTGCATGAGTTGAAGTACGACGGCTATCGAACGCTCGTTGCGGTTGGCGGCGGTGAAGGGCGGGCCTATACCCGGTCAGGTCTGGACTGGTCGGATCGGTTCGCAGGCCTTATCACAGAGGCTGCTCAGCTCGACGTTGAAAGCGCGCTGATCGACGGCGAGGCGGTGGTGACGCTGCCCGATGGCCGGACCAGCTTTCAGGCGCTGCAAGCCGCGCTGAAGGACAACCCTGGGGCCATCGACTATTTCGCGTTCGACCTCCTGGAATTGAACGGAGAGGATCTCACCAGCTTGCCTCTGACCGAGCGCAAGGAGAAGCTGGCGAGCATTCTTGAGGGCCACAAGGGTGGGCTGCGCTATTCAGACCATATCGTCGGCAACGGCGAAAAGCTGCTGACCAGCTTTTGCGAGGCGGGGTTGGAAGGGGTCATATCGAAACGCGTCGACGCGCGATATAGCGGCTCGCGCAGCGGTAGCTGGGTCAAAACCAAGTGCATACGCCGCCAGGAGTTCGTGATTGTAGGCTGGACGCCTTCTGACAAGCAGCGGGGATTCCGATCTCTTCTTTTGGGCGTAAACGAGGATGGGAAGCTGCGCTACGCCGGCAAGGTCGGGACGGGATTTACCGGTGACGAGATAGAGCGCCTTCTGGAAATCATGGCGCCTCTCGCTCGCAAGGAGCCGACAGTTCAGGCACCACGTGCTGCGGTGCGCGGTGCCCACTGGATCGAAGCGAAGCTGGTTGCCGAGATTGCGTATCGCGAGTTCACCGATGAGGGGGTGCTGCGCCATCCCAGCTACCTTGGGCTTCGAGAAGACAAGAAGCCCGAAGCGGTGGTAGTCGAGAAGGAAGCACCCGTGGCGGTCGCCACGGCCGCGTCCGCGAGCACGGTGAAAGTGAGCAACCGGGACAGAGTGATCTTCCCGGAGGGCAAGCTCACCAAGGGCCAGCTGGCAGACTATTACGAAATGGTCGCACCGATCATGCTGCCCTGGGCGGGGAGCAGGCCCATCAGTCTCGTGCGCTGTCCGCAAGGCCGCGCGAAAAAGTGCTTCTTTCAGAAGCATGATGCAGGCAGCTTCGGCGATGACGTCAAGCAAATCGGCATTCGCGAAAAGGACAGGCATGAGGAGGCCTATCTCTTCATCGACACGCCGACGGGTCTGCTGACATGTGTGCAAATGGGCACGATCGAGTTTCATGGCTGGGGCGCGCGGATCGAGGATGTCGAGAAAGCCGACAGGTTGGTTTTCGATCTCGACCCCGATGAAGGACTTGGATTCAAGGATGTCGTCTCAGCTGCGTTCCATGTGCGCGATCTCCTCGCCCAGATGGGGCTTACCACATTCCCCATGGTCACCGGCGGCAAGGGGGTTCATGTGATCGCCCCGCTCACCCCATCGGCCGAATGGCCGCAGGTGAAGGATTTTGCTCATCGGTTCGCTCAAGCGCTGGAGCAGGCAGAACCCGATCGCTATACCGCCGCGTTGTCCAAGGCCCGGCGGACAGGGCGCATATTCGTCGACTACCTGCGCAACCAACGCGGCGCGACCGCTGTGATGCCCTACAGCGCCCGTAACCGCGAGTTTGCGCCCATCGCCGTTCCTCTGACATGGGATGAACTGCACGATCTCGATGCGCCTACGCACTGGCATATCGGTGACGGCGCCGAAATGCTGAAGCGCGCTTCGTCGAAGAACCTCGCCCACTGGGGACGGGCCGACCAGGTGCTGCCCGATCTGTAGCAACTGGCAATGCCAAAGCTCAAACCAAAGAAAAAAGGCCGGCAAAGCCGGCCTTTGAGTCTGGGAGAGGATGCCTGAAAGGCAGAGACATACTGCATGCGCGAACATATTTGTGCAAGTGCGAAATCGACGGTTGGGTTATTGATCGCTCTGCACACTCAAAATCTCTCCAACAAACGATGACGCGACCCATCAGTCGAACAGGAAACTTCTGCCAGCAATGTGACGGCAAAAAAGTCCTGCGCCCATCCTGACGGTGGCATTATGGGCTGCTATCAGCACCCATGGCCTCTTGGCCACTTCGTGCTGATGAGGTTAATTCGTGACGCAGACCCTTCCCCGCTTTTCAACCGGGATCCCTGGCCTAGACACCGTTTTTGGCGGCGGCTTCGTCGAAGGGGCCTCCTACATCGTGCAGGGCCAGCCCGGCGCCGGCAAGACGATCCTGGGCAATCAGATTGCGTTCGCGACGGCAGCTGCCGGCAAGAAAGTGCTCTATGTCACGCTCCTTGCCGAAACGCACGATCGGCTGTTCCAGTCGCTTTCGACGCTGAGCTTCTTCGAAAAGGGAAGGCTTGGTAGCAACATCGTCTATGTCAGCGTTTTCCAGACGCTCGCCAAAGAGGGTCTTGGCGCCGTCGTCGATTTGCTGCGCAAGGAAACCAAGCGGCAAGGCGCTTCTCTGATCGTTTTCGATGGCCTGCTCAACGCCCGTGACCGCGCCGAGACCGATCTCGACGTGAAGACGTTCGTGGCAGAGGTCCAGAGCCAGGCGGCATTCGTGGGTTGTACGGTCCTCTTTTTGACCAGCGCCGGAGTTCACGACGACAGCCCGGAACACACCATGGTGGACGGCGTCCTGGAATTGCATGACGAACTGGTCGGTGTCCGCACCGTGCGGCGTCTGCGGGCCCGTAAGTCGCGAGGAAGCGCCGCGCTTGGTGGGTATCATCAATATGAGATCGGCGACGACGGGATTTCTGTCTTCCCACGGATTGAGGCCGCGTTTCATACCCCGTCTGCGACCGATAATCCGGACCCCAAACCCTTACGCTCGGGGATCCAGGGTTTTGACGAAATTACCGGTGGCGGACTACCACAAGGGTCGATCACGTTGCTCATCGGGCCTTCTGGATGTGGCAAGACGTCGTTTGGCCTCAATTTCCTCTCGGCGTCCTCGGTAGCGGAACCCGGCTTGCATTTCGGCTTCTACGAATCTCCGGAACGTCTGTTGCTCAAAGCGAACGCGCTCGGCCTCGACCTCAAGGGAAATGTGGAAAGGGAAGAGGTCGAAATCTTGTGGCAGCCGTTGACGGAAAACCTCATCGACAAGATGGCCTATCGGCTGCTTGATGCTGTTTCGGCACGTGGCGTGAAGCGGCTGTTCATTGATTCTCTAGGCGGATTCGAGCGCGCAGCCGTTCATCCTCCTCGGCTTGTGGAATTCTTTGCGGCTCTGACGAACGAATTGCGCGCCATGGGCGTTACCGCTGTTGGCACGTGGGAATTGCGTGACCTCTTCGCCTCCGGAGTTGCAGCGCCAGGGCCCGAGATTTCCAGTCTGCTAGATAACCTAATAATGATGCGCCAAGTGGAAATCCGGTCCGAATATAAGCGTGTGCTGTCCGTCTTGAAGATCCGCGACCAATCGTTCCAGGCGGCTCCCCAGGAAGTCTACATTGACGGACACGGCCTTGCGATCCGCGGACAGTTCGAACAAGCCACCGGGATTTCTACCGGGTTGGCAAAGCCCCTCGAAGCGTGACGCTCGTCATGGACAAAAACCCCGACCGGAGTTCTCCATGAAGATAGTCGTTGCCGAAGACGAGTTCCTGATCGCCGATTTGTTGGTGGTCAGTCTGGAAGATGCCGGCCACGAGGTGCACGACGCGGCACACGGTATGGACGCGCTGAAGCTTATACGCAGCCTGGAGCCGGATCTGGTCATCACGGACTTCATGATGCCGTTGATGACGGGACTCGAACTGGCTGAGACGATGAAGGCTGACAGCGTCCTTCAGGGCATCCCGATTATCTTGGTGAGCGGGGCCCAAGGTGCCATAGCAAGGTCTCGTACTGATCTCTTTGACCTGGTGTTCGACAAGCCATATGCAATGGATCGCTTGCTCACTGCTGTTGCAGATTTGGGCGGGGAAAGGGGACAGCCTTAATGGCTGCGGAAGTCGCTACGGGTACGGATGGGGAAGAAGGATCTGGACAGCGACGCGTATTGAGCGCTGCCGATCGGCTTGCAGCCATCATTGAATCTTCCGATGACGCTATCATCGGCAAGACGCTTGATGGCATTATCACGGATTGGAACGCCGGCGCCGAGCGGATATTCGGCTATTCCTCCAGCGAGATTGTAGGCACCTCGATACTCACCCTGATCCCCGAGGATCGCAGGTCTGAAGAAGACGAGATCATCGCGCGCCTTAAAACAGGGGAACGCGTCGAGCATTTCGAAACCCTGCGCCGGCGCAAGGACGGGTCGCTGATCCATATTTCCCTCACCGTATCCCCGATCAAAGCGGCTGACGGTCAGGTAATCGGTGCCTCCAAAATCGCTCGTGACATCACCGCGCGCAAACAGACCGAGACATTGCTCACTCTGCAATCCGAGCGTCTGCGGACCCTCTATCGCGTCGCCAGCGAAATCTCCCGCGATCTTGATCTCAATCGGATTGTGCAGGCAGTGACCGACATTGGCACGGAGCTGAGCTGCGCGAAATTCGGTGCTTTCTTCTATAATGTCACGAACGCTGCTGGAGAATCCTACCAGCTCTATACGCTTTCCGGCGCAGCCCGGGAGGCGTTCAATTTTGGAATGCCTCGAAACACGGCGGTTTTCGCGCCGACCTTTGCAGGCGAAGGGGTAATCCGCTCCGACGATATCCGGAATGATCCGCGCTACGGGCACAGTGCCCCGCACTATGGGATGCCGGCGGGGCACCTCCCTGTCGTCAGCTATCTCGCGGTGCCTGTGAAGTCAGTGTCGGGCGAAGTGCTCGGGTGGCTGTTTCTTGCCCATGATGAGCCCGGGAAGTTCACGGCCGATACCGAAAACCTAGTCTCCGCGATTGCAGCCCAGACCGCTGTCGCGATGGATAATGCGCGGCTGCACAAGGCTGCCCAGCAGGAAATCGAGCAGCGAAAGCGTGCGGAGGAAGCGAATGAGCTGCTTCTCCACGAACTGAAACACCGGGTCAAAAATACGCTGGCGACGATCCAGGCGGTGGCCATGCAAACGTTTCGCCAGGCCCCGGGCGCGGAGAAGGAGGCATTCAACGCGCGCCTCTTCGCCCTCTCCGAAGCGCATGATCTGCTTACGCAGCGCGATTGGGAGGCGGTCAACGTCACCCATATCGTACAACGGGCCGTATCCCCTTTCGCTGCTGAGGCCGATAGGCGGTTCGAAATCACCGGGCCGGACGTGGAAATCTCGGCTGAGCGCGCGCTGCAGCTTGCCATGGTTCTTCATGAACTGGCCACGAACGCAGCGAAATATGGGGCTCTTTCCAACCTGACCGGAACGGTGAAGATTGCCTGGGAGCTTTACGTCGAGGGTAATATCGAATTCCTGAAAATCAGATGGCTCGAGACTGGCGGGCCGAAGGTGGCTTCCCCCGACCGAAAAGGTTTCGGCTCGCGGATGATCTCACGCGCCCTTCGCGGCGAGGGTTGCGGGGCCGAATTCGATTTTCGTCCCGAAGGCTTATGCGTCCGACTTAGATTTACTCTTAGCTGACGTGAACTGGCTGCCTCGTGGATGAAAAGCGCGCGTCGCATCGCAACAACGCGCCCTTCGTAGAGAGCCGCAGGCCTTACCGGGATGATCTTGTAATCGAAGGCCTACATTCTGGGCACATGGTCCCGGTCTTCTCGGTTCGAAGGCGTGGCCTTTTGGTCGCCGGTTTTAGGCGACAGGCGCGCCAAGTTCGACTTCCACCGGGCTGAGAGTCCGCGTGGTCGGCGTCGGCAGACCGTCGGCTTCGAACTGGGCTTGTAGTTCGGCCTTTCGCTCGGCCATTTGAGCGCCGAGTGCATCCAAATCCACGTCCGCCGCGCGCGCCTGCGCGAACATGCCCTCCTTGGGCATTTCTTCTTCATGGACGTGATGTTTGATTTCCTCGGACAGAACGGTCACCTTGGCTTCCCAGAAATCTTGGCGAGGCTCTCCGGCCAGGATCTGGCTAATCAGCAGCTTGGCACCATCATGCTCGACATGCGCCTCGTCGTACATGTCGTCCTCGATCTTACCCTTGAGGGCAGGATAGAAGATTTCTTCCTCGATGATTGTGTGAATAATCAACTCGGTGCAAATCTGCTTCGCAAGCGTCGCCTGCTTGGTCGGAGCCTTGGCGCTCTCAAATTTCTCGAACAGTTCCTCAACAGTACGGTGGTCCGCCTTGAGCAAAGCGATCGCATCCTGCGCTTTCTTGGTCATGGTTTTTCCTTCGCTGTTATCTTTCGGCAGGTAACCTGCCTCCCGCGATAACCGGCGATCCAGACTTTCGCTCCTGTTGCGGATCACTCTCAAATGGCTTGGCGGATGACCTACTCCGTACACATGCAAAGGCAGGCACTCCTAAACGATGAAAAGCGTTCAGCGACGGTCGCGCTGGGCCATCTCCGCGGGTGCCGCGGGCCATTCTCCATCAGCGAGAGGCGGCAGGCTTTCGAACCAATCGCGAGAGCGCCGCAGTTTTAGCTGGTCGCAAGCGAAGTCGATCTGCGTTCGGTCAACGGCACGAAGTTCCTCGCCGATACCGCCGACACCGCTGGAGGCCACCACGACGTAACTAACGCTGCCGTCCTCACACGTAACGAGCGCTTCGACCGCCTTGCCGATCGGCTCGCCATCGGTGGTCGTAACAGGCATGCCGGCCAGGCCCGTCGCGGTGAACAGTGTGGGATAGGCGGAGCGCCGACTTGCTTCGGTGGCTGACCTACCGCCATCCTCGTACGCCCGCTGCTTGCCCAGCCAGCGCCAGATACCGATCAGGTTGACAAGGGTCAGAAAGCCATTGGTAGCCAGTAAATTGGCCTGCTCCGTCGTCAGGCCGACGACCGACCATGCGATTGACCCGATAGTGAAGACGACGAACCCCCAGCCTGTGACCCGCGTACCGAGATTGGCTCCGGTCATCATGGCGGCGATCATCGTGGCAGCGGGCGCAATCCAACTGGCGACGTTTTCCAAGCGGCAACTCCTTAGTCGGATAGAACCAAGGAACGCGAAGCGCTGCTCCTGGTGCCGAAGGGAGAAGAGATTTCATCGCGGAGCATGCCGCGATGGAATAGGACCGTAACCCAGTTGCCCTCCCTGGTTCAGTCGAGGGCGCGGCCACCATCAAGGTGTTCTCAGTGCAGCTTGAAGGCCGGCGGCTGACTGGCCTCTTCAGGCCGTCAGCGCCTTGCGGAATGCCCTCCTGGTCGTCGTCGTTGGCAAAGAGCTTGGCGAGCACCGAACCGGGCGGAAATTACCGCATCGGTTTCGTTTTGGCCGATATGAAAGCTGGTGGCGCCCGCAGGGCACTCTGGATCGACAGGGCGATCAGCGGGCCGCCTTCGATAATCAGTACGTGCATCACATCACCTTTTCATTGCCCTTTCCCAAGCAGCGAGCACCGCAGGTTTTTCGATCCCGCGACAAGGGGTGGATACCTTTCCGGCTGTCGTTCGTTTACATCCGCGATGGAGAGAGATGCATGATGGCCGATACCTTGCCCCCGAACTTGGAGGAAGAATTCACAGCGTTCGTTCGCGACCCCGCGTTCCCTTGCGTGGGGGCAAAGTCGGCGCTGGCCAAGGGTTCGCTCAAGGTCGTCGCGGCGCGCGACCTGACCAGCGCCTGGAACGACGTGGTGATCCACCGGGAACTGCTGCAGTGGAGCCAGGACTATCAGGGCGACCCGGAAGGACTGCGCAGCCTGGCCGTCGTCTTCGAAGGCCCCGACGACCTCACCGAGCGCGCGTTCGAACACGCGATGTGGGAGCGCATCCAGTCCTTCGCGGACAAGGACGCCTGGCTCGGCCAGCCCTACGACGATGCGGTAAGCCCTGATCCGGAGGACCCGCACTTCTCGCTCAGCTTCGGTGGCAGCGCGTTCTTCGTCGTCGGCCTGCACCCCAATGCCTCGCGGCCCGCGCGACGTTTCACGCGCCCTGTGCTGGTGTTCAACCTGCACGAACAGTTCGAGAGACTACGCGCCGAAGGCCGCTACGAGCGCATGCGCGAGCGCATCCTCGACCGTGACCTCGCCATCGCGGGCTCGCTCAATCCGATGCTAGCGCGCCACGGCGAGGCGAGCGAGGCGCGCCAGTACAGCGGCCGCGCGGTCGAGCCGGACTGGGGCTGCCCGTTCAGGGACCCGCGTGTATGAGCGATGCGAAAGGGATTGAGCCCAAAGTGATCGGCCCGCGCAGCGGTGCCGCCTTCCTGCTCGGCGCGGGCGAGATACTCACCGTGACCGACCCGCAGGGCTGCCAGGTCGCCGACCTGCTGGCCTTCGCGGCGCACGACGTGCGCGAGGTAATCTCGAACGGGCGCACGTTCGACTATGAGGAGACCATCAGCCTCACCACCGGCAACCGGCTCTGGTCCAACCGCTCGCGGGTGCTGCTGGAGATCGTCGAGGACACCGTCGGCCGACACGACTTCCTGTTGACGCCCTGCAGCGAGGCGACATTCCGGCACTTCTATCCCGACAAGCCGGTCCATCGCGGATGTTTCGGCAACCTCGCCGCAGCGCTCTCGCCCTACGGGATCGAGGAGGACGCGATCCCCACCGCGTTCAACCTGTTCATGAATGTGCCGGTGGAGCAGGATACGGGGCGCATCTCGGTGATCCCGCCCACCAGCGTCGCGGGCGACCTGATCCGCCTGCGCGCCGCCGAGGACTGCGTGATCGGGCTGACCGCCTGCTCGGCCTATGCATCGAACGGCGGGTCGTTCAAGCCGATCCATTACGCCATCCAACCGGCGCTGGCCCCGGCCTAGACCGGCAGGCCGGGCCGGTTCCGCCCTAGCTCATCGAGATCAGGAACAGCGCGTTGCCGATTCGGGCTTTGATGTCCTCGCCCAAGGGACAAAGAAGGCGGCAGCAAGTTCGATTACGGTGTGCCTTGGGAACTTTGCCAGTGCCCTCGCGCTCTCAACAGCTGTAAATGGAGTAGATGCATGTCCACCACCATCAAGGCACTGTTTCCTGGCCGCCGGGAAGTCGAGCTTGCAGTCGAGCACCTCGTTCAGGAATATGGCATAGAACGGACCGACATCTTCATAGAGCCCGCCGGGAGCAAAAACAGCGCTGGCGACGAGCCTGCCGGGGCGGACGTCGTGAGCGGGCAAAATCGGGAAACGCCCGAGGGCTGCGGCGCGGCATACGAAGGTCAGCTTGTCGTCTCGGTGGATATGAACGAGGATGAAGGCGATGCGGTCATCCAGGCTTTTCGCGACGCTGGTGCGGTTGAAGTCGCCGGCTAATCTGTCAGCGGGTGTCCTAGACGCTGCATCGTAGGTCCGGCGACCGATTTAGCGCATCAAGAGCTGCGATTGGGCGTTATTCGATGATCATGCAACAATTTGAGGGATGGTCCGATGCGAACCAGGGAGAAGCTAGCAGACGTAGTCGCGGGTCAGCCGGGGCGGCTGCAGCGTCAGCAGTTCGTTCGGTCGCTGAAGGAAAGTGCGGTTCGCGCGGTAGTGACCGCCTCTGTCACCTTCGCCGTAGGCTGGGTTCTCAAGCGGATGTTCGAAAATTCGGTCGCCGACGCGGCGAAGGAGGGTGCGGCTGAGGGCGCTCAGCAGGATGTGGTGGAAGAAAATACGGGCGTTCCCAAGCAAGGCCCCGCACCCGCAGCTGCAATGACTGACGGGGCGACAACGTAACAACGCACCCCCCGGGCTTTCACAGGTAGGCGTGACATTTTGCGCATTCGCGCGAATCGCACCCTATCTAAGAGACCTTTTTGGGGATTTTGCAATTCGACTTTAGTGTTTGAAAGGTCTAAGGGATTTGAGCGCGGGAAATTTGTTCCAGAATTGAGATGGCGCTTCAAACTACCGACCGCTTATTGAAAACGGTTCGGCGCTCAAGTGCAAAAGTGTCCCAACAAAAGTCGCCAAGGACTATTTAATCGCAAGCCGATATAGCCATTATCAGAGGCATGGCTGATCTGACTTTCCGACCCGACCGGCGCGCAATGATGATTTCAAGCGCGGGCATTGCTCTCGCGGCCCTTGCCGGGCCGGCCGCCAAGCCACTTTTAGAATCGTCACCGACGCGCCGGCTAACCGCTATTCCAGCTGCCCCCCGTAATTCTTCGGGCATGCCGCAGACGACTTCAGATGCCGGTCGCTTTTCGGTGGACCCGGCGCTGCTGCGCCGGGCTATATCTGCGCTCGAGCAGCACTCAGGTTCGGTCAAGGCGCGAGACCGGATGGCCATTGTAGATTTTACTGCGCCATCTTCCGATCCCCGGCTGCACTTCCTCGATGTAGTGAGCGGCAAGGCTTCGCGGTTACTGGTCGCGCATGGTTCGGGCTCCGATCCGGGGCATACCGGGTTCCTCGAGCGGTTCTCCAATGCCTTCGGCTCCAATGCCTCGAGTGAGGGCGCTTTCCTTACGGCGGATTACTATACAGGAAAGCACGGTCGGTCGCAGCGTCTGGTGGGGCTCGACCCGACGAACAACA
>JAESGL010000432.1_pt1 | contig 19650 bp, 19 predicted proteins | sample 9269711 | NCBI WGS metagenome assembly JAESGL01 (sample SAMN14515918, study PRJNA621676) | algae metagenome | isolation source: Kastovskya adunca ATA6-11-RM4 and co-occurring heterotrophs from soil and... | place: Chile: Atacama Desert | collected 2011-06-27
GATTACGCAAGCGACGCGCCCATCCCTCAAATCCATCCGTGAGGGGTGGTCGATCGGGGCGCGTAATGAAGGACAGGAACCCTCCTGTCGAAAGGCCCCCTATGCGCCGCCTATCCGTTCTGACTGCCGCTGCCGCTCTCGTCATGTTCGCCGGAACGGCGAACGCCCATCCTAAGCTGGTGTCGGCGTCGCCGGCCGCCAATGCGACGGTCGCGAAACCCGCTCGTATCGAACTTCATTTCAGCGAGAAGCTGATGCCAGCCTTCTCCAAAGCCGATCTCACGATGGCAGCGATGCCCGGCATGGCGGCGATGAAGATGGCCAGCACCTCCGCGCTTTCGTCCGATGGCCGGACCCTCATCATCACCCCGAAATCGCCGCTTCCATCGGGTCGGTATAGCGTCGCGTGGAATGTCGTCTCGACCGACACCCACAAGGTCGCGGGAACCTACGCCTTCGCTGTGAAGTAAGGCGATGGGGGACTGGTCGCTGATCGGCGTTCGCTTCGCGCTCTACCTGACGCTGGCGGCGCTGTTCGGCCTTGCCGCATTCAGCCTCTATGGGCTGCGGACGCGCGAGCGCGCCGACGCGCTCGCGCTGCGTCCCTGGCTCATCGCCAGCGCTGGCCTGAGCCTGTTGTTTTCAGGCGCCTGGGTCGTGCTGATGGCCTCCTCGATGGCCGGAACGCCGGTCTGGCCGATCGACCGTGAAGCGGTCGGTGCGCTGCTCACCGGTTCCGCGATCGGAGCAGCATGGAAGCTGCGCATGGTCATGCTGGCCCTCGCGGCGCTGGCAGCGCTGGTCGCGGCCGGGCGCGGCATCTGGCTGGGCGTGGTCGTGCTTTGCTCGGGCGTGGCGCTCGCAACGCTGGCGTGGACCGGACATGGCGCGATGGACGAAGCGGCGATGGGCTGGGTCCACCTTATCGCCGACATTCTCCACCTGGTCGCCTCGGGCGCATGGGTCGGCGCGCTGCTGGGGTTGATCCTGCTCGTCACGCGATCGGCGTCGCGAGTCGATGCGGCGCATCTGGGGCTGACGCACCGTGCGCTGCACGGGTTCGGCGCAGTCGGGACGGTGGTGGTTGGCACGATCGTCGTCACCGGCCTGGTCAATGGCTGGATGCTGGTCGGGATCGGCAACGTCATCGCGCTTCCTGCAACCCTATATGGTCAGCTCCTGATTGCAAAGCTGGCGCTATTCGCCGCCATGCTGGGGCTCGCCTCGCTCAATCGCTTCCGGCTCACGCCGGCATTCGAGCGGTCGATCGCAGCGGACGATCACAAGGGCGCCCTCGGCGCGCTGCGGACAAGTCTGGCGATCGAAACCGCCTGTGTCATCGCGGTTCTCGGACTGGTCGCTTGGCTCGGGACACTCGCGCCGCCTGCATCGGCGATGTGATGCGCTGCCGGGGAGCCCTCGCGGTCCCCGGCCGTTCACGGGGCCGCGCCTGATGGATCAGTCGATCCTGCTCGACGAGACGGGGAGGATGCTGGCCGTGGCCGGCCTGATCTGCGTGGTGCTGCTCGTGCCGATGATGATCGTCGGGCTGATAATCAGCATCATCCAGGCGGCGACGTCGATTAGCGAACAGACGCTGAGCTTCGTGCCCAAGCTGATCGCGCTCGGCGTATGTTTGGTGGTTTTCGGGAGCGCAGCGACCGAACTCCTGACCAAGTTCACGGCCGAGCTGTTCGCTGTGATCGCGAGCATGGGCCGTTGATATGCAGATAGATGCGCGGGCAGGCGAACCGCCCGCGCAAGCCCCGCTAGGCCGCCATCCGATCGCAGGAATCGGCGCACTTCCGGCACGCTGCCACGCAATCCTCCATGCCGCCCAGGGCCTCGCAGCTCGCTGCGCAAGCCCGGCAGATCTCGGCGCACTCGCGGCAGATATGCTGATGGTGAGCGGACTTGCGCGCCATGAAGTCGATCGCAACCGCGCAAATCTGCGCGCAGTCGGCCATGATCTTCATATGCTCGGGCGCGGCGTGCTGGCCGCCCATTTCGAGGCAATGGTTCATCGTCATGTGAAGACAGGTCACATGGCATTCGTGGCAGGCGTCCATGCACGCCTTCATGTCGGGGTCGATCTGGTGCATCGGTTCTCTCCGTGTGAGCCCCCGCCTGCTCCTAGATACGCGCGGCGCGCAATCACCCCTTGCCGCGATTTTCGTCGATCGGGGCGATGCTACATGGCCCATCGGCCGAACAGCGTCGCAACGATGATGCCCGCGCCAAGCATGACGAGCGTCAGCACCGTCATCGCGACGATCTGCGGCGTGGTCACGCGCGCACCCGTCGCCATGTCGCTCATCCCCGCCATCGCGTCATGCCCCATGTCCGGCATCGGCGTCGCCGCTTGCCGGTCCGCGCCGATCTCGTGCCCGCCACGCCCGAGCGCCCGCACCGTGCCCATGCCGTGCTTCAACCGGACGCCGACAAGCCAAAGGTTGATCGGGTAGGCGACCGCGAAGCCAACGAGCGTCGACAGCGACATGACGCCCCAAAAGCGCAGCGAGCTGGCGTGCATCGCGGCCATGTCTAGGCTCATCAACACCACCATCGTTGGGATCATGCCGGCCATGACGGCGTTCATCGACAGCCATTCCGGAATGAAGGACATCCGCAGCGCGCCCCAATAGGAACCGCCCGCCATGTCGCGCATGAACAGCGCCTGGAAGATCAGCAGCCCGAACCCGAAGCCGAACACATATTCCGCTATCACGTCCTGCCACATCGGCAGGCCGAGCGCCGTGGTGATCGCGGCCGCGGCGATGACGCCGGTGGCGTCGCCAGCCATGCAATGAATGGCCGAGCCGAACGCCTGCTTCCAGAGCGGCCGAACGAAGTCCTCATGCCGCTCGTTCGCCGGCTCCTGGCAGGACAGGACATACGCTGCGGCCATGATCGGGCCGCCATAGAGCGTGACCAGCAGCCAGCCCCATTTCATCACCCGCAGCTCGGGGTTGCGGGTGAAGGCATCCCACGCGACGTAGGCGACCGAAATCGCGGTCAGCACGAACCATCCGATCAGCACGGCGTCGAGCCAGGGGGCCGGGGATGGCATCGTCACGGCAGCTCTCCTCTACATGCTAGAGGATACGCGGCTCCCGACACCAACCCTTGCGAGGTCGTGTCAGGCGAGCTTGCTAGAGACGGCCTTGATCGCTTTCAGCCCCGATCCGAACCGGGCGATGGCCTCGCGATTCTTCTCCAGCTCGCCGTAAGGGAGGTAGGAGATGTCGAGGTTGGCGACGCGGCTGAACGCGGGCCGCTGCAACTGCGCGCGAACGTCCGCCTCGCGCGCGTCGGGCGCGACAAGGAACAGCCCTGCGGTCGCGTGAAGGTCGCTGCCGCTCAAGGCCAGGTCGAGCATCCTGACGATGCCCGAATATATCGAGGTAGAATGCTCCACCTCGAATGCAGCGGCGACGTGATCGCCGGCCTTCTCAAGCCACAGCACGTCGATCAGGCGGATGGAGTCCGCGCCCTTCGACGTCGCGATCGTGTCGGGCAGGCGCTCAAGGCATCCTGCGCCTAAGGGCGATCCACTGAAGGCTCGGCTGCGATCGTTCGCGGCGATCCATACGTCATAGCCGAGCGCCAACCCTAGATCGCGTAGCCATGCCTGGATTTCGGTATGGGTGCGCTCGTTCTCGCCTTCGCGCTGCGCCGCCTTGCTGAGCGTGCGCGCTTCCTCGCGCGCGGCTTCAAGCCGCTGCCCCCAGCTCGTCAGCGCCGCGCCGCTTCCGTCGAGGGGCGGAGCCGGGTAGCGATCGGAGCCGATGTCGAACAGCAGCCCGCCGATCGCGCCCAGGTCGTTCGATAGCAGGTCGCGGAAGCGGTCGTTGAGGTCGAGGATGCCGGTCCGCATCGCTAGGAAGTGCTCCCAGCTCCCGAGCTTCACGTTCGCGCCAGTCAGCGCATTGTAGCCCTTGACGATCGCGGTGTTGAAGGGCGGCACCAACGTCGGGTGAAGGAAGTAGAGGAGGTTGGCGACCGCGGGGCCAAGCCCCTTGATTTTGAGGCGGTCGATCGCGTGGATATGGCCGATGATCTCCTCGGCCGTGTCGCAACACGAACAGGCGTCGAGCAAGCGGCCGAACGCGCGCTGGTTGTCGGGGCTCTCGTAGATGTCGGGGATGCGGAGCTTCGGCTTCCAGAGAAACGCATGGTCCGCGCCCTTGAAGATTTGCCGCTGCTCGGCGACCGAGTGGACGACGGTTTCGAGCGATGATCCCCGGTAGGCGACGCCGAAGGTGCCGTGCTCGATCTCGCCGACGACCTGGGTGATGCCGCGCCGGATCGAGCGAAAATTCTTCAGCCGCTCATCCCATAGGAACCAGCTCCGATAGGTCGCGCCTGGGTCATCGCGCCAGCGGGCAATTAGCCGACGGACAAGGCCGTCGTGACTGGTGCCAGTGAAATGAATATCGATTTGCGCTGTCATACGTCCCCATTCTGTCCCGCGCGCGTTGGCGAGCTGGACATAGGCCTAAGCGGCGGGCGTTATGGCGTCGAGAGCTTCTAAGATTCTGAAGTGATTGCTCGGATATAAGACGCTTTAAGCGCTATTACCCGAACTGCGCTGACCAAGCTGAGCGATCGATGGTTGAGTGCAGACCACCTTGCAGCTCCACGTCGAAACCAAAACAACCAGCCGCCGAACCGATAACCTATCCTGATGACCTGCAACGAATCGCGGATCGGGGTTGTTTAGTTCTTGGCGGCAGCCCGGCCATACCAATAGCTTCCCATCGTCAAGCTCGTGTGAGGAAGCGAGAAACGCAGGGGAGGGTAGGGTATGCCGAAAGTCGAACAGTACGTCGGCATGGTGGCGCTCGCGTGGGCGCTTTGCGCCCAAAGCGCATGGGCTCAAACCGTCGATCCGGACGAGGGCGCTCTTAAAGGTACAGAGGCGGCGACCGCTCCTCAAAGCGTCGAGCAAACGAGTGCCACTCAGGGGGATATCGTTGTCACCGGAACCCGCCGCGCGGACCTACGGGCTGCCGACGCCGCTCTGCCAATCGACATCATCTCAGGTGAGAGGCTCACCCGGCAAGGCAGCTCGGACATCAACGACGTGCTCCGCGCTGAGGTGCCCTCACTGAACATTCAGCGGTTTGTCAGCAACGACGGCGCAGTTTTCACCCGCCCGTTCTCGCTGCGCGGTCTGCCGCCCGACCAAACACTGGTCCTCGTCAACGGCAAGCGGTTCCACCGGGGCGCAACCGTCCAGTTTACAAACATTCCATACATTCGCGGGTCGCAGGGTCCCGATCTGAGCGCGATCCCCTCGATCGCCATCGGCCAGCTTGAGGTACTGCGCGATGGCGCCTCCGCCTTGTACGGTTCCGATGCGATCGCCGGCGTGCTGAACTTTCGTCTACGCACGGAGCGCGAAGGCGGAACTCTGATCGCGCGCTACGGTCAATTTTATGAAGGGGACGGCCGCGACTTCCTGGTCCAGGGCAATGTGGGTTTGCCGTTCACCGATGCCGGCTTCGTCAATATCAGCGGCGAGTATGTCAATAGCGATCCGACCTCCCGCGGTATTCAGCGGGCCGACGCGCAAGCTCTAATCAATGCCGGCGTGCAAGGCGTACCCGTTCCTGCGCAACGCTGGGGGAACCCGCAGGTGGAAGCGGCGAGGATGTTCGTCAACGCCGGCGTCGATCTGTCGGACTCGCTGAAATTCTATACATTCGGCAACTACAGTTGGAGCACCGGCGACACCGAGTTCTTTTACCGCAATCCAAACTCTAGCTTCATCGCCACCAGCGTTCCGCTTACCACTGCACCCGGCGGCGCTCGTTTCAGCTTTCGCGAACTGTATCCGGGCGGTTTCACTCCCACTTTTGGGGCCACTGTGACCGACGCATCCCTGGTCGGTGGCCTGAGGGGAGAAGCCAGTTTTGGACTTACCTACGACCTCAGCGCCTCATTTGGGCGTAACACGGCCAAGTATCGAATCTTCGACACCGTCAACCCGTCGCTCGGCCGAGCCTCTCCAACCGACTTTCGACCTGGCAAGCTCGAGCAGCGCGAGCTGAACTTCAACCTGGATCTCGCCTATCCTCTCGAACTCGGCCTTGCCGAACCGTTCACGCTCGCCGGCGGCGGCGAGTGGCGTCGCGAGACGTACGAGATCACGGCTGGCGACATTCCCTCTTACCAGATCGGACCATTCGCATCCGTCATCGACCCAGATACGGGACGGCGTACCGGCCTGCCGGTCGGCTCGAACGGCTTTCCGGGCTTCAGTCCCACCCAGGCTGGGGTTTTCTCACGAAGCAATTGGGCCGTCTATTCCTCATTGGAAGGCAATCTGACCAAAAGGCTTCAATTCGGGCTGGCCGGGCGCTTTGAGGATTTCACCGATTTCGGCAGCCGTTTTACCTGGAAGGTGAATGCGCGTGTCGATCTCATCGACGAGTTCGCCGTCAGAGGCTCGGTGAATACGGGATTTCGTGCGCCAACTCCTGGCCAGTCCAACTCCTCGCAAGTTCAGACGAATATCGACTCGGTAACGGGAGCGCCGCTTACGTCGGGCATTGTCGCTCCGAGCAACCCCGTCGCGCAATTTTTTGGAGCGACCTCGCTGAGACCCGAACGCTCATTCAACATAGCAGGTGGCGTGGTCGTCACTCCCGCCCGCCGGGTCACGCTCACCGTGGATTATTTCAACATCAAGGTCGAAGACCGCATCGCGGTTTCCGGCAACTTCAACCTCTCCCAAGCGCAACGCGACCAGCTTGCCGCTCTCGGCATTCCCGGAGGAGAGTCTTTCCAGCAGGTGAGCTTTTTCACCAACTCCTTTGACAGTCGCACTCAAGGCGTCGACGCCGTGCTGACGGTAGGCTTTGACCTCCCCGGTGGGCAGGGCACCTTCGGCGTCAACGCGAACTACACGGATACCAAGGTCGTCCGAGCAACTCCGGTGATCGCCGCCGACCGCGAGCGGATACTGGAGCTGGAGCGCTTCATCCCGAGGTGGAAGGGTAACACGTCCTTCAATTATGAGGGTGAGCGCGTAAGCTTTCTTGCTCGGGCCAATTATTATGGAAAATGGACCGACTACGGGGCGATAGTTTCTGCTGACCAGACCGGCGGTGCCGAGATCCTCGTCGATCTTGAAGCGTCATATAAGCTGACCGAGATGTTCCGGGTCGCGGTCGGAGCCGAGAACGTCTTCGATAACTATCCGGACAAGGAGCGTCGCGCGTCCCAGATCGCCAACGGCATCCGCTATCTGCGGTTCGCGCCGACCGGCTTCAACGGCGGCTTTTGGTACGTGCGAGGTACGGCAAAATTCTAGTCGACCGCTCCGTCTGTGCTGCCCGAAACGAAGGCCGTCCGATGTTCCTCCAAGACGGCGATGAACGCCTTTGTCACCTGTGACATCGGCCTCAGACTCGACGTGAACAGCATGTACTCGAACAGCACTTCCGGCCTGAATGGCCGGACGATCAGCCCTCGCTCGACATAGTCGTGGGCCGTGATGGGATTTAAGATGGAGCAGCCGAGCCCCTGCAATACCAGAGCACAGATCGTCATGGCGTATTGCGTCTCGATGACCACTTCGCGCTGCACACCCGCGTCCTCGAAAACTCGGTCGATCCGATGACGGGTACGGTCCTCGAGCGCGAGCGAGATGAAGGGCTCGCCCTCCAGGTCGGGCGGCGTGATCACCGCCCTGTCCGTCAGCGGATGGCCGGTCGGCAGCACGCAGGCTCCTGCACATCGCAGGAACGTCTCCATGGCGACTCCAGGCATCTCGCGCGCCGGCGTTGCCAGACCGATATCGAACTGCCGGTTCGCGATCCATTGCCGCACCGTGGAGGAGCTTCGGGTCTGGAGTTGCACCGTCACGCCCGGATAACGGCTTCGAAAGGTGCGAATGACAGCGGGCAGGAAGCTGACGCCCAGCGCAGGCAAGGCTGCCACGCGCAGGGTCCCGGCGGAAGCGTTACGGATGTCGGCTGCGGCCTGTTTGAGTGCGGCGATTCCAGCGAAGTTGCGCTCCACTTCAACGAGAAACAGGTCGGCCTCGGGGGTGACCGCAAGCGCCACGCCCTTGGAGCGGGTGAAGAGCGGGAATCCGAGCTGATGCTCAAGATCGGCGAGGAGCTTGCTGACGGCCGGTTGGGATATGTGAAGCGCGACCGCCGCCTGCGTGACCGATCCCGACAGCATAACCGCGCGGAACGCTTCCAACTGACGCAAATTCATTCAGGGCGCTCCGCGGCTATTCCGTACGCTTATAGCCGGACCGCTCGGCTGGTTCGCAAGACATGACTTCGGCACGGTCCGCCCAGCTCCGATCAAAGCGCCCTCTAAAGTTAGAGACGCCAGTCAAACCAGCCTATCTATCGCCGCGGCAGCCTACACTCGGTATTGACCGCATAGACGGAACGGCATGCCCGCACCTTCCGGGTTCGACTATTCGGCTGCCTTCAAAAACCCTTGCAACATCGGACCTCTAAAAATGAACAACCTGACCGCGGGCGCTGGGAAAACGAGCGCCGAAGATGACCTTGTCTCCGACCTGACAGCGCTGATGCACTCGACCTCGCCTTCTGCTCAAGAGGCTGGCGTTCTGAACCCGCCCGTGCATCGGGCGACGACCATCGTCTACGATAACGTCGAGGCCTATATCGACCGGCATAGCCGTCTGTATGACGGGGTGACCTACGGCCTGTATGGAACCGAGACCACCTTCGCTCTAGCGTCGGCGATCGCCCGGTTGGAACGGGGGCACCAGACGGTGCTCACTTCCTCGGGCACCTCTGCGATCACGCTCAGCCTTTCCGCCTTTCTCCAAGCAGGCGATCACCTCCTCGTGATCGATACCGTATACCGCTCAACCCGTCGGTTCTGCGACGAGGTGCTGAAAAGCTACGGAGTGGAGGTGTCATACTTCCCTCCCGCGATCGGCGGGGACATCGCTTTGCTGATCCGACCCAACACGCGCATGGTCTTTATGGAAACGCCTGGGTCGCTCACGTTCGAGCTTGTCGACGTCGCTGCGATCACCGCAGTCACGCGATCACGCGGCATCGTCACAGCGCTCGACAACACCTGGGCGACTCCGCTGCTCTTTCGGCCGATCGAGCACGGGGTCGACATCTCCATCGCCTCCGCCTCCAAATATCTGTCCGGCCATTCGGACGTGATGCTCGGTGCCATGAGTGCGGCGTCCGATGAGATTTATAGGCGGCTGAAGGACACGGCAGCGCGCTGGGGGAGCTCGGCGAGCCCGGATGATTGCTACCTCGTCCATCGCGGCCTTCGCACACTCGACGTTCGGCTGGAGCGGCACCAGCGAACGGCGTCGGAGCTGGTGGCCTGGTTCCAAAAACAGCCGGAGGTACGGAAGGTGCTCTATCCTTCGCTGCCAACCTCTCCCGACCACGGGATTTGGAGCCGCGATTTCGAAGGGGCCTCAGGCCTTTTCGGCGTGTTGATGAACCCGATGTCTCCTGCGGAGCGCTCGTCGTTTTTCAATGGGTTGCGCCTATTCAAACTGGGGTCGAGCTGGGGCGGCTTTGAAAGTCTGATGGTCCCGGCGTGGCCGCTGCCGGCCCGCAGTTGTTCGGAGATCGAGGAAGGTTCCCTGATCCGTGTGCATGCCGGTCTGGAGAGCGGACCCGATCTCATCCACGATCTTGAACAAGCGTTCGCCCGCCTCCGGTCAACTGCCCGGACCGTATGATGATGACGGTCTACCCAAATTTGTGTGCAGCTGCACGAGCATCCTGGCGCCTGCCCGGCGAACTTTGCTTGGCTGCGACGCTCTCGGAATCGGAGCTTCTCCGGAAGGACGGCCCGATGGGGAAAGAGAAGGCCGCGATCTTCGTGGCGACGTCCAACAGCTATAAAAACCTTGCAGATGCGGCGAACGCGACGTGAGGCGACCATCAGCGCCCGACTCGTTGCTGCGTCGCGAGATCGGCAGAATCGGCGTGGCGACGATCGCTATGAACGGTGTCGTCGGCTCCGGGATCTTCGCTTTACCGGCGGTGGCAATCGCCCAGGCCGGCTATTTCAGCCCGTGGCTGTTCATCCTCTGCGGCGTTCTGATCCTTACCGTCGCCTTGTCCCTGGCGCGAGCGGCAAGCTTCTTCGATACCACCGGCGGTCCGATCGTTTATACGACCCACGCATTTGGACGTTTCGTCGGCTTTCAGACCGGACTGTTGATCTATGTAAGCCGGGTCGCTGCAATTGCGGCGAGTGCTAACCTGATCGTCAGCTATGCGGTGCCCTTTTGGGCTCCCTTGTCATCCGGATTTCCGCGGACGATCGCAATCAGCTCTTATATCGCGCTTGCAACGGTTCTGAATGCGGCCGGGGTGCGCGCCGGGATGACGGCAGTTTATGCGATCAGCATCCTGAAACTGGTGCCTTTGTTGCTTCTGATCCTAGTCGGTTTGCCAGAGGTTGAGTGGGGGCTGGTGACTAGCGCCGACGGGTTGGAGCCTGAGCCGCTCGGGCGAACCATGCTCGTCTTGCTCTACGCATTCATTGGTTTCGAGTTCAGCTTGATCAACGCAGGCGAAACGCGGAACGCTCGATCGGAGATACCGCGGGCGTTGGTGACCACCGTCGTTGCGATCGCCATCTGTTACGCACTGATCCAACTCGTCGCCGTATCGGTCGGTCCCGACCTGGGGAATAGCGATCGGCCGCTGGTGGACCTAGCCAGTCGCCTCATGGGTCCACTAGGCGCGCTGGCGCTCGGCTTAGGTGTCATCTTCTCGATAGGCGGTGGAAGCCTGACGTCCCTACTAACTGCGCCACGGCTCACATTTGCTCTTTCGCGGGACGGTACGCTACCGGCGTGGTTCGGTGTCGTTAACGATCGAACCAATGTACCCGTCAACTCGATCCTGTTCTGCGGGGCGTTCAGTATGGTGCTGGCCCTAGGCCAGCACTTTATCTGGCTCGCAACCCTCAGCACTTTCGTGCGCCTGTTGACCTACGCCTTGTGCATCGCCTCGCTACCCTTCATCGAGAGGAGTGTTCCTGAGCAAGCTGGGCAGTTTCGTCTTCCCGGTCGCCTCTTGATACCCATCGCGGCCTTTGTATTTACGCTTTGGCTACTTGGTCAGTCGACTGGTCAGCACCTTCTTATAGCTGGTCTGATCGTTGCGTTGGGAGCGATCATCTTCTGGTTTTGCACACGCAGTCGGTAACGCAACCGCCGTTTTTCCTCCATCCGGAGTTAGAGTCCGACCCCAAGAGTGAGGATCCCCCGGTTTCTCAGCCAGGTTGAGGGCGAGTACCGAAACCGTCCAGCGGGTGAGAACCGTCGTACAAATCTCCACGCACTTCGTGCGTCACAGGATGACCTGACAGCTTCTTATCAGCAATTCCAGCAAAGCTGTGATTTTCTTCTTTCGTTCCGGGTGCGACTTGACGTGACCCCCGGCTTTCATCCGGCCGGAACCAGAGACCGGCGATTGTTGTGGTGCACGAGCGCACCCGAAGCAACGGCCTGGACGCGTCCAGGCCGTTGCTTCTCGATCTCGGCGGCGAAGGCCGCCGGGGTGGCGTAGCCGAGCGACGAGTGCGGCCGCTCGGTGTTGTAGTCGTCGGCCCATGCCCGGACCATGGCGCGGGCGTGAGTGAGGCTGAGGAACAGGGTTTCGTTGAGCAGCTCGTCGCGCATGCGGCCGTTGAAGCTCTCGACATAGCCGTTCTGCATGGGGCGGCCCGGCGCGATGTAGTGCCACTCGACCTTTGCCTCGCCCGACCAGACCAGCACCGCGTTCGAGGTCAGCTCGGTGCCGTTGTCGCTGACGATCATGCCTGGCCGACCACGCTCGACAACCAGGTCAACCAGCTCGCGCACGACCCGCTTGCCGGAGATCGAGGTGTCCACCACCGCACGCAGGCATTCGCGCGTGATGTCGTCGACGATGTTGAGCACGCGGAACCGCCGGCCGGTGGCAAGCTGGTCATGCACGAAGTCCAGGCTCCAGCGCTGGTTGGGGAGCGCCAGCACCGGCCCAGGCGCCCGCGCGCCCACGGCGCGCCTTCGCCCCTTCCTGCGCCTGACCGTCAGCCCCTCCTCCCGGTAGAGCCGCTGCGTCTTCTTGCGGTTGATCGTGACGCCGTCCCGCCGCAGCAGGATGTGCAGTCGGCGGTAGCCGAAACGGCGCCGCTGGCCGGCCAACTCGCGCAGACGTGCCCGCAGATCCTCGTCGCCATCGCGACACGAGCGGTAGCGCATACTCGTCCGGTCGGCCCCGATCACGGCGCAGGCGCGCCGCTCGCTCATCCCGAACCCAGCCTGCAACCGCGCAACCGCCTCCCGCTTGGCGGCCACGCTCACCACTTTTTTGCCAGCAGGTCTTTCAACCCCGCATTGTCCAGCATGGCATCGGCCAGCAGCCGCTTGAGCCTGCCATTCTCGTCTTCCAGTGCCCGCAGCCGCTTCGCCTCGGACACCTCGAGGCCGCCATACTTGGCCTTCCAGGCGTAGTAGGGGGCCGGTGAGAGGATGGTCGAAAACGTACGCTAAGGTTTCAGGGTAACGAGCCACCAGTCGGACATGGCGCCGATCCGGATGGGAGAAGTTCCCGAACCAACGCCGGCAGTCACTATGGTGGTACGTGGACCATCACGAACGATCCCGCAGCGGTAGCGGGGATTATAGAGCTGCCGCCAATGATCCTTGGGCGCGCGCATGAGGAGCGGCCCGATCCAAGGAAGGACGACCTGGCCGCAATGGGTATGCCCGGCAAGTACGAGCGGAAGACCAGCGGGAAGGTCGGGCACGATGTCCGCCGAATGGGTCAGCACGATCGGCACGCCTCCGATGCCGCGTGCTGCCGTCAACGATGAGACCGTGTCATCGTGGGTGGAAAAGCGATCGCCGATGCCGACGATGGCGAGCGGACCACGTCGGACAGCCTGGTTTTCTAAGACGACGATACCGGCCTTGTTCAGCGCCTCACGCACTGCGCGCGGCGCCGTCCAGTAGTCATGGTTGCCGAGAACCGTCACGATACCGAGCGGGGCGCGAAGGTTGGCAAGGGGCGAGTGAGACCGGCGGAGCGCTCGGCTGCGCCTCGTGCGTCATGACCAGTGACGAAGTCACCGACCAGCAGGACGAGGTCGGGATGTGATGCGTTTACCTAGCCGACGATGTCTGCCGGCCGCGCTGGCTTCATACCCCGGTTTCCCAGGTGTATGTCGGCGAGCAGCGCAATCTTCGTGGGCGCAGAGTTGGCAGCGAAACCGGGGAGATGAAGCGTTACGTGGCGCAAGATCGGCTTAGATCGTGCGTCGGCCATGCTGATCAGGACGAATATCACGAGCATCATCACCAGCACGCCGATACCGCCAGCTAGCCATAAGAAGATCGGCCGACGTGATCGCTGTCGTTCCCGGATCATCGGGTTATCTTCCTTGCCAACAGCTTCTCACCATCGGGCCTGATCTCCCCCTTGGGCGTAACGTGCCGGTAAAAGGTCTGCCGAGTGACACCGAGTTCGGCGCATAGTTCCGCGACCTTGGTTTCCGGTTTGCCCATCGCGGTTTGGGCGAGACGTAGCTTGGCGGGCGTCATCTTGAACGGCCGTCCGCCATACCGTCCCCGCGCGCGGGCGGAGGCGAGGCCGGCACGGGTACCGCCGGCGCGGTCGATCACGTCTTCGGCCTGTGCCATCTGCTCGGCTTCCGCTTCGCACCGCACATCCGCGATCTCAACGAGCGCCGGCTCTACAGTCTGTCGCCGCTCAACCCGTGGCCGACACTGCGCCCGCTCGTGAACTTTTCAGACCGCTCCGCCTCCACCAGCAAGGCCGGCATGCTTAGCGTACGTTTTTGACCATCCTCTCACCGGTCCCCGGGTGGCGTAGCCGAGCGAGGAGCGAGGGCCCTATCGAAAAAATCATCATGTGATGAGGGGTGGGATCCCTGGATGCGTATTTGATACCGGGGGGGCCGGTGGCGGCCTGAAGATTTGCTAGGGGGCAGTATCTTGATCGACATCACTTGCCGTAGCCGTATTCTCGGCCAATCAGTCCTCACGGGCGTGGCTCTTGTCTCCGCGGCAGGGCTGGCGACTGCGCCCGCTGCGGCTCAGGAAGCGGTTGCGATGCCTGCGGCGGACGAGCAGAACTCAGCCGAGGTGAGCGATATCGTCGTCACCGGCTCGCGTATCGCGCGTAAGGATTATGTTGCCAACAGTCCGATCGTCACTGTCACGCAGGAAGACTTCAAGGCAACGGGCTCGACGAATATTGAGACACTGATCCAGGAGCTGCCGCAGTTTACGCCGTTGGGCAGCGCGTCGTCGAACAGCCCCAACGTGGCGGGCCAAGCTCAGGTGCAGCTGCGCGGCCTCGGTGCGATCCGGACCCTGGTGCTGCTGAACGGGCGTCGCGTCGTATCCTCGAGCGCGTCTTCGGTGGTCGACCTGAATCTGTTCCCGACAGCTTTGATCTCCAACGTTGAGACTATCACGGGGGGCGCATCATCCACCTACGGATCGGACGCTGTGGCCGGTGTGTTGAACTTCCAGCTCAATAGGAAATTCGAAGGCGTTCAGCTCGATGCGCAGTCCGGCATCTCTGACCGCGGCGACGCGGCGAGCCAGGCCGTCAGCTTGACGGTGGGCCGCGACATCGCGGCCGGCCGCGGCAACGTGGTGCTGTCGCTGGGCTATTCCAACCGAGACTCGGTCCTGAACGCGGCGCGCGAGTTCTCGTTGATCGGCGGCTTCGCCGGGACTTCGCCTCTCGGCTCCACCGTGTTTGACGCCACCAACCTTCCTTCGGTCGCTGCAGTCAGTGCGGCTGTGCCGGGCGCTGCTCGAGGGAACACCTTTGGATTCAACAACAACGGTACGTTGTTCGCTTACCAAGGGGCCCGCGACTACCTGAGCCCCGGCGGAGTCGGCTACGAGGGTTTCCGAACGCCGGGCCCTTTGCAGCAGACCGATTTCACCTATGCGACGGGTGATCGAAACTACATGATCATACCGCAGCAGCGATACAATGTTTACGCTGCGGCGAACTACGAGATCAGTCCGTTCGCGGAAGTTTATGCTGACTTCCTGTTCTCGCAGTACGACGCGAACAACCAGCTGGCCTCCAACCCCGCCACGGGTCCCACTACCGGCTTCCGTATCCCGGCGGCCAACCCTTTCATCCCGGCCGAACTCCGGGCGGTCCTGAACTCTCGCCCCAATCCGGCCGGAAGTTTCCGTCTCGACAAGCGCTTCAACGAGCTCGGTCCGCGGCGGCAGAACGAGACGTATGACGTGTATCAGATCACGGCGGGCCTTCGTGGCCGAGTGCCGGGCGTCGGCGACTGGACCTACGACGCGTATCTTTCCTACGGTCGCGTTGACAACAGCACGGCCTACACGGGCTACCTCTCACGCTCGGCGACCCAGAAGCTGCTGGATGCGCCCGACGGAGGAGCATCGCTCTGCGCCGGCGGCTTTAACCCGTTCGGGGAGAACCCGCTGAGTCCAGCCTGTATTGCTTACATTAGCCGAGTGCCGACGAATACCACCAAGAATAATCAGCGCATTGCTGAGATCAACCTCCAGGGTGGGCTCTTCAACCTTCCTGCCGGGCAAGTCCGGGCGGCGGTGGGTGCTACCTATCGCGAACAGAATTATGCGTTCGTTCCCGACGCCATGGCGTTAGCCACGTTCACCCTGAATGGAGTCACGGGTCCGGAGTTGGCGGGCCTATCCAGCCAGCCGCTTTCGGGATCCGACAAAGTCCGGGAAGTTTACGGTGAACTCCTGATCCCGCTCCTGCGCGATCTGCCGCTGATACGCAGCTTGGAGACTAACGTCGGCTACCGCGTCTCTGACTACGCCACGATCGGCAGCGTCAGCACTTACAAGGCCGATTTGAGCTGGGAAATCTTCGAGGGGCTGCGAGTTCGGGGGGGCATTCAGCGCGCCGTTCGCGCGCCTTCGCTTGGCGAGTTGTTCGCAGCGCAAAGCCTGAGCTTCCCGAACATCGGCGTGCCAGTCTCATCAGCGGGCGTTCGCCAGTTCTCTGGCGATCCGTGCGACATCCGCGGTGCATACCGCGCTCCTGGCGGCGCTAATGCCTCCCAAGTCCGGGCGTTATGCGTCGCGCAGGGTATTCCAGGCCAAGTTGTTGACTCCTACACCTTTTCGAACTCGCAGGTATCCGGGCTGACCGGTGGCAACCCGCTTCTAAAGGAAGAAACCGCCGACTCCTTCACGGTTGGCGCAACATTGAGATCGCCGTTCTCCAGTCCGTGGCTTAGTGGTCTGTCCGCCTCGGTAGATTACTACAACATCAGCATCGAGCAGGTGGTCGGCACCCTCGCCACAACGGAACAGCTGCGCCGCTGCTTCAATGAGAACGGCACCTCAAATCCGACCTACGACCCTAACAACTTCTTCTGTCAGCTGTTCAGTCGCGATCCAAACTCGGGGCAGATCACAAGCACTCTCGAGACGAACGCAAACCTGGGCACACTGAAGACGAGCGGCGTGGACTTCCAGATCGATTGGGCTCTCACGCTGGCAGACGTCGGTGGACCTGACTGGGGCTCGTTCGCCCTCAACTTCATCGGCACGAAGCTGGAGGAGTGGAAGCGTCAGGACATACCCGGGGGTGATTTCACCGATCGTAAGGGGACTATCTCGAACGCCTTTGGCCTGACTTTGCCAGAGTGGAAATTTCTGTCCGCGCTGAATTGGAAATACAATCCTTTAACCGTAGGGGTGCGGTGGCGTTACGTGGGCTCCGTCGAGAACTTCAATAACCGCGACCAGGCTCTCGGCGCCGTCAACTACTTCGACCTCAACACTTCGTTGAAGGTGAACGAGTTGATGACGTTTCGCGCTGGGGTGAATAACCTTACGGATGCGCAGCCTCCGGTTTATTCGCCCTCGATCGCCGCCAATACCGACCCATCCACCTACGACCTGGTCGGCCGCCGTTACTACGTCGGCATCACCGCTCGCTTCTAAGTTCGATGAAAGGTTCGCACCGATGAAAAGATCTTTATTGACCGTCGCGATGGGGGGGGTGGGGCTCCTCTATGCAGGAAGCGCGGCCGCCCATGACTTCTTCCTTGTTCCAGAGAGGTTCGTCGGGACAAGCGGCCAACCCCTTATCGTTCACGCAACGTCCTCGTCGGACTTTCCGGGGCTTAACGTCGCGTCACCGCCAACGCGAGTCGCCGAGGTTCGAGCGGTGGTCGGCGGCCGCCCAGCTGCCGTTAAGGTACGAGAAAAGGGCGCCAAATCTCTGCTCCTTGCGGTATCCAGCGATACGCCCGGAATGGGTGTGGTGACGCTCCAGACGATCTGGGGTGAGTCGAGCTGGAAGCCCGACATGGTTGATACTTACCTGGAAGAGCATCCGTTCAAAGCCGAGGAGGTGGCGGCGGTCCGAGGTGTCCTTCCTCAGGGGGCGACCCTCCAAGTACGGTCGCGCCGGCTGGCCAAAACTCTCGTATGCGTCCGCGTCTGTACGCCGCCGACGACGGCTGCGGCGGGACTCGAAGTCGAGTTTGTCCCGGAGTTCGATGCGGCCGGCACCTCGCCGGCGAGGGTCCAACTCCTGCGGAACGGGCGCTCGCTGGCAGCGCATCCTGTCACGGTGAGGACCGCGTATGGGAAGCGGCAGAACGTTGTCACCGACAATGAGGGGTGGGTGCGCCTCCCCGCCGCGATCTCAGGGCCGGTGATGCTCGTGGCTGCCACGCTTGATCCTCCGACTGAGCCTGGCGGACTCTTCACTACCAACAACGCCTCCCTAACATTTGAGGCGGACCGAAGTCGCGCGGCGGATTGAACACTTTCCGGAGAGAGGAGCTAACTCCTCTTGCGGCACCGAATCGATCCACGACGATTGCACTCTTAGCGAATCCAACTTGCGCCCGGACGCTGGCAGGCGCTCCGGGCCTTGGGCGGACAGCCTCACCGCTGGGCGGTGCCACGTGGCATCACCGACCTACCGCCAGCTCATCAAGCGCGGCTGATCTTCGCCCTCAAAATACAACAGCGCCCTTCAAGGGCCGCCACTTCGAGGGCGAGGTGATCCTATGGGCGGTGCGATGGTATGGCCGCTGGGATCAGCTACCGCGACCTAGAGGAGATGTTGGCCGAGCGCGGCGTTGCCGTCGATTACACCACCATCTACCGCTGGGTGCAGTGCTACGCGCCTGAAATCGAGCAGCGCCTGCGCTGGATATAGCGCGCCTCGTCGTTGCGGCGGAACTGGCGGGTGGACGAGACCTACGTCAAGGTGCGCGGGCACTGGGCGTAAGGGCAGCGGCTCGATCGCGCGCGCCGGCACGGGCTGATAGACGCCGATCGTCACCCATTCCGGCGGCCAATCGACCGTCACCGTGTCGCCGGCGATGCGGGTGATCCCGGCGCTCTCGATCTCGACCTGGTAATGGAAGCGGTCGTCCTCGGGGCCATATTCGCCGGCGATTAGTGTGCCGTCGCTGATGGCAAGATGAAAGCGGTACTCGTCGCCGTCGAAGGGAACGCGTAACTCCAGCTCGACATCGCCGGTGATGCCCAGGCGCTCGGGGGAAAGCGGGGTAATGGTGACGCTCCTGCGATCCTCCGTCCTGCTCCAACAACTAGAACATAGTGGGAACAAACATCAAGCTAGGCTGACTACAACGGCGGTAACTTATTCGTATATTCGCTTAGTAGCTTAGTCCTGATGACATTGCTGAATCAGAGCCGTTTTCCGCTTTCGTTCCTGCCGATCTTGACTCATAGAATCGTCATGCCGATCGCGCGCGAACATCGCTGGCTCTATCCGATCGATTGGCGCGAGCTGTCCGCCTTCATCCGTTTCGGCCGCGCCAAGGGGCGCTGCGAGCATTGCCGTCGCCCGCACGGCCACAACGTGCTCCACCTCGGCGATGGTATCTGGTGGGACGAGGACGCCGCTCACTGGCGCGACGGGCAGGGCAGGGGGCTTCGCCGCCTGCCATCGCCCGACGAGCTGGTGCGTGTGCAACCCGGGTTGGCTGGCATCGACCCGCCCGCCCAAACGCGGATCACGCGCGTGGTTCTCGCCAGCGCGCACCTGAACCATGATCCCGGCGATAACCGGCCGCGCAACCTGGCCGCGCTCTGTCAGCGTTGCCACATGGTCCATGACGCGACCGAGCATCGCCGGCGCCGTTGGCTCAACGCCTTCCGGGTGCGCGCGATCGGCGACCTGTTCGCCTGACTGCCGGGCCGCAGGCCCGGCCCCAAGGGTTGGGTGGGTGGGACAAAGACGCGGTCGTCTAACAGACGGCCTCCGCTACGCCGGTTGGCTAAGCGAGCTGCGCCCGCCGGGTATATGCCGGTAGAGCGTCGATGGCTGCACCCCGAGCTGCGCTGCCACCTCCTCTACGGTGATGGTCGGATCGGCAAGCATCGCCTTGGCGCGCTTGATCTCGGCCGGTCCCATCGCCGGCTTGCGCCCGCCACGTCGCCCCGAGGCCCGCGCCTGGGCAAGCCCGGCATGGGTGCGCTCTAGGGTCAGCTCGTGTCAATCGGCGTCCAAAAAGGACCCCCTATCGGCGTGCAAAAGGGACCCCCTTCGTCAAGCAGCGTGACGGGTATGGGGGTCGCACCGTTCGCGCTGGTTGCGGCGTAGGGCGGGCGTAGCCCGA
>JAESGL010000433.1_pt1 | contig 19639 bp, 18 predicted proteins | sample 9269711 | NCBI WGS metagenome assembly JAESGL01 (sample SAMN14515918, study PRJNA621676) | algae metagenome | isolation source: Kastovskya adunca ATA6-11-RM4 and co-occurring heterotrophs from soil and... | place: Chile: Atacama Desert | collected 2011-06-27
GGCAGAAGACCAGGGTTCCCGTCGCCGCGGCGGAGAACGAGAAGTTCTCGACCTTACAGCTTCTTCAAGCAGACGCGGTGGACATCATTCAGCCGAACGTCAACAACGACGGCGGCTTCACCGCAGCGATGCGAAACGCGGCGATCGCGCGGGCGTTCAACGTGCCGCTCGGCCACGGCAACGGCAACGGACCGCATAACATCGCCCTCCACGCTGGACTTCAGCATGGCGGGCTCGTGGAGTACCACTTCCACAAGTGGATGGCCTACAACGCCATGTTTAAGGCTGTGCCACAGCCCGACAATGGTTGGCTGGCGGTAAGCCAGGAGCCGGGCCTTGGCCTCGACCCCAAGGATGGGCTAATCGCTGAGTATTCGGTCAAAGACTGAGGGCAGGCCGATTCAGAGGCCTTCGAAAACGCTTGAAGACTCTGGATCGGCAAATTCTCAACGTCAGCTTTCGTTCTCTCGCTTTTCGGATGCCGACGGATCGCTATGGCCCCGGCCCCAGCACGAGCCATCAGTCTGCTTCGCATAGGCGGAGTTCGACCATCATCGACAATGTCCGGGCAGGTGCGGGGTCGTGCCGCGTCTGCCCACTGCACCTTGAGATGGCGGATGCGGGGGCGGAGCAGTCGGGCGTGAAGCTCGTTCACGGTAGAAATTAGGCGCACGCTCGGAGAGAGCTGATTCAGCCTTCGAGGGACGCGCCGAGTGCTTCGATGACATGCTGGCAGGCCACCAGCTCATCGATGAGAATGAATTCGTTTGGCTTATGCGCGCGGGCAATATCGCCCGGACCGCAGATGATCGATTCAATGCCGGCCTGCTGATAAAGCCCCGCTTCTGTACCGAAACTGACAGCCGCCAGCGATGGCCGTCCTGTGAGCTTCTCTAGAAGCGCGGCGAGGGGCGCGTCTGCAGGAAGAGAAAGCGCAGGATAGGCGCTCAAAGGTTCCCATTCCACCTCGATGCCATCAGCGGAAAGCGTACGGGAAAAGGCGCGAAGTTGGTTGAGCAGCGTTGTTGGCGGGACACCCGGGATGGCGCGCGCCTCGATTTCTGCCACGCAAAGGTCCGGGATGATATTGAGTGCCTGGCCTCCATGCAGCTTGCCGATCTGCATCGAGGAATAGGGCGGCTCGAAATCCGGGTCGAAGGGCCCTGCGCCCATGGCCTTTGCGGCCGTCACGGCGCGAGACAGCACCTCCGCCATTGCGTGTATCGCGTTGGCTCCTTGATCAGGCCTTGAGGAATGGCCTGCTCGGCCCCTAACGACCACTCGGGCTGCGGCCTTGCCCTTGTGCGCGCGCACGCCCTGCATCCCGCTTGGCTCGCCGATGATCGCCCCTGAGGGCGGGGCGCAAAGCTCTGGCAGTCGGGAAATGAGATGGGGCACGCCCCGACAGCCCGCTTCCTCATCATAGGAAAATGCCAGATGCACGGGGCGTTTCAAATCGAAGGTTTGTAGAGCCGGAACGCTCGCCAGAACCGCCGCCAGAAAACCCTTCATGTCTGAGGTGCCGCGCCCATACAGGCTGCGCCCCTCTTGCCGAAGAAGAAAGGGATCAGACTTCCAATCCGGCTCTCGGGCCGGAACCACGTCCATGTGGCCAGAGAGAATGTATCCGGCGCCCTCGGGCGGCCCCAGAGTGGCGAAGAGATTTGCTCTGTCTCCCTCGGGGCCGGGCAGCACGGAGACTGCCACGGCGTGGCTTTCGAGGTAGCGCACGATCCATTCGACGATGTCGCGGTTGGACGATCCCACGACTGAGGGAAAGCTCACGAGCTTTTCCAGGATCTCGACGGCGTTCATTCGGGCATTCTCAAAGCTAGAAATTTGCTTGGCCAAGCTCCCCGGCGGATGCTCTTCAAGAGCAAGCCGCCGGCAGCCTCGCCATGCTCCGGCACGATTCCTCGGGCAGATGAGGTGCGTTGCGCCACGAGCTCAAAGGAGAGACCTATCGCCCCGCCATGGCTTCCCGCGCCTCGCCCCTGAAATAGTCGGCTCGCACTGCCGCTCCGACCAAATTTACGATCAGCCTTCCCGCCGTGATGCAGGTAATTTGATTGACGTCGGTCGCGGGCGTGATCTCCACCACGTCCATTCCGACGACCCTGCCCTTCTTGACGAGACCGTGGATCAGGCTCCTGGCTTGGAGGAACGTCATGCCGCCCGCGCACGGCGCAGCGACCCCTGGCGCGATAGATGGTTCGAAAGCGTCCAAGTCGATCGTGATGTAGAATCGGCCCCCGTCGGGGATCATGTCGAGGACCGGCTGGATCCCCCGCTCGTGAATGTCGTAGGCAGAAAACAGGTGGGCACCGTAGGCTTTCGCGGCCTCGAATTCTTCCTGCCGCGCACTGCCGGTCCCATGCAGCCCGATCTGGAAGATCTCGCCAACATGCGCCATCTCGGAGGCGCGCCGGATTGGACTGGACAGCCCGTGGGTGACGCCATTGATCTCTTCGCGCCAATCAAGATGCTGATCGATCTGGATTAGTGTTATCGGCTCTTGGTCGTCGAGGGCCTGGAGAACGGGTATCGGAACCGAATGGTCGCCGCCGAGCACGATCGGCATTGCGCCCGAGGCCACGATCTTGCGGACGACCTGCTCGGCGCGCTGGAGATGATCCTTGAGTTCCCTGGGGTCGGCATACACATCCCCACAATCGACGGCCCGGATGGGGCGGTTGTCGTAGAGCGGGCCGCCGACATCGAAGTCATATCGCTCGATGGATCGAAGGATCCTGTCAGTCGCCCGGCGCATCGCCAGCGCGCCACGGCTCTGATCGCTGGCGATCTCGCCAAACGTGTAGGACTCCCCGTATGGAATGCCGAGATAGGCAATGTCTGCGCGAAGCGTATCAAGATCATTGCATGGTTTGGAGTAGAGAAAGGTTTGATGCTCGGCCTTCGCCGGAATGGTCAGTGGCATGTTCGTCTTTCCATGTCGTGGGTCTGTAATCGGTCGCGCGCGATTTCCCGCAAGCTGCCGTCTTGGCCGTTTCGGCAGATGCCGACTGGCGTCAGTGTCCGAGAATCTGGGACAGGAACAGCTTCGTCCGTTCATGCTGCGGGTTGCCGAAGAATTCTTCCGGCTCGTTCCGCTCCACGATGCTGCCGGCATCCATGAAGACGACCCGATTGGCGACCTGGCGGGCAAAGCCCATCTCGTGCGTCACGCAGATCATCGTCATGCCTTCCTCCGCCAGGCCGACCATGACGTCCAGAACCTCCTTGATCATCTCGGGGTCGAGGGCGGAGGTTGGCTCGTCGAACAGCATGACTTTGGGGCTCATGCAAAGCGAGCGCGCGATGGCGACGCGCTGCTGCTGGCCACCGGACAATTCGCCAGGATACTTGTTGGCCTGCTCCGGGATCTTCACCCGGGCGAGGTAATGCATCGCGATTTCCTCCGCCTCCTTCCTTGGCAGCTTGCGCACCCACACCGGGGCGAGGGTGCAGTTCTCGAGGATGGTCAGATGGGGAAAGAGATTGAAGTGCTGGAACACCATCCCGACCTCGCGCCGGACGAGGTCGATGTTCTTCAGGTCACCGGTCAGTTCGGTGCCGTCGACCACGATCCGGCCTGTCTGGTGCTCCTCCAGCCGGTTGATGCAACGGACCATTGTGGATTTGCCGGATCCCGATGGTCCGCACACGACAATGCGTTCGCCGCGCCGCACCGTCAGGTCGATGTCGCGCAGCACGTGGAAGTCGCCGTACCACTTATTGACGCCAACCAACTCGATGACGTCGGCGGGCTGTTCGGCGGTGGAAGTCTCTTGAGACGGGTCGCGCTTGGCAAAAGCGGGCATCATTTCAATGAAAGCCTTTCATGCAGTGGGTTTCGCGGCGGGCCGGAAGGATGCCTCATCCGCCGATCCAGAATCTATCAAGGCCACCGACGGAGGAGGGCGCGAAAGGGGCCGGAGCGATCAGATCCTGATCATTCGTTCGATCTTTCTGCCGCCGAGCGAGATCGAGAAGCAGATCACGAAATAGATGATCGCCACGGCGCCGTACGCGATGAATGGCTCGAAGGTGGCATTGGCGATCATCTGGCTGGCTCGGGTCAGTTCGACGAAGCCCACGATGGAGGCCAGCGAGGTGTTCTTGACGATTTGCACCATCAGCCCAACCGTCGGCGGAATTGAGAGCCGAAGCGCCTGCGGCAGGATGATCAGCCGCATCTGATGCCAGTTTCTTAGCCCGAGGCTCCTGGAAGCCTCCCACTGGCCTTTCGGGACAGCGAGGACGCAACCATACCAGGTCTCGGTTAGATAAGCGCCGGCGTAGACGGACAGGCAAAGGCTTGCGGCCAGTAGTGGCGTGGTCTGGAAACCGATGAGGGCTAGGCCGAAGTAAACAAGGAACAGCTGCATGAGCAACGGCGTGCCCTGAAAGAGCTGCACGTACATGCGAACGAACGGAGCTGCGATATTCGGCGAGACAAGCCGGAGAAACAGGAGCACAAGGCTGACGCTGGCGCCACCGATGAACGCTATCAACGACAGATAGATCGTCCACGGTACTGCGGCGAGGAGGTTTCGGAATACGTCCCACGTGGTAAATTCAATCATCGCTGACCTGCCGTTGCGAAGTTGCCGAATATCAATCGGCGGCCGATCCAAGCTAATAGCTCGCGGAAAAGAATGGCCAGCATCAAGTAAAGCACTGTCACGACGATGTAGGCTTCGAAGTTCCGGAAAGTCCGGCTGGCAATGACGTTTGCCGCGTAGGAGAGTTCGGCGACGGAAATCTGGCTGCAAAGGGCGGATGCAAGAAGGATAATGACGAGCTGGCTGGTCATGGCCGGCCATACGCGCTGGAACGCTGGTGGAACAATAACAAGGAAGAAGGATTGGACCGGCCGCAGGCCCAAGGCCCGCGCCGCCTCGAACTGACCGCGGGGTGTCGCCTCTATCCCTGCACGTATAATTTCGGTGGCATAGGCCGTCAGGTTTATCGTCAGGGCGACAATGGCGGCCGTCACGCTGGTCATCTTCAGGCCGAGCGCCGGCAACCCGAAGAAGATAAAGAAGATCTGACCGAGGAAAGGTGTGTTCCGAAAGAACTCGACGTAACAACGGATTGCCCATTGCGCCGCTTTCGGGCCTTGCAGGCTCGCCCATGCGCACAGGGTTGCGAGACTAACGCCCAGCAGTGATGAAACGAGCGTCAGCATTATCGTCATTGTGAAGCCGTCGAGCAGGCTCGGCCAGCTGAGGAAGACATCGTGAAACGCTGTTAGAGTCATCCGCTGGCTATCCGCACGATTAAAGGTGTCATTTGACCGGATTCAGCAAACTGCGAACCGGGACATCCGCATCCAGACACTCGAGAGAGTGCAGAAGGCCGAGCGCTCCCTTCCGGCCCAGCGTCGGCTCCGCACAACTGAGAAACTTGGACCGGACGTCGGCCGCCGGCATGGGATTGGCAGCGGTTCCGAGAGCGTGTGTCCGGTATCCGGAATATCGGCGACCATTCTTCAGCGAGATGAGGACCGACGCTCCTTCCGGAGCGGACTCGCATCGCGCCGCGTCCCACATCGGCCCGCTCACCATTCGGATACGCGGCATCAGCGCACGAACCGCGTCGCTTTCGAGGACCTCTTCGTTCAACTGATCGAGGCCGAGAGCGCCGCAGCATAGAATTGCCGCTACAGCGAATTCCATACTGAACTGCGCCTCGCGAGGATTCTCAGGCGATGAATGTTTCAGGTTGGCCATCACAACCGGCGGAGCGTCGCAAAGAACCTCGTCGATATCATTAGGCGAGAATCCTTCCTGCGCGATGATCTCCGCAACGATGTCCACCGCCGCGTGCGAAGACAGGCACACGGGATATTTCTTGATGTCCACCCCAGGCGTTTGCAGACGCCAGAGCCGGCCGAGACCCTGGCATGCTGCTTGATCGAAGGCGCCATCGTTGTGAAGGGCTGCGAAGCCGGAAGGGTGGGAAAACGGGTCGCTAGGGCCAGTCGCGCCCGCGGCTGCAAGACATGCACATCGCAGACCCGCTTCGCTTGCCTGAGCGGCCAGCAGAGCCTTGGCATCCGAGCCGAAGCAGACCTTCGTGCCGCCTGCGCCCGCAACGGCCAGGCCGATACACGAGCGCATTTGCGCAGCGTCGAGTTTCAAAAGGTGCGCGGCCGCTACGCCGGCGCCGATCGGTCCCAGAAGACCTGTTGTCCACCATCCCTTCTGATACAGTGCCGTCCCCGCTGCAGCGCCAACGGCGTACTCGCACTCGGCCCCGACGGTGATTGCCGTGATCAGGTCCGAGCCGTTGGCGTTGATCGCCTGGGCCAGGGCGACCGCGGCTGGTACGATGACAGCGGAGCCATGGACAAAACCCGCGTAGCAATTATCGTCGAAATCGAGGGCGTGGGCGGCTGCTGCATTGCAAAACGCGGCTGCTGCGGCCGATGAAGTGCTTCCAGATCCCAGTACGTCGGCCGAGCCTCGGCACGCGTTCTGCTCCGCAATCTGCCGCGCCGTGGCCGCTACGCTGGTTCTGGAACCGGCCACGGCGACGCCGATAGTGTCAATCACGCAAATCTTGCTGATTTGGCGCACATCTTGTGGGACGTCCGCGCCGGTCACGCTACTCGCCCATTCCGACAACGACAGGGACGCGTCTTGAATCTCGTCTTTCATCGCGCATCACCTGTCGTGCGTCGGGAGAGGGGACGGACGTTACTCCGGGAGGTCACCGGCCGGAGCCCCAAGCCACTTGACCGAAAGGCGGTCGAGTTCGCCGCTGGCCTTCGCCTCACGGATGATCTCGTTAACCTTTTCCAGTAGCCGAGTTTCACCCTTGGCCACGCCGACATAGCAAGGAGCATTCGCCAGGATGATCTTCAGTTCCATGTCGAGATCCGGGTTCTGCTCATTGATGGCCGCGGCGACCGGAGTGCCCGACGCGAACATCTCCGCCTGTCCCGACATGAACGAGGCAATGGTGCTGGCATTGTCCTCGAAACGTTGTACGACTGCACCCGGAGCAAGTTCCTGCAGTTCCTGGTCCTGCATTGAACCGCGGGTGACGGCGATAACCTTGCCCTCCAGATCCGAATAGTCATCGACCGGCGGCTCCTTCGCGCCGAACACCGCATCAAAGAACGGCGAGTAGGCGATGCTAAAGTCGATCGCTTTGCTTCGTTCTTCGGTTTTGCCGAGAGAGGAGATTGTCAGGTCCGTCTTGCCCGTCTGAAGGAACGCTACGCGGTTGGGCGCGGTCACGGGCACTAGTTCGGCCTGAACACCCAGCTTTTCCGCGATCAACCTCGCGATGTCGATGTCCATCCCTCTCGGCTGCATATCCGGCCCGACCGATCCGAAAGGCGGATAGTCCGTCGGCACGGCGACTCGGATGGTGTTGCGGCTGACGATTTCGTCCAACGCGTCTGCGAGTGCCGGAACGGCGGCGAACGAGGCCATTAACCCAAGCGCGGCCGTGATCAGAAATCGTGCTGTCATCGTTTTCTTCCTTTGGTTGAGGTGACTGATGCAATGCGTAACGAGTTGATCTTGTGGCACCGCCGATGCAGGCGGGGATGGCGGGATGTCCGTCCAGATCAGTCCGGAATCACGGCGGTGGCGTCGACTTCAACGAGATATTCGGTCCGCGCGAATGCGGTGACGACAATCCCGGTTGATACCGGGAAAACACCCTTCAGCCACCGTCCAACCACCCGATATACGTCTTCGCGGTAGCGCGGATCCGAGATATAGATCGTCAGCTTGCAGATGTGGTCGAGCTGACTTCCGCATTCCTTCAGGAGCATGTCGATGTTTTTCATCGCTTGCTCTGTCTGCCCCGCAACGTCGCCGATGGACACGCATTTCGATGTATCGAGATCCTGTCCTATCTGTCCGCGTAGGTAGACTGTAGTTCCACGCGCGATCACCGCTTGGCAGAGATCATTGTCAATGTTCTGTTCGGGATACGTGGTCTTCGTGTTGAATTTTCTAATTCTCGTATGAGCCATCAACGCAAATCCGAAGGAGCTTGGGATGAGGATACGTTGTAGATCCCATCCCGAAATTTGATTGTTGATCTCGACTATTCTGCCGATCTCCCTTTCAGCCTACGAACGGCGGGTAGCCTCGAAAAGCGATTTTTTTGGTACCCAGATTCCATTTTTTGATACATTGGGACGATGCGGAAACTTGATTTTGACGAACGCGATCTTCGCTCACTCCGGGTCTTCTGCGCCGTCGCGGAGGCGGGCGGACTGGCGGCGGCCGAGAAAAAGCTCGCGATGTCGAAGCCTTCGATCAGTCGCCACGTCCGCGATGTCGAGCATAGGCTGGGAGTCAGGTTGTGCGAGCGAGGGCCAGGTGGTTTCCGGCTGACGCCGGAAGGTGTGGTCGCCCTTGATCTGGCTTCTGCTGCATTTCAGGCATTGGGCCGGATTCGACCTGAGATCGACGCTGTGCACGGGGTATTGTCTGGTAGGCTCGCGATCGGGATCGGCGAACACACGCTGACACATCCAGACTGCAAGCTGCCGGAGGCATTGACCGCTATGCGAAATCTGGCTCCTGGGGTGGAGCCGCATGTCCTCGTAATGAATTTCACCGAACTGGGGCAGTCGTTGAACGACGGTCGTGTCGATCTGGTGATCAGGGGGAAATACAGGGAAGATAGAGATTTCTTCCACATCCCGCTATATTATGAGATACACCGAATATATATAGCGAAATGCGCTGTTAATGCAGATACTGGCAGGCTGCCGTTGATATATCGGTCGCATCCTCATGTGGAAAAGGCGCTTAGATCGGGCCGCTATTTCAGAGGGCCTGATGTCGCGGGGCTCGACTCTGTGGCTGCGATGGTCGCAACCGGCTTTTATCAAGGTTTGCTCCCCACGCACTACGGCGACCTGATCAAGAAGAGGTTCAAGCTGGAGGTCGATGTTGGCGGTCCGGTGTACCAACATATGGGTTGTGCGGTATTCTCGACGTCGCGCGCTCTCAGCCAACGCGCAAAGGTCTTTCTGGATATACTGAAAGACCTGCACGGATTCGACGGTAAGCGATAAGTTCGACTTCGGGATATCGGGAGCCACCTTCTCCTGATTAAGGGTCGCAACCAGACGGTCTGCTGCCAGGCCGATGCGGCGCCGGCAGTGGTTCCGACACGGGGTTGCTGCCGGCCGCGTCGCCCGCGACGGCACAATCGGCGCCGACCCGCCGCATCAGGTTGTGGGCTGTGGTGAAGGGCGGCGTGCGGTGAGAGGGCGTCGAGCCTGCCGTTCATCGCGGGCAAAGCGATTCGCAGGCGCCAGTTCAGTCGTGCCTTGCATGCGGCGATCGGCGATTTCGCGTTCAGGCCTCCAGATGCGCCTCCAACTCGGCAAAACTGGAAAATCTGCGCCCCGCGGTGGCGTTTTCTGGACGTAGCCGGCACTCTGCTCGTCCTTGCCCTTGGTCCGGGCCAGGTACGGTGCGAACGCCGGAAATTGAAACCTCCAGTGCTGGGCGAAGATAAGCAGCCGGGGTGCAGCACCACCTCGGCGCCTCGCCGGATCATGATGCAGGATCAGCGCCCGGGCGTTGTCGAGCAGCACCTTGCGGGGCACGCCACCGAAGGCCAGAAAACGCGCTCTCCATCCCCGCAAACCCGCTCTCCTGCTACTCGTGCCCGAAGGCTCTTGACATGCCGCCGGCGGGAATATCCTCCTCAGCGCCGTTAGTTGGACGTGCATCGACGGGCCTCGAAACCGGACAGTTCGTGGCCTGCGGCCGTGGACCGGTCACAGGAGCGCGCGGATCCTGTCTGCAGCACGCAACAAGGACGCGGCCACCTCCTGCTCGCGAGGCTCTAGCACCGGCTGGACGCCAGGGCACTGCAGGATGAAAGCGACGTGGCCAAAGGCATCAAGGATCGGCGCTGCAAGCGTCATGATGCCTGGCGTGTACTCGCTTTTGCCGACGGCATACCCTCGGCAGGCCGTCTCCTCCACGGCCGCCAGAAGTTCCTCTCTGCCGGTCAGTGTCCGCACGGTAAACGCTCTCGGCTTGCGTGCTATTGCCGCGTCGACGAGTTCAGGCTTGCTGAAGGCTAGGCGGGCCCGCATCTGAGCCGGCGCATCCCAGGGATAGCGGTGGCCGATCTGCACAGTGGCCAGAAGCTCGCCGGCGGCTTCCACCTTGTCGATGGCTACAAACTCGTCGTTCTCGTCGATGCGGCAGAGAATGCTTGGTAGCTTTGTCTCCGAGGAAAGAGTGATGAGTTCGTCGTGCAATTGCGCGGTCCTGTCGCGCTTGCCAAGAAGGTTGCCAAGATCCCGCAGCAACGCCCCGCCGAGCCTGTAGCGTCGGCGGGACAGGTCATGATTGACCCAGTTTTCCGAAACCAGTGTCCGCAGAATGCCGAGACAGTGGCTCTTCGTAATCCCCAGATCCCCCGCGATCTCCGCCAACGTCGCACCCACGCCTTGCCGTGAGTCGAGATAGCGGATTACTGCAATGCACTTTGCCACGGCAGGCACCGGCTGAGACTGCGCCGGTTCAAGTCTGGCATCCATAAGCTTCTCCCGAACAGGTTGCCGTTTATCCCTGCCTATTGACAAGGAGGGAGGAGCGGCTCCATCCTGCTCCATACAGAACGTCGTTCTCTATATAGAACGAATGGCACTCTTGCAAGCGGGCACCGCTCTTTCCGCCTTTGGGAAGCAGACGGCCAACTTTTGGGGGAACGGATGACGCGCTTCCTGTTCAACCGCTTCTTTCAGGCTCTCGTGGTCATGTTGACGGTGGGCGCGATCTCTTTCGTCCTGTTCCGCTACGTCGGAGACCCTGTGGAGATGATGGTAAGCGTGGAGGATACGCCGCAGATGCGCGAGCAGATGCGCGAGCGGCTAGGGCTCAATGATTCTCCGCTGACACAATTCCTTCGCTACATCGGCAACACCGCGAGCGGCGATTTTGGGATCTCTTACCGAACCCGCCAGCCGGTCGCGGAGATGATCTTCAGCCGACTTCCGGCGACGATGGAACTGGTAATCTGTGCAACCCTACTGTCGCTTCTGGTGGGAATCCCACTTGGCATCGTCGCGGCTCTGTTCCGCGGCCGCTGGATCGGCCGAGCTGCTGACACCGCAACACTTATCGGCATCTCGATGCCGACCTTCATGACCGGCACGCTTCTCATCCTGCTGTTCTCTGTGACGTTTCGCGTTCTCCCATCCTTCGGGCGCGGCGAGACCGTCGATCTGGGATTCTGGACCACCGGTTTTCTGACAGCGAGCGGCCTCCAGTCGCTGATCATGCCGTCCATAACGCTTGGTCTGTTTCAGATGACGATGATCATGCGGCTCGTACGGGGTGAGATGATCGAGGTGATGCGCACCGATTTCATCCGCTTCCAGAAGGCCCGCGGGCTTTCCGACCGCGCCATTCATTTCCGCCACGCGCTGCGCAACAGCCTGATGCCGGTCATCACTGTGGCAGGCATGCAGTTCGGGGCGCTGATCGCTTTCGCCATCGTCACCGAGTCGGTGTTCCAGTGGCCAGGGATGGGGCTTCTCTTCGTGCAGTCAATCACAAATGTCGATGTTCCGGTGATGGCTGCCTACCTGATGATCGTCGCGGCATTCTTCGTCGCTATCAACCTGGTCGTAGACCTTCTCTACTACCTGATCGACCCGCGGCTGCGGACCGGGGGCCAGGCAGTGAGGGCCGCGGCATGAGCGCCGCTCCCGAGGTCGTCGATGGGCTGTCTGGAGCCGTAAGAGCTTCCCGGAGACCGCTGCGAGCGTTCTGGGACAATGAGGTGGCCCGCTCCTTCCGCGCCACCCCCTCGGCAATTATCGCTGCGTTTGTCGCGACTTTGTTCATCGCGCTGGCCCTGCTTGCGCCGTGGATCGCCCAGCAGAATCCTTACGACCCCGCCAGCTACGACATCCTGAGCTCCGACCTGCCGCCCGTGTGGATGGCGGGCGGCGACTGGAGCTATCTCCTCGGCACCGACGATCAGGGCCGCAGCCTGCTTGCCCTAATCCTATATGGCATGCGCATCTCCATGTTTGTCGGCTTCGCCTCGATCGCGTTGGCCATGGTCGCGGGTACAGTGTTCGGCCTGATCAGCGGCTATTTTGGCGGCTGGATCGACGCGGGCATGATGCGAGTCGCCGACATTCAGATGAGCTTTCCGCCAATTCTCGTCGCCCTGCTCGTCGACGGCGTAGCGAGGGCAGCGCTGCCCGCGAGCAGCCGTCAGGACCTCGGCCTCGGCGTGCTGATCTTCGCCATCGCTGTCTCGAAGTGGGTGTTGTTCGCCCGCACCGTGCGGTCCTCTGTAATGGTGGAGACGAGGAAGGAATACGTGCAGGCGGCTCACCTACTCTTCCGCAATCCGTTCGCAATCATTTTCCAGCACATCCTGCCAAACACGCTCGGCCCGCTGATGGTCCTCGGCACTGTGAACTTCGCGATGGCGATCCTCACCGAAGCCACTCTCTCCTTCCTCGGCACCGGCGTGCCGCCGACAACGCCATCGCTCGGTACGTTGATCAAGATTGGCAACGACTACCTGTTCTCCGGTTCCTGGTGGATCACACTCTTTCCTGGCTTCGCGCTGATCGCGATCGTCTTTTCCTTCAACGTCCTTGGCGACTGGCTACGCGACGCTCTAAACCCGCGGCTGAGATAGGAGGGATCGGATGAACGAAAGAACTCCCGTCCTCTCCGTCCGCGACCTTTCGGTGATGTTCGACAAGCACACCGGTACAGTGCAGGCGGTCCACAGCGTCTCGTTCGACTTGGCGAGAGGTGAGATTCTTGGGCTTGTCGGGGAATCTGGCGCGGGCAAGAGCCTGACCAGCATGGCGATCGTCAAGCTGATCGATGCGCCGGGCCGGGTCACCACAAGTTCGGTGACGCTAGCTGGGCGGAGGATCGACAATCTAGATACCCGTCAGATGCGCAACGTTCGCGGGCGCGAGATTGGCGTGATCTTTCAAGATCCATTGACGAGCTTGGACCCACTCTTCACGATCGGGGATCAGCTCGCCGAGACAATACAGACGCATCTGTCGCTGACGCGTCGGCAGGCGGAGCGCCGGGCACTTGAACTGCTTCAGCAGGTAGGCATACCGGCGGCCGAGCAGCGGCTGCACAGCTACCCGCACCAGCTTTCGGGCGGCATGCGCCAGCGCGTGGTGATCGCGCTGGCGCTCTGCGCTGAACCCAAGCTTCTGATAGCCGACGAGCCGACCACTGCGCTGGACGTGTCGATCCAGGCGCAGATCATCACCCTCCTCCAGCGGCTTTGCCGCGAGAACGGTACAGCAATCATACTCGTCACTCACGACATGGGGGTGATCGCCGAGGCCGCCGATCGGGTGGCCGTAATGTATGCAGGCAGCATCGTAGAGATCGGCGACACGCGTACCGTCATCAAATCGCCCCGGCACCCCTACACGCGCGGCCTGATGGGAGCCATTCCGAGAATTGGGGAGCGCCCCGACCGGCTTGTGCAGATTCCCGGCTCTATGCCCCGACCGGGCGCAGTCTTCCCGGGCTGCGCCTTCGCCGAGCGATGCGACCGGGCTGACGGGCTGTGCCTGCGTTCGCCGCCACCGCTTGGCCCCGTCGGGAACGGCGAAGCGGCCTGCTTCCACGCGAGGGACGAAGCGGCATGAACGCAACTCACAATAGGACGGATGGCCGGCCGCCGCTGCTGCGTGTCGAGAACCTCGTTAAGACCTTCTCCGTAGGCTCGGGCGGTTTCGGCAAGCAGCACCGCATCCGGGCAGTCAGCGATGTCAGCTTTGAGGTACATCGGGGCCAAACGCTAAGCCTTGTCGGCGAGTCAGGCTGCGGGAAGTCGACCGTGGCCCGGCTCGTCACAGGATTGCACAGGCCGGATTCGGGCAGGGTCTACGTTGATGGCACCAACCTGACGGCGGTGTCGCGCCGCTCTCAGCTGAAGCCGTTCGGCCGGCGCCTGCAGATGGTCTTCCAGGACCCATTCGCGAGCCTGAATCCCCGCTGGCGGGTCGGCAGAATCATCTCCGAACCGATACGAGCGTTCGGTCTGGCCGACACGAGAGCCGAGGTCGATGCGCGCCTCTTCTCGCTGCTGCGCGAGGTAGGACTTGCCGCCGAAGATGCAGGCAAGTTCCCGCACGAGTTCTCCGGCGGCCAGAGACAGCGGATTTCAATCGCCAGGGCGCTAGCCAGCGAACCGGAGCTTCTGGTCTGCGACGAGCCGACCTCGGCCCTCGACGTCTCGGTGCAGGCGCAGATTCTGAACCTGCTGAAGGATCTGCAGGATCGCCTCGACCTCGCTCTTCTGTTCATCAGCCACAATCTCGCCGTCGTCCATCACCTCTCCGACTATGTCGGCGTCATGTATCTCGGGCGCCTGGTGGAGCTCGGCGCTTCCAATTCCGTCTTCGCCCGCCCGGCTCACCCCTACACGCGCCTTCTGCTCAACACGATCCCGGACCTCGAAATGTCGGGACGGGCGCGTCCTCCGATCACTGGCGAAGTCCCGGATCCGATCGACCCGCCGCCGGGCTGCGTGTTCCATCCGCGGTGCCCAGCGGCTCGTGAAGTCTGCGAGGTCGCAAGCCCTCTGCTTGCGGGGCAGGAGCGAGGTAGCGCAGCGGCGTGCCACGCCGCCACGCAGGGCTGGAATACCGAGGAGGCGGCGCCGGAGCGAGCAAGGCTGGAGGCGGCGAGCCATGCTGTCTGAACGATGACACAAGGGAGAAGAACATGAATAGGTTGATGAAGAGCCTCTCGCTCGGCCTCGCGGCCGGGTTGATGGGCATCACCGCGATGGCATCGGGCACGGAGGCTAAGACGTTCACGTGGTCCTTCCAGACGGACATAACCGAACTCGATCCGCAGGCGAGGCGTGTGGTCTTCACGCGGTCCTTCCTCGCCAACATCATGGAGCCGCTGACTCGCTACGGGAAAGACCTCCAGGTCGAGCCGGCGCTGGCGGAGAGCTGGGAGCTGATCGCGCCCGACCGCTGGCGTTTCGCGCTCCGCCGCGACGTGACGTTCTCGAACGGCAACGCCTTCACCGCGGACGACGTAGTCACGACCTTCGAGCGCGGCATGGCCGAGGGCTCCCCCTTTCGGGGCGTCTTCGCCGGAGTCAAGTCGATCGACAAGACCGACGAACATACCGTCGAGATCACCACGAACGGTCCATACCCGATCCTGACGCGCGACCTCACCGACATTATGATCTTCGATCGAGAGTGGCTCGAGGAGAATAACGCACTCGCTCCAGTAGACCCGACGCAGGGGGGTGAGAGCTTCACGCTGCGAAATATCTTGGGCACTGGCCCCTTTAAGCTCGTCAGCTATGAGCCGGATCGCCAGATCGTGCTGGAGGAGAACGAGACCTGGTGGAATGCGCCAAACAAGGAGCACAACATCACCGAGGCGATCTTTCGTCCGATCAAGGCTGCGCCGACGCGGGTAGCGGCCCTCCTCTCGGGCGAAGTCGACATGATCTACCCGCTGCCGCTGCAGGATGTCGACCGTATATCCAGCACGCCTGACTTCAAGGTGGTAGAGGGTGCTGATATCACCACGATGTACCTCGGTATGAGGATCGGCCAGGACACACTCAGCAACGGTGACCCGAACCCGTTCAAGGACTTGAAGGTGCGGCAGGCCCTATACCAGGCAATAGACACCGAGGCATTGGTGAACCGTGTGATGCGGGGCAAGGCAACCGAAGCCGGCGTGCTGATGTCGCCGTACCACCGCGGCTATGACGAGCGCTTTGCCGGCCGTGTTCAACCCTACGACGTCGAGGGCGCCAAGGCGCTGCTCGCCGAGGCGGGTTATCCGGATGGCTTCAGGGTCTCAATGGTTTGCCCCAACGATCGCTATGTGAACGATCAGGCTGTCTGCCTCGCCCTGGTCTCCATGTTGGCCAAGGTCGGGATAGAGGTCGACATGCAAGCCGTTCCAGCATCACGCTGGCTGCCGATGATGAACAATGCCGAGACGGACTTATGGCTCGCCGCCTGGACTGCCGTCGGCACGATCGACGCCCATAGCTACCTGCACGCAATCGTCCACTCCAAGGAAGGCTCGAAGGGCGGCTTCAACAGCGGCCTGTTCGTCAACGAACGTATCGATGAGCTCGAAGAGGCGATCGCAAAAGAGAACGACGAGGCGAAGCGCGACGAGCTGATCTTCGAAGCATTCTCGCTTCACCTCGAGGAGCTTCCGCAGATACCGCTTCTGCAGCCGAAGCTGATCTGGGCGATGAAGGACAATGTGAACCTTCACCAGCAGGCCAACTCCACCTTCGACCTGCGCTGGGTGCGGCTGGATTGAAAATGCCGTGGAGGGCCCCGCGGCTCTCCACGCTGCCTTTCCCACGCCCACATCATCAAGCCGAGAAAATAATGCCCAAGCTACTCATCAAGAACGGCTGCATCCTCTCCATGGACCCCGCAGTCGGAAACCTGCCCAAGGGCGACGTGCTGGTGGTCGACGGCCGCATCGCCGAGATCGGTGCCTCGATCGCAGCTACGGCCGATGAAGTGATCGACGCCGACGGGCAGATCGTCATGCCTGGCCTAATCAACGCCCACATTCACACTTGGCAGACCGCGCTGAGGGGATTGGGCGGTGACTGGGCGGGATCCGACTACTTCAAGTTCTTCCACGCGACACTCGCGCCGCGATACACTCCGGAAGACACCTACATCGCGACGCTGGTGGGCGCGCTGGCGCAGATTGACGCTGGCGTCACCACGATCTTCGACTGGTGTCACAACAATTCCACGCCGGCGCACTCGGACGCAGCAGTCGATGCGCTCATGGAGTCGGGCATCCGCGCCGTGTTCGGCCACGGCACTGTAAAGCCCCAGCCGAAGCCGGGGGAACCCCACTTTTCGCAGGTCCCCCATCCAATCGCGGAGATCCACCGGCTGCGGCGGGACCGCCTATCCTCCGACGAGGCGCTGGTAACGCTAGCAATGTGCATCCTCGGCCCGGACTACTCCACTCTGGATGTCTCGCGCCAAGATTTTCGTGCGGCACGCGAACTGGGGCTTCTCTCGAGCTCGCATGTGTGGGGTCGGTCGAACCGGCTGGTGAAGGAAGGATATCGCACAATCGCCGCGGAGGGGCTGCTTGGCCCCGACCACAACATTGTCCACGGCAATTATATCGAGGACGACGAGTTGCGGGTCATCGTCGATCATGGCGCATCGGTTACTTCCACGGCGGCTATCGAACTGCGCTACCACGTCCGCGAGCCCCTCAGCGGCCGAGTCAGGCGGATGGGGGGCGCGCCTTCGATCGGCGTGGACAGCGAGGTATCGCTGCGCGGAGATATGTTCGAGGTCATGCGTTTCGCGCTTCACGCGCAACGCATGTTCGATAATCAAGAGACGGTACGCCGCATTGAGAGCGGCGATGACGGCGTCGCCGCTGATTTCGTCCGCAACAACCTCAAAGTCATTGGCACCGGCGGGTCGCCAATCGAGAAGGTCTCCCTCAAGACGGCTGAGGTCCTCGACTGGGCGACCGTGAACAACGCATCGGCAGTCGGCCTCGGCGGCAGGACCGGGAGCCTCACACTCGGTAAACAGGCCGACATCATCCTGCTCCGGCGCGACCACCTGCATATTCTGTCGGCGCAGAATCCTGCTGAGGCAGTTGTCTATTATGCGCAAAGCTCAGACGTGGACACAGTCATCATCGCCGGTCGAAAAGTGAAGTCCGGCGGCCGCCTCGTCTTTCCGGGTCTGGAGAGAAAGAAGAGGGAACTGCTCGCTTCGGCGGATCGCCTGTTGCAGGCGGCGAAGCCGGCACAGGAAACGGCGGCCTGATCTGCCGCTCGCCCAGGTGCTTCGGTACGCGTGGTGGACGGGCACGATCTGGACCGTCTCCTTGCCACGGCACGCCTCCGGCGCGTCGCTAGCGCAGGCGCTTCATGATTGACATCGTGCAGGGATGGGGTGCTGTCGGTTCCCAGTAAGCGAGGCTAGCCGCCCAGCGCCCTCGCGATGATATCGAGCACCTTCCTTGTGCGCTCCATCTCGCCGAGGATGATGCTCATGTTTGGCTTGTCAGGTCCTTCCGGCATGTCACGCGTGGCTTCAAGCTCCACCAGCTCCTCCTCGAACATGCGCTTTCGCTCCATCCACACGTCCCATTCCGCCTTCTCCTCTTTCGTCGCCGGTCCACGGATCACGGCCGTACCAGCGCGGATGTCGATGATGACGTGATCGGGATGGGGCAGGGGCTCTGGCAGGTGTGTGATCCCGATCTGCCTGCGCCGGTCCAGCTCGCGCTCCCACTCGATCTTGTAGGTGATGGCGACGTCCAACCACTCGTCGTGCAGGCGCCGGTTTTCGCGCTCGGTCGTCACCAGCAGCTCGGTGAAGAGACGCTGAGCGCGATTGTTACCCTTCGCTGCGTTCACGGCCAGCGAGCGCACAACCGCCTGCGCAAGTGGAATGGCGACAGGACCTTTGGCGTCCTGAATGCTGATCGTGCGGTAGGCCTCCTCCAGGATGATGCTCTTCAATCTTTCCTCGTGAAGGGCTGGGAGCTTGGCCTTGTTCCTGGCGCCCTTCGGCCTCCCCTTCGGATTGCCGGATCGTCCTGGCTGGAAGCGGTGCTCAACCGGTGGGCGCGCGTAGCCGACCTCGTGGGTAGCGGACGGGGAGGGGCGGAGCGAAAGCGTCTTTCCGCACGCTCCCGATTTGCCGCTCCGGTTCTTCTTACCATCCATCCCGCCGTGCCTGGTCACGCTGCGATCCTCTCGGGCGCGGGCCGACGGGCAATCCCGCAGGCAATCCGCTCCGCTTCATCCTTTGCGAAGGTCTCGTACCGGCGGATGATGCGGTCGCAATAGACCGGGTCCAGTTCGCAGAGATAGGCACGCCGCCCTGTCTTGTGCGCCGCGATCAAGGTCGAGCCGGAGCCGCCGAAGAGATCGAGCACAATGGCAGCCCGGCCGGAGACGTCCTTGATGGCATCTGCGATCATCTGCACCGGCTTGACGGTGGGGTGCAGCGCCAGCTCGTCCATGCGCCCGGCTTTGAGCGTGTTCACGCCCTTGTACTGCCAGACGTTCGTGCGGTAGCGCCCGTGCTGGCCGAGCTCGAAGCTGTTGATATGCGGCGCCGTCCCGTTCTTGAAGGCGAAGATCAGTTCGTGACGCGAGCGGTAGAAGGTGCCCATCCCGCCATTGTCCTTCACCCACACGATCAGGTTCTTCAGCTCCGAATAGACGCCTTCGCCGGCCGCATGCATCTCAGGCACATGGCGCCAATCCATGCAGATGAAGTGGATGGAGCCGTCGGTGCTGTGGGCAACGAGATTCTGGAACGAGGAGCGCAGAAAGGCGGTGAACTCAGCCTGCGTCATCTCGCCGGAAGCCATCGCGAACTCGCGGTGCTGGATGGCGCCGGACCCGCCAACGTGGCCCTGGATCGGCACGTTGTAAGGGGGATCGGTAAAGACCATCTCGGCCTTCTCGCCATTCATCAGAGCGGAGACGGTCTCCGGCTCCAACGCGCTGCCGCAGATGAGGCGATGCGGCCCGAGCTGCCAGATGTCGCCGACCTGGCAAAGGGCAGGACCGCTCTCCGGCGGCAAGACGTCATCACTGGGATCGCCCGACT
>JAESGL010000437.1_pt1 | contig 19440 bp, 27 predicted proteins | sample 9269711 | NCBI WGS metagenome assembly JAESGL01 (sample SAMN14515918, study PRJNA621676) | algae metagenome | isolation source: Kastovskya adunca ATA6-11-RM4 and co-occurring heterotrophs from soil and... | place: Chile: Atacama Desert | collected 2011-06-27
CGTTCGTGATCGATCACCATACGCACCGCGCGCTCGCGGACTTCCGGCGCAAACTTGTTCGTTGTCTTGCTCATACAGGCTCCACCTTCTCAGGAGTTGGAGCCTCCGGCAAACCCGGGGCGGTTCAGTTCGTTGCGTCAGCGCATGATCGACGAGATGAACATGCGCCGGTTCGCGCGTAAGACCCAGATCGACTATGTTCGCCACGTCGAGCGCTTTGCCTATTATCTCGGACGTCCTCCCGACACAGCAACACCGGAGGATCTGCGTCAGTTCCAGATTGATCAGCAGGACGCAGGCGTCGGTCTGCCGACGATGAACAGCATTGTATCAGCGCTGCGCTTCCTATTCACACGCACACTCGATCGGCCCGATCTAGCCCGCAGGCTTTACTTCGTTAAACACCCTTGATCGTTGCCCACGGTCCTTAGTCCCGATGAGGTTGCACGCCTGCTCGGCGCGACCACCTCGCTCAAGCATCAGGCGGCATTATCGGTGGCCTATGGCGCGGGCCTGCGCGTGGCCGAGGTGGCGATGCTCAAGGTGCGCGATATCGACAGCGAGCGTATGCTGCTCCGCGTCGAACGCGGCAAAGGCGGACGATATCGCAACGCGATCCTGCCGGCTGACCTGCTGATCCTGTTGCGCGAGTGGTGGAAGGTCGGGCGGCAGCAGGGCGTCATGCATGCCGATGGCTGGCTGTTCCCCGGACAGCATTATCTCAAGCCGATCAGCACGCGCCATCTCTACCGGATTGTCGCGGAGGCGGCACAGGCTACCGGGATCGCGAAGAAGGTCGGTCCACACACCCTGCGACACAGCTTTGCTACCCACCTGTTGGAGGATGGCGTGAACATCCGGGTGATCCAGGCATTGCTGGGACACGAGAAGCTGGAGACCACGGCCTTCTACACCAAGGTTGCAACCCGAACTGCGCGGGCGGTCATCAGTCCGCTCGACAAGCTGGCCTTGCTCCCGGCGCCCCAGCCACAGGTGTCGCCAGACGGCTGAGCCGTGCGCGCTGACCACGAGGTCGCCGACATCTTCCGCGCCGCCGGGGCCACCTATCGGACGGCCCATGCCGGACATCTGAGCCTGACACAGCTCAAAGTGATGACGGCGATCGAGAACTGCCGCACCGCTGCCCTGGGCGGTCATGTCGAGGCCTGCGAAGACTGCGGACATTGGCGGATCGCCTATAACAGCTGCCGCAACCGGCACTGCCCCAAGTGCCAGGGCGCGGCCGCGCGCACCTGGCTGGCGGAACGCGAGGCCGATCTGTTGCCGGTCGGCTACTTCCACGTCGTCTTCACGCTGCCGGCGCAGATCGCGGCGATCGCCTTCCACAATAAGGCACTGCTCTACGACCTGCTGTTCCGTGCCGCTTCCGAGACCATGCTGACGGTCGCGGCCGATCCCAGGCATCTCGGCGCGCGCATCGGCATCACTGCTGTGCTTCACACATGGGGGTCGTCGATGACGCATCACCCACATGTGCACATGATCGTGCCGGGTGGGGGCATCGCGCCAGGCGGGGAACGATGGATATCCTCACGTCCCGCCTTCCTCCTGCCGGTCCGGGTTCTGGGCAAGCTGTTCCGCCGGCTGTTCCTGACCCGGCTGACCCAGTTCTACGATACCGGGAAGCTCGCCTTCTTCGGACCGCTCGCGTCGCTGAGCGAACGCCGGGCGTTCCTGCGTCACCTCGCTCCCGTCCGTAAGAAGCGCTGGGTCGTCTATGCCAAACCGCCGTTCGCAGGACCGGAAGCGGTGCTGGCCTATCTGTCGCGCTATACGCATCGGGTCGCGATATCGAACAGGCGGATCCTTGCCTTCAATGGGTCCGACGTCACCCTGCGCTACAAGGATTACCGCAAGGATGGGGCTGATCGCGAGCGCATCATGACTATCCCCGCTGACGAGTTCATCCGGCGGTTCCTGACCCATGTCCTGCCGCGCGGCTTCCATCGGATCCGGCATTATGGCCTGCTCGCCGGCTCCAGTCGCAAGGCCAGCCTGGCCCTTGCTCGTGATCTGCTTCACGTCGCACCCGAGCCTGAAGAACCCAGCGCCCAAGAGCCGGTGGACCTGCGCCCGCCATGCACATGCTGCGGCGGCCATATGATCATTATCGAGACCTTCGAGCGCTGGCGGCAACCGCGCGCGCCGCCTGTGCCGGCCCTGCTGATCCGGGAACACGCGTCATGACCCGGCATGGCTCAAGCGTAATCCCTCCTGCAAGACCGGGCTTCGCGGGCTCGGCCCTGTCGCGCCGATCGCCATGTTCACTGGACAACGACGACCGTCTCCCGCTCAACAACGCGCCGCAGACACGTCCAGTCGCCATTATGTTGCGCAGGTGGCGACCAAATATCTGCAGCACTTACCACAGCGTATCCGGCGCTTGGTCGTCCCGAAGCTGATATCCCCATAGCGCCTCTCTCGACGATCCGCGGGTCGTACATGTCAGGGTTTACGTACGCCTGCCGGCGCCCGAAACCCTTCGACTTTCCCGAACGTCCGGTCCTGAGGGCCGGATCGTTGATTCCGGACATGCGGAGATCGCAAACGAGCCTTCCACGGCGCCAACCATACGGGCACTTCAACTGCCGCTTTTTGACCATCCAAAACCGGCCGCGCTGAGCATGAGTGCAAAAATGGTCACCAAATTGAACGGAGATGCGAACTATTATAAACGCGTCGACCACACTTTCGCACTTGGATATAAAATAACGCATGTAATTCATATCTATATATAAAAATCGATAATATTAGAGGTTGCAATTTCATTTTTTGTAACAATTTCATTTCACTTCTGTAGCGAAATTGATTTTGGGATTGACATTTTTCAATTATACCGTATTTTTGTTGATGCTTAACGTCGCCTGCGACGGAGCTTCCCCCCATTTGGGTGCCGCTTCCTTTCTTGCGCTATCAGCTTCGCCTGCAATTTCGCGGGTGGATTCTCTGTTTTCGTGAAAGGAAACACTCATGCCTATCGGCACCGTAAAATTCTTCAATGCTGACAAGGGCTATGGCTTCCTAGCGCCCGAAGATGGCGGACCGGACAGCTTCGTCCATATTTCTGCTGTCGAGCGCGCGGGAATGATAACGCTGCATAAGGATCAGCGCCTGAGTTACGAAGTCGAAGCAGATCGGAGGGGCAAACAGTCTGCTGTGAACCTTGAGACTGCTTAAGATAGTCGTCGAGGCAAAGCGCCCCCTATAATGCATTAGCGGCGCGGCATCCCGTCGCGCCGGTTTGCCTGATCATTGGATGGCAAGACCGTACCGCGCAAGCGCTCGAAATGTGACCACTTGTCCCCGCCCAAGCTGTGGCGGGTTATGCTCCGGCTGTTCTTGTGCGCCTTATGCGCCGACACAAGGCGCCGTTTAGCGAGACTTTTTCATTACATCACACGCCAAGATGCGTGTTTCAGGAATATCATGAATCTCAGTATCCGTTCGAATATGGCTCATGCCAAATTATCGCCCGCGACTGGCAAAACGCCGCGTTCATTTTACCAAAACGTCCCTTTGGGCACTCTGCCCGTGCGCGAATTGCGCAGGGCTGTCGCTGAAATGATCGATTGACGTCCGTCGCAACGACATCCAACTCGCAGGAGATCGACATGCCCGCCACGATCGACTTCTACCTGGCCCGCGTCGCACAATGTGACAAAGAGGCGCAGGAAACCAATCTGGCGAATGTGAAAGAGCGCTGCCTGCGGTCAAAAGCTGCATGGCAGATCATGTCTGATCGCGCTTTGCTGGTCCAGATCGACCGCAAAAGACAAGCGCTGGACAAGATGCGAAAAAAGGATGAGCATCTTGATTAAGCGGGCTGGAAGACGGTTCGACGGTCCATATCTATCTTCGGATCAGATCGAGCGCCAAGGGCATATTCTTGAACTTGCCATGGCCCGATTGGGCTCTCAGGGCGCCATCGCATTTCTGAACGGCGAAGAGCCCGGCCTCGGCGGCCGACCACTAGATATCGCGGTAAAAAGCTCTTCGGGGCTTGAGGCGGTAAAGCGAATTCTCGAAGAACTCTGATAGATATTGTCAGATTTATCATTGATATTTTTGCGCTTAAGCATCCGCGCATCGTTGCCCGATGGCCAAGAGCTGGGTCACGAACAGCGCAAGGTCGCGCTGATGAATATGCGGAACCCCGACCATAAGCCAACAAGCTTGGGATGCAGTCCAGCACCGTCATCTCCACTGTCAAGGCGATGGGTATGAAGGCAGTTTCATTGGGCCGGCGGCAAAACAGGCGTGGATGGGCAGGGGAAGGCAGCCCGCCAAGCCATCCATGGTCATGAGCGGGCGCTGCATTTGCTGTCAGCGCCAGGTGAGCGAGCGCATTTCTTGGTTGCCAACCAATTTTGCCGAATTCTCGAACAGAGTGGAGGAGCGGCATATTGGATGGTTGGGACGATCTGAAGATCGGTGAATCATGAAAATCTATAAAAATTCTTATGATGTTAAATAGATATCGAATTGAATATGGTATAATATGATTATTTTTAAAATAATTAAGAGTGTTATACATATTTAATCTCAAATATCATGCATTATATATTGTAAAATATCGTTGCTATGTCGATCCAATAATTTTTAAGGTTTTTCGCGTGATTTCTAAATTGAATCATGGACATTGAGAATATTATTTGATAAACAAAATTATTGCGCGAAATTTGCTGCAAGCATTCGCCGTGACAGAGAGACCAACGTGCTCCCGCTTGCCAGCTGAGGGAGCCCATCCGTGGAAGATCTAAATTATTTGCTCAAGCGCGAGCAGGAAGAGTTGCTGCGTGCCCAAAGCGCGCATTGCCGGGCTGCCTCCCATGCGCATCAGCGTTTGGCCAACGGTTATGCGCAGCGCATTCGGGAGCATGTGCACCCCTATCGATCGCAGCGTCCCGATGGTTCAGCCCCTTTCGCTTTGAACGAGCAGCGGGGGGAGCGGATATGAGCAGGGCCATGAACATCATGGAATCAGCCGACGCCGTGCGGCTGGTCTGCCAAAAAAACGGCTTCAGGATTTCGGTTCTCGAAGCGCTCGACTCTGGCGGCGTGCGGATCGTTCTGCTTGACCCACGGGATGCCGATGCACTTCGCGTTTTAATGAAGGGTAAGCTGATTGAAGGTTCTGTCACACGCTCCCGGTCGCATGTGGCCCGCCACCATCCGCCGTCAGCACGATGAATATGGCCATGGGTCGGTTCGACTATCTTAACCGCCGGAGATTGGCCGAGTTGAAGCATGCTGAGCTTGCGGAGAATCCTGCGATCAGAGCCAGACACGAGGATTTGGCTCGTGCCTATGCGAAGATCATTTCCGTGTTGCAACGCGAAGAGGCTTCATCGCCTCTACAGCAGTGGCAATTCTGAACTAACCCGGCCAAGTGCCATCACGACAAATCAAATGGGAGTCTCCGGTTTACTGACCTGAGAACGACGATGCCTGCCAAGCCCGGTCGCGCGCTGTAGCGAATGGAAGCCTGGCAGGCTCAGTCTCATGCTTGAAAAGCTGGTACGGACTGTCAGGCCCCGCCCTTGGCTGCGAACCAGATATTGTGCCAGCGTTCGGCGCTGCCGCTAAAGGCTGGCAACAAGATCTCATCCAGACAGAATCCGGCCTGCTCCAGCCTTTCGGCAAATGCGTCATCGCTGTAGGCTGACCATATCGACAGTAGGCCGCCCGGTTTCAGTGCTGCATACGCCATTTCCAAGCCGTCGGTCGAATAAAGCCTGTCGTTGCTTTTTCTGATGAAACCGTCTGGACCATTATCGACGTCGAGCAGAATGGCATCGAAGCGATCCTTCTCATGGGTAATGACATCAAACACGTCGGCCAATTGAATTCTGACTCGCGGATCTGTCAGATTGGTACCGAACAAGTGCATCAAAGGTCCGTTCGCCCAGCTTATGATTTTGGGCACGAGCTCGGCTACCGTGATGGTCGCGCTTTGTGACCAGGCGTCGAGCGCAGCCCCAAGGGTGAAGCCCATGCCGAGGCCGCCAATCAAAATATTGCCATCGCGCTGAACAAGACGCTCTTGGGTCAGCCTTGCGAGAGCCTTCTCGGATTCATGATCTCGGCTGCCCATCAACTCATCATCGCCAAACTGGATCGAGAACTCTGTCCCGCACTGGAGGAGATGAAGCTGGCCACCGCCCGGAATATCGGCAATATCGACCGTAATTATCGGGAGGCTTTTGTCCGATCCTGCCCCGTTTTCCTGTACTCCTTTCCTTTCTGGGGATGCGTCTTTGCCATTCCAGGCGTCATTGCAGGCAGGGGGCGACGACCGCGCAATGCGCGTTCCAATATAGTTCATGGAATTCCTGTCGCGTTCTGGATCAAGCGCGCCGTAGACCGAAGTGGCGTCGATTACGCGGTGACACCGAACCATGCCTGCCTTTTGAAGGCATGGCAAGGAAGGCTATATCGCACTGTGTAGCCTTGGAGGCTGCGATTTGGCGGGAAATACGGCAATGCCCCTCGACCAACAATATAGGGGCACCACGATTAGTCGCTAAAATATCAAATGAATTTGGGAACTTAATCCATATCAATCCGCTTACAGTCTATCGGTGACATGTGTGGCGCGTCACCGGCTGAGAGACCTCGTGCTCCCGCTTCTAGGGAGGACATATGCTGTCAGGATTGTGCGTGCTGGTCGTCGAGGACGACCCGCTGATTGCGATGGTGATTTGTGATAATGTGGAGAGTGTAGGCGGCACAGTCGCCGGGCCGTTTTCAACGGTCGGTGAGGCTCTAACTTTCCTGACTCAGGCGAAGATTGACGCTGCCATCGTAGACGCAAATCTCCGGGATCGCGACGTCACGCCTCTCGCACTTTTCCTGATGGAAACCGCAATACCCTTCATAGTGTACAGCGCTGCGGGCCTTCCTCCAGAACTGCACGCGCGGCATCCCGACTTGCCGCTGGTCATGAAGCCAGGAAAACCGTTGGAAAGGCTTTTTGCGCTCCTTCGGAACGGCGCTACTGACGCATTATGACGGTGATCCCTTCCATCATCATTCAAGTCAAAATCCGGGCACCGAACTAATTCTTGAAAAGCAATCTGGCAGAGTAAGTAGATTTTTGGAGAAACTCTGCATCGCGCGAATTTTCGTCGAGGGATGCATTGCGTCATTTCCGAGGTTCAAGCGGGCTCGCCCATTTATTCTGCCATTCATCCAAAGCCTCGTTCAGCTTTTGGATGTCGGCATTGGAGACATTCGTGCCGCGAGCCAGTTTCTCCCGTGCTGCACCGAGAAGCGCGGTCAAACGTTCAAGGCATTGGGACGGATTACCACCTACCCTGTCTTTCGCGCGGATAAGCATATCGGCAAGATCGATGGCGGAAGTGGACGGGCACATATGCGTCTCTCCTGTATTTTCGGGAGCGCATGTGTCTCTCAGCCACTGCGATTTGCGCAGCGATTAGCTGCCATACCATAGTCACAGCGACACAACTAATCCGATCGACGTTCCGCAGCTTCGAAGATCGCTCCCGAACCCCTGATTTAAGGGGCGTGGATGAATTCGGCGCGCTGAATGAGCGGGATGGATGGATTACTGTCATGCTCCTCCCGTAAACGGGAGAGGAAACAAGGTCCTTTCTGGTCGACAGCCATTTGGCAGCTATTTCCGCCCGCAACCATTTTCCCAGCTCGGGAAAAGGACAGACAGCTATCTGCCACTATCTCGCATCCAAAATCGGCAGGCGGACCGGTCACACTTTTGGATGGAAAATCGGCGGCTGAACCGGTTACCAGGGGCGGAGCCGACAAGCCGAGGTGCCGGGGTGTCCCAGGCCTGTCGCTCTTCATTTATTCTGTTCCAGGACATTGGCCGTATCGGCGACATACATCATTCTTCAGACAGCCGAATTGATGCAAGGACTATCGGGAGATGTGCTAGGATGACGCATCACCCATATAATGCCGCAGGCATTTCGTGACAGAGAGACCATCGTGCTCCCGCCTGCTTTCGGGAGAGAGTGATGACTCTGCAACATCAATGCACGCCCTTGGATAAAACCTGCTGGCTACGTCCATGACGAAGCGTACGAGCAGCACATCCGTGACATTCAGGGCGCCTTTCCAGTTACCAGGACTTGGGTTCCTGCCTGCAGGTACCTATGCACTCGATACCGACGAAGAGGCTTTTGCAAGCAATACAGGGACGGTCTATCAGTGGATTGCGACGACGCTCCACATTCCAACAGGTAGCGGATTGGAGAGCCATCGGATCGAGCTGGAGGACTTGGAGCAGGCGCAAAAGCGGGACGAACAGGCTAAAGTCCAGGCCCGGATCGAAGGAATGGCGGCGGATGGTTCCGATCTCCTTGGCCCCCCTTCTTCGATGAACTCGTGGCGCTGGGTGCCTTTGTGGGTGCGCCACGCGCGTTCGGACGGGCGACCATGACCATCGCACTCAATAGTGCTTTGATGTGCAGGCAGCAAGAAGCCCTGCACCGCCAGAGGGCGGCCGAGACGCCGCTCGCCCATGTTCGCGCCGTTGCCCTGCGCGCGGCTGCGCTCTGGGGCCGTCAGGCGGTAGAGGCGGCCGACATCGAAGCCGGCGTGCGCCGTTTGCTCAGCGCAGAGGATGCAGCGATCGCGCTAGAATTCCTGATCGAAGATGCGGCCGAGCCTGCAGAACCAGCCAATCATGTCGTGTCAGAGGGTGTGGCGGAGGCAACCTCAATAAGACAAAGTCCGCTTCATTGCGGGACAGGAGCGCCTTGATGATCCTTCACAATCTACTGCGCCGGCATCGGCCCGATCCGGTCGAGGAGCATGTGGAAAATGGCTTGCTTATGTCGGCATGTCTGCTGTGTGGTCGCCCCATGGTCAAACCTTCGAAACGGGGCTGGCAACTGGCGGGACGGGTCAGGCCATGACGGATAGCGAAGCGATCGAACAGGACCCATTTGAGGGCATTGCCTTTGGCACCTGGCTGATCGGTCAGCACGGCCGAGACGGCTGGATCGGCGATCTAGCAAGGGCGGCCAAGGCGGATCGGGGATTTCCGCGGCATGGCGACCCGGACGCCGTGCGTCTTCACCTCAATAAGATGCAGGCTGAAAGCGACATGTTTGAAGCGGTCGATGACGCCGAACGATTATGGGCACCATTTTGATGCGCCTCCGACGTTGTGTCTTATAATGTGCCGCCGCGATCCCTATATTGACTGGTGATCAGCGGTATCGAGCATGTCCAGTGCCGCTTCTCCAAAAAAATCGAGCGCCGGTCGAGAGTTTCGACCGAATTTCCAAAGGCTGGAAACACCTGCGTTGCGTTGGGCTGGCCCCTCGCGCGCCCGATGGAGTACGACCCATGATCGCTTATCTCATCCTGGTGCATCGCTTTCCCGAGCAATTCAAACGCATGTTCCGCGCAATCTATGCTCCAGGCAATCATTATCTAATTCATGTCGATGCCAATTCAGGGCGGAAAATGGCAGCTGACATCGCCGACTTCATCGCGCCCTATCGGGGCAGCGCCATCCTGAAATCGCGTAAGGCGGTTTGGGGCGGTTACAGCCTGGTCGATGCCGAATTGAGGGGCATGGCCCAATTGCTCGAAATGGGCGCGACCTGGCGATATTTTATTAATCTGAGCGGTCAGGATTTTCCGCTCAAATCCCAAACTTACATCGCGGATTATCTCGCCAAGCATGACGGCACGCAGTTCATTCGGGCGCTCGACCAGCAACTTATCCGCCCTGACACGATGAACCGTATCAGCCATTATTTCCTGGAAGCCTTCAGCCACATCTACCGCACCGGCCTGCCTCGCACATATCTGTCGGGCGTGACGCCTTTCATTGGCACCCAATGGAAAGCGGTGACTCGCGATTTCTGTCATTTTGTCTGCCATGACCGTCGCGCCATCCGGTACAAGCGCTTCTATCGCGGGACGTTTATCGCGGACGAAGCGTTTTTCCAGACTGTCATGAAGAACGAGTTTCCTGATGCCCCCGTCGCTAACGACGATCTTAGGACGATCGATTGGATACCCGATGGCGACATCAAACTCCGCCCGCGCACTTTCACGATCCATGACCAGATGCGGCTGACGCTCAGCAAAGATCTGTTCGCGCGCAAATTCGACAGTAACGAAGATAGCGAGATACTCGATCTGCTCGAGGTTCACCTCAACTCGACACAGGCGCGTAGTCTTGATCATGGCGCCTATCGGGAGCCGATCAGGGTCGATGGGCCAGAACGAGAAGGCCGGATAGCGAACCCTGCAGCCTAGGCCCCGCACCGAAGATACGGCCTTTCCGTTCCCAAAGATCGGAGATGGCCCCTAAACGGCAAAATGGGTCTGCACTCCTGTGGAGCGTTGTTCCTATGGCCATTGCGGCCATAGGAGATGTGTCATGGGATTATCAGAATTTGATCCCGCCGCTCGCGAGCGGGTGTCGTGGAACGCTGGACGCAAGGTTGGTGCGAAGCGAGCGCTCAAGCCCCGTCAGATATGGGCGATCCGCTTCTTTCTCGACCAGCATGGGCGGGTCCGGGACAGGGCCCTTTTTGACCTTGCCATCGATAGTAAGTTACGCGGGTGTGATCTGGTCAAGATCAGGATCAGCGACATCGTTTGTGACCGAAAAATAAGGACGAGGGCTACGGTCGTACAGCAAAAGACCGGCCGGCCAGTCCAATTCGAACTGATGGATGACGTCCGCGCGAGTCTGTTGAAATGGCTCGAACTGCGGTGCGGATCCTTGGATGATTTTGCGTTCCCTAGCCGCACCGATCACGCAACCCACATAAGCACAAGGCAATATGCCCGCCTTGTCGATGAGTGGGTCACAGGAATTGGCTTGCCCAGTGAAGATTATGGTACTCACTCTCTGCGGCGGACCAAGGCATCGATAATCTACAAAGCGACCGGAAATCTCCGCGCTGTCCAGATTTTGCTTGGGCACACGAAGATCGAAAGCACGGTTAGATACCTTGGTGTGGATGTGGAGGATGCTTTGACGTTGGCAGAGGGTACCGAAATCTGAAATTGCCTGGCTCCTTGCCGCTGCGAGGAGCCAGGACCTATACTGCGGCGGCTACGCGCCCAATCAAGTCATTCGGCCTTCTAGATGCCTTTCCCAAAACCTACATATCAGCTCTGTATCCGTCCCAGCCACCCGGTAATTGCGTTGAGCGTCCGTCGCTCCTGATCGGCCTCCATGACGAAGGCAGGCTCTATGCGGGATCGGGGCGCGTGGCCGGCGATGACGTCCATTGCATTCCCAACACCATAGCCGCCATGGGTGATGAACGGGCGAAGCCTTTTGTCGGCCAGGTCATGTGCTTTGAGAAACGAACGGATCGGCGCTGGCGCGGTGGTTCCCCAGATCGGCAGCCCGAGGAAAATCTCGTCATATGCCGCGATATCCTCGACCCTCGCTGCCAGCGGAGGTTCGAGGCCGGCTTTTCGTTCGCGCTCCGCCTGCGCGACATGCTGTTCGTAATCGGCGGGATAAGCCCGCGCCGGCCTGATCTCGAACAGCGTTGCCGCCAGCTTGCGCTGCAGCGTTTCGGCAATGACACGCGTATTGCCCGACCGCGTCAGATAGGCGACGAGCGTTCTGCTCCCCGTCATCTTCGTTGATCCTCCTTCCTGCGCGCAGGCGGGCGTGCCGGCAAACGCCAGCACCGCAGGCGCGACCAGCAGCGTGCGGCGCGAGACATCGTCGGGCGCGCTCATGACGGTTTTGGTGGCCCGCAAACGGCAGCGTTCATCAATGCTCATTGTTGCCGGAACCTGCTTTCACCGGCCGAATCTGACGTGAAAATGTGAGCTGGGCCAGGTGCCAGTTACCGGACTGCTTCGTATAGACCTCCGTCACCATGAAGGCATTGGTGACGGTGCGAGCACCGACGACGGCCTCAAGGTCCATATCCTGCAGGACGATCGCGGTGTTATCGAACACCCGCACGTCGACCGCGTGGATCGATGCCTTATTGTACCAGATAGCACCGCTCTTGATGGTAGCGAGTTCCTGGGTCTTGCCCCACGTGCCGCCCATGTGGGTGAACATGGCTCGATCATCGAAAAGCGTCGCCAGGGCGTCGACCTTTTTCTCCGCCATCCAGTCCCATTTGCTGTTCGACAGGTCGATGATCTGCTGCTCTGTCGGCCTGTGGGTGGCGGCGGTCTTGATCGTCTCCGTCGGAGGCGCCGGCGTTTGTTGCGCGAGCAGGGGCTGGATGGATAGCATCGACACGATGAGGCCGATTGTCAGTGTCCGCATGTCACTCTCCTCTGGAATTCTCGACGTTCAAACGGACCGACCGGTCCAGGTTCCTACGATCCTTGGGGTGGCGCCTCGACGCCAGAGAAGGACAGGACTGGCGGGGGAAGCCGTGCGCCTTGCACCTCGATGGCGCGAACAGCCGCGTTCAACTCGGCAATTTCCTCCGGCGAGAAGCGCAGCTGTGCAGCGGCGCTGTTTTCGGTCATGTGCGCCATCTGGGTCGTGCCAGGGATCGGCACAATCCACGGGCGCTGCGCGAGTAACCAGGCGAGCGCAATCTGACCGGGCGCCGCGTTTTTACGGACCGCCCATCGCTTCACGAGTTCGACCAACGCGAGGTTATGGGGTAGATTTTCCGAAGAGAACCGCCCTTCGCCGCCGCGGATGTCTCCCTGCGCGAAGCGGGTCTGCGCATCGATCGCGCCATTCAGGAAGCCGACCCCGAGCGGGCTCCAGCATACGAAGCCGATGCCCAGCTGTTCGCACAGCGGCAGCACCTCGGCCTCGGGGCCGCGCCACAGCATCGAATATTCGCTCTGAACGGCGCTCACCGGCAGCGTGGCATGGGCGCGGCGCAGCGTGTCGAGGCCCATTTCACTCAGGCCCCAGTGACGGACCTTGCCCTCACGCATGAGGTCGCCGACCGCACCGGCGACGTCCTCGATCGGCACCGCAGGATCGACGCGGTGCTGATAGACGAGATCGAGATAGTCGGTGCGTAGCCGCTTAAGTGTCCCTTCCACCGCCCGTTTGATATGATCGGGCCGGCAGTTGAGCGGGGCGCCCGTGACGCGCTTGCCGTCCGGATCGATGTTCCACCCGAACTTGGAGGCGATCACCACATCCTTGCGGAAGGGTTGCACGGCCTCGCCCAGGATGCGTTCGTCCTCGAACGGGCCGTAGGCCTCCGCCGTGTCGAACAGGGTGACGCCGCAATCATAGGCCGCGTGGATGATGCGAATCATCTCCGCGCGGTCCGGAATGGTCGTCTGATAGGTCCGGTGCATATTCTGGACGCCAAGACCGACGGCGGAGACCTCAAGCGAGCCCAGCTTGCGACGATCGCCGACCTGGACCGCCTTGCCTGGGGCCGTTGCTGCGGCGGCGCTCGCCGCCCCGCCTGTCCCCGCTCCGAGCGCTGCGAGGGCAACGCCCGTGCCGGCCACGCCGAGCAGGCCGCGCCGGCTGACCTGTCCTGATGCTGCTTCATCCGACATGGTTTCGCCTTTCGATCAGAGCTTGCGGGTGCCGAGCCATTTCACCATCGCCGGATCGCGATGGTCGAAGAAACTGCTGGCCTTCTGGTCGAGCGTGGCGATCGCGGCGATGTCCTCGTCATCGAGGGCAAAGTCGAAGATGGCGAAATTCTCGGCCATGCGCTCCTTGCGGACCGACTTGGGGATCGCGACGATGCCGCGCTGGTTCAGCCAGCGCAGGACAATCTGGGCGATGCTCTTGCCATGCTTGGCACCGATCAAGGCGAGCAGTTCATTGCTGAAGAGCCCATTCTTTCCTTCGGCAAAGGGGCCCCAGGCTTCCGCCTGAACCTTGTATTCTTCAAGCAGAGCCTGCGCATCGTCCTGCTGATGGAAGGGGTGGATCTCGATCTGGTTGACGGCTGGCGCGATCTCGTTGTGCAGCACGAAATCGAGCAGGCGATCGGGATAGAAATTGCTGACGCCGATGGCCCGGATGCGGCCTTCACGGTGCAGCTCCTGCATCGCTCGCCATGCGCCGTAGACGTCGCCGTAGGGCTGATGGATCAGCCAAAGGTCGAGATAATCGAGTTGCAGCTTGTTGAGCGAGCGCTCGAACGCCGCCTTCGCGCCGTCATAGCTGGCGTCCTCGATCCACAGCTTGGTGGTAACGAACAGCTCGCTGCGGTCGATGCCGTGGTTACGGATGGCATGCCCGACGGCTTCTTCATTGCCGTAGGAGGTGGCCGTGTCGAGCAGGCGGTAGCCGACATCGATGGCATCACGCACACTGCGCTCGCACTCTGCCGGGTCGGGAACCTGGAAGACGCCGAAGCCGAGGCTCGGCATGTCGACGCCGTTGTTCAGCGTAACGTGGGGAACGGACTGGGACATGGGATATGCCTTTCGTTCAAGCGGCGCCGGTGGCGCCCAAGGGCCTGTTTTGTGAAACTCTGTCTGCGGCGACGATCGTGGTGAGCACCACTAGCAAGGCGAGAGCCAGCATCACCGTCCCAGTGTCGAACGCGGCGCCAATGCGCCTGACGGCAAAGGCTTGGCCCTGAAGGCCGGCGCTCGCGACGCCGGCAACCGCGACCAAGATGCTGAGGCCCACCGAACTGCCAATCTGGTGTGCGACGTTGACCGCGCCCGATGCCGCGCCGGCATTCGCAGGGGCCACGCCGGCCACGCCAGCGGACGTCAGCGGGCTGAGCGTCAGGCCCTGGCTCACGCCGATCAGCAGCATCGGCAGTGCGACCGCGGTGATGTAGGGCGAACCTGCGGTTGCAAAGCTGAGCCACGCCATGCCTGCCATGCCCATGACGATGCCCACGACCATCAGGCGGTTGGCGCTGAACGTCTTGATCAGTCGGGGAAATGCGATGGCGAACGGCACATGGAGGATGGTTGCCGGGACGAACGCGAGGCCGCCTTTTGCCGGACCATAGCCCTTCACGGTCTGCAGGTAGAGGGTCGTGAAAAAGAAGAAGCCGACCATGGCGCCAAGATAAAGCACCCGCGCAGCATAAGCGCCTGAACGCACCCGGCTGGAAAACAGGTTAAGCGGCAGGATCGGTTGGGCGGCACGCCGCTCGATCATGACGAACAGCACGATCAACAGGACCGCTGAGGCAATCGACAGGATTGGGACCGGATCACTCCAACCACTTTGCGCGGACCGGATGAAGCCGAAGACGAGGCCGCCGATGCCCAGCGTCGACGTGAGGGCGCCAAGCAGATCGAAGCGCCCCACGTGCTTAGGCGTCTCCTCGATATAGCGATAGGATGCGATGATAAGGCCTATGCCGACCGGAAGGTTGACGTAGAACCCGGCGCGCCAGGACACCCATTCAGCGAGCACGCCGCCGAGCACCAGCCCGACCGTAGCCGAGGCGCCGGCCGCCGCTGCATAATAGGAAACTGCACGGGTGCGCTCATAGCCTTCGGCGAAATTGGTCTGCAGCAATGCGAGGGTCGAAGGCGCCAGCACGGCGGCACCAAAGCCCTGGATCGCACGCCAGGTCAGCATCCATGTGGCCGAAGGCGATGCGCCGATCGCCAGCGAGGCCAGCGTGAAGATGGCAAGGCCGGTCACGAACATTCGTCGTCGCCCGAGAATATCTCCGGCGCGCGCGCCGAGCAGCATGAAGCCTCCGAAGGTCAGCGTGTAGGCGCTTTGGACCCAGGCGAGGTTAGTCTCGCTGAAGCCGAGCTGCTCGCGTATTTTGGGCAGGCCGGTCAGCACGACCGAGATGTCGAGGACGATCATCACATAGCTCACAAGGATGATCGCCAATATGGCGCTCTTGTGCGGTTCGCCGGAGGAGGGAAGGCGCTGCATCATGGCGAGGTCGGTCCGAAGCTCACATCAGGCTGTCCGGCAACCGGGCGCAGGCAGCACAGGGAATTGTCGGATTGGATATAGCCCAAGCACTGGAATGCGATTAGACGCCATAATCGGCATGTCGCTATAAGGTGATCTAATCAATGGCCGGCGAGAACTATAATGAGCTGGCCGCCTTCGTGATGGTGGCGCGCGAGCGCAGCTTCACGCGCGCAGCGGCTCAACTGGGTGTTTCGCAATCGGCGCTCAGCCAGACGATCCGGGGACTCGAGGAGCGACTGGGCCTGCGTCTGCTGACACGGACAACCCGCAGCGTCTCACCGACCGAGGCGGGGCACCGTCTGTTCGACACAGTAGCCCCGCGTTTTGAAGAAATCGCGCAGGAGCTCGCCTCGCTGAGCCAATTGCGCGACAAGCCGTCGGGCAAGATCCGCATCAACGCCGGCGAGCATGCAGCTATTTCCGTCCTGCAACCCGCTCTGCGTAAGCTCCTGCCCGACAATCCCGACGTCAGCGTTGAGATTGTGGTCGATCATGGCCTGATCGATATCGTCGCCCAGGGCTATGATGCAGGCGTGCGCCTGGGCGACCAGGTGGCCAAGGACATGATTGCGGTGCGCATTGGTCCTGACCTGCGCATGGCTGTCGTTGGTTCGCCAGATTATTTCACGCGTTACCCGGTGCCCCGTTCGCCGCAAGATCTGACCGGCCACAACTGCATCGGCATTCGGCTGCCTACCTATGGCGGCATCTTCCCATGGGATCTCGACAAGGACGGCCATGAGGTCAACGTCCGCATCGAAGGGCAGCTGGTCTTCAACAATATCAGTCTGCGATTGAATTCCGCCCTTGACGGGCTGGGCCTCACCTATCTCCCGGAAGATCAAGTGCTGTCCTATATCGAAAATGGCCAGCTGATCCGGGTGATGGACGACTGGTGCGGTCCTTTCCCGGGCTACCACCTCTATTATCCCAGCCGTCGGCACGCATCGCCGGCCTTCGCGCTGTTCGTGGAGACCTTGCGCTATCGTGGCTGATGGCCGACCGCGTCTGCGTACTGCACATCGCTGACAAGCTCGCCCCATGTCACCGACTGGCCGTTACTGCTTTCCGCCAGCGCGACGTGAGTCATTGCTTCATCCGGCCCTGCGCCGTGCCAGTGCTTGATGCCAGGACCGATCCAAACGACGTCGCCCGGCCCGAACCGCTCCGCAGGCTGGCCCCACTGCTGCACGAATCCATGGCCACGCATGACAATGAGTGTCTGGCCGAGCGGATGCGTGTGCCATGCGGTATGGGCGCCGGGAGCGAAGGTAACGGTCCCGCCGCCGATACGGGCGGGCGCTTCGCGCTGGAAACGGCCCTCCACTTGCGCGGTCCAGGTGAAGTTCGCGGCCGCACCCATCGATTTCTCGGACGAGCCTTCCCGGATCACCGAGACGCCGGGCGTGGCCGCCTTGTCGTCACCTGCCACAGCTGGCAACGGTAAGCAGGCGACACCAATTGCCATTGCGGCCTTGCTTGCGCGGCGCATCACTCAGCCTCGCTCTTGGGGTGGAACACCTCACGGGCAACGCCGACGGCGGTGATCGCGTTGGGCCAGCCTGAGTAGAAGGCAAGCTGGGTGATTGCCTCCACGATCTCGGTCTCGGTGACCCCATTGGTGCGCGCCAGTTGCATGTGTGACCGCAATTGCTCCGGGCGGTTTAGGGCAATCAGTGCGGCGACGGTGACGAGGCTGCGGTCCCGTTTGGCCAGGCCCGGCCGTTCCCACACGTCACCAAGCAGGACCTCGTCCGTCAACTCGGCCAGCTTGGGGGCGACGTCGCCCATCAGTTGCTGCGCACGCGACGGTGTGTCGGTGGCATTCGCTGCGGGTGTCTGAGCCTGGATCAGAGTCGGTATCCCTAAACCGAGCATAGTGCCTGATATGCCTATCAGGCTGTGCATGAACATCTTCATACCCGTCATCCTATCCTTCGCGAAAATATGATGCAGCCGGTGGGCAGGAACGCAGGCTGCGGGACGGTGGCTTTTCTCAAGTGCCCAATGTGCGTGAAAAGAACGGTACCAGCTTGCCGAGCGCGATCTCGACATATTCGGGCACCCAGTAGGTCTCGATGTGCCGCGCGCCCGGGATCTTGAAGAATTCCTTGTCGCTGGTGCCGGTTGCCTTCGGGAATGCGTCCTCGGTCATGTGGAGGGTATCGGCTTGGCTGCCCGCCATCATCAGCAGTGGCACGTCGATCAACGCGATCTCGTCGGTTGCGTCCCAGCGCATCAGGTCCATGAGGCTGCTGGTGGTGTATTTGAAGGTCGAGCCCGGATGCGCGTTGGTGCGCCAGTAATAGTGGTAGCCGTCGCGATAGAGATCAAAGGGCAGCGCCGCGATCTGGGCGTCAGTTAGGTCGGCGTCGCCGGAGTAAAGCACGGCACCGCCTTTCGCTTCCTGCGCGCGTGCAGCGGATGCCTGCGAGAGACGCTGCTGGATCGTGGCGATCTGGCTATCATGGAAGCCATTGCGGCGCACGCGGCCCGAGTTGAACATGCTCAGGGTTGCGACCGCCTTGAAGCGCTTGTCCGTCTTGGCAGCCGCCAGCGAATAGCCGCCGCCACCGCAGATACCGTAGAGGCCGAGGCGATCGGCATCGACGCCCGGGAAGCCGGAGATGAAGTCCGCAGCGCTGTGGATGTCCTCGATGCGGTAGGCAGGCTTGTCGACGCTGCGCGGGGCACCGCCGCTGCCGCCCTGGTAAGCCGCGTCCATAGCGATCGCGATGAACCCGCGCTCGGCCAGATGCTGGGCATATAGGCCGGCGGTCTGTTCCTTCACTCCGCCATTGGGGTGAGCGACCACGATCGCCGCATAGGACCGGGCCGGATCGTAACCCGCAGGCGTGTAGACATTGGCCACGATGTCGAGCCTGTGCAGCTTGTAGCTGGAAGGATGGATGTTGACCTTGCCGGGCTCATTCTTCGTGAGCGCACCGTCATAGACCAGCGTGAAGGGATTATCGCGGTAGTCCAGCGGCTTGGCCGTGGGCTGCGTGGCGGCTTTGCTCATGGAGGGCACTCCTGTCAGTGCGGTTGCGAGGAACAGCGCCGAGGTTCCAAGGAATTCGCGTCGGCTGCGATGTGAAAGATGGTTGGGCATTCGGGGAATTCCTGCTCAGTCGAGGTGCTTCTCGGCGAGGAAGCGAGAGACCTGATCGGCGATGGCGCCATTGTTGAGGTCCGACATCATGAAGTGCGTGTTTCCCCGGATGCCGATCTCGGGGAGATGGACGAGCCGGGCATCGCCTCCATGTCGGTTGACGGTAGCGACCCACAGCTTCGCCATCGCCAGGCGCACGCGCCAGTTGTCCTTGCCGCGTTCTGCCGTCGGTTCGGTCGGAATGTTGTCGCCGTAGTAAATGACGATCGGGATCCGGGTGAGCCGGGCGAAGTCGCTCGGCGGGATTTCGACGGCCTTGAGCGTCCCAGCCGCGCTCGGCATGTCTGGCGGTACTTCACCTTTGGGGAACACGAAGCCACTGCCCGGCTCGAAGGCGACAACGGCTCTGACATTGGGACTGTGGATTGCTGTCAGCCAGCCGGGTTCGCCGCCCTGTGAG
>JAESGL010000438.1_pt1 | contig 19412 bp, 21 predicted proteins | sample 9269711 | NCBI WGS metagenome assembly JAESGL01 (sample SAMN14515918, study PRJNA621676) | algae metagenome | isolation source: Kastovskya adunca ATA6-11-RM4 and co-occurring heterotrophs from soil and... | place: Chile: Atacama Desert | collected 2011-06-27
AATACCAGCATCCCGATCTCGCCGCCTGACACACCGCCAAGCGAACAGCCTAGACCAACGGGATGAGGGGTCCCTTTTCGACGCCGATCACCCCGCTACCGGGGTCCCTTTTCCACGCCGATCCACAGGCGTCGTGCGGACCGGCGTCCGCGACTATCGACGCTAGCGCCGTGTCATGGGCAATCGTCGACATAGCCAATTTCTACGTCAGCGCGGAGCGATTGTTCGATCCGGCCCTGCGCGATGTGCCCGTCATCGTCTTGTCCAACAACGACGGCTGCGCGATCGCGCGCAGTGAAGAGGCGAAGGCGCTGCACGTCCGTATGGGCGATCCGGTCTTCAAGATGCGCGATCGGATCAAGCGCCACGGTATCCAGCTCCGATCGAGCAATTATGAACTGTATGCCGACCTCAATCGGCGCTTCAACGCGGTCATCGCAGATCACTCCGATATGGTGGAGATCTACTCGATCGACGAAAGCTTTTTCCGGCTGCCGGTGCTGCCGGACGGCCTTGGCAACGTCGTGGCCGCGCATGCGGTCCGCGAGGATATAGCGCGATCGGTCGGCCTGCCGACCCGGATCGGCTTGGGTCCGACCCGCACGTTATCCAAGGTGGCAAACGCCTTGGCGAAGGCGACCGAGAAGGTGTGGGGAGGGGTAGTCGATCTCCATGACGTCGAGCTGCGCCGGCGTCTGTTCGACCAATGGCCGGTAGGAGAAGTGTGGGGCATTGGGCACGCGCTGGCAGCGCGGCTCCGCCCGCTCGGCGTGAAGACGACGGCGGACTTGGCTGCGCTACCTCCGGCGGTCGCACGCGATGTGGGAACGGTGGTGCTGGAACGGCTCGTGCGCGAGCTGGGCGGGATCGAGTGCGACGACTTCAAGGTGGCGCCCGAACCGCTCAAGGCGACCGCAGTAACGCGGCAGTTTGGCGCGCCCGTCTCCGATCTTGCCGAGCTGCGCGAAGCGATGGCGCGCCGCGCAGCGCGTGCGGCCGAGAAGATACGCGCGCAAGGACTGACGGCGAGTCGGTTGATCGCCTTCGCACATGGCTCGCGTTATCGCCCGAACCCGCCTTCGGCATCCCGATCGGCGCGGCTGTCCCCGCCGACCAACGATCCGCGCATCATCGTGGGAATCGCGGGGAAGATGATGGAAGCGATGTTTCAACCGGGAGGCGTCTATACCAAATGCGGCGTCTTGCTGGAGGATCTGACAGCGGAAGGGGCGGGGCAGGCTGACCTCTTTGCGACAGCCGATCCCAAGGCACCCGCGCTGTTGGCGGCAATGGATGGTCTCAATAGCCGGTTTGGGAGAAACACGGTCATTTTGGCGGCGCAGGGATGCGGTGCGCGGTCGTTCGACACGAAGCGATCACAGAAGAGCCCGGCATGGACGACGCGGATCGGGGAGATACCTGTTGCGCGATGAAGCCGTTAGCGGCTCCGGTCCTTATCGCGCGGCGCGGGTGCCTGCACCGGCGCCGCGCGGCCGATCTCGCCGTCCAGTGCACCGCCAGCCTTGATCCGATCGGCGACGAGCTGGCGCGTCGACTCCATAATCGTCGCGACCATGCGGGCGCTTTCGCCCCGGTCGGCTGCCGTCTTCATGGCGGCATCGACAATCGCTTGCGCGGGCGAAAGGCGTGGATCGGCATGGTTCTTTTCGGGCGTGTTCTTGATGAAAAGCTCGGCAAGCCGCTCCTGCCCGGGTGAATGGCCGGGGGGGAGGATCGGCCGCTCCAGCGCCCGCACTGCGCGTTGAAGCTGCGCCGATTGCTGACCGTTGATCTGCACGCCCAGGGCGGCTCCGATCTCACGCACACGCTCAAGGGGCGTTTGTTGGGCGTTAACGACGGCATCGACCTGCCGCACGCCGAGATATGTTAAAAGGTGGGACTGATAGATCGGACCCTTGGCGTGCCGGACATAGGCAAGCTCGGTTCGTGCATTCGCGATGGCAGTAGATGGCGCGCTTTCTCCGATCAATTCGCGCAATCGTTCGGCCGCCTGCTGTCGGGCGGCGGGCAGGTAGCGTTCCAGTTCTTCGCGCGCCTTAGCGAGAGTGACGCGATAGCGTTGCCCCTCGGGTGGCGCGCGGTTCGGAAGCATGGCAATCCCGGCGGGACCGATGCGCGCCTCGGGCGCGAGGTCGCGCTTGACTGCTGCTGCGGAAAGAACCGCGGCCATGCCGCGATGATCCCCCGTTAGAAAGCCGTGCCGGGATGCCTCCATCCACTTGTCTTTGTCGATCGCGGCGATGCGGATCGGGTGTCCGGCCTCGCGCGCGAGCTGCGCCGCGTGGTGGCGCATGGTGCGCCCATTACCTTCGCGGAAAGGATGGATGGCGTTGATCTCGTTGATGTGGTCGCCGAGCCGGTCGAAAAACTCGTCTCGAGGAAGTCCGCGAAAGCCGCTTTGCGCGCCCATGTCGGCAAACCGCTTGTCGAGTTCACGCGCGACATAGGGCACGGCTGCGAAGCTCGAGCCGCCCTTGGCGATGTTGACGGTCCGGTCCTGCCCCGCCCAATCATAGAGGTCTTGAAACAGGTGCTTGTGAAGCGCGCGATAGCCAACGGCCGTCGCTGGAAAAGTCAGGCGCGCGGCCTCTGCGCCGCGCGCCTGCGTTAGGCGCCGCTCAGCTTCGATGAGCGTCTTTTCATCGGTGAGCCCGAGCCGGTTTCGAAGCGTCTCGGTGCCGGGATACGTGTAAGGATCGCTTGCCAATGTCAGGCAGCGATCTGGCGGGTTCCGGGCGGATAGAGACTAAGGATGATCGAGGGCATGAGTGCGGGAGGCACACCCTCGTCGAGCATCATCGCGAACATCGCGTCTTCATCGATTGTCGGCGTCATGTCTTCAATCACGAGATTGGCGCGGGACTCCGCGACATCCTCGCGCCAAAGCGCGATCTGTTCGGGAGTGCCGCGTTCGAAATCCATCTGGCGGATGCGCTCGCGCAGCGCTTCAATATCGATCTGGGCCATCGCGTCATCCTTTCTATCTTAACCTTACTCTCCCCGGCGCGATTCCTCAACAAATCACTCGACGCGGCAGTCACTCGGTTCACCATGTCCCGCGCCCGTTCGGGCGCGGGATGATCGCCGCAACTATCAGTATTCGTTGGCTAACATGATGGTCAGCACACGCTTGGTCTGGTGCTCATCCCACGGCACTTCGCTGCCATAGGCGAGCGTATTGTCGTAGTAATCCACTTTCCAGAACACTGTCTCGGCTATCGTCTTCTCGTCTTTGGGCCGCTCCTGCGTCCACCCTCCCGTCGCGAGGCGATAGACCGCGCCGAAATCATGTTCCCCATAGGGGTCATTGTCTCCGTCGAACCGGGAAAATCCCACGATCGCCGCCAGTGCCGCAAAGCGGTCGGCATCGGGAAGGGACTGAAACCCTAGCGTGACGTTGGCAATGGAAGCCGTGCCGGGATTGCTCCGGGCCGCATCGTTCAGGCGACGGATGGTGTCGAGTTGTTCGGGGCTGCGCATAACTAATCCTCCTGCTGCATGGGCCGCAAGGCCGCTCGGCCTCACGGCCCTGCCTGTCCGGCGAGGACGGGATGGGGAGGGGGAGCGAGAATCTACCGCTGGCGCGGGCGAGCCGCCCTAGCGCGGTCGGCGCTTTGCGCCGGGTGCCGTGCTTGGCGGATTACACGGGCGGTCGATTGTCGTTCGGGAACGAAAGGGCGGCGCCCTTGGTGTTCCCCTCGCGCCGATCGCGCGATGCGCGGGCGGCGAGGACGGCGCGGTGCGGATCTCCGCACGGCATTCTTGCGCGCAAGCGCGCCGTCATGACGGCGCGGCGCGTGCGTCGCGAGCGGCGATCACCAGCTCTACGATGCGGGGCTGATGGAAAAGCTCGCCGCGCTCGACGACGGCAAGGCCAGGACCATCCAACACGTCGCGGATGCGATCTTGCACCACGTCTTCCAGTTCACCGGCCAGAACCCAGAAATGGATCGGGTCGCGCTCGCGGCCTACGGCGCGAAATTGGTCGCACTCGGCAACGGCCTGAGCCAGCGCATTGAGCGCGGCCATCCCAAGCACACGCTCGAAGGCGAGCTGCGCAAACAGGCGATGATGGGACATGGAAAACCTCCGTGTTGCCGTGATTGGCGACGACAGCGGGAGGGGCGCGGAACGCCGGGTCACAGGACCGCGAAGCGGCCGGCTTGCCGGACAGCGGGGGAGCCGATTTACGCAGTGAATTGGGGGGACCGCTGATCCTTGAGGCGGCGGGCCGCGTCCCTCACGATGGGAGGAGACTGACGGACAGCCCTACCAAACAGCGCCCGCCCATCAGGGCGGTCGATCAGGCGATTTTCTGCTTTCGTTCTCGTTCCCGCTGACTCATAGAATCGTCATGCCGATCATGGCCGAACATCGCTGGCTTTACCCGATCGACTGGCCCGAGCTGTCGAGAGCCATTCGATTCGGCCGCGCCAATGGGCGGTGCGAGCATTGCCATCGCCCGCATGGTCAGCGCGTATTCCACTTGGGCGACGGACGGTGGTGGGACATGGATCGTCGGCAATGGCGAGACGGGCGCGGAAGGCGGATCAGGGTCGGGGCGATAGACCTCGTGGCGATCGTCCGTGTCACGCAGGTCTATATCGCCTGCGCCCACCTCAACCATGATCCGACCGACAACGCCCCGCGCAACCTGGCTGCGCTCTGCCAGCGGTGCCACATGATCCACGATGCTGACGAGCATCGGCGTCGTCGATGGCTCAATGCCTATCGCCGGCGCGCTGTGGCGGACCTGTTCGCGTGGTTCGAAGCGCGCTCGATCATGGCGAACGAGGGTGTGCCACGTGGCACACCTATTCGAACATTGAACATGCGAACCCACGAACCTACTTAGGCGCTGGCCTTCGTGGCTTCGGGGTGCTGGGGGGTTCAATTCCCGCAGGCTGGCTGATTATCGGTGTCCTCTTTTTGGCCCTGGCGCTTCGCTATGCGAGCGTCATCCTCATGGAGGGATTGCCTATGATTACACGTTCAAAATCTCGCGCTCGCAAGGCGCACAAGGTCAAGAACACCAACCTGAACCCAGTGACTAACGTGATGAAGCTCTGTTCTGTTTCTTTCGAGACCGTCTGGGCACTGATCGTTGGCTGGTCTGCTGGTGTGGCCGGCCCCGCACCATCGGCGCAGTTGCGCCAGCGTCACCAGTAGGGGGCGGGAGAGCGATCTTCCGCCCTTTGCTTTTGCGGCTCCCGGCAGCGCTAAACGCGGACTTATATGCTCGTGGCTGTTTCAAGCGACAAATGACGGCGCGCAGCATTAGGTAGGAGCGCAGCGAGATCAGCTCGCGCGAAATAGCAGAACGGGGAAATGGAATGGATACCTTCAACGCTGGCGTCCAATATAACGACTTCAAGGGGACTGTCGCGGCGGACATTTCCGACAACGTGGCGCTTGCCGATTATCTGGTGTCCTTGGGGAAGGCCGAAAGTGACGAGCGCGTCGTAGGATTCAGGATCGCTTCCGGAGAGAACCGGGGCACCCCTGTGACTGACGTGTCGCTGGTGGCATACCTCCTTCGATCTGCTGAATTTGAGCCTGCTCCGGCAGCGGTGCGCGCCGTCGAGGTGCGCGTTACGCCAGGAGAAGCCCTCGCCTTCTTCAAGCGGTTCGACCTCGTGGCGACCCGGCGCGGCGTGGATTTCAGCGGCACGCACGTGGATGGCCCACACTACGACTGAGGCTATAACTTAGCCGCAATCGCGCCGCCCGTCCCTTGTGGGCGGGCGGCGCGCGCTGGCCTGCAAGGGCAGCGGGCGCGACAGCCATGCGGGGCATGGCTGTCGCGCTGGCGGCGAGGGCGCTGCTGAGACGGAGGGAAGGGGGCCGATTATCACCGGCCCCCCGATCAGATCAGGCCATTTCATCGTCGGCAAATTCGCCGCGCTCCATGTCGTCGTCCTCGATCCCGTCACCGTCCATGTCGGTGTCGAAATCCTCCGGGCCGGCCTCGGGCTGATCGAACGCGCCAATCTTCATTGGGGCAGGTAGCCACCCTCCCGGAAGCCGTCCCGACACATTGACGGCAAGATCACCCTTCTTTTTGATGGTCGCGCAATTCTCGGCGCTGGAAGCACCGCATTCCTCGCGCAACAGGTCGATCATCGCGGCTCGGCGCATCTTGTCGAACAGTGCGATGGGGGCGGTCCAACGGGCTGCGATGTCCACGCCGGTCGCGCGCGCGATCTGCTCGAAATGGTGATGCCGACTGCCGGGGGAGCCACCCGCGAACACAGTGCCGTCAACGGTCATGGCGACAAGGCCCGCCAGCAATGCCATCTTGTCGTCGCTGGTCATGGCGCGGATTGCCTCGAACCGGCCTTCGGCGGGGATCGATGCGAAGCGGGTCGCCATCACTTCCTCGACGGGACGAACGTCGCTCGTTGCCATAAGCTCGTCGGCCACATCGGTCGCGACCGTCTTGGCCTGAACCTCAAGGGCCATTTGGTAGCTGTGCGCGCCGTGGAGCAACTGGCCTGCAAGGCTGTCCAGCATGATGTCGAGCGCCAGCGCCGGGTCGGCCGCGACGGCTTCCTGCACGATCTGCGTCTTGATGCGGGTCAGGTCCGCGAACAGGCTGTTGCTATAGAGGGGTTGGGGTTCGCCGCTGCTCGCTTTGGGCTTCGCCTCGGCCTTGGCGCGATAGAAGCTCTTGCCGAGCGAACCGTCATGCGAAACCCATAGCGCCACGCCCCCGACTGCGACCTGCTCCGCATTGAACGCCCGCATCGCTTCGGTGAGGGTGTCGCGCTCGTCGGACAGCGGCTCGATGCCGTCGCTATCTTCGCCCTCGGCCTCGGCAATCGCCTCGATTTCGGCATCGATGGCGGCAAGCCGCGCCGCCTCGTCCTCGGTCGGCTCGCGGGTGGCCGGATAGATGCTGCCCTTCATGTAGAGATCATAGGGCCGTTCCAGCGTGGCGCGGACCTCGTGCCAACCGATCGCACGATATTCGTCCGCAATGCCGTCCAGCTTTTCTTCGGCCAGTTCCTGCACAAGCTCGGGCTGGTCGGCAAAGCCTTCCGCTCCTTGGCTGAACAGGTCCACCGTTATCGTCCCGCCCTTCGCCTCATAGGCATCGCGCCCGACGAACAGGAACGCACCGCTGGTGGTGTCCACCTTCTCCGTGGTGAGCATCCGCCGGATGGTGTGGGCGTGACCATTCGCCGCCTTGCAGACCTTGATCTGCTGGTCGTGATCCTCGGTGAGGGTGAGCGCGCGCGCCGCCTCAAGCGACAACTGGTCCTTGGCGATCAGGTCGATCAGCGTGGGTGCGAGCGCGGAAAGGCGAAGCATCTTGTAGACGAAACTGACTGCCTGACCGAACCGAGCTGCGATTTCCTCGGCGTCCATGCCGGTGTCGCGCAGTGCCGCAAAGGCGCGGATGCTGTCGGCGGGGTGCATGTCCTCGCGCTGGAAGTTCTCCGCGAGCGACAGTTCGATGGCCTCCTCCTTGGTGCGGACCTCGACGGGGAAGGTGTCGTTGTTCTTGATCCGCTTGCGCTTCGCCAGTTCCTTGAGGCCCCGATAGCGCCGCCCTCCGGCGAACACATAGAACAGGCCCTCGTCCTCGTAGGCGACAAGGTTCTGCAACAGGCCGTGCGCGGCAATGTCGTCGGCCATCGCTTCCACGGCGGAAGGCTTCACGCGCCGCTGATTGAGCGGGGAAAGGCGAAGCTGCGACAGCTTGATGGTGGTGATACCCATGATGAAACTCCTGTGATCTGTGGTGTCGATTGGGGGGAAAGGGTCAGCCTTCGAGGCTTGCCAGCTCGTCGAACTCGGCTGATGCGCGGGTCGCGGCGTCGCCTGCGTAGGTCGCGCCGGATCGTGGATAGAAGAACACGCGGTCGCCTTTGGCGTAGGGGGTGCCGTCTGCACTGGTCCCGCCCACCTTGGCCCGTTTCCAGTAGGGATCGCCCTTGTATCGAGTGTAAGCCATTGTCCTTTCTCCTTCTTCCTGCGGCTGAAAGCCGGTTGCCGCAGCAACCGGGTCTGCCTCTCCGGCGAGGAGCGGGATGGGGAGGGAGGAGGAAAATCGATGGCCTTGGCGCGGGCAGGCCGCCCTAGCGCGGCCGACGCCCGTCAGGGCGTCGGGTGCCGCGCTTGGCGGACAACACGGGGGCGTCTATTTTCCTTCGGGAACGAAAGGGCAGCAGCCCTTGGTGTTCCCCGCGCTGGCGGGCCTCCGGGGGAGGGCCGCGGCGCTATGCGAGTGAAGTCGCGCCCATCGGGCGGCGGCGACAGGTGTGCCATGTGGCACGCCTCACGCGAGGATCGTTACCCTTTGGGCCGAGACGCCGGCACGGTGGCTCGGTCGGCGCACGCCAGGGCGCCGATAGAGCCGTGCCCGGCAGGGTCGCGCCCGACTTGGTTTGGTTCAATGCGACAGGGCGTCGATAACCTTGCATTCGGCAACGATGCTGGCGTTGCAGGTGTCACCCCACTGCGCGATTTCCGACCTCAGCGCTGTAAGGTCGGCCAGCTTGCGATCGATTTCCGCGATGTGGACCGCAGCTATTTGGTCGGCCTCGGCACAGGAACCGCGCGGATCATCTGAAAGCCGCAGGAGCGCGCGAACCTGATCCAGGGTGAAACCCAGATCACGCGAGCGTTTGATGAACGACAGGCGATCAAGGTGCGAGCGATCGTAGAGTCGATAGTTGCCACCGCTACGGATGGGAGCGGGAACCAGCCCTTCTGCCTCGTAGAAACGGACCGTCTCTATCTTCAACCCAGTGCGCTTTGCGATCTCACCGATTTTCATCGCCGAACCTCTTGACCCTCTAGTAGGATGAGGGTTCATATAGGGCGTCTGATCCACGAATCGAGCTTCGATAATGGCAGACGCTTGTTGCTCATCAAAACGCGACACGATCGCGGAACTTGGTCGCAAGGCCGAGCAGCGCCGCGTGCTCATCATCGTGATGCTCATCAATCTCGCGATGTTCGTGGTCGAGTTTGGCGGCGGCGTCGTCGCGCGTTCCTCTGCCTTGATGGCGGATTCGGTCGACATGTTCGGCGACGCGGTGGTCTATGCGCTCAGTCTCTATGCATTGCATCGGGGTGCGCGCTGGGAAGCGGGGGCAGCACTGGCGAAGGGTGGCATCATCCTGGCTTTCGGCGTCGCGGTCATTTTCGAGATCGCTGACAAGATTGCGAACGGCGTTCCTCCGGCATCGGGCTTGATGCTCGGGGTTGGCAGCGCCGCGCTGGTTGCGAACCTAATCTGCCTCGCGCTGCTCTGGCGCTTCCGCCGCGAGAATGTGAACATGTCGAGCACGTTCGAGTGCTCGCGCAATGATGTCGCGTCAAACGTCGGGGTTCTCGCGGCTGCCGGATTGGTCGGCCTGACCGGCTCGGCTTGGCCGGACATCATCGTCGGCGGGTTGATCGCCGTGATCTTCCTGCGCTCGGCATGGCGCGTGCTTGGGGAAGCCTGGCCGGCATGGCGTGCCGCGAAGGCACCGGCTCGCGAGTTATTGCAATGACATGGAAACCTCTCCGTGGTAAAGGCGGGATCGTGCGAGCCTTTTTGCCTCTCCTGACATGCCTGATGCTGGTCCTCACCAGTTTCTCCGGCATGGCTCACGCCGCCGATCTGGCGGGGGGGAGCATCGCGGGCGTCGAGTTCACAATCCATACCGATGGCGACATCGATCAAGTGCCATCGGATTCGGACAAGAACGTCCCGCACCATCACAATTATTGCCACGGGCATGACGTTGGTGCGCCTGCGCGCACGACGATGGAATATACCCACGTCCTCACGATGCCCAAGCCGACTATCTCCGCCTCTGCGTCGCTCGATGGCCGCACCGGCATGGTCCATTTGAGACCCCCCCAAGCCTGACGTCCGATTTGGGCGCGCGTTGGCGCGCCCCTGTCGATCATCGTCAGGAGTCCTATTTTCATGCATCGTATCCTCGCGGCCATGCTGGCCGCAGCGTCGTGCGCCACTATGGCGCAGGCGCAGGTCGGACCGTCCGCGCCTTTTGCGCAGGACGCGCCGGTCTACACGCTTGACCAAGCGGTCAGTGCAGCGGGCGGTTCGGCCCCTGCTGCCGAAGCGGCAACAGCCGCGATCGATGCGGCCCGCGCGGGCCGCACGGTCGCCGGACTGCGGCCCAACCCGGTTGTCCAGGGCCAGGTTGAGAACGTCATCGGCTCGGGTCCGTATCGTGGGGTCCGCAGCGCGGAATCCACGGTCGGCTTTGCGATCCCGATCGAGCTAGGCGGCAAGCGCGGCGCCCGCGTCGCGGTCGCCAATGCGCAATTATCCCGGGCCGAGATCCAGGCCGCGATCATCGCGGCGGATGTCCGGCTTCAGGTGACGCAGCTTTATGTCGAAGCGGTCGCGGCCGATCGCCGGGTGGCGACGGCGCGGGATCAGGCCCGGATCGCCAGCGACGCGCTGCGGGCTGCGAGCGTTCGCGTGCAGGCGGGGCGCGCCTCCCCGCTCGAGCAACAGCGCGCAGATGTCGCGCGCATCAACGCCGACGCCAATGTGGAGCGGCAGCTTCGCTTGGCTGAGGCGGCGCGGGCCAATCTGGCGCGCCGGATCGGGCGACCGATTGACGGTGCGCTCGATGACACGCTGCTCGATCGCCTCCCGGGGGCGAACGTCTATGGGCCGATCGCGCCGGCTGACACGACCGGCACGCTGGCGCTGGCGGCGGCCAACGCGGATTTCTCGATCGCCGAGGCCGGCGTGCGGCTCGCGCGCGCTAATCGCGTCCCTGACCTGAACGTCGGACCTGCGATCCGCCGACTGGAAGCGACCAACGACATGGCGGCGGTGTTCACCGTGTCGATCCCGATCCCGGTGTTCAACAACGGTCGCGCGGCGATCGCGCAGGCGACCGCGCAGCGGACGCAGGCGGATGCACAGCGCCGCGTGACCGCGCTCGACATCGAACAGGCCATCACGGACGCGCAGGCACAGGCGGCCAATGCCGCGACGACCGCACGCGCGGCGTCGGGGCCGGCGCTGGCGGCTGCGCAGGAGGCCGCCCGCATCGCCCGGATTGGCTATCGCGAGGGCAAGTTCGGCCAGCTCGAATTGCTCGATGCGGAACGCACCCTCGCCGAGACGCGGGTCGCCGCGATCGACGCGCTCGCCAACTATCAAAATGCCCGCGCGCAGGTGGAGCGATTGACCGCTCCTGCGCCCAATGGGGGAAACCAGTGATGAAGAACTTCTATCTCGCGGGCGTCGCATCGCTCGCCCTGCTGCTGGCTGCCTGTGGCGGCAAGGATGCCGGGAACGAGGCGACCGCCAATGCCGCAGCCGGTAACGAAGCGGCAGGCGCGGAAAAGGGCGGTGCCGAAGGCGGTCATGCCGATGAAGGCGTGGTCACGCTGGGCGCCGATCAGATCGCCGCAGCGGGCGTGCAGATTGGACGGCCGATTATCGGTGGGGCCGGGACGATCGAGCTGCCTGCGATCATTGAGGGCGACCCGCAAGGGACGCAAGTGGTGTCGGCCGCCATCGCGGGACGCGTAGTTTCGCTAACCCGCAACCTCGGCCAATCGGTCGGCCGCGGCCAGACCATCGCGGTCATCGAGAGCCGCGAGGCGGCGCAGATCAAGGGCGAGGTCGAGGCGGCGCGTGCGCGGCTCCAGCTCGCCAATTCGAACCTTGCACGCGAGCAGCGGTTGTTCGCGCAGAAGGTGTCGCCCGAGCAGGATCTGATCGCAGCTCGCACGGCCGCGACGGAGGCGCGGATCGCGCTGACGCAGGCACAGAGCATGGTGTCGGCTGCGGGCGTCGGCGGCGGCGGTCTCAACCGGCTCGGCATCGCCGCGCCGATCTCGGGCCAGATCATTGCTCGCCCCGTGACGCTGGGACAGACGGTTGCGGCGGACGCGGAACTCTATCGCATTGCGAACCTGAGCCAGGTGTCGATCGCCCTCAACCTGAAGGCTGAGGATGCGGGTCGGGTGCGTCCCGGCAACACGGTGCTGGTCAAGGCGGCGGGCCGTCAGGCGACCGCGCGCGTCACTTTCGTGTCGCCGGCGCTCGATCCGCAAACGCGGCTCGTGCCCGCGCTCGCCACCCTCGACAACAGGGGCGGCGAATGGCGGGTCGGCGAACCGGTGACGGCCGCCGTCCAGCTCACGGGCAGCGGGGGTAGCGGCGCAATCCGCGTGCCGACGACGGCCGTGCAGAGCTTCGAGGGCAAGTCGGTCGTGTTCGTTCGCACACCTACGGGCTTCAAGGCGACCCCGGTGCAGCTCGGCGATGCGTCGGGCGACACGGTGATCGTCCGCTCGGGTCTCACCGGCAACGAACAAATCGCCACCACCGGAAGCTTCACGCTCAAGGCCGAGATCGGCAAGGGCGAAGCGAGCCACGAGGATTAAGCCATGATCGCCCGCATCGTCACATGGGCGGTCGAGAAGCGCTGGCTTGTCCTGCTGCTCACCGCCATCGTCGCCGTTATTGGCGCGTTTTCGCTTTACCGGCTGCCGATCGACGCAGTGCCGGACATCACCAACAACCAGGTGCAGATTAACGTCCGCGCACCCGCGCTCTCGCCCGAGCTGGTCGAGAAGCAGGTGTCATTCCCGATCGAAACCGCGCTCGCCGGCACCCCCGGCATCGAATATACGCGCTCGCTGAGCCGTAATGGCTTCGCGCAGATCACTGCGGTCTTCTCCGACTCTACGGACATCTATTTCGCCCGCCAGCAGGTGGGCGAGCGTCTGCAGGGCGTGCAAGAGAACCTGCCCGATGGCGTGAACCCCGAAATGGGTCCGATCGCGACGGGCCTGGGCGAGGTGTACATGTACACCGTCCGGCTCGAGCATCGCGAGGACGACAAGCACAAGCCCGGTGAACCGGGCCAACAGCCCGATGGCAGTTACATCACGCCAGAGGGTGAGCGACTGACGACTGAAGAGGACAAGGCGACCTACCTGCGCACCGCGCAGGACTGGATCGTCACGCCGCTTCTGAAGAACACACCGGGCCTCGCCGGCGTCGACTCGATTGGCGGGTACGCCAAGCAGTTCCTCGTCGTGCCCGATGTGCAGAAGCTGGCTTCACTCGGCATCACGCTGACGGACCTGGGCAACGCGCTGGAGCGCAACAACACCAGCGTCGGCGGCGGCTTCGTCAATCGCAATGGCGAAGGTCTGGCTGTCCGCTCGGATGCGCTCGTGCGCAATGCCGGCGAGTTGGCCAGGACCGTGATCGCGACACGTAACGGCGTGCCGATCACGGTCGAACAAGTCGCGACCGTGAAGACGGGGCAGGCGATCCGCATGGGTTCGGCCTCGGAGAACGGCACGGAAGTCGTTGTCGGCACCGCGATCATGCGGATCGGCGAGAACAGCCGCGTCGTGTCCACGGCCGTCGCCGAGAAGCTGAAGTCGATCAACGCCTCGCTGCCACCCGACGTCGTGGTTCAGCCGGTGCTCAACCGCACCGAGCTGGTCAACTCGACGATCAAGACGGTCGCCAAGAACCTGTCGGAAGGCGCGGTGCTGGTCATCGTCGTGCTTTTCCTGCTGCTCGGCAATTTCCGCGCGGCGCTGATCGCGGCGCTGGTCATCCCGATCACCATGATGCTGACCGGCTTCGGGATGCTGCGTGCCGGCGTCTCGGCGAACCTGATGAGCCTTGGCGCCTTGGACTTTGGTCTGATCGTCGACGGCGCTGTCATCATCGTGGAGAACGCGCTGAGACGGCTTGCCGAGCAACAGCATCATGAAGGTCGCTTGCTGAGCGTAAGGGAACGGCTCGCGACCGTGGCGGCCGCCGCGCGCGAGATGATCCGCCCCTCGGTATACGGGCAGGCGATCATCATCCTTGTCTATGTGCCGCTGCTCACGCTGACCGGCGTGGAGGGCAAGACGTTCGTGCCGATGGCGCTCACCGTCATAATCGCGCTCGCCTTCGCCTTCATCCTCTCGATCACCTTCGTGCCGGCCATGATCGCGATCTGGCTGTCGAAGAAGGTTGAGGAGAAGGACGGCCGCATCATCACGTGGCTGAAGAAGCGCTACGAGCCGGGTCTTGACCGGGCAATGAAGCGCCCGACCCTGACGATCGGCGCGGGTGTCGGCAGCCTTGTCGTGGCGGCGCTCGCCTTCACCACGCTCGGATCGGTGTTCCTGCCACAGCTCGATGAAGGCGACCTGCTGATCCAATCGCTGCGCATCCCCGCCACGTCGGTCCAGCAAAGTCAGGCGATGCAGGTGCCGATCGAACGGATGATGTCGAAGCAGCCAGAGGTGGCGTTCGTCTATTCCAAGACGGGCACGGCGGAACTCGCTTCCGACCCGATGCCGCCCAACGCCACCGACATGTTCGTCATCCTGAAGCCGCGCAAGGATTGGCCAAATCCCGATCTTGCCAAGGAGGAGCTGGTCAGCCGGATCGAGGGAAATCTCGCAAAAATCCCGGGCAACGCCTATGAGATCACCCAGCCTATCCAAATGCGCTTCAACGAGCTGATCGCCGGCGTGCGCGGCGACATCGCGGTGAAGGTGTTCGGCGACGACTTCAACACGATGAACCGGACGGCCGAGCAAATCGCCGCCGTACTGCGCAAAACGCAGGGCGCGGCGGACGTGAAGGTCGAGCAAACGACGGGCCTGCCCATGCTCGACATTCGCGTCAATCGTGACGCGATGGCGCGCCTGGGCGTCACCGCGCAGGATGTGCAGGATACCGTCACCGCGACAATCGGCGGACGCACCTCGGGCCAAATCTTCGAGGGCGACCGACGCTTCCCGGTGGTGATCCGCCTGTCGGAGACGCAGCGCGCTGACATTGGCCTGCTTGAACAGGTGCAGGTGCCCGTGGCGGGGGGCGGCTATGTGCCGCTGTCCAGTGTCGCTGACATCAAGGTCGTCGACGGTCCCAATCAGATCAGCCGCGAAAACGGGAAGCGGCGCGTGGTGGTGCAAGCCAACGTGCGTGGTCGCGACGTCGGTAGCGTCGTTGCAGACGCGCAGGCGGCGATCGGCAGCCAGGTCCGGCTGCCTGCCGGTGCCTATCTCGAATGGGGCGGTCAGTTCGAGAACCTGCAATCGGCGAGCGAACGGCTGAAGCTGGTCATTCCGGCCTGTTTCATCCTGATCCTGTTGCTCCTTTACGGTGCGCTTGGATCGGTCCGCGATGCCGCGATCGTGTTCACCGGCGTACCCTTCGCGCTGGTGGGCGGCGTCCTGCTGCTCTTCCTGCGCGGCATGGACTTCTCGATCTCGGCGGCGGTGGGCTTCATCGCCTTGTCGGGCATCGCGGTCCTCAACGGCCTCGTCATGGTCAGCTCAATCCAGGATCTGATCCGGTCGGGGCTATCGCGCGAGGAGGCGGCCCATGTCGGCGCAATGCAGCGTCTGCGGCCAGTCGTCATGACCGCGCTCGTCGCCAGCCTCGGCTTCGTTCCGATGGCGCTTGGCGAGGGCGCGGGCGCGGAGGTGCAAAAGCCATTGGCGACCGTCGTCATCGGCGGCCTGATCTCGGCGACGCTGCTGACGCTGTTCGTGCTGCCGACGCTCTACGCCCGGTTCGGGCAGAAGGCGATCGAGAAGCCCGAGCACTACAATGAGGAGCATGAAGGGGACGACCACGGTCAGACCTTCGTGAACAACTTGGCCTGATGGGTGCGCGGGGCGATCCGCGATCGCCCCGCTCATCTCTGGGAGATGGGGATATGCCTCGCACCATAACCAGCTCAATGCTTCACGGCGGGCCACTGCGGATCTGGTCGGCGATCACCGATCCGGATCATCGCCGGGCTTGGAGTCCGCTCGTATTCCTCGACAACCCGTGCCAGCTTGGCGAGACGGAATGTACCTTCGCGATCCAGGGCATCACCCGGCCAATTCGGACGCCGGCCCTGGTCGATCAATTCGACAAGCCGCACGCCTTCGCTTGGTCCTGCGGCATCCCTTATCTGTTCACGCTCGAAGAGCGGTACGAGCTGGCAGGGGACGACGGTGGCACCAGGCTAACACATAGCTGCACGCTGCGCGGGGCGCTGTCTTTGCCGTTCGCGGCGATGATGTTGCGTCGTCTGCGGTCCCTGATGGTCGATGCCGACGATCGACTTGCGACCTATCTGCGCTGGCGGGTGGGTCAGCCTCCCCGTGGGATCAATCGTCAGCGCGTCCCCTCCCGCTACAGGAGGAAGGCGCGATGACGCCGTTGAAGCGGGTACTGCCCGCCCTCATCCTCGTTGTCGGGCTGGCGGCTTGCACGGAAAGCAAGCCGCCAGCCCCGCCAACGGAGCAGCAAATCCATTCATCCGACAGCGCCGTGGCGACCGGGGAAATGGGGCGCCATCCCTATCGCTGTTCCGACGGGGAACCGCTGTTCGTCGACTACAAGGACAACGGCCTGCAGATCGATTTGCGGCGCTCCAGCAGCGCCGTGCCCATGACGCTGACCGCGCCAGCGCAGGGCCTCCAATATGTCGGCGAGACAGCCACCGCGACCTTCAAGGGGTCGCAGCTCACCATCGTGGAAGGCGAAGGCCGCACGCGGACCTGCGAACGGGAGGGCACCCGATGAACCGTCATGTCTTCCGACACGTCGCACCGCAACGGGAGAGAAACGATGTCTGACACGTCGATCTCGAATGTGATGGCCATTCGCGCCGAAGTAATCGCGCGAAGCCGCGCCTTGCGCGAGGCGCAGCCGACGGCACCGCCCGGCGTGACGCCGACCGCTCCAGCCTCAACCTTTGCCGACACCCTCAATGCCGTGGTGGCGAAGGTCAACGAGACCCAGGAGCAGGAGGATGTCGTCACCGAAGCATATGAACGGGGCGAAACCACCGACATTGCAACCGTCGCGCTCATCCAGAGCCGTGCATCCATTACTTTCGAGGCGACGCTGCAAGCCCGGAACAAGCTGCTGTCTGCATATCGAGACATCATGAACATGCCGATCGGATGACGATCGCGAAGATAACTAAGGCGGTATTGGTATGATTGTCGGCACAAGGCCACGATTCAAGCAGATTATTGTCGAGGTTTGGAAGCCTCTCACGATCCTGTTCGTGTGGGACGTGGCGGTGACGGCATTCCACATGATGACCCCGATCAAGGAACCGCCTTTGCCGACGGCGCTGTTCGGCACTGCCATCGCGCTCTTCATGGGGTTTCGGACCAACGCCGCTTATGCACGCTGGTGGGAAGCGCGAACTCTTTGGGGCGCGCTCATCAATGCCTCGCGCAGCTTGGCCCGGATCACGCGCAGCCTGACCAAGGGGGAACCCGAGGGCAGTGAGATGCGGCACAACATCATCCTGCGGCAGATCGCCTTTGCGCACTCGATGCGCTGCCAGCTTCGCCGACAGTCGCCCTATGAAGAGATTGCCCGGGTCGCTGGAACGGAAGTCGCCGATATGGCGGTCGCCCGCCTGAACCCTGCCAACGCGCTCCTGGAGGACATATCGGGCATTTACGCCGACGCGCTCGCGGAAGGTCGGATCACCGAAATCCAGCAGGCAACTGTGGAGCGCGTCCTGATCGACATCGCCAATGCGCAGGGCGGCATGGAGCGGATCAAGAACACGCCGCTGCCCAATGGCTTTCGGTTCTTCCCGAACCTCTTCACGCGTGTGTTCTGCGTGCTGCTCCCGATCGCGCTGGTCGAATCCCTGGGCCTTGCCACGCCGATCGGATCGACGCTGATCGGACTCGTCTTCCTCGCGGTGCTGAGCATCGGCGAGGATCTGACCGATCCGTTCGCCAATAGCGTCCACGATGTCCCGCTCACGGCAATGTGTCGCACGATCGAGATCGACCTTCTCCAAACCGCGGGACTTCCGGCCCCCGAGCCGCTGACACCTGACCACGGGGTGCTGTGGTGATGGGCATGCGCGCCTTGCTGCATCTGCCCGGGCTGACGATCGCGCGCGTTGGCGTCGTTCTCGTCACCGGCGTGATTGTAGGGGCGTGCAACCCGGCTCCGAGCGAACCTGTCGAACCGGCTCACGACAAGCGTGTGACGCCAAGGCTGATCGCGCAGCGCATCATGTATTGCGACGACGGCACACGCGCCGATGTCGACTTCATCGACGACGGCCTCAAGATGGCCGCAACCTGGCTGCCGAAGGGCAGGACCGAGATCCTGCGCGCCCAGCGAACCGGTGATGAATTTCGCGGCAACCAGTCACGGGCCGTCGTGGCGGGCGGGGCGATCGCCTTCATGCGGCGCGGGAAAATCCACGTCTGTCACCGAACCCCGGAGGGATCATAGGATATGCAGGCACTGCTTTACACGCTTGCGCCTGTGCTGGCGGTCGTGCTCGGCGCGATCATAGCGAGCCGCACCAAGTTGAAGCCCAACCTTGTGGCCGGCCTCCAGCATCTCGCGGCAGGGGTCGTGTTCGCGGCGGCCGCGACTGAAATCCTGCCGCAGGTCAAGCATGAGGCGTCGCCCAGCGCGACGTTGATCGGCGGGGCGGCGGGCGTTGCGACGATGCTAGGGCTCAAGGCATTCGAAGCCCGCTTCAAAGGACCGATGGCGCTGCTCGCCGCGATCGGCATTGACATTCTGGTCGACGGCTTGGTGCTCGGCCTCGCCTTCGTGGCGGGCGAAAAGGCGGGTTTCCTGCTGACGATCGCGCTGACGCTGGAAGTGTTGTTCCTAGGGCTGACGCTGACCGACGAGCTGGCGGAAACCTATCGCTCGCGCCTTCGCATTATCGTGATCGTGTCGGCATTGGCGCTGCTGCTGCCGCTCGGCGCGCTTGCGGCCGTGCCCGTCGCCACGCTGTCGCCGGTGATGGTCGCCGGCTTCCTCAGCTTCGGGCTGATGGCGCTGCTCTATCTCGTCACGGAGGAGCTGCTGGTCGAGGCGCACGAGAAACCCGACACCCCGCTCATCAGCTCGATGTTCTTCGTGGGGTTCCTGGCCCTGCTCACGCTTGAGGAGATTATGGGATGATCTCGAGCAATGACAACAACGGCGGACAGGAGCGCCGCACCCTCTGGATCGTCCTGCTGCTGAACGCGGCGATTGCGGCAGGCTTCTTCGTCTCGGGCTTCTTCGCGGATTCGAGCGCGCTGATCGCCAACGGCGTCGACAACCTGTCAGACACCGCCGTGTACGCGCTGAGCCTCGTGGCGCTCACCCGGGGCAAGACATGGAAGACACGCGCCGCGATGGCGTCGGGCGTCATGCTGCTGATCTTCGCGGGCGGCATTCTGCTCGATGTCGCACGGCGCTACGTGCAAGGCAGCGAGCCGATCGGACCGACGATGATGGTCATGTCGGCGATTGCCGGTGTCGTGAATTACCTCTGCCTGCGGCTGCTTCAGCGCCTCAAGGATCCGGACGTCAATCTCCGGGCCGCCACCACCTTCAGCTTCAACGACTTCATTTCCAACGGCGGCATCCTGATCGC
>JAESGL010000440.1_pt1 | contig 19169 bp, 20 predicted proteins | sample 9269711 | NCBI WGS metagenome assembly JAESGL01 (sample SAMN14515918, study PRJNA621676) | algae metagenome | isolation source: Kastovskya adunca ATA6-11-RM4 and co-occurring heterotrophs from soil and... | place: Chile: Atacama Desert | collected 2011-06-27
ATCCGCCTTGATCGGCGCCTCCAACTTCTTTGAGCTCGCCGTGGCCGCTGCGATCAGCCTCTTTGGCTTCAACTCGGGTGCGGCGCTCGCAACCGTGGTCGGCGTGCTGGTGGAAGTGCCGGTGATGCTGTCGGTGGTCTGGATCGTCAACAACAGCAAGGGCTGGTACGAGAGCGGCACCGCCGTCCGTCACAACACACAGACAAGGGCAGCGGAATGAGCATCACCATCTATCACAACCCCGAATGCGGCACGTCCCGGAACACGCTGGCGATGATCCGCCAGAGCGGTGAAGAGCCGGACGTCATTGAGTACCTTCGAAGCCCGCCGAGCCGAGAGCAACTGCTTTGGCTCATATCCGAGGCGGGGCTGAGGGTTCGCGAGGCCATACGCAAGAAGGGTACGCCATACGCTAAGCTCGACCTTGATAACCCTGCCCTCTCCGAGGAGGCTCTGATCGATGCGATGTTGGCGCATCCCATTCTGATCAACCGTCCTTTTGTCGCAACGGCCAAGGGCGTGCGTCTCTGTCGCCCTTCAGAAGTGGTACTCGATATCCTCGAGAACCCAGACATCGGTCCGTTCATCAAGGAGGATGGCGAGGTCATCATCGACGCTGAAGGGAAGCGGGTTGCCTGATCTACCCAATGTCGCGCCCCAGGCGCTCGAAGTACCTGACTTCGATAAGCTGCGTACTCTTCAGCTCGAGCACAAGCCACGCATTCTGATGCTCTATGGCTCGCTGCGCGAGCGGTCCTATAGCCGGTTTCTGACCTTTGAGGCGCAACGGCTGCTGGAGGCTTTTGGAGCAGAGGTCCGGGTGTTTCATGCCGATGGCCTCCCCCTGCCGAACGATGCGCCGGACGACCACCCCAAAGTCCAGGAGCTTCGGGAAGTGATGTTGTGGTCCGAAGGGCAGGTGTGGACCAGCCCGGAGCGGCATGGCGCCATGTCGGCAGTTCTCAAAGCGCAGATCGACTGGATACCCCTCCCCGGCGGCTCCATTCGGCCGACACAGGGGCGAACACTGGCTCTGATGCAGGTGTCGGGCGGATCGCAGTCCTTTAATGCCGTTAATCAGATGCGCATTCTTGGACGCTGGATGCGTATGGTGACCATTCCAAACCAGTCCTCGGTCGCCAAGGCGTGGCAGGAGTTTGACGAGACTGGGCGCATGAAGCCATCGAGCTACTACGACCGCATCGTCGACGTCATGGAAGAACTGGTGAAGTTCACGCTGGTCAATCGCAGCATCGGCCTTACCTGACCTCGCGCTATAGCGACCGCAAAGCAGCCGAGCGCAAGCGGCAGGAACAGGCTGCAAGCAGCGCTGTCTAAAGTTCCTTGGCTTGCGAGGGCCGCCTGCGAGACCCATATTGGGGCATGGCTGAAAAAAGATCCAGTATCGACAAGCTGAACTCGCGCGGGACTTCCGGAGCACAGATGCCGGCCAGCTCGTCCAGCGGGCAGATATCGAGCTTCGTTGAGCAAGTTGGCAAGCTTGCACGATCGGGACCGAGCGAGGGCACCGGGAGGCTACTCTTTGCCCTCGATGCCACGATGAGCCGTCAGCCGACGTGGGATCTGGCGTGCGGCCTTCAGGCGCAAATGTTCACGGCGCTCCCGAAGGATGCAGCGCTTGAGGTGCAACTGCTTTACTTCCGCGGCTTCGGAGAATGCAGGGCGTCCAAGTGGGTCCGGGATACTGAGGCCTTGTCTCGCTTAATGTCCGGCATTGATTGCCGTGGCGGCCACACGCAGATCGGGAAAGTCTTCTCCCATGCACGGACCGAGCATGCCCGCAAGAAGATCAATGCCATGGTATATGTGGGCGACGCTATCGAAGAGGATGTGGACACGCTCGCCGAAAAAGCTGGGCAATTGGGGTTACTTGGATGCCCTCTCTTCATCTTCCAGGAGGGCAACAATCCCGGCGTGGAAGCCGCGTTTCGGGAATTCGCCCGCCTGACCAAGGGCGCCTATGCCCGCTTCGACGAACGTGCGCCAGACCAATTGGCGGAACTGCTGCGAGCCGTGGCTGCCTACGCCGCCGGCGGGCGTGATTTGCTGAAGCTGCAGCGATCGGGCACTGCGGCGGCGCTGCTGCAGCAGCTTTCATAAAGCAATGGGATATGTCCTTGGCATCGGCCTTCTCCTCCTCATGGGGTTGGCCGCGTATCAATGGGTTGGCGGCATGCGTCCGCAGGCCCGGGCTCGCGTACTCCGTTGGGGACTGGGCGGCGTTGCCGTGGGTGTTGCGATCGGCTTGGCGCTGTTGCGCCGCTTCGACCTAGCGTTCTTTGCTGCCGTTGGTGCTTTTTCCATCATCGCCAAGGGGCGTATCGGCCCCTATCAGCTGGGCGGCGACAAGGTGAATGAGGGCAACATCTCCAAGGTCCAGAGCCGCTACCTTGCGATGGAACTCGACCATGATACGGGAGACGTCAGCGGGCGAGTGCTGTCGGGCCAGTTCGGTGGCTGGGATTTGATGGACCTCGGCGAAGCGGAAACGCGGGCGTTGATCGAGGAAATCCGGCATGATCCCGATAGCCTGGCACTGCTCGAGAGCTGGCTCGATGCCAATCGGGCGGGATGGCGCGAGTACTTCGAGGAGGCGGCTGCGTCGCAGGGAACGACCGGAGCCGCGGCAGATCCAGAGGCCGAAGCCTATGAGGTGCTGGGGCTAGCTCCGGGGGCTAGTGCCGACGAGGTCCGCTCAGCTCATCGCGAGTTGATGAAGAAAGTTCATCCCGATCATGGCGGATCGAGTTTCCTTGCCTCCAAGATCAACGAAGCCCGCGATTTTTTGCTGGAACGGCTGAAGGGAAGCCAGTCGTGAGCCCAGATCAGGCGCGGTGTTCGAAGCCCTGGTCGAACTTGGAGTGCTTGCGCGTCAACAGGGCAACGCCGATCTCGGCAACTCCTAGGACCACATGGGGCACCCAGATCTGATCGGAAAATCCGAACAACCAGAATGGCGAGAGGATCAGGACCAACCCGGCCAGAATATCGGCGCCTAGATGCACAGCCATGGGCACGATCTTGACGACGCTCAATTCATACCGGGTGATAAGGCTGGTCATCAGGAGAACAGTGCCGATGACAACAGGCACCCAGAGTGCGGCCGAGTTGCCGACGCCAAACCCAAACGCAAACGGTACGACGATAAGGACGGCTGCCATCAGGTAATCGATAATGCCATGGACGCGGGTACTGATCATAGGGAGTTGCCTTTACGAGTTCATCGCTTGAGGAACACTTGGAGCGTGTTAGGGGACAGAAGTTTCGCTTCCTGCCGGACAGGCGAGGCCTCCATCCGCAGATGACGATCGACGATTACCTGCCCGCCCGCCGGGAATTCCTTTCCACCGTTATGCTCCCTTGCGGTGCAAACGAACGCGCGTGAGGGGTGTTGCAAGACCTAACGTGAGTTGGCGGGGCACCAGAAAGTCAGCCGAGCCTGTCGTGGATTTGCACTGCCGCTGCAGCGCTCTGGAGGAGAATGGTTGCGACTGCTTGCTCAGCCTCCGAACTCTCCAGATCGACGCCCAAAAGCACGACCCCAGGGCCCAGAGCCTGCACCTGATGAAAAGCAGCTTCAGGCAAGAGGCGGCTCAACGACAGCACCGAACTTGGCTGAGGCCAGTCGACGGATGGTCGGGTAGCCCCAGCTTCTGCGGTGTAGAGGGTGTAGTTTTTGACGCCATGCTGCTGCAAAGCTTCGAGAGTGTCGACGAGGCCGGTGCCATCGGCAAAGGCACCCACCGCGATCCGCTTCCTCTCTCCCGCATGCTCTTTGGCCCTGGTGTCAGTGAACCGTTTCATCGCCGTCGGCCAGTTCGCGGAGCAGCTCCAGGTCACGCACGACGAAAGACCCGCGCGTTGGCAGACCAATCACCCCCATGGCGCGGAGGCGGGTCATGTTCCGGCTCACCGTTTCGATAGTGAGACCCAGATAATCGGCGATGTCTACCCGGCTCATGGGCAATGGCAGTGCCTGCCCCACAGCGCCACCCGGGTGTCGCATCGCCATTGTCATGAGGAAGGTTGCGATCCGCTCCATGGCGCTCTTGCGGCAGAGGAGGATCGACAGGTCCTGCATGGTGGCTACCTGACCGCCAGCCAATTCCAGTAGCTTCTCGCCCAGTTCTGGCCGCTCCCGCATCGCCCGCAGCAGCGAGCTTTTGGGGACGGCACGAACGCGTGTTGTGCCCAGCGCGTCGCAGTCGAAGCGGTAGGCCTCACCGTGACCGAAGCCAACGATGTCCCCTGCAAATGCAAAAGAAACGATTTGCCGACGGCCATCCGCAAAGATCTTGTACGCCCGCAGGGCACCGCTCAGAACTTCATAGAAGCCGCTGGTTTGATCACCCTCGCGGAATAGCACCTCATGCGCTTCAAGCACGCGAACACCGCCTTTGGAAGCCACGCCGCCCATCCAGGGCGTTTGAGTGTCGTTGGCGGATGCGATAGGTGAAAGCTGCATGGTGCTGGTCCTCGATAGTCACCGACGTCTGTCGATGGAGACAATCAACCAAAGCCATGTAAGGGTCGTACGCCGCTGGCGTATCAAATTGTAACCGAGTGTAACGGCGCTGACGGCCGTGGGCATATCCGGAGGGCGAATGAGCGAGGCGGCGCCTCACATCCTGGTGGTCGATGACGATGCGCAGGTGCGGCGCATGCTGCGTCGATGCTTCGAGGAGGAGAATTACCGGGTCAGCGAAGCAGAGGATCAGGCCGGGGTCGATGCCGCGCTGGAGGCGGGAATAGACCTCATCACGCTCGACCTCAATTTAGGCGGGATCGATGGCCTCTCCATAGCGCGTGCGGTCCGGCAGCGCTGGGATTTGCCCATCATCATGATCACTGGAAAAGGCGACATGATCGACCGCATCGTTGGGCTGGAGCTCGGCGCTGACGACTATATCGCCAAACCCTTCCACCTGCGCGAAGTACTCGCTCGGGTTCGCTCGGTACTGCGCAGAAGTGCTGCTCGAGCCGCGCCAGTTCCACCAGAGCCGACAGCCGGGACCGCCGAGACGATCCGCTTCGACGAGTTTGCACTCGATCTCAGCCGACGCACGTTGCGGCGGAATGGCGAAGAGTTGCGCATCACCACGGGCGAATTCGATCTCTTGGTGCTTTTCGCCAAAAACCCGCATCGAGTCCTGAGCCGCGACCAAATCATGGACTTGTTGAAAGGCCATGACTGGTCACCGAACGACAGGAGTATCGACAACCAGATCGCGCGGCTGCGCAAGCTAATCGATAGCGATGGGGGCCAACCGCGTCTGCTCAAAACCGTGCGTGGGGTCGGCTACACATTCACCCCGCAGAGCCTCAACAAGAGCAGCGCCACGGCCTGAGCGCCTCGGCGATTGCTTCGGACAGTTCGGCTTGCCGATAGGGCTTACGAAGCACCTTGAGCTGTTGGTCCGATTGGGGCTGCTCGCGGGCAAGTTCCTCGGCAAACCCTGAGGTGAGCAGGATCCGCATCTCGGGGTAAATCGACCGAACCTGCGCACTCAGCTCGTAACCGGACATGCCGCCGGGCATAACTAGATCGGTAAACAGCAAGTCGACCTTAGCGCCGCTCGCCAGCACTGCCAGGGCTTCGCTCGCTGAGCTGGCGGCAAGCACTTCGTAGCCAAGCTGGGTTAACCGTGCGAGCGTAAGCTTGCGAACGCGGTCGTCGTCTTCGACCGCCAGCACAACCTGGCCGCTACCTTGGCGCGGCGCCTTGTCAGCTGGTGATGATGCGAGTTCGGCCGGTTCCAGATGCCGCGGCAAATAGATGCTGACGGTCGTGCCCCTGCCCGCCTCGCTATAGATGCTGCTGTGACCGCCCGACTGCTTGGCGAAGCCATAGATCATCGAAAGGCCGAGCCCGGTGCCGCGGCCCTGCGGCTTTGTGGTGAAAAATGGCTCGAACGCCCGGTCCCGGACTTCAGTGGGCATGCCCGTGCCGGTGTCGGAAACCGAAAGCCGCACATAATCGCCTGGAGACAACCCTTCAAGATCGTCCCCCTCGCGCGCCTCCACTGTGGTGTTGGAGGTCTCGATGATCAGGCGGCCACCATCGGGCATAGCGTCGCGTGCGTTGACCGCAAGGTTAACTATGGCGCTTTCGACTTGGGAGGCGTCGACCCGTGTCGACCAGAGGTTGGGCGCCAGCGCGTTGGAGAGATAAATAGTCGCCCCAAGGGTTCGATGCAGCATGTCGGTCAGCCCCAACACGAAGCTATTGAGATTGACGACTTCCGGCTCCAGGTGGGAGCGGCGAGCGAATGCCAGCAATCTCCCCGTCAGCCGCGCGCCAAGATCAGCTGCCTCCAGAGCTTCGTTGGCAAGCTCCTGCTGCAGTGGTGTTGTCAGCTTACCCTCCAGCATCTCCAAATTGCCGATGATGACGGTCAGCAGATTGTTGAAGTCATGCGCGATGCCGCCGGTCAGTTGCCCCAGTGCCTCCATCTTCTGGGCTTGGCGCAAAGCCATTTCGGTAGCCTTGTGCGCTGATAGATCATGGATGATGCCGGTGAAATGGGTGCGCCCATCCATTTCGAACTCGCTTACCGCCAGATGCATCGGGAACAACGAGCCGTCTCGGCGCCGACCCGTCACCTCGCGCCCGATGCCGATGATGCGCTTACGACCGGTACTGCGGTAGTTGCGGATATAGTCATCGTGTTCGGAAAGGTATGGCTCCGGCATAAGGAAGCGAACGTTTTGGCCGATGAACTCCTCTAGCTCATAGCCAAACAAGCGTGCAGCAGCAGGATTTACGGTGGTGATGATTCCCGTCGCATCGATAGTGATAATAGCGTCGACTGCCGATTCCAGCATGGCCTGCAACTTGCGGGCTTGGCCCAAAAGACTGGGATCGTGATCGATCGCGCTTGCCATGCACTTCCTCCAGAGTTCGCTCGCAGGAAGTCCTAGCGGGATGGCAGTTTCAGCACAAACGAAATGCCCGAGAGGCCAGAAGCGGGGCGGAATGCGTGATCCAGGTTAAACCTTTGAGGTGAACATTCCCAAAGATGGCCGCAGACCTCTCCGGATTGATCACACCGCCATAGGTGGAGCCAAGACCCAGAATAGCAGAATGACCAAAAGCGCGGCAACAACAGCGCCTGCACTTGGATAATACCGGTAGCGACCGCCGCGCGTGTAGGGCCAGCGGTCCTGCGTATGGCCCCACGCTGGCCAGGCCACAATGGCCAAAATGATGAAGACCAGCAGCAACGCGAAAAGAAAGGCGCTCATCGTAGTCGCTCCGTGTGTGTTCCAAGGTGTGTCAGACGGTCAGGCGACTGGTCACATGTGTTCTGTCCCAAAGTCCCTTTGCTCGTGCGCCCCAGCCAGACGTTGACCGGCAAATCGCACGGTGATCGCCCCGGCGAGGCAGGTTATGAAAATGACGATGATGATGGCGTCCAGAAGCTCGTCACTGACAAGGCCTGCGTCGGAGGCCGTCGTCGTCACGGCGAGGGTAGCCGCTGCTTGAGGTATCGTGAGGCCGATCATGACAAAGCGCGCGAGGCGACCATAGTCGAAGAGATGCCCAGCGATCCACGCCGCCATGGTCTTGCCTGCGAGAATGACCAGCAGGATTGATCCCGCCATCCACCACACGTTCAAATCGGCGAAGACTTCAAGCCTGAGCCGCATGCCCGTCTCGATGAAAAAGAACGGGATGAACAGCATGCGGCCGGCAAAGATGAGATGCTCGAAGAGTTCCTCGCGACCTTTCAGCACCCGATTGAGGCAGATGCCGGCGAGGAAGGCCCCCAGGATGTCCTCCGCTCCAATTTCTTCGGCGACTGTCGCGAGCAACACCAATATCCCGAGGACAAACAAGGCACTTTCTGCGCGGGTCGTGCCGAGGGTATCGAATACCCAGCGGGTCACGCGAGGAACGGCAAAAAGCGCAACGGCCGCGACCACTGCGAACATGATGATGGGCCATACCCAACCGAAGGCACCACCCTCCGACCCAGAGACTTGCAGGACCACAATAAGGACGATCAGCGCTGCCGTATCGGTCAGAAGTGTGCCCCCTACCGCCGCGACCATGGGACGCTGGTGGACCAAATCCATTCGCTCGATCATGGGATAGGCGATCAGCGTATGGGACGAGATCGCGGCCGCCAAAAGCGCTGCACCCGGCCAGTCGAACCCAAGAACCAGGCCCAACCCGAAAGCGAGTGCGAAAGAGATCACCAGCGCGAGCCCGCCGAAAACTGCAGCCTCGCTCTTGTGGCGGCGAACCACGTCCAGATCGATCTCCAGACCCGCCAGGAACATGATGTAGAGCAGACCCACCGAACCGAGCAGTTCGACCGCCATGTCAGGCGCCAGGACATTGAGCGCGCCGGGCCCGATCAGCATGCCAACGAGCAAGAGACCAATCAAGGCCGGCACCGGCAGCTTGCGGAATGTGAGCTGTACCAGCAGCGCCGCCAGCACCAGCACGGTGAACTCCAGCACGGGCTCCTCTATGGGGAAACTCAGCTCCATCAGGGTACCTGTAGCCGTTTTTTCGCCGCGCCGACGCGCTCCACTCTATTTCTCTGGGGCGATAACATCACTTCTGCGAACGGGCGAGGCTGACAACCGTTCCAACTGCTTTTCGCCTAGCAGGTGCTGCAAATTCAGCGTTCGCTCGGTGCGCCCATCGCGCGGATCAGTAGTCAAGCGTAACATTGACCGCACCAGCGCGTACCTGGCGGCACTTCGGCGAGTCCGACCTAACATTCGGTGCTTCTTCGAAGCGGTATGACGCACACAGAGGTGCGGTACTTCTATGTACAACCGGAGCACGTAAACCGGACAGCTTGCCCCTATGAGTAGCTTACGGTCGATGGCGGAGAGGAAGGGACTCTCAGCCGGAGCAACCTGGGTACAGGGGTTTCCTGGGCGTTCGAGGAAGGCCCGGTTTCATTGCCCTTTCTGGGTACATCTATGGGTACATTTCGTCCACCGGCATGTTGAAGGTTTCCGTGCGGGCGGGCCGCAGGCCGTCCGCTACTTGACGGCTCCCGGCCTTCGCCCCACCGGCAGGATGGACCTGCCGAATGTGTGCTGGCGCACTGGTCATATCGATTTTGCCGTACATGCCCATTGCGGTATCATATTACCGTTGCAATAATGATGTCGATGCGGAGACAGGGGAGCCAGCCATGTCCGTTGCACGGACAACTGGGCAGGGGGCGAAGCCCCCGTGCACCCCCGAAGACAAGAAGGCACCATGGTATGCGCTCGAATGATAAGAGGATGGAGCTTCGCCTTCCAGCGTCCGATAAGGCCACCGCAGAACGCGCAGCGCAGGAACGGGGCATCTCGGTTTCGGCTCTTATTCGTAGCGCCTTGCGCTCGCATCTGAGACGGCCTCAGCCCCTGTCGTCCGATGAAGCTCATGCGGTCGCCTCGCTGCGCCGTCGCATCAATGCCATCGAGTCGCGCCATGGCCGTACCGACGATGTGGTGCAGGCTCGGGCCGATGCCCAGTTGCTGCTGGGGCGCTGACGGCGATGCTCATCAAGGCTACGCGCCTCAGGACTTCAGCTGGTGCCGGTACTCTCGCCCGGCATCTGACCGATGCGGAGGACAACGAGGCGGTCGAGATCGTGCAAGGCACGATTGCCGACCTCGAGGACGCAGTGGGCGATGCACGCCGGTTCGGTCGCACCTATGCCGTCAGACACTTCATCATCGCTCCGCAGATGGACATGGACCGCCAGCAGTTCCACCAGATCGTCGGCATGCTGGGGGCCGAGTTCGGTTTTGAGCCTGCCGCGCCTCTCATCGTGCAGCACACCAAGGCCCGCGCCGTGGCGGGGGTGGCCGGCCAACACTGGCATATTTGCGTTCCAGAAACGAATGCAGCGACGGGACAGGTCCTATCCTCTCGTTTCGACCATGCCCGACATGAAAAGTTGGCCCGCCAAGCCGAAATTCTGTTCGGCCATCCCGTCATCTCAGGGGCGCATGACCTGTCCGTCCTTGCCACCCTTCGCGCCGAGGGCAAGGCCGATCTAGCCGACCAGCTTGCCACCCAGTTGGGTCAGGGCGGGCGTCCCGCCGCCGCCTTTACCAGCGCCCAGCATCAGGCCGCGAAGCGGGCGGGCATCGATCTCGCCATCGTCCGTGAAAACATCCGCGCTGCTTGTGCCGATGCGCCCAGCGGCACGAAATTACGTGAACGGTTGACCACCCACGGCCTCGCCATCGCACGAGGTGAGAAGGCGGGATCGTGGGTGGTGCTTGGGCCGGATGGCCAGTTCCTCGGCGCCGCGCACCGCCTCGCCGGCCAACGCAAGGCCGCATTCAACATCCTGATGGAGAACGATCATGACCGCCACAGCCAACCCCACCCCGAACGCCGCTCAAATGATCCACGCCGACACGCAGGCGCTGCGGCGGGATATGGCAACGATTCTGGAACTGGCCCGCAATACTGCGCTGCCGATGGCGGGGGAGGAAATGTCGGTGATCGACGCAATGCTGGGGCTTCTGCAAACGATCATGCATCGAATGGAGCAGATCGAACAGAGCCTCGCAGCGCTTCATCAGCGCTTCGATCAACCGGGGATAGCGAACGCCTTGCGGCGCATAATCGACAGCGACTGACCGAGGCCGTCCATGCCGCCGCTACCGCGGTGATAGCCCTGTCAAAGTCCAGCATAGCCCAGTCGCCAGTTGACGGCATAAAGCAGCATCTGGCGGCGGAGGAGCAGCAGGCCCGGCAACGGATCGCGGCTGCCGAGGCCAAAACGGCGACCAGGGTGTCACCGCGGTTGCATGCTGCCCGTCTCTACAAGCAGGCTACCGAAACTAAGTATGCCGAAGTGTTGAAGGCATATCGTGCAGCGCAGGAGCGTGAGGCGGCAATGCCCCAGCCACGGCGCAGCGTCCTGGATAGGGTGCTAGGGCGACAGGCCGATAGCAAAGACACAGAAGCCATTCAGAACGAGATTGCCGCCCTTCATGCTGATCTCCTTGCGGCTGACCGTGCAGCATCGGGTGCCACGGGCAATCTGGCGCGGATGGAAAAAGCGGAGGCCGCCGAACGCATGAGTCGGCTGGGAGAGATGGAAACAGAACGCCGCAATGCCTTGGAGATGCTGGGCGGAGTAACGATGGCGAGGCGCATGGTACAGGTGTTCCCCGCCTTTGCCTATTGCGGCCCAGCATTCGTGGCTTGGGTCGGCAGCAGGGTGGAGAGGAAGCGGCGGCGCTATGGGCCACGCAATCCACAGGCGAAGACGATATGGGGCCTGCCGGTGGATTTCGGGTGATGCCAGCCCTCAGTCGGAACGTCTTCTCTGTGGTGCAGCGGGGCTGCTGAAGTCCATTTCCGTATATTGCCTGATGCCGGAAATGCACATCAGCATGTTGATTGTACGGAATACCTCTCTGGTGTTGCCATACAGACACGGCTGTGAGAGGCGATAATTTTGATCTCCAGCCCCATGGAAGGGCGGGTAGCTGGGGGGACACAGGTACTGCTCAAGAAGGTGGCCATAGATGTAGCCTATCGCCTCTCAGCCACGGTTTCGAGCTTTGCACCGCTCCCCGGCTACGGACGTGTGACCATCTCTAACCCGCTGTATCTATACACTTTCGAACTCTTCGCAGACCATCTTTCGCGGCAACGGGACCACGTCGCCGGAGAGATAAAACATGTCTGTAATCGATCTCGAAGACCTTATCGATGAGTACAATCTAGCTCAGGGGCTGCCACCAGCCCCGAGGAACCCTACGCGTGCTCCGGCGCCCCCCAACGGCTTGCCAGTGGCCACGAACCCTGTGCAGCCTTGCCGCCCTCACCAGCCGCACGTAGTACAGACGGACCTTGAGGAATTTGTCGCAGCCGAAGCCGACAGAGTTCCCGCCGGTGCCCTCCCCGCTTCGACGGTGGAGATCTCTGCACAGAGCAAAACAGGGACTCCCAGCGGTACCGAACAGCCCGACCATGTGTACGAAGCCGAGGCCGAGGACATTAAGTTCTTCAAGGAGGCCGCCCATATCCGTACTAAGGAACCCTCGCAGCCTGCCTTTGACTATCGCTTCCTCCTCCGTCCTATCCAGCAGATTCTGACCCCTGAAGAGGGTCGGGGACCGGCGGTGTGTGCGTGTGGCCATGCTCGCGGCAAGAACGTAAACGTGCATCTCGTCGACCGGGGGAACGGCACTAAACGGGCATCCGCGACCGGCATCTATCGTTGCGGGAATGGTGAAGCTTGTCCCGTGTGCGCCCGTCACGTGGCTGCGCTCCGCGCGAAGCGCTACCGCCTTGTGCATGAAGCCGTGACTTCGATGGGTGGCACGATGCTCACATTTGTTTTCACCATCGACCATGCTCCCGAAGACAGGCTGGAACCGCTGCTGTCCGCACTCAAATCGGCATCAACGGGCGTGCGGTCGGATCGGTTCTGGAACCAGAAAATTGCTCCTTTGCTGGATGCAGTTGGCGCGATGACCGATGTGCATGTGCGCTGGAGCATTGCTGGCGGCTGGCATCCCCACCTGCACGTGACCATCGCTTGTCTCACCAACGACATGGAGGCCCTACGGGCGGGGGCGGCCACGCTGATCGAACGGTTCGTGAAAAGGCTGATGAAGCTGAAACACCGCGCCAGCAAGCAACGGCAATCGATGAGCATTCTTGATGCCCGGCCCAATGCCTACCCTGCCCATCACCATCGCCGTGCTCAGGTCCTAGGCAATCTGGCCGACGAGATGCACGAAGACACCAGCTTGTCCCCTTTCGACATCGCCGAGCTTGCCGCCGCCGGCGATGCCGGGATGAAGGTGTTGTTCGTGGAGTTCGTCGAGGCCATGCGCGGCTCGAAGTCTGGTGTCATCACCAGCCGCATGGCGAACAGGCTGGGCATAGAGGCGGGCACCGACCCCGGCCCCAGCTTCGATGAGACCACCCATGTCGGTGCGATTCCCTCATCGGTCTGGATGAAACTGCTCGATCTCAACCTCACCAGCACATTTCTGGGCCATGTCGAGACCTTCGGTCGCGCCGGATGGCAAAGGTCCCGCTGGTGGGCATTGCAGCAGACAGGATTCGCGCCGCCCGTTCTTAAGGAGAACGCCGACGAGATCATTCATCTGCTCATTGCGGCAGATCGCTTTGAAGATCCAGCGTTTCGGCAGATGGCCAAGGACATGATCGGCTGGCGTCGTCAGGAATGGACCAGCAAGCACCAGCCCGAACTCGTGGCCGAAACAATGGCCTATGCTGAGGGGCATTGGCGGCACGCCACGGTCGATGAAGCCCGCCAGCAGGGCCTCATGGAGGAAGTAGCGTACTGGGCCGACAAGCGGACGATGCGCCGCTGGCGAGAGCTGTCCCACATGACCCTGCCCATGCACAACGACCCGCTCTCGGCCGCAGCCGTCTCACATGAGTGCAATTCTGACCATGTGAGACAGAAGACACCGATTTCGCAGCACATCTAGACCCTAGTAGGAAACCAGGACATCGCACTATGACTAAGACACCCATTGGCCAGGTCGTTGGCTATGCTCGCACCAGCACTGTCGACCAGGTGGCCGGCCTTGAAGCCCAACTGGAACAACTCACCGCCGCCGGTGTGGTCCGCGTTTTCCACGAACAGGTGAGTAGCGTAACGGAGCGCAACCAGCTTGATGCTGCCTTGACCTATGTCCGCGCGGGCGACAGCTTCGTCGTTACCAAGCTGGATAGGCTTGCGCGTTCCGTCTCCGGACTCATCACCATCGCCGACCAGCTGAAGCTTAAGGGCGTCACCCTACGTATTCTGTCGCTCGACATCGACACCTCGACGCCAACCGGCCAATTGATGCTGAACCTGCTGGGCGCTATCGGGCAGTTCGAGCGAGAGATCATGCTGGAAAGGCAGCGCGAGGGAATTGCAAAAGCCAAGCGGGAGGGCCGTTACGTTGGTCGGCAGAAAACTGCTCTGCGCCATGCAGCAAAGGTAAAGGAGCTTGCCGCTGCTGGCAAAAAACCCGTCAAAATCGCTGTGGAACTCGGCATTAGCCGGTCGAGTGTTTACCGTATCTTGGGGGTTGGGAGACCGGGAACGCAGATCAAGCCCGCCGTGTTGGGAGCTCTGCCTTAGCCAAGCCCCCTGCCTCCTCAAGCCGCCGTGAGAGATTTGACCAGCTTATCCTTGAATTGGGTGGCGAACGTCTCGGAGCGGATCGTGTCTCGTATACGCTCTTGGTTGGTCACGCCCATTGCAGAAAGACGGTCTTCAACCAAAGCCACGATCTCGGCGACCTCCTTCTTCAGTCGCTCTTCGTCTTTACAAAGGTCGATTAACGCTTCCGAGACTGTGGTCATCGCCCCTTTCTTCATGGAGAAAACATCCTTCGCGCCTGTGAACTTCAGTCCAATGCCCGCCAAGATATAATAGCGGAAGGTTTTATGAGCGTTCTCTATCCTCTGATTTCTCCAAAGAAACTCCAGGCGATAATAGAGGTACGCCACCGCGTGGTAGATGCGGACGTCCTGATCATCCAGAAAGATGACTTCTTCATACTCGGAAAGGATGCCTCTATAATCGCGCGCTGCTCGTTGCGGCTGGAACAGCAAGCAAGCAGCTACAGCCTTCATCAGCACCGATGGCTGCATGACCCGGGTTCGTTCTATATCTTGGTTCCGGTATTGGTTCTCACGGCGCTCGAAGTAGATTACTTCTTCAGGGTCGAGGCTTCTCGAATATTCCTCGAAGCTTTTCATGAACGGCCGCAACGCCCAGAACTGCTCGTCCCTCACTGGGTTTTGACGATTAGTTCCGACGATAATCGAAGAAACGAAGTCGTCGTCCTTTGAGCCAATAAGCCGAAACGGCACCTGGATCGCAGTTAGAAGATCAGCATTGCCCTGGTCTTCCTCACCTTGGTCTCCATAGACGAGGTCGTAGACCACGTTGCTAGTTTGGCAACCGTTGACGATCTGAAAATCTTCAAGGCGGAACCTATCCCCAGTTCTGTCGATGTTCTTTGAGACCACAGTGATCCCGTTATTCCGAAATACAAATTCAGCACCACCACCGGTTGCTACACTCTCCTTGATGGCGATGTTTATCTTCGACTTCGAATCGTAATCACGTATGTTGTCAAAGAATACAGATCTATTTATTCCCACCACCGCATCATCTGAGTCTCTTGCAACGTACAGTGACAGCAAATTTTTAGCGTCTATATAGCCGATGTAGGCTTCCTCGACATGATCATTACTAGGCATGACAACGTTTCGTGGAAATTCGATTTCAACCTCTACTGCAGTAGTCGCCGCCCGATACCACTGCTGCAGGTCCTTTGCGCCCGCCATTTCGATGGCGATAGACTTTCCATCGAAAATGTTTAGCTCTTCAAGTTGAACGCGGAAGGCTTGCCGTAACTTTTCTATCCTGGATGGCTGCTCGTAATTTCCGGTCGCAACATAGTAGCAGCTGACCTTCGGATTACGTTTGCCTACACCCCTCTCGTAAATAGCCTCCATCGCCTTCATCAGGTCATCTATGGCATCGCTTTCGCCGCTAAGGCTTCCGTCGAAGAACCCTGATACGGCGTCAAAGAACTTAGAGATGTCCCCATAGTCGTAGCTGGTACTGGTTTTCGCCTGAAAAAAGATAAACTCGACGGATGGATTGATAATTGCGTCCAGTTTTTCTTCGGCCTCTTGTCGATTCGTCACCAACTCGCCCTGGATGATGATGGCGATGCCATCGACGCCGAACTCGTCACCCTCTAGATGAACGTCATACGCATCAACGTTTTCTCCCAAAAATCCATTCAGGACACAGAAGATGCTATATATCTCAAACTGCTTTTCCTGGCTAAATGCCACCAGAGCGTTGGAGTTCGCGTAATCTCGAAGCTGGGCACGAATGACTGGATTCACGGGATATACATCACTTTAGGTCGACGTTCTCGGGCGTAACTTAACCCGATGCATCATGTGGATCAAAGTATAAATCTAACGATCAATCCCGCACTGCCGAGTAATCCTCCCGGTTTCTTCCACATGCCCGTACTGGGAGCTTGACGCCCTTGCACTGAGGCGCGCGGTGCCCATTGCCCTGGCGCCGCTCTCAGGCGCGCGCGAAGGCGTCGAAGTCCAGGCCTCTAAAGATGCTCGGGTCGAACCCATCAGGGAATGGCAGATTTGCAAGTAGAGGCGCGTCGTTGGGGTCAACGACTAAATCGCCATAGTCTTCGTGGGTGTCTCGGCGAGAATGGCCGCCCTGCACTCGACGGGAATACTCAGTGACACCAGCATCCCGCATCCGTGTCGTGCATTGGTGTCGGAAACCGTGATAGGAACCGCCTGTCTCAGCCTCCTTGAGCAGCTTGTTCGCGGCCTTTTGCATCGCGTCCTCTGGATCCTCGCATTCGTTCATCCGCTCGAAGATGAAGCCGGGCTGCCGCATTGCCCACTCAACGAACCCAATCTCATCAAAGAACCGGTGCATAATGAAGCCATCGAGCGATGCTGCGGTCTTGTAGCCATTGTTCTCCAGCGCCCCGTCAGCTGATCGGAAATGCTGATCGAGGCTGGCAACCACATAGTCACCCACACGCCGGATGTTAGGCCCCTGCAATCGCGTCAGGAGACCGATGCGCCGACCGGTCCAAAAACCAAGAGGCAAGATAAGCGCTTTATGCAATTCGCCGGACTCCACACCAAGATGGAACGCCTTCGCCACCTTGCTGATTGCGGGAGCCTTGCGCCGCTTGGGCTCTTTAAAGATCGACGGATAGAATAGCCTCGCCCCTGCGAAAGGATCCGCGATGCCCGCATTTGCAGCGGCAAGTGCCGTAATCGCCTTGATATCAGCGAGGTAATGACCGGAGACTGTGTTGCGAGCCAGGACTCCAAATTGGTGCTTTTCGTTCATAGCAAGGATTTCCGACGCAGTTTTGCCCCGAAACTCCTCTACATCGTCGCGCTCAGGCGGCCAGTATTGCAGCTGATTGAGATAGGATTGCAGGTCTGGAGCGCCATATTCATTGATGAGCTTGTCCCCCATCAAGGTGGCGAACAGGTCGGCCCTCCCACGGATCGAGCGAATATCGCCACTCTCTTTGCCGCCATTCGCCGCGATTCTGGTGTCGAGATAAATCTTTGTCGCGGCACGGAAAGTTGGAACAGAGGACGACGCCTCATCCACTGTGGAGCCAATGGAGTTGGCCTGCCGTTCCAAAGCAGTGGTCAGGCGTTCCATTGCCAAAGCCAAAGGCCCCGCATCGGACGGTCCCGTCTTCGTGGCATCCTCTCCACGCATCTTATTGATGGCGTTCTGGCGCAACCGTTCGGCGTTTTCCGACATGTAACGGGAGGTCGGTTCTTCCTTGTTGATTAGGACCAGCTCCCGCAGACCATCGAGATAAGGGTCAGGTGTGGGATCGGCTTTCGTCGCCATGTTCAGTGAGACGTGCAGGCCCCTGAAGAACCCCGTCCACTCGGCCATCGCCATAGGGGTAAGGTCAAACACCAACTGGGCGTCGCCCTGCATCTCTTCGGCCATTCCACGCACCTTACTAAAAATACTCTCCGCCGCAGCCGTAAGCAGGCGAGCCCGTCGGTTCGCCTCTCGGATCGGCAATGCCCCTATTGAACAACGGAAAAATTGGATTCGCACATACTTCTTGAGGTCAGCGGGAATGCGGACCTGAAACCGCCAACCCGATCCGTGCCGGGTCAGGTAGCGGGTCGACCGCTCGGCGGAGAGTCTGGGTACATTTGTGGGTACAATCATGGATACGACGCTCGACGGAATGACCGTCATCGAACGCCAAAAACCCAATGTTGCCAGGATGTTACAGGAGACTAGTTAAGGTCTCAAAAAGCCGTGGCGGAGAGGAAGGGATTCGAACCCTCGAGACAGTTGCCCATCTGCACCCTTAGCAGGGGTGTGCCTTCGACCACTCGGCCACCTCTCCGGCAGGGCCGTGGATAGCGGGAGGGGGGGCGCATGGCAAGTGGTTTTTAGGCGGGTGTGCTGATCGTGGTCGGAAGGCAGCAGGATGAAGATTGTGGAGGGGTGAAATCCTTTGTTCTGTCACGAAGAGACGGCTTAATCTTGTCGCGAAACGGGCGAATCGAGGAGTGGCGGCATGGGCTCTGCGTTCGGGGTGATTTTGGGGGGAGTGCTGGCGGTGCTCGGTTCCGGCGCGGCATTGGCACAAGAAGCGATAGAGGGAACCTGGCGGACGCAATTGCAGTCGGAAATCACCATCGCGCCCTGTGCCGAAGGCTACTGCGGCGCGCTCAGCAAGATTGTGGTGCCCAGCGAAGGGCTTTCGGCCGACGAGATTGCTGCAGCCGCTGCCATGCCGGTCGAGGCCTATACAGACCACCGCAACAAGGATGCAAGCCTGCGCAGCCGGCCCATGCTGGGGTTGCAAATTCTGACGCTACGCCCCAGCACCAAGCCGGGTATTTATGATGGCGACATCTACAATCCCCAGGATGGGAATACCTATTCGGGCTATGTGGAGATGGTGACGATGGACCTTATGCGCCTCAATGGCTGCGTGCTCTACAACATCATCTGCCGCGGCGAGGATTGGGTCCGGGTGATCCCCGAACCAGAAGCGCTGCCTAACGCTGGTTGAACAGGACTTTCTGGGCGTCCTTGTCCTGGCTGAGATCGCTCGAGGGCTGATCCTTCCCGATCTGGAGGCCTTTGGCGACCGCAGGCCGCTGCCCCAGGCGCTCGATCCAGGCCTTCACATTGGGGAAGTCGTTGATGTCCTGCCCTTGGCGCTCCCACCCCTGGGCCCAGCCGATCGACATGATGTCGGCGATGGAATAATCACCGGCGATGTAGTCTTGACCTCCGAGCTGCTTGTTGAGCACGCCATAGAGACGGTGGGTTTCGTCGACATAGCGCTTGATGGCGTAGGGGATCTTCTCGGGTGCATAGAGGGCGAAATGGTGGTTCTGGCCGAGCATGGGGCCGAAACCGCCGGCCTGCCAGAAGACCCATTCATCGACCTTGACCTGCTGGCGCGGATCGGTGGGGTACAGCTTGCCGAACTTGGTCGCGAGATATTTCAGGATGGCACCCGATTCGAAGATGGAGATGGGCGTGCCCCCGGGACCTTCCGGGTCGACAATGGCCGGAATTTTGTTGTTGGGGGAGATGGCTAGAAAG